>Ga0306920_100000258_pt1 | contig 61367 bp, 58 predicted proteins | sample flu12Cox44000170_FD_204666 | JGI IMG/M metagenome (GOLD analysis project Ga0306920, IMG submission 204666) | Lab enrichment of tropical soil microbial communities from Luquillo Experimental Forest, Puerto Rico - flux4day.12C.oxic.44.000.170 (v2)... | ecosystem: Environmental > Terrestrial >...
GTGGCATACAGGCCGATGATGGTCAGCACGCCGACCAGTTGCGTGAGCATCAGTCCCCGCGTGATCATGGACAGGACAAAAGTGCGGCTTCGCAGCAAGCGCTTCAGATGCTCGTCGGGGCTGAAGTCCGAGCCAAGCCAGACCATCAGGACCACGGGCAGGGTGACGCACAGGATGACTGTCACGGCGAACGCGTTCGACGTCCAGCCGCCCCACTTGCGATACCAGCCGAAGGCGATCACGATCGCCACGATCCAGGCCACGAAGAGAGTGAGGGCCAGCCAGTCGATGGGCAGGCGCATCGGCTGGGGCGGGTGGTCGGGACGAAAGTAGCGCCAGACGAGCACCATCCCCACCAGCGCGATCGGGACATGGAACCAGTACATCCACCGCCAGGACAGACCCACGTCAAGTTCCGCCATGAGCAGGGGGGTCGCGTTGCGCGTCGCGTAGGCGAACACTCCGTAGAGGCCGATGGCCACCAGCAACAATTTGTCAAACTGCTTGTAGAGCGTGGTCCGGCAGAGCGCCGTCACCATCATCTTGCCGAAACCATCCACGCACCGGCCCAGGGCTAGGCTCACCAACCCGACTGCCGACCCGGTCAAGAGGGCGCCCAGGGCAAAGCCGAGCGTGCCCAAGGCGATGGTGTAGCGCGCGCCGATGCGGGCCGACAGCCACAGCCCCGTGAACGAACCGTACAGGAGGCCGATAACGTAGCCGACCTGCACCAGGGTCATGTCGTAAGAATCGACGTCGACGCCTTTGCGCACGGCGTCATCGGTGATGACGGTCTGCACGAGGGTCTGGTAGGGGGCGAAGAAGACGAAGAGGACCGCCAGCGCCGCCAGCCAGTGGCGGCGTTCGAGCCGCAACGGCGGGGCCTCTTCAGCAAGGGATGAGGGATGAGGGATGAGGGATGAACTATGGAAGGTCTCTTGTCTTTTTTGATTTTTTTCATCCCTCATCCCTCATCCTTCATCCCTCTCAAGGCTGGTTGTAGCGCGTCTCGACGTCTCTCATCTCCCGGGCGGCCTGCTCGGCCCATTGTGGGTCGCCCGGGCCGTGGGCGATGCTGGCCCGAACCGACAGACCGGCCCGCAAGAGCGGCCAACGCTCGTCCTTCTCGATCGCGATACGCACCGGCACCCGCTGCACCACCTTGGTAAACTCGCCGGAGACGACGTTTCGCGGCATCAGGGCGAACTGCGCTCCGGTCGATTTGTCGATCCAGACCACGCGGCCGCGCAGCGGCTCGGCGAAGGCGTCCAACTGCAGCTCCACGGGGTTGCCCGGAGCCACGCCGGGTAGATGGGTCTCTTCCAGGTTGGCCGTGACGTAGGTCAGGTCGGGGTTGTACATGCTCAGGATGGCGACGCCGGGGGAGGCAAAGTCGCCCAGGTGGAGGTAGCGCTTGACTACCACCCCGGGAAACGGGGCGCGGAGACATGTGTAGCGCAGGTTCAACAGGGCCTGGTCCAGGTCGCTCCTGGCCTGCTGGAGGTTGGCCCGGGCCTGCATGACCGCCGGGGAATCGTCGATCAGTTTGGCATAGATGGCATTCAGGTTGCCGTCCCTCTCCTGCCGGTAGAACTCCTCCTTACCCTGCTCCGGGGTCGCGTCCCACGCGGTCGGAAGGTAACCGAGCTGGGCCGCGCTCTGGATGAGGTCCGCCGCGGCCTGGCGGACGCTGGAGAAGTCCTGATCGAGGTCGGGCGGCACCTCGGCGAGGTCGTGGCCCTTCTTGGGCTGGGCGGGAAGGCCAAGGGTGACCCGGTCCGCGTAGACTTTCTGCAAGGCCTGTTCGACGTTTGCCTCCTCGAACTTGAACGTCTGCCGGCGCGTGTCGAGTTCTTCCTTGCTGAGGGTGCCTTTGGGAGCCAGCTCCTCGCCGCGTTTGAGGTTGGCCCGCGCCAATTCCAGGGTCGCCTTGCGGCTGTTGAGGGTCGCCACGTCGGCCGCGAGATTGGCGATCTGGTTGTTCACGTCTTCCATGGAGTGCGTGAGCTTGTAGAGCTTGCTTCGGGTCTGGGCCGCCATGCCGCGCGCCTGGGCCACGGCCGCCGCCAGGTTCTTTTCCGCCACCAGCACGGCGGCCCTCTTGATGTCCACCTGGACCTGGTACGGCTCCCGGTCGAGCTGGACCAGGATGTCGCCCTTTTTCACGCGGTCGTTTTCCTCCACCAGGAAGCGAACGATGTGGCCGGAGACCGTCTGCGGGGCGACGTTGATGATGTGGGCCTCCACAAAGGCGTCCTCGGTGATCGAGTGCGTCTGGCGGTAGGACCACCAGGGGTAGGCAATGAAGATCGCCAAGCCAGCCAGGGCCAGCAGCCCGCCGAGCCACAGGAGTCGGAAGAGCCGATGTCCGCGCGGCGGCGGCGCGGCGACGGGCGCAGGTTGTTGCGGTGCGGGCGGGGCTGCCGCAGGGGGGGGTGGCGTTGACATGGGTGCTCTCCGATACCCGCTCCCTCGGCGGGCGCGATTATTGAATGGCCTGGGCGACCAGCTGCTCCAGCTTGCGGTCGAGCATGGCGGCAACTTCCGTCACGTTCGCCTTCCCGAACTGCCCGAACAGCGAGGACGGCCTGTCGTACTCCACGCAGGTGTTACCTTCGTCGTTCTCGTAGAGCAGCACCCGGAGCGGGGCATACAGACTCGCCCGGACGTCGTGCTGGGTCATCTGGAGGGCGAAGAGCGGGTTGCCGACGACGTACTGCACCGCTTTCCGCTCTTGGCGGGCCAGCCGCAAGAGCGCCCCGTGGTGCTGCGTGCCGAACAGCATGAAGCCGCTCGGCCCGGCCATCCCCTCGAGCCGGGCCCTGACGGATTCGGGGTCGGCCCCCCTTCGTAGCTCCTCGTAGACGGTCGGGTCAAACTTCCCCATTCGCGCCTCCAGCGCGGCGGCGACTTCGCCGAACGGCTTCTCCGTCTCTACGTGGACGTGCTCGATCGTGACCTTTCCCATTTGCTTCTCCGTGTTAGAGTTAGTCATCCGGACACAGGGAACGAGTTGCCGAACATCGGCCGGCCGCTCTTGGACCGCTCCCGGGTCGCCTCGTCCTGGATGACATCCCAGTGCTCGACGAGGATGCCGTCCTCGATGCGGAGGATGTCCGACGCGATCCAGTTCGCCGGTGCCCCGAACCCGGAGAACCGGCCATGGACGATGACGAATTCGCCGTCCGCCACGATGACGCCGGGCTCGTACTTCAAGGTCGGCGGCAGGCTCCGGACGAGGTTGAACAGGCCCTCGCGGCCGGGCGCGATGTGCGCGCTGTGCTGGATGTAGCCGGGCGACCACAACCGCTCGGCAGCGGCGTAGTCGCGCCGGTTGAAGAGCGCGTCGAAGGCCTCGAGCACGAGTGCTTTGTTCCTCTCCTGCGTCGTCTGACTCATGGCTTTGATCCTCCGTCTACTCGGACGATGAGCTTCCCGAAGTTTCGCCCCTCGAGCATGCCGATAAACGCCTCCGGTGCCTTCTCCAGCCCATCGACGAAGTCCTCGCGGTACCGGATGCGGCCGTCGGCGATGCCGGCACCGACCTCGCGCAGGAAGGCAGCATAGTGCTCGGCGGCAAAGTCGTAGTTGATGAAGCCGCGCACCGTCAGGCTCTTGGTCAGGATCGCGCGCATGGTGGCGGGCAGCCGGTCGGTGCCGTCGCCTGGTCCGGCACCGCTGTACTGCGCGACCAGGCCGGAAACCGGCACGCGCGCGAACTTGTTGAGCAGCGGCAACACGGCCTGCCAGACGGCCCCGCCGACGTTCTCGAAGTAGACGTCGATGCCGTCCGGGCAGGCGGCCCTCAGCTGGACAGCGAAATCGGGGCCCTTGTGATCGACCGCCGCGTCGAAGCCCAGCTCGTCCTTCACGTAGGCGCACTTCTCGGCGCCGCCCGCGATGCCGACCGCCCGGGCACCGGCGATCTTCGCGAGTTGGCCGACCAGAGACCCAACCGGTCCGCTCGCCGCCGCGACAACCACCGTCTCTCCGGGAGCGGGCTTTCCGATCACGCGCAGGCCCCCGTAGGCGGTGAACCCGGGCATCCCCAGGACGCCGAGCCCCGTCGTGACCGGGGCGACGGCCGGGTCTAGCTTGCGCAAGTCCGCGCGGTCCCAGAGCGCGTGCGTGCGCCATCCCGTGTGGGCCAGCACGATGTCCCCTTCCGAGTAGCCCGGGTGGCGCGAGGCGACGACCGTCGCCACGGATTCACCGGGCATGACGCTGCCGAGCAGGGTCGGCGCCGCGTAGGACTCGCGGTCGTCCATCCGGCCGCGCATGTAGGGGTCGAGCGAGAGATACTGCACCCGCAGCAGGAGCTGCCCGGGACCCGGCGTCGGGATCGCGGTCTCCTCCAGGCGGAAGTCGGTGAGCCGAGGCTTCCCCTGCGGTCGGGCGGCAAGGACGATCTGGCGGGCTTTGGCTGCGGACATAATAGCTACCTCCACAACATATGCCGGGCGCCCGGTCTCCGCCGACCACTCCGAAGAGTGGATGGTCAGTATCAGGCGCTCAAGAACAGTTTCGCGTGCTTCAAGAACAATTCGGCATGTTGGTACTGAGCGCCGTGACTTGAATCGGGATACATGATCAACTGAGCGTTCGGCAAGTGCTCCGCCAGGGTGAACGCATTGATCGGTTGGACCACGATGTCCTTGATGCCGTGGACAACGAGGGTCGGGTGCTTGATCTTCTGCAGCGTGGCGTAGCGGTCGCTCGGTGGCACCGCCCCCCATTCCCGGATAGCGTGCAGTTGCGCCTCCGCCGTCCGCGTCGAGACGGGCCGGTCCCGGTCGCGCGTTCGCGCCGCCAATCGCTTGAGGTACGCCCGGCCGGCCGCCTGACTTGCGCCGGTTGGCGAGAAAAACGCGCCGAGTAAGAACTGGTCGGGGTCAGCCCGCTCGTCGGCCGAGAGTTCCGTGAACGTCATGCCCTCGCCGCCTCGCGGGCCCGTCCCCAGCAGAAGAATGCGTTTGACACGGTTGGGTTGGTCCAGCGCCAGCTGCTGGGCGATCATGCCGCCGAGAGAAAAGCCCACGACGTTAAACTCTTTCAATCCGAGTGCGTCGCAAAACGCCAGCGCATCCCGCGTCATCTCCGAGACGGTGCCCGGCGTCTCGCCCCCGGAACTTCCAACCCCCGCGTTGTTGAACAGGATGACGTCGAAATCCGCGGCGAAGCCGTCGGTGACCATGGGATCCCAGTCATCCAGGTTCCCGGTGAAGTAGTTCATGAAGACGAGCGGGAACCCACCCGGCTTTCCCCAACGCCGGTAGGCGAATCGAGAATTGTCCACCTCAACAAACCGCGTAGGTACGGTTAGTGCGGTAGAGGTGCTCATCGTATGATCTCCGTTCGTTAGTTCTCGGAGCGCCAACGCCGTGTCATTGCGGAGAAGAGGATTCCTGGATCCTGGAACGAATTCATGATCGTACCTCAGAGTGGTGAAGCACCTTCGCACTGGTGGCGGCCGGTCCGGTCAGGCCATAGTCAGAACCATGCGAAAGCGCGCCTTCCCAGCCATCATCTTCGCGTAGGCATTCGCCGCTTGGTCGAGTGGGGCGGTCTCGATCATGGCGGACACGCCGCTCAGCGCACTGAAACGGAGCGTAGCGTCAGCGGTCGCCGGATCGCCCGTCAGGGCACCTTCGAGCTTGCGGCTCCCGAAGATGAGATCCAGACTTGAGGTCTCGATCGGCTCCGGCCCAACGCCGAGGACGATCGAGACTCCGCCGGGACGCAGGCCCTTGAAGGTCGCAGCGACCGTCTTGCCTCCCGAAGCCGTTATCAGAATGACCTTGGCGCCGCCGAAAGATTGCAGAGCCACAGCAGGATCGCTAGCGGTGCTGTCGATGTAGTGGTGGGCGCCGAGCTTCTTGGCCAGTTCCGCCGTGTCGGCGCCGCGGGAAATCGCCGCGACCTCGAACCCCATGTGCCGGGCATACTGCACACCCAGATGACCCAGGCCGCCGATACCAAGCACAGCGACGAGATCACCGGCCTTCGCTGGCGCGTTTCGCAGGGCGCTGAACGTCGTGAGTCCCGCGCACAGCAGCGGCGCCGCATCGACCGACGACAGGTCGTCAGGGATCGACACGAGTCCGCTCGCCTTTGCGATCATCGCTTCGGCATATCCGCCATCATGATGAATGCCGGTATATTCCTGGTTACGGCAGTTCACGAGATCGCCATTGCGGCAGAACTCGCAATAACCGCAAGAGCCCCCGAGGAACCCGACGCCCACGCGCTGACCGACCGTCCAGCCCTGGACACCGGAACCGAGCGCATCGATCCGCCCGACGAGCTCGTGGCCTGGGACGCGCGGCCAATCGATGGGGAACTGGCCCTCTACTGTACCGGAATCCGAGTGGCAGACCCCACACGCCTCGACACGAATCCGGACCTTGCCCGGCGGGGGTGCTGTCAGTTCTCGCTCCACCACTTCCAGGCGGCCGGGCTTGCTCGCCTGTACTGCGCGATAGGTTTTCGCCATTGTCGGCTCCTTCGTTGTTCTGAGAATGCGTTTCTGCCCTTAATGGGTTTTGTCGCTCTTAAGGCTCTCGTTCCCGATTCATCCACTCTCGTATGTACTGCGGGCAATGTACGATCTTCACCCCGTTAGCCTCACACACTCCTAAAAACCGAACCACCTCCACGTCCACGACAGTTACCTCCTTCAGGTCCAGAACCAACCGAGGTCCGTTATCCTGGAGCTGGTTGTTCAATTCCCCGATGTGGTCCGCTTGAAAATGACCACTCAGGTGAATCGTGGTCATTCCGCACTGCGAGGCCTTTTCGATCTTCATGTTCCAGTCACCTTGATCGAAACGTCTGCGTCGGCACTTGTGCAAGCGTTGTGCCAACGCAGATCCACGGAATTGACGGGTTTCTGGCCGCGAGAAACTGCTGAATTGTCAGGAATCCTGATCTTTCGGAAAAGAGTAACGAACCACCGCTGTGGTGCACCCGTGCTGAGGAATGGGGGGGAGGACAATCCGACCGGTGGGACCTTGTGGCTGACCAACCGAGTGAAAGGCTATGCGGTACGTTTCGCTAAAGCATTTCAGGTCTGCGTGTATGGGTACCTTCTGCTTTTCCCGCAGAATACTGGCATTGGATCCCGAACACGTAAGCGTGAAATGGTCTAGTCCGAGCTACATCTGTGTCATGGTCTTAGCTCCGTAAAAGGGTAGAATGCCCCGGTCTTGAATCCCAGGCCAACAGGAGAACTTAGATGTCGGATCAACGAGCGCGAGAGTGGAAAGGCGGCTGCACAATCAGCATGAATACCGGTTGGAGTTTTGCTGGCGAGGCCGAAGTCCATGAAGTCGCCTTTGACGAAGAGTTCACCCCATGGTTCGGCCGCGTGAAATTGCCAACCGGTCAAGACTTTGTGAAAATGCCACTGGTAGTAGTAGTTGGCATTCGGCTTGCCGATGGCCGAGGCGGTCCTATCGTGATTACGCACAAAGTCGTTTCCCGGAACGCCGGGGACTTGCAACTGCCGAACCGTGTCACATTGCCCCCGGAATCTAGCCTACCGCTTCCTAGCAGCGGCACACGTAATTTCTTCTATTTCGCCGGGATTAGCAAAAAATTGGAAAAGCAGCCGTGATGGATTGCAATCCCAACTGCTCGGCTTGCAAACGTACGTTCCCTTAGTCCGAGCCTCCCCTCGGTGACGGCACCTTGAAACGGCGCTTGTCGATACCGAGGCTTACGATCTTGGACTCAAGGGTTTGGTGGGGAATTCCCAGGATTGCAGCTGCACCACGGGGGCCTGAAACTCGACCCTGGCATTCTGCCAATGCGGCCTCGATTGCTTTGCGTTCGCGGTCGGCAAACTCCTTCTTGTCATCGGCGAGGACACCGTGGCGGGATACCGGCTGCCCGGAAAGTTGGTTCGACTTTCGGTGCAGCCATGTCTCGTCAACGGAGAGCGTATCTCCCTCGCACAAGATCACGGCACGCTCGATGACGTTTTGTAGTTCGCGGACGTTCCCAGGCCAATCATAGGCTTGGAGGATATCGAGTGTCTTCTTGTTTATTTGGCTGAACCTCTTTCCGGCTCTCCTGGCATATCGTTCCACCAGGTACTCAACCAGCAAAGGAATGTCATCTCTCCGCTCGCGCAAAGAAGGGATACGTATGGGGAAAACGTTAAGCCGATAGAAAAGGTCCTGGCGGAATGTGCCGGCACTGGCCGCAGCTTCCAGGTCGCGGTTCGTTGCGGCCAGCACGCGCACGTCGATGGAAATCGGTTGGCTACTCCCGACTCGCTCAATTTCTCGTTCTTGGAGCACTCGCAGGAGAGCCAGCTGCGTCTCGGGCGAAAGCTCGCCGATCTCGTCCAGGAAAATCGTCCCGCCATCGGCGGATTCGAAGCGGCCGGCGCGTCGCTGAAGCGCCCCGGTGAAGGCCCCTTTTTCGTGGCCGAAAAGTTCCGAAGCTATCAAAGAGACCGGAATCGCCGCGCAATTCACGCGAATAAATGCCTTCGCCGAGCGTCGCGACCGCTTATGGATGGCACTGGCAATCAGTTCCTTTCCCGTACCGGTCTCACCTAGAATCAGCACCGTGGAATCGGTCGGTCCCACCTTGTCAACTTGCGAGAGCACCTTGCGGAGCGCTTCCGACGATCCCACGATGGTTTCGTACATCGAAGACCGATCGATCTCTTCGCGCAAGGCCAGGTTTTCATTGTGCATTCTCTGTTCGGCCTGCTTGCGATCTTCAAAGTCAGTGGCCGTAACGAACCATCGGGCAACGCGACCCTCCTCATTAAGCAGAGGATTGTAGCGAAACAGAAACCAGCGATAGCGCCCATCCTTGCCGAGCAGGCGCTTCTCAATCTCAAACGGCGCGCCTTTTGAGATGCCGTTTTGTCGCTCGCTCCGAACTCTCTCTCGATCGTCCGGATGAAGGTCCCTCTTCACTCGCTCATCAGTTCCCGCGCCTTGCATTTCTTCAAGCGTGCGGCCGTAATAATCGAGCAGCATCTCGTTCGCCTGAAGTAGAGACCCCTCCGCGTCCAGGACAACCACATGCTGAGGAAGGTAATCGATCAGCTGCCGGAGTTCCCGATAAGCCTGCTGGAGCGCCGACTGCGATCGGTCGCGCTCGATGGCGATTCCAGCAATGCGGCTGGCATAGTCGATCAACTGAATTTCGCCCGGCCCCGGATGGCGAACCTCTCGATAATAGATGCCAAAAGTCCCCAACACGTTGCCGTCGTGTGACATGATCGGGCTCGACCAAGCGGCGCGCAGTCCACTTTGCAGGGCAAGGTCTCTATACTTGACCCACTTCGGGTCAGAAAAAATGTCAGAGACGAAGACAGGCTGCCGGAGATAAGCGGCGGTGCCGCACGAACCAGCATTAGGACCGATGCACGCTCCGTCGGTCGCTGCTCGGTACGCCTCGGGCAGGTTGGGGGCGGCGGCATAGCGCAGGTGCAAACCATCCTTGTCAAGAAGGAAAATGGAGCACAACATTCCCTCACTGTGGGCTTCAATGAGGCGGGTGACACTCGTCAAGACTTCGTTTAGGGGTGCGCCGATGAGGAGGATCATCTTGAGCGCGTCGAGCACCGCCTCACCAGACAGGATTTGCGCGGGGGCCGGCGATTTTCGAGACGCCTGGCCCTGGACGCGTGTTAGTGTCCTAGCGTTTGCCATAGACTGGCTGCCTATCAGTGGGTGCCAAAAGTAGTCGCCCCAACTCGGCAATTGCAATCAACGTACAGGGTTTTGTATGAGGGCCGATAGGCCATTCCAAGGCTGAAAGGGCGACCACCGGTAAGCGCCTCCTTCGGGCGAGTGGAATCTGTTCCTTTGCCCGGCGCCTTGAGGCCTTTTAGGAGTCCAAGTGACAGTGTCCAGGTGCCAATGTATCCAAGCCACAGTGTAACCAACTCCTTCCACCGCAGATCATTGCAGATGATATGCCCGTTGCACTCGAACCCCCATTCCCCGTAAACCAGCCGCAAAAACCTTTCATCACTTTCACGTACGGATTATCGGCATGACGCGCTTCTAGAGGCCAATGAAACCGTGCACTTGCCGCGGCGGCCGCCAAGCGTTGACGCTTGACGGTCGGGTCTCCATCTAATCCCCTTCACTTTTTCTCGCCGAAGGCATACAGGTGCTTGTCGGTCCGGATATACAGGACATCATCCGCGATGGCCGGCGTGGCCGCCACGCGCTCGCCGAGCTTCTGGTTCTTGGCAATCACCTCCGGCTTCGCGGACCCGGCTTTCAAGACGGTTACTGTCCCGTCCTCCAGCGACGTGAAATAGATGTGTCCGTTGGCAGCCACCGGCGAGGCGTAGTATCGGCCGGGCGCGGCCACCCGTTCCTGGAAATACGCCTCCTTGCCCGTCTGCGCGTCGTAGGCGGTGACCAAACCTCCGTCCCTCACCATGACGTACTGCCCACGGTACACGAGCGCGGAAGGTATGTATGGCAGCCCCTTTGTCTTCTTCCACAGCAGCTGCGAATTCGCTACGTCCCCAGTCGCGCCGGGCGCCAGCGCAAACGCGCTGTTCTTCCCCTCGGCCATGAACTTGAGCACCGCCTCCCACTCGTCCCGCGTGATCTTCCCGTCCCCGTCCGTGTCGATGCTGTCGAACGTGTCTTTCAGGAATGTCTTCTGAGCCTTCTCACGCGACAAAAAGCCGTCCTTATTCGCGTCGGCTTGCTTGAGCAGATCGTCGAAGCTCGGGATCTGAAAGTCCTTTTCCTCCGGGCTGCCGGGCGACCAGCCGGCAAAGAAAAGCGTGCCCTCTGCGACCACGGGCGAGGCGCAAGGCCCGGATGGCATGCTCGCCAAGTACCATTTCTCCGCGCCGGTCTTTAAGTCGTAGCCGATCATCCGCCCGTGCCCCGCCGCAACAATCTGCTTGCCGGCCGGAGTATCCCACGCGACTGGGGTGCAGTAGGAGACTGGCGACTGCCGCTTCTTCTCCCACTTCAGGGATCCGCTGGCCGCGTCGAGTGCAAGAATTCGGGAATCCTTGAGCTCGTCGCGCACCAGGACGACCATTCCGTCCGCGAGGATCGGCGAAACCCCGCTTCCGAATTTGCCGGGAATGACCGCGGGCGCCATCTCGAACTTCCAGAGTTCCTTTCCCGACAGGTCGTAACAGAACAGTCCGCAGGAACCGAAGTACGTCACGATCCGCTCTCCATCGGTCGCGGGCGTGGAGGCGGCCGGGCTCCCCTCGACCTTGTGGTACGCCTCTATCTGTTTAGTCGGCGCCTCCCGTCGCCACGCTTCCGTTCCATCGGCACGGCGATACGCGATCGTGTACAACTTTTCGCCCTCAAACGCGCTGATGACGAGCTTGTCGCCGGCAACGACCGGCGAGGACAGCCCACTCGGAGCCGGAACGCGCCACTGCACGTTCTTGTCGGGACCGACTTGCACCGGCGGCTTCTCACCATCCGCCACGCCGGAGCCGCCCGGCCCGCGGAACTGAGGCCACGAAAGCGGCTTATCCGCATTGAGGCCAACGGCCGCGAACATTCCCGCCGTCACCAACGCGATTAATTCCTTCATGTTTTCCTCCTCAGTTGTTGTAGAGATGGGCTCCAAGAGCGTGGCACCTTTCCCGTTGCCCCTTCTGCGTAGTCGCGCATGCACCGCTTCGCATCGTACACATCCGAGTCTTAGCCCGGGGGCGGATAGACCGTTCTCTTTCCGTCGAGTGCCGCCTCAGGGACTTCCCTGGTCGAAGTAAACGTCATTGTAGGGGATACTTCGGGATGTTGCATGCTGGGTGGCCTACCTTTCGCGGCAACGGCGAAGCCCAAAACTCAGCTTCCCGCCAGCGGACGGGCGAACCAACGCAGCGGCTGAAAACTTCTCGCTATGCACGTCGGTGTGCTACCGCAGCCGGCGGGGCATGCGCTTAAGTTCCTGCAGCACGTGCCCGCTCCCCGCTTTGGCGGTAAACTCGCACGGGCGCTCGCTGCCCGGCGGCGCCAGGCACAGGCGCAGCCGATCGTCCTTGATCTCATAGATCCCAAGCATGGTCTGGCCGCGCATCGCGCTATCTGTGAGCACGATGTCGATGGCACGAGGTTGTGTCGATGGATCGATCCGATACCGAGACTGCGCATGGATCATGTCGCCGGACTGGACAATCCGATTTTCTCCCTTCATGACGGCTTGCAAGTTCGCAAAATGACCGGTGAGCGGCTTGTCTTCACCTTCCTGGTTGATCGACACCACCTGCCACGCCCCCTGGAATCGATCCAAGTCCTCTTCGATGGACCGCTCCATCGCGGTCTGTTTTTCCTGGAACCAGGCCACGGCCTGGCCGAACACCTCCTGAAACCCGCGCGTACTGTTCGGCGGCTCGTCCGGTTTGCGGAAGCCATGATCGCAGCCTTCGAGGCGTACAGCAACGAGGTCGCGGCCGCGTGCTGTTAACTCGGCGCGCAGCACATCGAAGCTGGCCACGGGCACGGCCTTGTCTGCCGCGCCATGCGCCGCAAAGACGGCCGCGCGCGAAGCCTTCAGCCCTTCCAGCGTTGACGTTTTCAGGAACGAAGACCAGCGCCGGTGCGGATGGCCTAGCCAGAACTTGTCCGCGCTGTCCGGATCTGCCAGGACCTTGGCCCAGCCAGCGCGAATTTCTTCCGCACGAGCGGCGCCGTCGGCCGGCGACCGGTCGGAAGGCCGCGCTTGCCCGGCCAGCTCGATGAGGTCAAAGAGTTGCGTCGGCCCGCTGCTGGACAGGACGCCGACATGAGTCACCAAGCGGTTCGCAGCCGCCAGATGCGCTGCCACAATGCCCCCCTCGGAATGGCCAACCACGAGTGTCCGCTTCCAATCCACGTCCGCCAGCCGATGCGTCGCGCACAACGCCGCGTTCACAGCCTCAACCCAGCGCGGCAAGGTGTGCTCGCGCCGGAATTCTGCCGTTCCCTCCTCGGCGGTTCCCGGGCTTTTCGCCATCGTGCCGAACGCAACACCCGGCTTCTCCACGACCATGACACGAAACCGGCCCTTCCCCGCTGCCAACAGCAGGTTGTGCAGACCGCCATACACTTTACCGTCGCGCTCGGAAAAAACCGAGCCAGTACCGGAACCGTGAATAAACAGCGCCACCGGAAGCTGGCTTCCTTTGGGCGAATGCGAAAGGTAGAACGTGACGGTGCGATCAAAGCCGTCAACTGTCGTGTAGCGGTCGAAAGGCATGCCGGGGACTGCCCGCTCCTGTTTGGGTTGATGTCTCCCGATACAGGGCGTGGCGCCGTACATTCGCCGCGTGAAGATCAGGCCGTCAAATACCTTCGTCCATTCTCCCTCGTGGTCCACGTTTCCCAGGACGCGGCTCACCAGCCGTTCATCCAACCATTTGCCTTTCGCGCCCCGTTGGCGCAGATCAAGAAACCCGATATCGCTCCCTGCCCTCACCAGCAGATCTTCCAGAGAGCCCGGAATTACCGGTGCGAGCTTTTGCGGTTTCGACATGCGAATGGTTTGAAACTCTCCCTCTGCGGCCGTGAAGAAGATGCTGTACGTTTCTTTTTCGAGCTCCTTCCAGGCCTCGTTGGCCATGGTCTTGATCTGCAGATAGGGAAAGACCGTCTTCCGTTCAGCTGGTGTCTTGCTCGATTCAACCACCATCGCGACCGTCTGCGGGTTGCGCAGCAGGTGAAAGGCCGCCGCCCACACGATAATCTTGCGTTGCGGATAAGCCTCGCGCGCCAGCCAGACAAGGTTCTTGGCCATTTGCCCATCGCGCAGATTAATGTGGTTGTCTTCCGTTTTGACGCCGGCCTTTCTCGCGGCCTCCACCCCGGCCATCGTCATCGCGCTCTCCAGGAATTGCCGCCAGAAGGCCAATTCGGACTCCGGCAGAGCTTCCGAGGGCTTGACACCCATCAAAGTCTTCTGACATTCGGCCAACGCTTGCTGCTCTTCTTGAGTGACTCCCAAACCGGCGGTAGCGAGGTGCTTGCATCCCTGAATTGCCCTTGCCTGCTGCTTGGGAGTGAACAAACCCGGCGGCAGGTTATTCAATAGCGCGGTCAAATCTGCCGGCAAGAAACCTGTTGAAGCCGGACCCGAAAACTGGCAGTCGAACCCGCAGACTTCCAGGGGCCGTGGCTTGCGCGCCTGCCGTCCCAGATACTCGATCAACGGCTGCACTTCTTGAGCGCCGGTCCAGATGTTGAAGACGCCCTGGCTGATCGCCTGGCGGGCGGGCATCGGGCCTTCGCGCAACAACTGCCACGCTTTGCGGCAGTCGTAGAGCCCGCTCTCGAATGCGAGCACGTCGAAACCGCATTTTTGATGCAGGAACTTGATCAGCCGGGTTCGCGCGTGGAACGTGGCGCCGTCGCCGTGCGATTGTTCGCTGAGTTGGACAATCCGCGCTGCGCCGATCGCTTGCCGGATGGGCTCGAGATCCGCAAAGTCCTCATCGGTCGGGTCAATCGAGCGCAACGGCGCCACATGTTTTTTCAGCCAGGCGACGCGCACTTCGCTTGAAGCTTCCGCCGGCCTGGAGTCGTCCGCGGCTGCGACAGCAAGAAAAACCATCAAGATCGGCAAGACTACCACAGTTTGAGTTGTCCGCACCACTCTTTCCTTCACGCCCGAGACCGTGCTCTGTCTAAAGGCATAGTTTAGGACGGTGTGGCGATAAGGGCATCCAAGGCATCCATCGCTCGGGCCAAGACATCATCGATCACTCTGGCTTCCAGTTGCAGGCCTGCATGCGCAGGCACAGTGCTGGCCCGTGATGCCGGATGTTCCGGACTGCTGATCCGGAGCGATACCTCATCCCAGCTGGAGACCTCCCAGCCTGACAATGGCCCCACAATTCGTCCCGGAAGGAACGGCCGCTCCTGCCGCAACGACGCGTCCTCAATATGGAGCGCCGTTCCATGGTCCACGTTGGCAGCCACCGCCGTCATTTCGTTACCAATGCCGCGGACTTTCTCCGGAGGCGGAAACAGTGATCCTCGTTCCTGCCGGCCGCAACATGGTCGTCCCCACGCGGCGTCGTTGACCAATACGGACACGCTCGTGCCGAGAAAATTCGCCACCACCAGGTCGGCAAACCCGTCGCCGTTGAAGTCGCCGGACGTGATCCCTATCGGCCCTCGGCCAACATCGTTGTAGGAAGGAGCTTCGAACGTACCATCGCCGTTTCCCAGCAGCACGGCATCGTCCTGGTGCCGCCGTCGCCTCTGTTCGTCAGTGTTTCCGGTAACCCTCCATACTATTACCGTCGCGGGCGGCCGCCTTTCATACACCATCTGATCCGATTTTGGATAAAAGACTTCGCGATGTGCGATCGCGTCCCGCCTCATGACCAAGATTGAGAACGTGCGGGCATTGAAAAAGGATGGTTAGGCGACCATCAGGTAACGATCGGTAAGGCCGTCGACGGCGTCGAGGATTCGGCCTTCGATGCCGTTGAGGGCAGGGGGGCGGACGCCGTACGAAGTAATGCCGTCGACGACGCGGTATTCCAGATGGAGGCCGGTGTTGCCGGTGATGATGTCGGCACGGCCATTGGGGGTGAAGACCGCAGCTCCCACGGCTACGCCGATATTGCGATTCAATTCAAAAGCAAAAAATTCATCTAAAATGCTCCACTCCGGATGGGCGGGATCAAAACTGCCGGTGGCGAAATCCCGGCCGTTGTAAACCTTGACGTGCGGGTTGCCGATGGAGGCGCCGGTGATGACATCCATATACCCGGCATTGTTCACATCGCCGACCGCGACGGTCGCGCCCACGTTAAATTGCAAACCGTACGCAAAGTAAGACGCCAGCAGGCTGTTGTCAGGGTGGTTCGGATCGAATGTCCCATCGGCGATGGCCTTGCCGCTGAAAACCTTGACATGGGGATTCCCCCAGGCGGCGCCGGTGATGATATCCGCGTAGCCGTCGCCGCTCACATCGCCGACGGCCACATTCACTCCGGTGTGAAATTGGGGATCGTAAGCCAGAAAGGAGGTCAACAAACTTGCCTGCGGATTTTGCGGATCGAAGGTGCCGGTGGCGAAAGCCCGGCCGTCGAACACCCACACCCTCGCCCCATCAAAAGCGTAGTGACCTAGTGAGGTTCGCTCGGCCACGATCAGGTCGGGATATCCATCCCCATTCACATCCCCGATGGCTACCGTTGCTCCATGGCCGGGCTGAAAGCCCCCTGGGAAAAGGGTAAAAGAGTAGAGCCGATCGGTGTCTGGGTTGAAGGTGCCATCGGCAATGCCCCGGCCCCGGTAAATGGAAATACTGGAGAGGTATCCGCCGCTGATCACGAGGTCATCGTACTGGTTGCTGCTAAGGGACCCGACGGCTATGGATGGGGCTTCGCCGTAAATATTAGGCATTATAATCTGGTACAAGGGTCTTCCATCGATGCCAAAAATATGAACCATTCTTTCCCGGGAATCGATGAAACCTAAGGAAACGCTGGCGGCAAAAAAAGTCCGAGATCGAACGACCTGATTGAACGGGTCGGAGGTGCTGGGGAGAAACTGGTCGTTTCCACTATACTGGGCAGTGAGAATGCGGGTGCCGGCGGCCGCAAACACCCGGGTGGTGGAAACGGAACCATTCACCAGAGGCAAGGTCGCGAAGGACTCACCATTATCGTAAAAGGTTACCGTGCCGGCCGGGATATTTGCTGCCGGAGCTGCGGCGGATACATAGGCGACGATACTGACATTTTGGTTAGGTGCGGAGGGGTGGGCGGAGGTGAGGACCTTGGTCATGGTTTCGGAAAGCTCGCCGGCCCCCAGGCTGGAAACCTGGTTCAGGTTCGTTCCCATGGATAATAAGCACCGATTCTCGAGCACCTCGAAGCGTGGTTGAAAAAGAATGCGCTGCATGGGTTGGCTCCTTTCCGCCGAGATGGTATTGGTCTGTGGCGGCTAAACTGACCATTAATTATGACCTGCCATGAATCATATGGTCTTTCCAATCCCGTTCCAGGCCGCGCTATCGTCAACACAATTGAGCATCGCCCTATCCGCGACGGCCGCCACAGGAAGAGTCGAGTGTACCAGGCGGCCTGTCTCTCGTTGCGGCGATTGTTCTGAGTGCTCTTCCCACACCTGCCGCAAACCAGCGTTCCCGCTGGCCCCCACTTCGGGAGCGATCGACGAACCGTCGCCCACGATCCGGCGTTCCAGGTTCCGGATCTGCGGTCCCTCAAGGGCAAGGGTATTTCCAAGGAAACGCGATAGGAATCGTCCGGGAGCCCCACCCTCATCTGGGGTCAAGAGGTAGGCACTGGTTTGGCCCGCCGGATTCAAGCCATAGCCCACGATTTGCCCCTGGTTGTTGATGGCGGTGGCTTCGTACAGGGTCCAGCCGGAATCGGGTGGGATCGCGTCGCGGAGGCTTAACCAACCTTGCCCGGGAGTCCAAACCGCGGGAAAGGTGTAGTCTTGCAGCTGGGGTTGAATAGTGAAACAGCCCAGGTATCCCACAATCTGATTGTGGTCGTTGATGCCGGCGCCCCCGCCCAGGCCAGACCAGCCCGAGGGACAAAAGTCGGTGGTGGCGATGTCGGTCAGGCCGAACTCCTCGGTGTACAGGTAAGGGTTGCTTAGAAACAGTCCGGGTTGCGGCTCCACGTATGTGATGCCGGTAATGTGACCCCGGTGGTTGATGCCCGCGGCGGTGCTGCCGAAGCTGCTTGAGCCTCCCAGATCTTGTGTCGTGCCATTGTCCCACAAGAGCGCATGGTTTCCGTCGATGGGGCCGGCGTTGCCCACGATCTGGGAGTTCGCGTTGATTGCCCGGGCGGTGCTGGGGTAGTCGTTGATTGTCCCCAGGTCGGCCAGCGTGCCGCTGTCCCAGAGCACGGCATGACCGTTCACGAAATAAGTGTCTCCGGACCAGCCGACCACCTGGCCGAGGTCATTAATGGCAAAGGCACGGCTCGCCTGGGCTCCGGGAAGTTTGCCCAGGTCTTGCATGCCGTTGATGCTGTCCCAAAGGAAGGCCGTTTCCGAGAACGCAGTGCCCGTGGCCGACCAGCCGACAACCTGGCCTGCATCGTTGATGCCCGAGGCCGCGCTCGACGAGCCGCCCAGACTGCCGAGGTCTTGCATGCCATTGACGCTGTCCCAGAGAAATGCATGAAAGCCCGAGCCAACTTGCCCCGTGTTCGCTTGCCCAATCACCTGGACCGGGTCGGCGTTGTTCAGGCCGAACGCCTCGCTGGTAGTCCCTCCCGGCAGCGTGCCCAAGTCGGTGATCGCATAACTCAGCAAACAACGGTCCTCTAGCGCCTCAAGAGTCAATGCCCGTTTGCGACGTCTGCGGTTCCATGCTGCCATGAGAAGTCCTCTCGGAATAAAAAAAAGAAGCAAGTCTCATCCTCCACCAAGCCCTGATTATGATCGCCCCGGGTAGCCGCTGCAAGATCAGGCGGTCGCTCGACGAAAAAAATGCAAAAACGCCTGAGTCTTTTGCTTTTCATCCCAAAACCAGACGATTAAAATAATGATTGGCGGCGCAAATTGAAACTCAATGAGGAGTGTCTATGTTTCTCCCGGTGCGACGACCCCATGTCAACGGGTTCACGCTGATCGAGCTGTTGGTTGTCATCGCGATCATCGGCATTCTGATCGCCCTGTTGCTGCCCGCCGTGCAGAAGGTCCGCGAAGCCGCCGCGCGCACCGAATCCGCCAACAACTTGAAGCAAATCGCCCTCGCCGCCCACGGATTCCACGACACGTTCCGCTACTTCCCGCCGGGGTGGGGGTACCTGAAGGGGTCCTCGAACAATAATGCCACCCCGGCTCAGCGCGGCACTTTCTTCTACTTCCTGCTTCCCTACATCGAACAGGGCAATGTTTACAACACTACCGTCAATAATTCAGGGACGAGCACCGCAGTCATCCCGACCTTCATCGCCCCACTCGATCCATCGATGACCGCCGACCGCCGGGCCACAAACAGTGCCGGCGTCATGGCCGGACTCTGCAGCTACGAGGCCAACGGCTACCTGCTCACCGGCGACACCAACGCCATGAGCTACTACCTCACCGGCCACTCGAATAACGGGAACACAGCGGATGGCAACAACCGGACCTACGCCACCATGGCGGTTGTTACGGATGGGACATCAAACACCCTGTTGCTGGCCGAGCGCTACGCCTACAACTGCCGCTACGACGCCACCCGTCAGGGAAACCGGACCTGGGGCGACATTGGCGGCGCCTCCCTGTGGTCGCCGGTCCTGATCCATGCCGACCTGTTCGAGGTGCAGCCGGTGGTCGGCAACGAATCGTGCTACGTCCCCCAGGCATACCGATCGTCCGGGTGCCAGGTTGGGCTGATGGATGGGAGCGTGCGGCTGGCCAGGACTGGAATTTCGGCCACAACGTGGTGGCAGTTGTGGCTTCCCCGCGACGGCAGGGTGGTCGGGGACTGGTGATGACTTCACACAACACATGGCAGATCGCGGCCGTCGTTCTGCTGATCCTGATCACCGGCTGCGGCAAGGACGCACACCGCCCCAAGGTCAGGGGGAAGGTAACGTACAACGGCCGGCCGCTCGCCGACAAGACCCTCATTCTGACGCTTGAAGGGGCGGAAGGCGTCTCCCAGTCGCTGCCCCTCGGCCCGGACGGCGGCTTCGACGGCGAGGTGCCCCAGCCGGGCACTTACAAGGTGTCGATCGCCGAATCCATGGCCGTGATGGAAGGCATCGACAAGCCGCGAAAGGACGGACCGAAAATCGCACCGAAGTATCGGTCCGCCGTCACATCCAGCGCCAAGGTGACTTTCGACCCCGGGATGAACGAAAAGGCCATCGACCTTACCGACTGACTCTGCATTTTGCATTTTGCTTCGCAGGTGTCACTACTGTTCCCCGTGACTACGAACCACGCCTCTCGAAAGACCACAGATGACCAATGACCGAGCCTGCAATTACCTGCGGCGCTTCGACCCTGGCCCGTACTGAACGGCATACTCAAGGGACATGGTCCCCGTTTTGGCGTGGAGCTTGTGGCTGGTCAACTTCAGGGTGACTCGCTTGAAGGGGCCCGCCATCAGCGGCACGCCCTCACCCAGAAGGACGGGGATCACCCCAACCTCCACAGAATCCACCAACCCCAGTTCGGCGAAGCTGCGGAACAGTGAACCGCCGCCCCAGAGCCATATGTCCTTGCCCGGCTTCGAGCGCAGCTCGGCGATCAGCTCTGCCGGGTCGCGCGCGATCGTGACGCCGGGGTGGTCCTCCTGCCGGAGGCTGACGGAGCAGACGAAAACTTGCATGTCCGGCGTCGAGCCGCCCCCGCCGGCCCCCTTCACCGCCTCGTAGCTCCGACGGCCCATGACGATCGTGTCGAACTGGCTGTACCAGGCCTCGAAGTAGGCCGCCGCATCACCGCTGGAATCCATGATGATCCAATCGGCCTCTCCGTTTGGACCGGCGATGAATCCGTCCAAGCTCATCGCCACGCTGTATCGAACCGGCCGAGTTGGATGTCCCGCCTTCTTGGTCTGGCCCTCTCGGGTTTTCCGCGGCATGTCGGTGTCTCCAAGCTTGGGTCCCCGCTGGCATCTATTCCGAGGGCAGCCCGAAAACGAGGAGCGCGTTTCCAGAAGCAATGGCGATGTGCTGGTGGCCGTCGATAGCAAACGACACGGGATTGGCGTGAATGTGGCCGCCCGTCTGGAATTGCCAGAGACTCTTGCCCGTTTCAGCGTCCAGAGCGAAGAAGTTGCCCTCCTCCGAGCCGCCAAAGACGAGGCCGCCGGCTGCGGACAACAAGCCGGCCCAGGGAGGTGAATGGAGCTTGAACTCCCACTTGAGCTTGCCGGTCATGACGTCCAGGGCGCGTACGGCGCCGTAGGCCTTGTCGCCGCCCAACGCCTGTTCGCCGCCGCCCAGGAACTCTTTTCCCGCCTCGTACTTTGCTTCGCCCTTGAAGTAGTAGGCTCCCATCTCGCGCACGGCCACGTAGAAGAGTTTCGTCCGCGGGCTATACGATGGACTGAACCAGTTGGTGGCTCCCTGAAGGCTCGGCCAAACGAGCGTTCCCTTTTCGCTGGGAAAGGTATTGGGGAGTCGGATGGGGTGGCCCTTATCGTCGAGTCCCTTGGCCCAGGTTTGCTTGGCGTAGGGGACGCCGCGCAAATACTCCCCTGTCTGCCGGTCGAGGACATAGTAGAAAGCGTTGCGGTTGGCGGTCACCAGCAGCTTCCGCTCCTTGCCGCCCAAAGCGCCATCGACCAGAACCGGAATCTGGCAGGCGTCCCAGTCGTGACAGTCATGCGGCGTAAACTGGAAGTGCCACTTGATCTTGCCATTGGAAGGGTCGAGGGCGAGAACACAGCAGGTGTACAGATTATCGCCCGGGCGCACGTCGCCGTTCCAGTCGGGGCCCGGATTGCCGGTTCCCCAGTAGAGGACGTTCAAGTCTGGATCGTAGGAGCCGGTTACCCAGGTCGGCCCCGCGCCGGTTTTCCAGCTGTCGCCGCCCCACGTTTCGTGGCCCGGCTCGCCAGGGCCGGGGATTGTCCAGGTGCGCCACAGCTGTTTGCCGGTCAGCGCGTCATAGGCGTCGAGAAAGCCGCGGATGCCGGCCTCGCCGCCACTAATGCCGACGATTATTTTGCCGTCCAGCGCCAGGGGCGCCACCGTGATCGAATGGCCGCTCTTGTTGTCCGCGACCACCGTATCCCACCGGACCGCGCCCGACTTGGCATCCAGGGCCACCAGATGGGCATGAAGCGTGCCCACATAGACCGTATCGTCGAGGATGGCGACGCCACGGTTGACTCGCGGAAACCCGATGTGCTTGACGTCCTTGGGCATGGAAGGAGTCCAGGACCACAACGGCCGCCCCGAACGCACATCCAGAGCCGTTACCGTGCTGGCCGGCTCGGTGATGTACATGACGCCGTCAACTACGATCGGCGACACTTCGACAAGTCCTGCTTGCTTTACCTGATAGATCCAAGCGGTCTTGAGCCGGCCCACGTTTTTCGTCGTGATCTGGTCGAGCGTCGTGAAGCGGTGCGACCGGTAACTCCCCGAATACGTCAGCCAGTTGTCCGGCTCACGCTCGGCTTGGGTGATGCGCTGGTAGGGAACTTGGGCGCACAGGTTCGCGGGAAAAGAATGAATCGCAGAGGCACCGAGCGCACAGAGCCGAAACAAACAACTAGCCAGGCTCCGGCATCGCCGGGATGATTCAGAGTTATTGCTTATTATTCTTGCTTTTCTCATTTGATTTCTCTCTGATCTCTGTGCCTCCGTGATTCATTTCCTTGAGGCCGGCAAGATAGGAAACTACGTTGTCGATATCGGAACGGGAAAACATCTTTTCGTAGGTTGGCATCACGCTGCCGTCAAGTTTGTCGAGCGCTTCGAGATCGCTTTTTTGCAAAGAGTGCAGGCAATTGTTGGTGTCGCGCAACTGTATGGTGAAGGTGTCTTCGTTGACGCGCATGCCGGTCAGCACGCGTCCGTCCTTGGTGGCGGCCAGAACGGGAACGTAGGTGGCGTAGCCCTCCGAAGTGAGAATCCGGTCCTTGCCTGGATGCAGCATGGCGCTGCGCAGGAATTCGACGCCGCGGAGGCCGCCGATGTCGCTCAACTCCGGCCCCAGGCTGCCGCCCTTGCCGGCAACGATGTGACAACTGCTGCACCCCGCTTTGCCATAGATGAGCCGGCCCTTGTCGGCATCGCCGGGCAACGGCTCGGAGGGGATACGGCCAAGCGAGCGGACGTAGGCGACCACGTCCCGGACCTCATTGTCGGTCATCGCCCACGTGTACGGCATTCCGGTTCCGGGTATGCCATTGCGGACGAGGTCGAAGAGACTTTCGTCATCGGCGGCATGCCGCAGCTTGGGACGCCGAAGGTTCGCTCCCGTGCCCCCGCCCCCCTGCATCCCATGGCAACGGGCGCATTGCCCTTCGAACAAACGCTTACCGCGGGCCTGGTCGGGCGCTGGTGCCGGCGGCGCTCCAACCGTAGTTGCGTTGGTCTTGTCCGCGTTCGCGTTGTGAGGAGGAGAACGGCTTACCGTTCCGTCGGCCAGAACTGAAATCACAAGACAGCTCATGCCGGCAACCAAGATCTGCTGCCGGCTCATCAAGGAGTGATCACGTCGTTCGCGGAATGGCATTGCGCTGCTCCTTCGCCGTTTGGCGACGGATCTATACTACTCCCACGCGCCGAACTCGCCAATGCCCAACTCACCATTGACCAATGACGAATGACGAACATAGAACAGATTCTGCTTGACGACAAATTCCGTTCACGGTTATAATCGCCCGACAATGGCATCGATCCGGCAATTCGTCCGCAAGCAAGGAGGCTTTCCCATGCGTTTCGCTGGCGCAATCGTACTACTGGTGTGCGGCTGGCCGGGTTTCCTGTCACCGGCGCTCGCACAGTCCCCGCTGGATGATTCGGTCAACGCAGCCGCACAGGCACTGCGTGAGATCATGGTTGTCCCCCTCAAGTGCATTCCCGAATCTCTACTGCACGAGGCTCAAGGAATCGCGATTGTTCCGGGAATGGTGAAGGGAGGCTTCATCGTCGGCGCCCGGCATGGCAAGGGCGTACTCGCGACGCGCGATGAAGCGGGCCTGTGGCGGGCGCCGGTGTTCATTACCGTCACGGGCGGCAGCGTCGGTGCGCAGGCCGGTCTGCAGGCAACCGACCTGATCCTCGTCTTCAAGACCCGGCGCAGCGTGGAGGGAATACTCGAGGGCAAGATCACGATTGGCGCCCACCTGGCTGTCGCCGCCGGACCGGTCGGCAGGCAGGCCTCCGCCGCCACGGACGCACAGCTCAAGGCCGAGATTCTGTCCTATTCGCGGAGTCGCGGCCTGTTCGCGGGCTTGGCCATCGACGGCGCCACCATACACATCGATCACCGCGCCAATGCGGAATACTACGCCCTGCGGCCCGGACAACTCCAAGCGAGCATTCCAAGTTCCGCTGTCGCGCTCGCTCAACTCGTAACTTCGTATGCACCGCCCCGGCAGGGCCCGACCCTGGTGCCGGCCCCCAAGGAAATACCTCCACCGCCGCCGCTGCCGCCGCCGGATGAGCGCGAAGCGGTGCGCCAGCAATTGGTCGCCGCCGCACAGCGATTGCAACCGCTGCTCGACCCGGCTTGGCAGCAATACCTCGCGCTCCCCGCCGAGGTGCTTACCGGTCAATCCCTGCCGACCGGCGGCACGTTTGAGCCATCTCTCTCCCGCTATCAAATTGTGGCTGGCGATGCGCGTTACCGGATGCTCAGCGAGCAAGATGAGTTTCAGCAGACGTACGCGTTGTTGCGCCGTTTCGCCGCGCTCGCTCAACCACGCCGGGCGGGAACCCTTTCCTTGCCGCCGCCTCCCGGCCATTGAGTTTGCATCGGGGCACTAAAGGCGGCTCACTCTCCCGCGCGGGACGGCATGCGGTGTTTTGTAGCCGCTTTCAAAAGGTGTCGAAGCGCTCTGCTGCGAATGGCCTTGGTGTCTCGAATTTTCACATGCCGCAATAGCATTCCCGTCCCCTCGAGCAGCCCTTCGGGGTCGGGCAGCTCAGCCCCGTAGTAGAAGCCAAGGTTGACATCCTGTTTCTGTGCCGAAATGTAACAGAAATGCTCGGACTTTTTCTTCGGCCCGACACCGTAACTTGCCATCCGCATCCTCGGCCAAGGCACTTCAACAACATTGGGCATGATCTTGGCGACTAACGTACGCAGCTTGTACGCCAACTCGCGCGCGTGGCTGCCCGCCTTTGCCACAGAGTCCTCAAAGGTGCCATATTCGTCGATTGTCCGCACGGTCACCCTCTTAAGTCGGCTCCTGGTTCATGTAAATCTTGTTGCCATACATGTCCTCAAGCAGCACGCCAGTTCCATACGGCTGAACTTGCGGCTCGCCATGGAACTTGACCCCGGTATCCTTCATCCGGCGGTACTCCCCGAGACAGTCATCCGTCAAGATACTGAAGAGGGGCTGTGACCCTGCCTGTTTGCCGACCAGCGCCAGGTCTCCATCCGATTCAGCCAGATTCAGGGCAATTGACAGTAGCTGATCGTCCGGCAGTCGGAGCGTCACCCAGCGCTTCGGTCCAAATGGCACATCCTCAACCACGACGAAGCCTAATTTGCGCGTGTAGAACTCGATAGCCGCGTCTTGGTTCTTGACAAGCACGTTCAGCAACGAAATCTGTTTCATGACAATTTCTCCTGGTTGGGTGGAACAAGTAATAGCACATTTTTACCCAACCCATCGAAACTACGATTGTAAAAATACGACATCTTTGCTTTTTAGAAACTCCTGCAGATGCCGCATCTCGTCCAAATATTCGGACGGCGTCGTGCCGGCGAATGCCCGGAACTCCTTGATGAAGTGAGCCTGGTCGAAATAGCCACACTCGTAGGCCAGTTGAGTCAGGTCGCTCTCCGGCTCCAACATGAGGCGCCGCTGAGCTTGCTCAAAGCGGACCGTGCGGGCGAAGAACTTAGGGGTTACCCCGATCGCGCGCTGGAACCCACGCTCAATCTGCCGTACAGACGTATGGCAATGTGCAGCGAGTTCCTCGATCCGATACTGACCCTTGGTGTGATGCACCAGCTTAGCAGCCGTTTGAACGCGCTTCCACTCAAAGGTGCGCGTCAGTGCCTTCTGAATCAGGAAGTCCTGCAGGGCCGTGCAGGCTTCCTCATATCGCCCCTGCGCGACCTCGCACTTGAGGCGTCGCGTAAGTCTTTCCCAGCCGTTGCCAAGGGCAGTCACTCTATCGGTAAGTGCGCGGATTTCATCCTGCAGGAGTGCCAGCGCCCCCGGGGCAAACAGACGCGCGGCGACAACTTTGACGGTGCCATCGACGCGAATCGGCAGCGTTTTCTTCTGGAAGCCGACGATAACGGCGCTTGACAGCGCACAGGGCGGCGTCGTTGTCAAAAGCAGATAGGGACTGCCGAAGTTGAATATGAGTTCTACACAACCATCAGGCGCAATGTCTTGAACTTGGTCCGCGGCATACGTCGCTTCATGAATCCAGAAACATCGCACGCTATCTTCGAGGATTGCATGCGGCCTGTATTCGCAGTACTTCATTTTGCCCCCTGTTTCCAGCGGATTTTACCGCAAAGTATTCACGGCGGCCATCTTTCCAGCTATGTGGGAGCGGAACAGGCCGCCGATCGCTCGGCTTGGGCTCCGTCTCGCCGCCGAAAGCGTCGATCCGTATGCTGAATGACGCTCAATCGTGTTGCTGCAGTAGCCAAATGACCCTTCGCACCCAAAGACTGACAAATTTCCTGGCGACGGCGCCAAAGCCTGTCTTTATCGCGCATGCCATTTTCGCGGCGTTTGGCACCTATTTCTGCATGTATGCCTTCCGCAGGCCATTCGCGGCCGCTCAGTTTGACGGGCAGCATTTTCTTGGCGGCGACATCGCGCTCAAGACCGCATTTGTTGTTAGCCAAATTCTCGGCTACACCGCGTCCAAATACATCGGCATCAAGGTTTGCCCGGAGGTTCGGCCAGACCGCCGAGCCGGCATGTTGATTCTCCTTATCCTACTCGCCGAGGTCTCCCTAATCTTGTTTGCGGTTCTGCCGCGGGACCTCAAGGTCGTCGCGATGTTTTGCAATGGCTTGCCCCTCGGCATGGTATGGGGCTTGGTTGTGTGGTACCTCGAAGGGCGGTTGACCAGTGAACTCTTGTTGGCCGGCCTCGCCTGTTCGTACATCGTCTCCAGCGGAGCCGTCAAGGACGTGGGCCGGTACCTCATGGCGGCCTTCGGCGTGGGCGAAGCCGCGATGCCCATGCTCGTTGGCTTGTTGTTCTTGCCCCCGTTTTTGCTTTGCGTCTGGATGTTGCATCAACTGCCGCCGCCGACCGCTGCTGATCGCACGGCCCGCGTTGCGCGCGCGACCATGGATCGGGCAAGCCGGCTCGCATTCTTCAAAACGCTGCTGCTCGGGTTGGTGCTTTTGCTCGTCGCACGCCTGCTAACAACGGCATTTCGTGACTTCCGCGACAACTACGGCGTCGAGCTGTTCGGCGCCCTCGGCTACCACGGGGATTCCGCTCTGTTCACGCGCTCGGAGATTCCCGTTGCCCTCGGCGTGATGGCCTCGTTGGCACTCTTGAACCTCATCCGCAGCAATCGCGCGGGCGTCGTCGGCGCTCATGCCTTGATGATGACCGGCCTCGTCTTGATGGCGCTGTCGACCCTGCTGTTGGATGTTGACGTTCTCAATGGCCTCGGCTGGATGATCCTTGTCGGGCTTGGCTCGTATATGGCGTATGTGCCGCACGATTCCGTCGTCTTTGACCGCATTATCGCTTCGACGCGCGTCCGCGGCACCGCGGTGTTCGCGATCTATCTCGCCGATGCGATTGGTTATACCGGATCGATCGGTCTGCCTTTGGTGAAGGACCAGTTTTTTCCAGGGGTCGATCGGCTCGCTTTCTTCCGCGCGTTTACCTACATCGTGTCGCTTGGGGGAATCGGCATCCTGGCCGCAAGCTGCGTCTACTTCTATAGAAAGCACCAACAACCTTCCGAGGCCGCGATGAATCGCGAAGATCCGGTCGACTCCGTTACCCGATTGTTCAAGGAAAAGGGCGACGCCGTCTGCATTGGCGAAAAGGTCAGCCAGACGGAACATGCGCTTCAGACAGCATTGGCCGCGGAGCGAGCCGGCGCAGCCAGCACGCTGATCGTGGCGGCGCTGCTCCACGACGTGGGTCATCTCCTGCACGACCTGCCCGAGGACTGCGCATCGGCCGGCATCGACGACGCCCACGAAATCCGCGGCGCACGCTGGCTCGATCGGTACTTCGGCCCTGAGATCGCCGAACCGGTCCGGCTCCATGTCGACGCCAAGCGCTTCCTTTCCGCCACCGATCCGGCCTACCTTGGACTCTTGTCCGCGGCATCGTTGCAAAGCCTGAAGTTACAGGGAGGCCCTTTCACGCCGGACGAGGCGGCCAGATTCCGTAACCATCCTCATGCCTTGGCCGCTGTCGCGCTCCGTCGCTTCGACGAACAGGCCAAGGTTCCGGGACTGCCGACACCCGCACTGGAATACTTCCGCCCCTACCTGGAGGCTGCCCGTGCCGCACGATGCCCCTCGAATTCGGCTGGTAATCTTTGATTGGGCCGGGACCACGGTCGATCACGGCAGCCGGGCCCCCCTGGTCCCGTTTGTTCGCGCGTTTGCGGCATGCGGCCTGGACATCTCGCAAGAAGAGGCGCGCGGTCCGATGGGTCTGCACAAGAAGGACCACATCCGCGCGCTGCTGCAAGTGCCCGCAGTAGCACAGCGATGGCGCGAAAGACACGGCCGCGACGCCGACGAGAACGATATTGGCGAGCTCTATCGCATTTTCATGCCGCTCCAGCTCGAAGTAATCGATGAGTTCGCCCGCCTGGTCCCGGGTCTCCTCGACTGCGTCGGCCTGCTACGGCAACGAGGCATTGCCATCGGCGCCACCACCGGGTACTTTCGCGCGGCGGCGGAGCGTGTCTACCAGGCCGCTGCCCGGCAGGGATACAGGCCCGACCACCGCGTGTGCGCTGAAGAAGTTCCGGCGGGGCGTCCCGCGCCGTGGATGATTTTTCGCATCATGGAAACCTTGGATGTTTTCCCGCCCGCGTCCGTCGTCAAGGTGGGCGATACCGTGCCGGACATCGGCGAAGGACTTTCGGCGGGCGCCTGGAGCGTCGGCATCTTGCGCGCGAGCAGCGACGTCGGCTGCGCCGAGGAAGAATGGACCGCGTTGCCCCTTTCGGAAAAAGACCGCCGCCTCGCGGCTTGTCGGGCGAAGCTGCTCGCTGCGGGAGCGCACGCCGTCGTGGAAACGCTCGCGGAACTCCCCGCATTGCTGAACGACATCGACAGGCGGCTCGCTCGCGGCGAGAAACCCTGAGGTGGCTTAATGCACCGTAGCCCGACGGGCAAGCGAGGGCCTGGCTGGCGCATCGGGCTAAGGTACAGCAGGTTCACGCACACTGATCTAGGATTGCACCCCATGCAAACATCCTGGGATCTAATCGTAATTGGCGCCGGCATTCTGGGTACTTCCCATGCCTATTTCGCCGCCAGGCGTGGTTGGCGCGTCCTTCTCATGGAGCGCGGCGACTGGCCCGGCGAAGCATCGGTACGCAACTTCGGCACACTGATGGCCGGCTCGCTCGTGGGTGAATGGCGGCGGCGGGGGCTGGAAAGCATCGCCCTCTACCGTGAACTCGCGCCTCAGGCCGGCTTCGACTTCTATCCTTGTGGATCGCTCTACCATGTTACGACGCCGATCGAGGCCGCCGTCCTTCAAGAATTCGCCCAGCTCGCTCCCCGTGATGGCTGCCGCTGCGAATTGCTGGAACCGGCCCGCGCTGTCGCTCTGAACCCGCTGCTCGAGCCGGACCACGTTCGCCTTGCCCTTTTCGTCCCCGATGATGCGCGCATCGAGCCGCGCGGCCTTTTTCGGCGCTTGATTCCGTGGCTGATGCGCGAGTTGCACGTGGAATATCGACCCGAGACCGTCGCCGTCCAGGTGTGGGCCGACGGCGGTGAGGCCTGCGTGCGGACATCCGCCGGCGCTGAGCTGCATGCCCGCCGCGTGGTCGTGTGCAACGGCTCGGATCTGCGCACGCTCTTTCCCGAGCGATTCATCGCGGCCGGCTTCGAGCGCTGCAAGCTGCAGATGCTGCGAACGCCGCCGCAGCCGCAACTGCACCTGCCGGCGACGGTGGCCTCGGGTTTGACGCTGCGCCGTTACCCGGCATTTTCGATCTGTCCCAGTTGGGCCCGGCTGAACGAGGAGCCCGTCGCCCCTGGAGTGCTGGAAGCCGGCATCCACATCCTCATCGTCCAGGACCCGGACGGCAGCTTTGTCGTCGGCGATTCGCACGAGTACGCTTCGGGGGACTTGAGTGAAATCCTGGACACACGCGTCGAAGCGCTCATTCTCTCCGAGGCACGAAAGCTCATCCAACTTCCGAGCTGGGAAATCGCACAGCGCTGGCACGGAGTCTACAGCATGCCGAAGGATGCCGAGATCTACCGCGAGACCATCGACGGCGTGATCCATCTCGTAACCGGCATCCGCGGCAAGGGCATGACCACCGGTCCCGCCGTCGCCCGTGAATCCATCGACGCCTTGGCCGGGCGATAAATGCACAACTGACTTTGCGTACCAGCATACCATCGTTTATGCTCTCAGCATGTTGATTTCACCATTCGGATGCATAGGGCTGCGATGCTCGGTTCGTCGACGGCTCGGCTGTCGGACAAGCTCGTATCTCACGAGAATGCATGCCCGCGGTCTTCTACGCAAAGTATTTGCGCGCAACAACTTAACGCGCCTTTTGGCGCCGTATCTCACGTGAGCGTGAGATACGGCACACTGCACCACCATGACACCGACCAACCACGACCGACTGTCCATTTCACCCTTCCGTGTTGACTCCTTGGCTGCAGCCAGTCCGGAAGCCCCCGACTGGCTCTGGCGCGGCTACTTGGCACCCGGCCAGTTGACCCTCCTGACAAGCCTGTGGAAATCGGGCAAGACCACGCTCCTCTCGGTTCTCCTGGCGCGCATGAAAGGCGGTGGCGATCTCCTGGGCATGACGGTCCGCCCCACCCGCGTGCTGATCTTGTCCGAGGAAAATCGCAACCTTTGGGCCATGCGCCAGCAACGCCTGGACATCGGCGGACATGCTCAGGTCATCTGTCAGCCGTTTGGTGGCAAAAAACCGGCGGATGCCGACTGGCGGTCCTTGCTCGACCAATCCGCCGGCCTCTTGGGCACGGAAGGCAGCCGGTTGCTGGTTATTGACACGGTGGCAACCCTCATGCCTACCGGCGTGGAGACGAACGCCGACTGCATGGTGCGGGCACTGGCGCCCCTGCGTGGTCTCGCCGCGCAAGGCATCGCCATTTGGCTCATGCACCACCCGCATAAGGGCAAGCCGCGGGCCGGCCAATGGTCGCGCGGCAGCGGCTCCCTCCCCGCCAGCGTCGACGTCGCCCTCGAAATGCACCTCTGGTGCCCCGATGACATTTTCGATCGCCGCCGGCTTCTTCTCGGCTGGTCGCGCCACCAGGAGACTCCGCGCCGCCAGCTCATCGAATGGACCGCCGATGGCACCGGCTACCTTGTCCTCGACGAAACGGTCGATCCGGCGTTTGAACGTGCCTGGTCCACGATTCGCCGGGTTCTTTCCGATTTCGAAGATCCTCAGACGGCCGAAGCAATTCTCCGCGACTGGCCCCCCGATTCCCCGCCCCCCAGCCACGCCACCCTCCACCGCTGGCTCACGCGCGCCGTGGATCTCCGCTGGCTCTGTCAGGAACCCAGCACCCGCCGGAACGAACCCCACCATTACTGGCTGCCGGAAGCAGAGCAAGAATGACAATGGCGGGGGCCAAATCTACCACGAAACGACCGATGCCAAGTGGCCAGTAACGGATCAATAACTGACACGACATCCACAAGCAGCCCACGGCAACGGCACAATTCGCCCCAAAAAGTGCCTTCGGTCTGGAGGAATCGCGCCAACACTCCGCCTCCACGCCAGTTCGTTGCCGGCAAGTAAAGCCGAGTCTCTGACGCGGATGGCGTATAGTACGTTTTCGCGCGCAAGCACGACGGGCGCAGACGTCTATATGACGTGTCACCAATCTTTTGGCAACGTGCCATCGTGCGAGATGGTGCTCCCGGGCGGTGCAAGATCGTGCCATGCCGCGGGGGTGCCAGAACCGGCCGCCCATAAAGTAGGCGCAGCTCTCGTATCGCCCTCGCTTCAACTGTGAGTGAGCATATGCTTATGCGCTGCAAGCCCACAGTCCTGTTCGCCAGCCTTACGCTGGCGCTCGCGGCGACTGGTGCTTGCCGAGCCGCCCAACCGCCGGCCCGCACCGACCTCTACGGCGACCCCTTACCTGCCGGAGCAACAGCCCGCCTGGGGACAGTGCGCTTGCGCGCGCTTCAGGGAGTTAGTCAGATAGCCTTTGTCCCCGGTGCTAAGTATTTAGCTACAACGGGGGTGTCAGCCTTGTCCGTGTGGGACGTGGATACCGGACGGGTGGTGCGAACGATCAGCGCCGACGACACCCATCTGGGGGATGTATTGTTTCGGGGGTTTGCTTTCACCCCCGACGGGAAGCGCCTCCTTTCCGGCGACCTATTCGTGGACGGCCCAAGCTCGCGCATGCTCCTCTGGGACTTTTCTTCGGGAAAGCTTCTGATGCAGGCTGGCGTGAGTGACGTTCCGGCTTCTCTAGCCATCGGGCCCGACGGCCAGATGGCGGCGTGCGTCACTCATCTCGGAGAGGTTTTTCTCTGGGACCTACGAAAAAACCTGATTCGTCGCCTGGTTCAGGACGACGAGTTCACGATGATTCACGCCTTCAGTTTCGCCGCGCAGGGTAAGCACCTGGTCGTCCTGCCGCGCGAGGGCCAAGTGAGCCAACGGATCGATGTAGCGTCGGGCAAGCTCCTGAAACGGGTGCAGCTAGGATCGTGCGGTCGAGTCGCCTTGTCATCCGAGGGCTGCGTCGCCACATATAGCCATCCTGATGAGCTTTACCTGTACGACACCAGCACCGGCGAGAAGCGACGCTTGCCGATGAAAGAGAAGGTCGATTTCCTGGACCTGTCCTTCAGCCCGGACGGCCTGACGCTCCTGGCAATGGACCGGCGTGCCGAACTGGTCCAGTTCTGGGATGTGCCCAAAGGACTGTTGCACCGGAGGCTGCGTGTCCCCGGACTTGCCTGGACGGACTGCTATGCGGAACTGTTGCTCTCCGGGGACGGGGAGAAACTCGCTAGCCACGAAGAGCATCGCGTGGTGCGCATCTGGGACGCACGCACAGGGCAGCCGTGGCTGCGACTCCCAGGGCACGTCGGCCCTGCCGTTCACCTGGCCTTCTCGGCCAACGGAAAGGAGGCCGTGTCGTACGCCTATCGGGACCATTCTCTCGGCGGCCAGTTGTACCGCTGGGATGCGACAACCGGTATTCTGCTCGGGCGCGTTTCCCCGGACGCACCCAAAGAAGGTTGGCCAGGTTGTAACATGGACTGGCGTCTGCCGCCGGGAGGCCAGCACTTGGCCGAACGGGTCAATTCTGATACCTACCTGTACGAAGGGAGCACGGGCAAGCGGCTTGCCCTGAACAGCAAAGCCCTTCCTGGTTCGGACTGGACCTTCACCCCGGACGGCCAGGCGCTGGTCACGATTTACGCAGACCAGGAGCTTCACCTCAGCGAACTAGCTACAGGCAAGCTCCTCTGTCAACTAGAACTGGAGAAGAACAAAGCAGGTCTGATCTCGTGGCTTCGGTTCACTCCCGACGGGCGCGCGCTGGTTACCGGCGAGGGCTGGCAGAAGGTCCACTTGTGGGACCCGGCGACCGGCAAGCACCGGGCCGGGCTCACGTTGCCCGCCGAACGTGAGCCGCACCAGGAACCCCTGGATAACTACAAGTGGTTGGCAGCCTTCACGCCGGACGGCCGTTACCTTTTTACCTCGAGCACCACAAACCTGTGGGTTTGGGACCTCGTTGCTCGCCGAGAGATCGGCCCGTTTGAGGAGGACGACTACTTAGGGCGCGTTGGTTTCTCGAGCCCGGTGGCGGTATCGCCGGACGGCCGGCTGATGGCCTGGTTCGACCGCGCCAGGAAGTTGCGCCTGTACGAGGTCTGCACGGGCAAGATTGTGCACCGCTTCGAAGAAGACTACTCTTCTATCGCCTTCGCCCCTTCCGGCTGGCGGCTGGCCACCGGCTGCGACGCCGATTCATCGATCCTGATCTGGGACTTGCCGCTGCTCTTCCGTTCGCAACCGCCTCCTGGCAACGACACCAGCCCCGAAGCACTTTGGGCCGTTCTCAAATCCGACGCAGTTCAGGCCCACCGCGCCCTGTGGCGGCTCGCGGCCCTGCCCGAAGTCGATGCCTTCCTCGCCCGCCGGCTGCAGCCGGTCGAGGCTGTGCCGCCGGATCAGTTGCGCACGCTGCTGGCCGACCTGGGCAGCACAGACTTCGATAAGCGCGAGAGGGCCGACCAGGCCCTGGCTGCAGCTAGGGAAGCTGTCCGTGCCGCCCTCGTGAAAGCCTCCGCCCGAACGGAGGACCTTGAAGTGCGGCGCCGGCTAGAACGGTTACAGGAGCGGCTCCAGGTGCGCGCCCCGGAACGGTTGCGCGAGGCGCGGGCGGTGCTCGCACTGGAGGCCCGCGGCACGGTCGAGGCGCTCCGGCTTTTGCAGCGGCTTGCAGCAGGACTCCCGGAAGCTCGGCTGACACACGAAGCGAAGGAGGCCTTGCAGCGCCTGCACCGATGACCGGCTCGAGGCAGTATTTCCCTCCGCGCGTCGCTGACATCCACGGCATGTCGGACCCGAAGCGCGACGTTTTCCTTGGGGCGTGACACGATTCCCCGCCTAAGAGCCACGCCGCCCTCCACCGCTGGCTGACGCGCGCCGTCTAACTTCGATGGCTCTGTCAGGAACCCAGCACCCGCCGGAACGAACCCCACCATTACTGGCTGCCGGAAGCAGAAGAATGACCAATCGCACCAACGACCCTTACCAGCGCGGTTTCGGGCTACGTTGTTCTCCAGCACGCCCAGTGCGCCCCGATTGACCTTCTGGGCAAAAAGCCCAATGCTGGGTAGCAGGAGTAAGACACGATGGCTAGGAATATCGACACGAACGCCCGCCGACTCGGCGCGAAAGTCATTGCCCAGGTCCCCGATGTTGGCGGCGGCGCCTTCGGTGCGGCCCGGCTGGCACGGATCATCGACCAGCTTCGCTCGCGCCTGGTTCCCTGTTGTTTTGCGTCACCGAGTTCTGAGTATCGGAGTAGTTCACCGGCGTATTCGCAACCCTCACTTGTCTTGGATCGCGCGGCGGTAGCTCAATGCCGACGATGAGAAAACCAATATGTACTCCACAGCAGCTCACATTAATCCATCGCAGACCCGCGTGGACAAGCTCGTCAAATCGGTCTTCGTAATCTGCCGGTTTAACCTGCGCTTGACGGCGTACGATCAGCTGGCCCGAATTGTCGGTCGGTGTGCCCGCTTCGATCTCTAGGAGATGGACTTCACCTTTGGTCCTTGAAATCGCACTTTCCGGTTAATACCCTTTGTCATTGTCGTGGCCGAGACCCATTCCTTCCACACTTCGGAGTCAAGTTCCATGAAGAAACAATTGCTGGCAGCCCTGGCACTCCTCGGCTGCTCCACCCTGTGTAGCGCCGTCGAATTCGCCCCGCCGGTGCGCCTGGATGCTGGCGGCGTCCCCATCCGCGTCGAGCCCCCCGGCTACGCATGCCCCAGCCTGGCCGACTTGCACGGCAACGGCAAAATGGACCTTCTCGTCGGCCAGTTCAAACAGGGCAAGATCCAGCTGTTCAAAGGGCTGGGCGGCGGGAATTTCGCCAAGGGCATCTGGCTGCAGGCCGAAGGCAAGCCGGCCGAAGTCCCTGGCGTATGGTGATGCACCTCCTCCACTCCACAGTTCGTGGACATCGACGGCGACGGGCATCTCGACATCCTTTCCGGGTCCTACTCCCGGATGGACAAAGACATGGCGGGGCTCTTCCAGGTCCTGTACGGCAAGGGCGACGGTACTTTCCGCAAGGCGGAGGTGTTGAAGGGGACGGATGGCAATCCGCTCATCATCCCCACCGATGGCGAAAACCAACTCACCGAGAAGATTTGCACTCGGCCGTTTGCCGTCGATTGGGACGGCGATGGTAACCTGGACCTGGTCGTTGGGAACTTCTCCGGGACGTTCTACTGGTTCAAGGGGCAGGGCAAGGGGAAGTTCCTGCCGAAGCCCGAGATGATCAAGGCCGGCGGCTCGCCCCTGCGAGTCCCGGGCGCGCACAGCGATCCGTTCGTCATCGACCTGGACGGCGACGGCAGCCTGGACCTGGTGAGCGGGTGCAGCAACGGCGGCGTCTACTGGGCGCGGAACAAGGCCGCCAAAGGCAAGATGCCGGACCTCGAACCCTTTCAACCCCTGATCAAACCGGGGCCCCCGGTCAAGCCCGGACAGCTTCTCCGCGAGAGCGACCTCACGGGCCCCACCCATGCCACCCGGGTCTGGGTCGCTGACGTCAATGGCGACGGCAAACTCGACCTCCTCGTTGGCGACTGCGTCACCCTCGTCTCCCCGGCGAATGGTATTAGCGAAGCGGAGTTCGCGAAGAAGTACGCGGACTGGGAGAAGGCCTTCCAGGCAGCGCAAGCGGAGCTGAACTCGGCCCGCGACGCGAAGGTCCGGGAGAAGTCGCATGAAGAGTACCGCAAGGTCTACCAACAACGCTCTGAGTTCATGCACGAAGAAATGACCGGCTTCGTGTGGCTATACCTGCAGAAGTAACGCCCCCGTCCGCCTTCGGTTCGTCAGGGGATCGGCCGCCGCACTCGGGCGGTAAGCGATCCCCTGAAACGCCGGATCCACATCCCCTTACGGGCCCCACCCATGGCACCAGGGTCTGGGTCGCTGACGTCAATGGCGACGGCAAAAAGGAAGAAGGGATGAGGGATGAAGGATGAGGGATGAAAAAGACCGATTCATGCTTCATCCCTCATCCTTCATCCCTCATCCCTTCTTGCTACAGTGTCTGCTGCCGATGAGTCAACTACCGGCCCCGCTAGTCTGATGCTGCTTGATCCCGATGGAAACCCGATCCTCATCGATCAGCATGCGCCCAGCCCGCGCAAATCGGACTAAATCGGCGTGCACGATCCGGCTGTTCGTAGTCCCGAGTTCGAGCGAACTTGGCCCCTCTGCCTGAACGCGGGACTACGAGCATGCTGCCCGGTCCAACATGTCAAATGGCTCATGAGCACGGGCGAACAAGATAACATAACCCGCCGCTCGCGGGCCTTCGTCCCAAAGGGCTGATTCCGCAACAGCACGAGCACCAACCGAGAATCGGAGAATTGGAAACCTCTCTCAGTTTTGAAGCCGCCGTCTATGCTGCCTGGACCACGGGCATCGGCGGTCTGTTGCTCTTCATTTCCTGGCTGCCCGGCATCTGGCAGCCGGTAAGGCCCCTCACCTTGAGTAAGCCGCGCTCGGAAGCATTCATCGCTCTTGGGGCAACGTTGCTGCTGCTTGCCGTCTCTGTGACGACCGACCATGTCCTCTGTGACTGGAAGCGTTGCTCAGCATTCCGCGATTGGATCTACCTTGGCCAACTCATTATCGTCTATAGCCCGATCCTCCTAGTGATGCTGTGGCGCAAACAGGGCCCAGCGACGTGCTTCCTGCGCCTTGACAAGCTGCCCACCAAGGTGCTTCTCGGTGTCGGCCTCTCGATAGTCGCTGCCTTTGTCTTTCTCGCTGTCAGGGGTAAGGTCGGAGACTTCGGCCCGTTCCTTTTGACCCTCGCCCGCGGCGGGCCGTTAGCCATGTTGCAGACGTTCCTGGAGGGCTTTGCGCTCGGCTTCCTGCTATACCGATTCGGCGCGTGGCTTGGCATCCGCTGGTCCGCCGTAATTGTCGCCGTGCTCTTCATGGCGGGACATCTTCCCAACTATATGGCGGGTACCTTTCACCTTCCTGTGGCGGAGGCGCTCGCCATGGCAATCGCCCATGCCGGCATCGCCGTTCTGGTCCTCATGGGCCTTTGGAAGAGTCAAGACATCATCGTCATCGGCTTCCTTCATTGGTTCATCAATGCCGCTTCCAGTTTCACTACTGCCGCATCTTGATCAATGCGCCGGTCGCGATTTGCAGCGGTTGCGTAGGTACGGGCTAACAGAAGCATTTCGCCAGGCAGGGGCCGTCCGTACCGGAGTCGAGGTCGGTCCACCGCCCGATCATTGTACTTCACGACCGACGCCCAAGCGCCGCAAGGATTTGGTCGTCCAGGGCTGGCATCCCGTAGTAGAGCCGTGTTAGCAGCCCCACCTGGTCCAATATCGCCTTATAGACTTCCGGCCGCCGGACCATATCCTTCCAAGCCCGCGGGTCGTTCCTACTGCCCCGACTGGCGACGCACTCATAAGCGACCACGGCCGCCTCCTCGGCAGGCTCGATGTTCTCGGCCGAGCCACAGCACACCAGCGCCAATTCGAGCAGGCGCCAGGCGCTCCACGCACCCCACGCCTCGGGCTCCTCGGCGTCCAGGGCCCCTTGCCGGAGCTTCGTCTGAAGATCCTCGAGTGCCGTGGCGGCGACCGGCTGACCCTTGGCCGCCTGCCAAACTTCGTCCAGCACGCGGCGCAGCAGCTCCGGCCGGCCTTTGCCGGTCCGCGCGGCGAACGACTCGTAATGGGGCAACAACCGTTCCGCCAGCGCCGCCACAAAGGCGATCCGATGCTCCCCGGACTTTTTCAGGTACGCGCGGACGGCCACGCGGTGTCCCTCGATGCTGTCGTCGTCAACGCGTTTCATTTTGCTCGGCGGCCTGGTTCGGCCTGCGCGGCCGGACCGCTTCACCGGCCCGAGACCGCTGCGCAAGCTGGCGATGGTCTGGTCATCGAAGCGCACGATCCGGCCGATGGCCTCGCGGAGGGCGGACTGCTTGCCGACCTCCTCCTGGACCGCGATTCTTTTCCACGCGCGCCGTTGGCCCGCGAGGTCGCACGGGCGATCACCGAGAGCGTCCCAGGCGGACTGCACCACCTTGAGAACCGTGGCTGTGTTCTCCGTCTTCTGGCAGCACTCCAGCGCCCGACCGAGAATGACGCAGGCCTGGAGCGCCCTCCAGGCGGGCAGCCCGTCGAAGTCTTCCGTGTCGGGCGCGTTCTCGTCAATCTGTCCGTTGAAGCGGCTCGCGTCGGCCGGCGTGAGGAGGCGCCCCCGGACATGATCCCAGACCGCACCCACGATCTGGCGCAGCACTGCTGGATCGCCCTGGCCTTCGGCCGCCGAGAACTTCTCATACGCCTGCAGCCACCGCTCCGCCAAGGCCGCCACAAAGGCAACCCGCTGCTGGGACGACCAGGCCTGCACTGTTTCTCCTGTCAGGTGCTCGTACTCATCGAAGGGGCCTGATGGATTGTTTGGCACGCCGCTGTCCTTTTTCGAATGACTTCGAGGATGTCCGGGTGACAGAAACTCTGGGGAAGGCGGGGTGAATAACGCAGGCCGCTCCAGGCTAAGCTCCTAATGGGTTAATTTTCACATTCTTGTACAAGGAGCTCTTCCGTGACAGCAACCTACATGCTTAATCGTAGTACACAGGGCGTCGTTATGCACATTCCTTTGGAGTCGCCGTGGACGGATTGGAAACTGGCTTTCACGATCGGCCACTGCCAGAAACCCGGAATGACCGATTTGTTGCCTCCCGAATTGATCGTGACCGAACTTCCTGACGGCGTCCGGTACAGCCTGCCGCGCCGTAAGTCAGGGCCATTCACGTGCCACTCCGCCGTCCACCTCCTTGGCAGCCTCCGCATGGGCATCCCGTTTATGGCCTTTTGGCTCTGGGCTGTGGGGTGCCACATCGATTGGCAAGACATTTTGCGCCCGGAAAACGGCCTGTCGCTGATGTTCATGGCGTTTGGCTTGTCGATGCTTCTGATGGCTGTGTGGTTGGGGGGTCGTGGTCTGTTCCTGTGGGCTGGTCACAGCGAGATCGAGCTGCGTGGCGGACGACAGGTTGATGGTGCGCCAATCCGGCCTCTACGGCGTCCACCGCGACCAGTGGCCGCGCCTGAGAATAGCGGACGTGCGCGTCGGCGACGTCTTGGACGGTCGAGCAATCAGTCGGTACACCCGCCGATTTGCCCGCGATAAGGCCGACGCAACATATGAGCTGCAGATTCATTTGCGCAACGGGGAGATCATTCGTTTTCTGGACGGCTACGGCGATGCCGAGTTGCAATGGTTGGCCACGGTGCTGCGCCGAGCCCTGCAGGTCCGAGATCTAAACAAATGACGCATCGCCGAGAAAAGGGACCAGCCGCCACAATCAGAATTGTGATGTCCCAGGCTGTCACTTCCGGACGCGTTACGGACTGTTCACAGCTCGGATCGCAAGCTGTGGGCTCGGTGAAGGTGAACCGGTTATCCGCAGTGGGCCAACATGGCTGTCAGGCAGCGTCTTGATCCCAAATATTGTTCGGCGAACTCTCTGGCGCATCGCATATGCCGCTGGTAATGGGCATTAATCTCCGATGCACCGGCCATTGCTTCTTCCAAATCGTTAAAGGCCAACAATCCGTCCCCAGTAGGGAGCACCTCACTGAGGCCCGTATCCTCGGCAAGTACCGGACGGCCACTGGCGAGGTAGCTGGCGCTGCGCTCGCTAAACCAGCCGGTTTTCAAGTCTCGGTAGATGGGCTTCGGGCAGCAAATCTCCGCACGGGAATGCTGGATGTACTGCTGATAAAGCGTCGGCGATCCCGCAACCTGATGCGGATGGCTCAGATGCCAGCCGTGATTCAACAGGAGCTCCCGATCACCTGTACTGTCCTCGGGGTGAATATTGGCGGCCAGTTCAAATCGGCAAGAGACACGTCGTGGCAAGTCGATGTATTTGAGATAGGCGTCGCGCTTGGTCATACTGAGCACCCTCTGCCCCCACCAGATTTCCTCCCACGTCCATTGCGTGATCGATGTGAAGGGCGCCTGCGGCCCCGGGTCCGGTGCGATGTCCCAAATCGGCAAATAGACGAACTGAAGAAAAGGATGCCATGTCAGGCCCAGGGTGGGCACTTCGCAGTCCGGCGCGTGCAATTTAGTGCCCGCAGTCAGATAGACCTCGTGATCGTTCAGGGCAAGGTCCCAGGAGAGGGCGGAAATCTGTAGGATCCCAGGGTCCTGATCCACAAAGACCCGGCGCTTGAATAGAGACAACAAGGGTTGTCGAAGGGTACCGCAAAAATTCCATACGAGATCCGCCGACCGAGCAAATTCTCGGATCTCCTCCGTTGTTTTGCCGTACCCTTGGGCAGTTTCCAGAGTGAGCGGTTCCGCAACCTCGCCATGGAGGAGGAGGGCACAACGGTCCTGAAATCCATACTGCGCCATTCGGTCGAAGAAGCTCTGGATGCGCGCCTGGTCCAGTTCTCCCTGTCCCGATGAGCGCATCACTTCGAGCCACAATACGTCGTGTCCAAGATCATCGAGGCCCAACAGGTACTGGAGGTAACCCATCCAGTGCCCTCCACCCTCCGGATAATCGGCCAATGCGCCGTGCGCCAGCACGATTCGGATCTTCGACATGGTGCGTTCCCTTTCCCTGAGTATCGTGGCAATTGCCTTATCCGAGGTCAAGCGGGACTTTCGCTTTTTTCTCTGCCGTATTCGGTCGTTGACGTGAGCCTATTGGTTCATTCTCTTGGTCCCCTTGATGTCCTTTGCCGATGCGCTCTCTTCCCGGAGCTTGCGTGCCTCATCAATCGCCATCTGGTGGGCGCGGGCGGTGAAGTCGCAAATGACGGCGAGCTCCTCGGTGCTGTATTCCGCACATAATTCGGTTGCCGCCCGACCCATGGATTCGAAAAGCGGGCCGATCACCTGCTCGATACGCTTGGCGACCGGTTCGACAGTGACCCGCCGGCGGTCGTCCGGGTCCCGGACCCGGCGCACAAATCCCCCCTTTTCCAACCGGTCGATAACGCCCGTGATCGCGCCCGTCGTGAGTCCCGTATACTGGGCCAATTCGCCCGCGGTCATCGCGCCGGTGCGCGAGAGAATATCGGCACATTTGTGGTCGGTAATGTTCATGCCGAGCCGGTCCGCGATCGCCTGGTGGAACATGATCGTCGCCGCACTGAGCTGGCGGAATCCGCCGTTCAGCTTGTTCAAGAGCTCATCGCGTTTTCGGGCATCTCTTGACATCGCTTCCCATTTCACTTAGAATGTTGATATCTTAGTATATAAGATAAATAGCTGGTCAGTAAACCAGCTACAAGAACATTGTATAATCGCCGGGCGCGATTTTGCAGCACCTTGGCACGCGGCGCCAGCAAGGGCCGTTGCCGGCGGCGCGGGCCGGTATTGCAGGATAACGCACGGCCATATTGCGGAGAAATATCATGACCGCCACGCTGACGCCGAAACCCAAGAAGCCTTACAAGGGCTTGCCGATGGAGGGCTTCGTCGCCCGCTGGTATGCCAAAAACACGGCCCGCCGGGATCACCGGAAGACCGCCGCGCTCGTCGCCGCACAAGTTGTCGGCGGCAGCACTCTGCTCGAAGTTGCCCCGGGCCCCGGCTACCTGGCGATCGAGCTTGCCAAGCTCGGCCATTATCGCGTTGTCGGGCTTGACATAAGCCAATCCTTCGTGGACATTGCCACGGCCAACGCGAAAGAAGCGGGTGTCGCCGTCGAGTTCCGTCACGGCGATGCGGCCCACATGCCGTTTCCTGCAGACTCCTTCGACATTATTGTCTGTCAGGCCGCCTTCAAGAACTTCAGTGAGCCGGTCCAGGCTCTCGCCGAGATGCACCGGGTGCTGAAGCCGGGCGGGAAAGCCCTCATCCTCGACTTGCGGCCTGATGCCTCGCCCGAAGCGATCAACGCGGAAATCAAGAAAATGGGGTTGGGCTGGTTCAACTCGATGATGACAAGGCTGATCTTCAAGCACGCACTTGTCAAGGCTGCTTATTCCCGGGAACAGTTCCGGCACATGGCTTCGCAAACACCCTTCAAGACCTGTGAGATCCTTGAGGATCCAATCGGCCTGGCGGTCTCCTTCACGAAATGACCGCGCCATAAGATTTACAATAGTATCGCGGAATCTCACGGAACCGGCAGATGGATAAATCTTCCACCACGGAAGCGCGACAGGTCGTAGAAGACGTCTACCGATCCGAATCGCGTCATGTACTCGCTACCCTGATCCGCCTTCTCGGCGATTTCGATCTTGCCGAAGAAGCCCTGCACGAGGCGTTCGCCGCCGCCGTGGAACAGTGGTCTCGGGACGGCGTGCCGGCGAATCCCCGCGCCTGGCTTATTTCCACCGGCCGCTTCCGGGCCGTGGATGCGATCCGGCGTCGGGCACGCTTGGATGCCTCCCTCGAACAGGTGGCCAGGCGGCTCGACGAAGTGGCGACTGCCAACGCGGCCAGGGACGAGGAACTGGAAGACGACCGGCTGCGGCTGATCTTCACCTGTTGTCATCCCGCTCTGGCGTCCAGCACCCAGGTGGCCCTGACGCTACGTGAAGTCTGCGGCCTGACCACGGAAGAAATTGCCAGCGCTTTCCTGACCGCTCCCACCACGATTGCTCAGCGCATCGTCCGCGGCAAGGCGAAGATCCGGGATGCGCGGATACCCTATCAAGTTCCATCGACTACCGAACTCCCCGATCGCCTCGACTCCGTTCTCGCGGTCATCTACCTCGTTTTCAACGAAGGGTACTCCGCATCGTCGGGCAGCTCGGTGACGCGGTCGGACCTTTCCGAAGAAGCCATTCGGCTTGGTCGTCTCCTGGTTGGCCTCTTGCCTGATTCCGAGGCGCTCGGTCTCCTGGCCCTGATGCTCTTGCACGAATCCCGGCGCCCGGCACGGACCTCGTCCGCAGGCGACCTCGTTCTGCTCGAAGATCAGGATCGCTCTCTCTGGGACCGCGAGAAAATCGCGGAAGGCAGATCGCTTGTCGAGCAGGCGCTTTCGTCGGAACGGTTCGGTGGCTACACCATTCAGGCAGCCATCGCGGATGTGCATGCCGCAGCCCCCACTGCCTCGGAAACGGACTGGGACCAAATGGTGTCGCTGTATGATGTTCTCGCGCGTGCCCACCCGTCGCCGGTCGTTGCGTTGAATCGGGCTGTCGCCGTGGCCATGCGCGACGGGCCTCGGGCGGGGCTCGAACTTATCGACGCGATCTTGGCCCGGGGTGAACTGGCCGAGTACCACCTGGCACATGCCGCGCGGGCCGATCTTTGCCGGCGACTGGGACGGACCGCCGAAGCGCGAACGTCTTATCAGAAGGCCCTCGCTCTGGCCAGGCAATACCCGGAGCGTCGCTTCCTCGAACGGCGGCTTCAACAGCTGCCGGACTGATTGCTGTAACTCTATGGTGGGCCGAGTCTTTGACGCCCACCAAAAATTTCCGGCGTAACCCTCGCCGTTGTCGATTTGGGGCGTTGCCGAACGACTAATAGGTGTTCACAGTGGTTCACGATTCCTGACGATTGGGAGGCAACCATGAAACACCTTGAGGAAACGCAACTTGACGTCCTTCTCCTATACGAGCGGTTTCTTGCGGCAGCTAAGCCCACCCGTACCGACTACAGTGAGGAAGCCATCCCGGAGCGCGACCCGGCGTACCAATTGTCTGATGGAACCTCATACGACACGCAGACGGTTGCGCAAATACCCGCTGCCGAGCGGCTGGCTCTGGCCGACTGCCTGGAGCAGCTTGGCATGAACCGTGCCAGAGCGGCCGTCATGGCGAGCCTGTAACAAATGTTGCTGGCGGAGAAATTAATTCTGCAAAGATGTCGAATCTTGGCGTTGCCGAACGACTAGCTGCTGGAAACATAGACAATCCGACCAACCCATGAACTTGGAGGAGAACGCAATGAAGTACATGTTGCTCATTTACAGCGACGAAAAGGCATGGACCGAAAGCGAACGGGAAAAGTGCTTTGTCGAGTCCACCCAGTTTACGCATGAACTCCACGCCAAGGGCCAATATCTCGGTGCCTCGCCCTTGCACCCGGTTGCATCCGCAACCAGTGTGCGGGTTCGTAACGGCAAACGGCTCGTGACCGACGGCCCGTTCGCTGAAACGCATGAACAGCTCGGCGGCTTCTTTTTGATCGAAGCCAAAGACCTGGATGAAGCCATCGCCATCGCCGCACGCATTCCCGGCGCCCGTAAGGGCACGGTCGAAGTCAGGCCGGTCTTGGAACTGCCCGGACTTCCGGAAGTGAAATCGTGAAAGGTCGCTCGATAACATCGAAAGGAATGCTCCCATGCAACCAGATATCCCCCCACCCGTTTCGCAAGGCGCCCGGTGGGCGGGAACAATCATGAGCGCTCTGCCGGCGCTCTTTCTGCTCTTCGACGCGGCGATGAAACTGGTGAAACCGACGTTTGTCGTGGAAGCGACGGTTAAGCTTGGATATTACGAGAGCGTCATTGTCCCGCTTGGCGTGGTCTTGCTTGTTTGCACGGTTCTCTACTTGGTTCCACGTACATCGGTTCTGGGTGCAATCCTGTTGACCGGCTACCTGGGCGGCGCGGTGGCGACCCATGTGCGCCACGAGGACAGCATGTTTGAAATCCTGTTCCCGGTCATTTTCGGCGCACTGCTCTGGGGCGGCCTTGTTTTGCGAGACACGCGGTTACGCTCGCTGCTGCCTTGGCGCTGCTAGCGCGCCCGATCCGGTTAGGGCCAATTCCTTCGTTCCAAAGAAGGTGTTCCCATGAAGGTAATGGTTATTGTCAAAGCCACCAAGGATTCCGAGGCAGGCGTGATGCCGAGCCAGCAGCTGCTCGCGGAAATGGGCAAATTCAATGAGGAGCTGGTCAATGCCGGCGTGATGCTTGCGGGCGAGGGCCTTCATCCCAGTTCCAAAGGCAAGCGTCTGCGGTTCACCCGCGGGAAGCGGATCATCATCGACGGGCCGTTCGCCGAAACCAAGGAGCTGGTCGCCGGTTTTTGGCTCTGGAAAGTGAAATCCATGGACGAGGCCGTCGAATGGCTCAAACGCTGCCCTAATCCGCACAACCAGGACGGCGAAATCGAGATACGCCAGGTGTTCGACTTGGAAGACTTCGCACCGATCGACCCGTCTGGCGAGCTCCGTGCGGCCGAAGCACGCCTGCGCCAACAGATCGCGAAAGACTGACAGGTTGCCTGCATAAGTCGGTCCAGGCTCCGACTGGGTAATTCCCTTCTCAAAATAAAGGAGAAATCGATGAGCAACGTGCGAGTGCTTGTGGGAACGCGCAAGGGCGCATTCATTTTGACATCGGATGGCAAGCGCCAAAAATGGGACATCTCCGGCCCCCACTTCGCAGGCTGGGAGATCTACCATCTCAAGGGCTCGCCTGTGGATCCAAACCGGCTTTATGCGTCGCAGAGCAGCGGTTGGTTCGGGCAGATCATCCAGCGTTCCGACGACGGCGGCAAAACATGGCACCAGCCGGGAACACCGGCGGGCGAACCGACCACGACTCCGGAAGGTATGCCCAAAGCGGAGAGCAACAAGTTCGTTTACGACACTTCCCCGGAAACCGGAAAGCCGCTCACCACTCACCAATGGTTCGACGGCACGCAACATCCCTGGGAATTCAAACGCGTTTGGCATCTCGAACCGTCGCTGCGCGATCCCGATATCGTTTATGCCGGCGTCGAAGACGCCGCGCTGTTCCGCTCCACCGACGGAGGCAAGAACTGGCATGAACTGGCAGCCCTCCGCGATGCGCAAGGGTCCAAATGGTCGCCTGGCGCCGGCGGCATGGGTCTGCACACCATCCTCCTCGATCGCACCAATCCCCAGCGCATCTACATTGCCATCTCCGCCGCGGGCGCCTTCCGGACCGATGACGGCGGCAGGACCTGGAAGCCGATCAATCGAGGATTGCACTCGCAATACATTCCGAATCCGACTGCGGAGGTGGGTCACTGTGTGCACCACATCGCCATGCACCCGTCGCGCCCGAAGGTTTTATTCATGCAAAAGCACTGGGACGTCATGCGCAGCGACGATGCCGGAGAATCCTGGCATGAGGTCAGCGGCAACTTGCCCACCGATTTCGGGTTCCCGATCGAGGTCCACGCGCATGAGCCCGAAACCATCTATGTCGTCCCGATCAAGAGCGACTCGGAGCACTATGTGCACGATGGAACGTTGCGTGTCTTCCGCAGCTGTGCGGGCGGGAACGAGTGGGAGCCTCTCACCAGGGGTCTCCCCCAGGAGAACTGCTACGTCAACGTGCTGCGCGACGCGATGTCCGTCGACTCGCTCGATAAATGCGGCGTCTATTTCGGCACTACCGGCGGGCAGGTCTACCTGTCAGCCGATGCCGGCGATAACTGGGCGCCCATCGTGCGTGATCTTCCGGCCGTACTTTCTGTCGAGGTCCAGACACTGCCATGATCCGGGTCGTCCTTCCGCATCATTTGCGCTTGCTCGCGCGCGTCGGCGCCGAGGTGCAGCTCGAAGTCGAGGCGCCGGCAACACAGCGTTCGACATTCGATGCGCTGGAGGCTCGCTATCCGATGCTGCGCGGCACGATCCGCGACCACGTCACGCAACAGCGCCGGCCGATGCTGCGATTCTTCGCCTGCGAGGAGGACCTCTCTCTTGAGTCACCCGACTCCCAGCTGCCGGACTCGGTTGCATCCGGCGCTGAACCGTTTTGGATTATAGGAGCCATCGCCGGCGGCTAAACCGGTGTTATTCCGATTTTGGAGACGACGATGAAATACGCTTGCCTGGTATACCATGACCCAAAGCAGATGGCCGAGCTATCGGAGTCGGAGCAGCTGGCAGCGATCATCGCGGAGTGCGAGGCCGCGGTCGCCTGGAAGGCGGAGCTCGAGAAGACCGGCCACCTTGTCTTCTCCGCAGGGCTGCAGAGTGTCCGCACCGCCACGACCGTGCGGAAGTTCAACGGCAAGCTCTCGATGACAGACGGGCCTTTCGCGGAGACCAAGGAGTTCCTCGGCGGCTTCACGATCATCGAGGCCCGGGACCTCAATGACGCGCTCCAGCTCGTCTCGAAACTCGCATCACCACTGCTGACCGTCGAAGTACGCCCAGTCTATGACGCGAATGCCGAACTGAGCGACCCGCTCGACCAAAAGCTTAGGGCGGCTAAAGGGCGGTAGCCACGACCGCAAGTTGCGCCCCTGCCCAAGGCCAAGAGGCCGATAGGCATTATTGAATATACAATCTTTACTGGAGGTGTTTATGAAGGGACGACTTACTGCACTGTTGTTTTCGATTGCCTACTGCTCGCTCCTCGTGCCTGCCGCGATTCGGGGCGAAGGGGACGTCAAGCCGGAGAGGAAAACTGTCCGCGCCGACGACGGACTGAACATCGTCTGCGAGGTCCGCGGCAAGGGAGACACTGCCCTCGTCTTCCTGCACGGTTGGTGCGGCGACCGCGAGTATTGGAAGCATCAGGTCGAACCGTTCATGGCCGATTACCGCGTCGTCACTCTTGATCAGGCGGGGCACGGCGAATCAGGCAAGGACCGCAAACTCTGGACTGTCAGCAGTCTGGCCGGCGACGTCGAGGCCGTCGTTAAAGCGCTCGGCCTCAAACGGGTCATTCTCGTCGGCCACTCGATGGGCGGCCCGGTCGCGCTGATGGCGGCGAAACGCATGCCGGGCACGGTCGTCGCGGTGATCGGCGTCGATACCCTGCAAGATGCCGAGCTCAAGAGGCCCGAAGACGCTGGGAAAAAGTTCCTCGAGGCTTTTGAGACGGATTTCAAAGGAACGATGCAGCGTGGGCTCGCCTCATTGCTGCACGAGAAAACCGATCCTGACCTTAAGAAGTGGCTCGTGACACGGGCCGAGGCTCAGGACCCGACGATGGCGCTTGGCCTTATGCGCAATATGTACACACTCGACCCGAAGACGGCGCTCAAGGAAGCCAAGGTGCCGGTGCGCTGCATCAACTCCAGCGGCGGCTTCGTGTTCTTCACGCCGACGGCCATCGCTACTAACAAGAAATACGCCGACTATGATGCTGTTCTTATCGACGAAGTCGGCCACTACCCGATGCTGGAGAAGCCCGCCGAGTTTAACCAAAAGCTCCGCGATGTGCTGAAGGAGTTCGCGGCCAAGCGCTGAGCTGATGAGACTCTGAACCACCATCCTCCGCCTGTTGCTTCTGCCGATGGCATGACTCCAACGCGCAGTCGAAGGTTGTTGTACTCGCCAGGGCCATCGTCCGTGAAGACCAGTCATTGTTTGGGGATAATCTTGGGTATGTCGGCCAAGATTTGTTCCACAGCCTGTTCGTTGAGTTCGCCTTTCTTGAAAGCGTGGTTGGCTTCCACTTTCTGTTTCTGATACATGACCACAGTTACATCTGCCTCTTTGGATAACTTGTAGTGTTTGGGACCATCCGGCTCCATGATTGCCAGATGCACGCGCTTGATTGCTTCCTTCTCGCCGAATTCTTTGAGGTTCTTTTCAACAGCGTCCTTGTCGGAAAGAATTACCATGAGGATCCGCAACTTGACCGACTTCCTTCCGGCAGCTTCTACATCCAGCCTCCTGACCAAACTGGTCAGGGGAAAAGACATCTCGCGCGCGAAAATCAACACGACGGGATTGGCGCCGTACATTTCAACAAAGTCGTTTCTCTTGCCCCCCAGACCCGGTTCTCCAGAATGAACAACAACGGATTGGAATGGACTCGGCAGCTTATCCCCTGCCTGCGGACCTGACTTGACGTCGCCCTTTTCTGCGGTTATTGCATCACCGCCTACCACGAAGGCAAGGGTGACGACAAAGACCAATTTTCGGATCGTCATGGCATGTCTCCGGAAAAGAAGGTTCATATTGTGGAAGACCACACCCTCATCAGCGTAGCGGCATGGCAACGAAAGCATTAGCGCGGCTGGGTGATACAGGACGGCAGTGCCATAAGCTGCGCTTATGGTGCCGCCTGCATCGCTTCAGGCAAGAGGCACCGCCACAAGGCTACGCTTCTGAACGCCATGTGCTATAACGAACATCGAAATGGCACCCAAACCTATCCGGTCGCCTGTAGCTGATTCAAGGCGACTTTCTTTATAGAGGGTTGACCAGTGTTGGAGCATCTACGCGCGCGTAAAGAGTGGCAGTTTTTCGCGGTGCTGCCAAAGGCAGACCGCGCCCTCGCGGTCGTGTGGTGGGTCGTCCTTGTGCTGCGCGGCGTGTTACCCGCAATCTTCGCCATCGCCATGGGAGCGCTCGTTGCCGCCGTCGAGCGCGACGGCCGTCTCATCGAGTCGCTCGCCCTTGTCGGCATTGTCTTCGTCCTGCTCCAGATTCTCGCGCCGATTCACCAGGCGGTTGGCGCCAACCTCGGCGACCGCACCGCCGCCTGGCTCTACGACCGGCTGACCGAAGCGTGCGTCCGCCCGCCGGGCATGGGCCATCTGGAAGATCCGAAACTCACCAGCGACCTTACCGTCGCGAGAGATTTCGACCTGGGTATGACCGGCCCGCCGCTGTTCATCTCTATGGACTTCATCGCGAGCGGCCTGGTCGAGATGATGGGCGGTCTCGCGTCCGCAGTCGTGCTCGCCGCTTACGCGTGGTGGGCGCCGATCGTGCTCGGCGGCGCCTGGTTGGCGACCCATTGGCTGCTGCGCGAAAGCTCGGTCTGGCGCGATCGCAATACGGCAGAGGTGCGCGGCGCGCAGCGCGACGCCGACTACGCCTACCGGCTCGCCGTCGATCCGCCGGCGAGCAAGGAGCTGCGCCTGTTCGGACTGGCGGAGTGGACGATTGCTCGCTTTGTCAATCGCCGCACCCGCCTGCACTCGCTCCAGTATGAAGCGACCCGGCTGCGCGAGCGGCCCGTACTGTGGAGCATGCTGCTTGTTATCAGCGCCAATGTCGTCGTCTTTTGGTCGCTCGCCGGTGCCGCGGTAAACGGCAGTCTCCATCTTGGCGAGGTCGTCATGTTCGCCGCGAGTGCCGTCGGGACATCGATGATCGCGTTCGGCGGTCTCAACTGGGCTCTCGATGGCGCCTCGGCCCCGGTTGCCGCGGTCCTGCGCCTCGAGCCGGCAATGGGCCCGGCCGGAGCACTCACCTCGGGCACGCGCGCGGCTGCCGGCCTGCCCGCACGCACGATCCGCTTCCGCGATCTCACCTTCGCCTACCCCGGTGGCAAATCTGTGCTGCAAGGTTTTGACCTCACAATTCCCGCCGGCTCGTCCCTTGCCATCGTCGGGCAGAACGGTGCCGGCAAGACCACGCTGGCCAAGTTGCTCTGCCGGTTATATGACCCGCAAGCGGGCGCCATCGAGATCGATGGAGTCGATGTGCGCGAATTAGACCTCGGCTCCTGGCGGTCCCGTCTGACCGCCGTGTTCCAGGATTTCATTCGCTTCGAGCTGCCGCTCCGCGACAACGTCGCGCCCACGGGCGCACCGGACGATGTTGTGCGCGCGGCCCTCGCGTCGGCAGGTGCGGCGGATCTCGCCACTCTCGACACAGTGCTTGCCCGTGGCTACGAAGGCGGCACCGACCTGTCCGGCGGGCAGTGGCAGCGCGTCGCGCTGGCCCGTGCCCTGTGCGCAATACAACAGGGCGCCGGCGTCGTCCTTCTCGATGAACCGACGGCACAGCTCGACGTTCGCGGCGAGGCGGAGATCTTCGATCGCGTCCTCGCTGCCAGTCGTCGCTGCACCACCATCCTCATTTCACATCGGTTTTCTACCGTGCGCCATGCCGACCGCATCTGCGTGCTCGAACACGGCAAGGTCATCGAGCTTGGTACACACGACGAACTGATGGCGAAAGGCGGCCGGTACCGCACGATGTTTGACCTGCAAGCGCAGCGCTTCACTGCCACCGAAGACGAGGAGGGCAAGACCTATGACGTCCTCGCCTAGACACGGGGTGGCACGCCCACAGGTACTCCGAAGGTCGTGCAAACAGCTGCAGGGGCCGTCCACGCCCGTCGGAGTACCTCAGGGCGTGCCAACCAGCCGAGCACGAGGACAGAAAGAATTATGATGTCTTCGCTTAAGAGTCCACGAGTCACCGTGCCAGACGAGCTACCGCCGGCGCTTTCATCGATGTGGCGTCTGTGCAAGCTCGGCTATCGCCATGAACCCGGCATGCTCCTGGCTTCGTTCTGCCTTGCTTTGCTTGCGGCGTTTCCCGATGCGTTGCTGGCTCTCTGGTTCAAGCTGCTTGCCGAAGGCGTGCTGCAGAGCGATCACGGCCTCGTGCGCGCTGCGGCTGTGGCGCTCGGCATATCCGCCGCCGCCACCTGGTTCCTGCGCACCATCAGCACCCGCGTGCAGCGCCGCTTCCGCGACAAAGTCACCATCGCGCTCGAGTCCCATGTCGCCCGCCTCCAGGCATCAATCGCAACCATTGCCCACCAGGAGCGCCCCGATTATCTCAACCGGCTGGCGATGTTGCGCAATCAGGTGTTCGTGCTCGACCACATGTACATGTCGCTCTTCACAACGTGCGGCTGGATCCTGCGTCTGGGCGTGACGGTTGCGCTCTTGATGTCCATTCACCCGGCGCTCGTGCTGCTCGCCGCCTTTGCGCTGCCCACGGTGCTTACGTCAACGTGGCGGCCTGCCGTCGAGCGCGCCGCGCAGGAGCGCGTCGCCCCGTTCAGCCGACTGGCCCGTCACCTGTTCACCACAGCCACCACCGCGACGCCCGGCAAGGAAGTGCGCGTGCTCGGCATCGGCCAGCGTTTAATCACCGGGCGCCGCCAGGCCTGGGAGCGCTGGCACCATCCGGTGTCGGCTGCCCGTTGGGGTTCCGCTCTGTGGCACACGCTGGCCTGGGCGGTTTTCGGCGGCGCCTATGTCGGCGCGGTGGTTTTCGTCTCCTCCGGCCTTCGGGCACCGGCCGCTGATGTGTTGCTCGTGCTGGCTGCCGGCTCGCGCCTGTCCGCTTATATCGGCGCTACCGTCGGCGAGATCGGCTTCCTGCGCGGCATCTGGATGGATGGTGCCAAACGCCTCGCCTGGCTCGAGGACTACGCCGCCTCCCTCGTCGCGTCGGCCGACCTGCCTGTGCCCGCGCGCCTCACGAACGGCATTCGCTTCCAGAACGTTTCGTTCGCCTATCCCGGCACCGATCGGCTTGTGCTGGAGGATGTCAATCTCATGTTACCTGCCGGCGTTGTCGTTGCCATTGTCGGCGAGAACGGCGCCGGCAAGACGACATTGGTGAAACTCCTCGCCAAACTTTACGAGCCCAGCGCCGGCCGGATCTTGATCGACGGCATCGAGCTCGCCCGCATGCCCGCCAACAAGTGGCGCACCCGGCTCGCGGGCGCGTTCCAGGACTTCTTCCGCTTCGAGTTCCGAGCACGCCACACCGTTGGTGTCGGTGATGTGCCGCGCCTGGATGATGAACCGGCGGTTGCGACGGCGGTCGAGCGCGCCGGTGCCGGCGACGTCGTCGGTCAACTGACGTCTGGATTGGAGACGCAACTCGGCCACACATGGCCCCAGGGAGTTGAAGTCTCTTTCGGCCAGTGGCAGAAATTCGCGCTCGCCCGCGGCTTCATGCGCGACCGCCCGCTCCTGCTTGTGCTCGACGAACCCACGGCCGCGCTCGATGCCGAGACCGAGCATGCCCTGTTCGAGCGTTACGCCGCCATGAGCGGCAGCCGCAAGTCCGGACCCGATGACGCCAACGTCAACGAGGACGGCCGCATTACCATCCTGGTGTCGCACCGCTTTTCCACCGTGCGGATGGCCGACCTTATTGTCGTACTTGCCGGCGCCCGCGTTGCTGAGGTCGGCACCCACGACGAACTCATGGCCCGGGGCGGGTCGTACGCCGAGCTCTACGGTATCCAGGCTGCGGCCTATCGGTGACTACCTCCACGTACCTGATTCCTCTTTCATCAATAAACTCGCTAGAATTACGAATTATCTAAAGAGGAGGTCCCGCTCATGACCGAATTCACCAAAACAAAAATCCATTTTGCCCTGGCCCTTCTCGGGGCCCTCTTTGCCTTGCATCCCTTCGTCGATCGCCTCGAGAACTATGGGTTCATCTATCTCGGGTATGACCTGAAAGACTTTTATGTTTATGGCGCCCTCGCCGGGTTGCTGGCGCTGACCGTGTATTGTTTCGGCCTGGCCTTGCTGAGCGATCGCCCGCATTCCTGGGTGGAGAAAACCGGGAACCTGGCGTACACGCTCGCGATCATGATACTTCCCCTGTACGGCGGCCTTTACCTGGCGAGTCTCCTGGCCGATGCGGTCGGCCATTCCGACCTGGCGTGGGCCGCGCCGATGGTGGCACTGGGTCTCGGCATTGCGTGGCTGCTGGTTTCCCAATTATTGGCCTGGTTGCTTCGCAATCGACTGAGTCGGCAAGATGAGGCGGCCAAGATCGCGCAATTGGCCGATCAGGAAATTGCCTCGTTGAATCGCGTCCAGAATCTATTCGATCAGGGCCATTATGACCTGTGCGTGATCGAAACCTGGAAGGCCGTGGAAGCCCGCCTCCGCCGGGCGCTTCTGTTGCACGGCATCACCCAATCCCCAACCCATGCCGACGCTCTCATTGAAAAGGCGCGCCGCGCGGAAATCATTCATGCCGCGATCCTGCCCCTTGTCAAGCAACTCCGCGAGCAATGGGCCATCGCCGTCAGCGTCGAGCCGGTCACAAAAGAAACGGCCCAATCCGCCATGATCACCGGTCGAAATATTTTGGCCACCATTGCTTTGGAGACTACGCAGTCGGTATCATCCTAATTCACCATGCGCGAATTGGCTGCACCTTAGCCCGACGCGCTAGCGAGGACCTTGCTAGCGCTGCGGGCTAAGGTACTGTGGAATCGCGCACACTCATATAGGCTCAATTGCGGAAGCACTGCAACTCCAGTAACAATTCCGCCGTAACAAAGCGGCGTATAAAATGCTGTTGATCGTTCTTTTTACCTTTTCATTTTTTTGTCGAAGGATGATTCCCATTCGTGCATCGCATCCCGGAGGTCTCACGCGTGTCGAAATGGTCATCGTCGCAGGCATCGCGGCAGTCACGATGGGCCTACTGCTGCCGGCGCTCCAAAAACTCCGCGCGGGCGGTCGGCACGACTTGTGCCGCGACAACCTGCGCCAGATCGCCATTGGCACTCTGAACTACCACGACTACTACGGCCGGTTCGCGCCCGGCATGGACGACCAGTACGTCGGCGCGCTTGTTCCCTTGCTCCCGTTCGTAGGCCGCGATGACTTGTACAACAACTTTTCGTTCGACCCCAGATTCGAATTTTACTGGCAGAACCCGTACAACCGCCCGCCCGCCACCGGGACCGATGACATTCCCCGGCCGCCCGACCTGTACGGTTGCGAAGGAGAAGTGGACCTCTTCCTTTGTCCGGACGGTCCCCAACCGGACGAGACCGTGACGGCCCTTATGCTTACCCACTACGGCATTGCCGGGGAGGACTACCGCGACCATGATGGGTTTGGCCAGCTGCACCTGTTTACTTCCAGCCCGGGCCGCCTGATCATGGCCCGGAGCCATTACCTGGCAATGGCCGGCGATTGGCGGGACCCGGCGTTGCGCGGAATATTTCGCTACAACTCGCGTACCCGGTTGGCCGACCTCCTCCGCGGTCCCGAAAACACCATCCTCTATGCCGAATACTGGGGCGGTTACGTCAGCTGGCACGGTCAGAACGGCATCCCATCCGGCTGGTCCAACGGCAGCCGGTGCGTCGGCTTCAACTACAGCGCCTTCGGCACCTGTCCCAACCGGACCAACTCGAATTGCGACTACGACCACAGCTTCGGCCTGAGCTGGGGCGTCTTTGGCGCCTTGCATCCCGGACCGGCCGTCAAGCACCCATATTCCTTCAACATCGCCATGGCCGATGGTTCGGTTCGCTCCCTTCCGGGAGACATCGATTACACCTTGTGGCGTACCCTGTGCGGCATTGGAGAAAGCGGGTCCCCGATCCGGGGCGAGCCGGAAGAGGCTTGGGCCGGGACCGATTGATAAAACCCCGAATTACCAATGACCAGTGACCATATGGGTCGTTGCATCACCCCGTGCAACGACAATCAGCGACAAATGAGGACGGATGAACAACCCGGAATGACGGACTATTGACAATCGCTGACGTCATTGCGTCGTTGCACACAACCCCGCCCGGCTGCATTGCGTGCATTGTACGCAATGCGGGCATTGCACGCATTGCACGCAACGACCGCAATGCCTGCAACGACGAGGTGACTGCCAAGGACAGCCGGCACCGCGCCATCCGTTCCCGTAGCCGTTTGCCCAATGTGTACACCGGTGACAGGAGGTGGACATTTATTGACGTCGATGATGAAGACGAGGAGTTCGTGATTTCCCGCGTCGAGTTGCGCGGCGGGCGGGCTTGTCCCGGCGCATCTTTAGGCGTGCCTCAACTTCCGCGAGCGGAACAGAACGGCCTTGCGACCGCCGCTGCCGGATCATGAGCCAAAAATCCGGCGACGCAGCCAACTCCAGGTCCTCCGCATCGTAATCCTGGATCCCCACCAGCACCGCGCAGGGCTTCCCCGCTCGGCTAATGACGATGCGTTCCGTTAGTGGGCACGAACGCAATCAAGACGCACGAATGACCAATGACAAATATGGACATCGCCGGCGCGTAGAGAATGGCTTGAAGTGGTGGATTAGCCGGCCGCCAGTTGCCGCACATGCGTGAGGTCGTGACGGCCCACCGGACGCAATTGCTTTGGGAGAATCGTTGCCACCGCCAAAGTTTGACCGGTAAGGGTCATGAACTCGACCTCGTAGGCCGCGCGGTCGGCATGAATATGGACAACCGTACCGACATCGCCCGCTTGCAAGCCTTCGGCGGGGATGTCTTCTGTCAACACAATACAATCATGTTCCCGAATCATGCGTTTGCCTCCAGCGGATATGCCGTAATGAGTCGCGGAGCATTTTCACCTTTGTCAATCTGCCAGACTGAGCACACACGCGGCCTCCGTCCGTCGGGTGCCACCAGTCTGCCTTCGATTTCGTAGCGCGGACCGAAGCCGGTTTCTTTGATCTTCGTCATGGTGTAAGCCAGTCATCTAGCCGAAGGCCAGGGATTTTCTGGTAATCTGCGGTGTTATGTGTCACCAACGTGAGGTTGTGGACCAGGGCTGCCGAGGCAATCATCAGGTCCGTTGTTGGGAAAGAAGTCCCTTGTTGCAGCAGCGTGCCTCGCACCTGGCCGAACTTCTCAGCGCATGCTGAATCAAAATCAATCACCTGGACCTCTTGCAGGAGATCGGCAATCAGGGCCAGCAGCCGGCTCACCCGGGAATGCTTGTACGCGCCAGCGTACAGTTCCGCCAGCGTAACGCTGGAGATCGCTAATTGGCCGGTGTATTGGATGAATCGGTGGACCAGCTTCGTCGGACGCCGCATGTGGGCCGAGCAGGTGTCCGTGTCCAGGACGAAGTTCATGGTTCCCCCAGGTCGGGAGTCGGAGGCCGGCGTTCCCGCTTCCGGGCCTGGTAGATTTCCTCCATGATGCCATCCCACTCGGTATCATCGGCCAAGGCTCCTTCGGTGCGAAGCAATCCCTCTCCCGGCTGCCGGGCTGTGTTGGAGATCACCTTCACCTGGACCTCGACCGCTTGGCCGTCAGCCACGCCTAGGTCTTCGTCCAGGTCGATGGTCTTGCCGTGGACGGTACCGTGTACGACCTTTGTCATGGTCTTCCCCTTTTTTCAGCCGCTTGAAGCACTGGCTGTATCCTCTTTCGTGTCCCTAGAACGGTCGCGGTCCGTGCAACGACTGCAACGACGAGGTGAGTCCACGGACCCTCCGACACCCTGCGTTGTCCGTTCCTGTAGCGGCCGCAACGCCAGCGTTAACAATCATTATAAGCATCCGTGCGGTAATTCTTGAACGCGCGGGGATAAGAAACCGTACCGAAGCGGACAAATGCAAGATGTAAAATGTAAAATCGTAATTCTGGATTCCGACCAGCATCGTACAGTGGCCATTTCTTTCAAGCGCCGGCCGCGCTTGGTGCTTGCTCGGTGAAGGCCCAGGGCAGTTTTCGTCTACCGCCCCAGGAACTTGAAATGCCAAATTGGCACTTCAAGTTTCTAAAGGTGCCATTTCGCCTATTTTGGATGATTTGTCGAAAGGAAGAAATGACCACGCTCCTTCCTCAGTACTCGGTACCCGGTAATGCGTACTCGACACCTCGCGCGGCATTTGCGCGTCGGACCAACTCGTATCTCACGCGAATGCACGCCCGCGGCCCGCCACGCAATCTCCTCGTACGTAACACCTTAACGCGTTTTTCGCCGCCGTATCTCACGCAACCGTGAGACACGACGCCGCGATGAAAGCCCCCCAATGTCACCGGTATTCACCAATGACCAAGGACCACCTGATCTTAATTCATCTTGCTCTGAATCATCTTCATTGTGCATCGCAAAGTCCCGGCTGGACATCGGATTTCCATGGCTGTTAGATTGTTACCATGGACATGCAAGCATTTTTGAAAAACCGGGAGCAATTTCCGGCGGCGCAGCTCGCCAAATACGCGGGCAAATACGTGGCCTGGAGTCCCGACGGCACACGCATCCTTGCCAGCGACGAGGACGAGCTAAGACTTGCCAACACCATTCGTGAGGCCGGCTACAACTCTACGGCGGTCTTGATTGCCTTTGTGCCCGCGGGAGATGAAATCCTGCAGGGCGGCGGCCTGGAGGCGAACGATTGAAGTTTGGCTACGGGTTGCCGCGCGAAAGCGGGGCCTGGGGTCGACCTTGAACAGTTGCATCTCCCGCTGACTGGTCGCGCGGCGGAGATTGCTTCGGGCGCGGTTGAGCCACTCGCGCGGGTCTATCGGTGGCAACCGTTTACGAGCCATAAGCGACTCGGCCCTCTCGCAAAGCCGGGAAAATGACCAGGCCGGGCGCATCGCGATAGCGCCGCACTTCGGCAGGTGTCACAATTACCACATCGACAGCCGCCTCCGCGCCGTACAAGGAGTCATAAATCTTGGCGGCAAGATGCCGGCGGTTGAACTTGCCGGCCTTGACGACCAGCAAATCGACATCGCTGTTGGGTCCCATCTCCGCACGTGCCGCCGATCCGAAAAGGATAATCTTTTCCGGATGGGCCGCATCGACGATGCGGCGAACAATATCGCGGAGAATGCGCGGCTTCGGGGCTTGCTTCCGAGGAAGGTTCTTGATTGCCATTGTTATTTCCGTATTCGCTTTCTCGCCTGCTGTTTCTCGGCCTTGTTCACATGGTGTCCCTATCGGCGGCTCGGGCAATCGCCTCCAGCGCATCCTCAAATAGAATAGGTCGCCGCGATCGGCCCGGATTGTTTTTCTGCTTACTTCATTCTCTCGGCCGTGTTCCCTGAGGGCAATGGCCAATACCCCTTCACAGAAATCATCCGGCAATGGCGGCAGTGTCGCACGCCGCAAGCGTGAATGGAACTGCACCCATCTTCGTTCTCGAGGAAGGGGATACTCCGCAACTCAATCAGAGAACAGAGGATGCGTAAGATGTCACTTCCTCTTTTTATCCATCTTGTGCCTGTTCGGACCCCGCGTCGCCGCCGACGGCGCCGAGCCCCCGCCGGAAGGCGAATTGCCAACGATCTTTTGTCGCCAGCCAGGCGTGCAACTCGGGTTCCATCTCGGGGTGGTCGCTGAGCAATTGGTGCCAGTCGGGGACTTGGCCTCTGGCGACGGCTTCGGCATAGGAGTCGAGAACATCGTCGATGGTCAGCCCGTCTCCGCCCGGCCAGCTGGCCACGAACCTCGCGGCTTGCAGGTATGCGAGCATGATTTCTCGTAGCCGCTTCTCTGTAGCGTCGATTTCGGTGGGCTTGCCATGCATGCGCTATCTCCGCTGGGCGCGATCCTCCAGCGTTTCCAGACGAGGCCGGAAGCCCTGCCGGCGCGGCGATGCCGGCTTTGAAGCACTCCCACGCTCGGACCGCGACTTCCAGAGGGCAAATACCGAAGGGGACCACATGACCTATCTCCTTGACGATCTGGTCTGCGATAGAATGTAACGGTTATCGCTTCCGGCGCCCAGACCGAGCGCCGGGGCGTGCCGGGCCGGTGAGGACTTTGCTTGGCGGCGAGGACTCACCGGCCGATTTCTTCGAGTTTCGCTCTTCACGTTGGACGGTTAGCAAAACCGTCCTACATCTTCTTCTGGTTCACGCCTAGCAGCTGCTCCGCTTCGCCTCGAAAGTGGCGGAGTTCCTCATTCTGGGGAGCGTTTTTCTCCATCCACTGCACGCCCTGGTCGAACCATTTGTGGGCCTGCTCCTTATCGCCCAGCTGCCAGTGGGCCATGGCCAGGAAGAACCAGTCGGCGCTGTCGCCGCCCTTACGCAGGCCCATCGATTTGTTCAGGGCATCGACGGCAAGCTTCCATTCGCCCGCACGGTAGTGCGCCGCCCCCAGGGTGTTCCAGCTGTTTCCGTCCGCTGGCGCGAGTTCAACCGCTTTCTGGGCAAACCGTACGGCCTTTCCCGCATCCCGGAACCTGGGGTCCGGGCAAGTGGCGAATAGCCAAGCCAGTCTGTTCCAGGAGCCAGAGTTTTTCGGGTCCAGCTCGATGGCCTTGTTGAAGTCCGCGAGGGCTTTGTCGTACTGGTGCAGGTTGTTGTAAGCCGAGCCCCGATTGTGCCAGGGCAGAACGTACTTCGGGTCCAGCTCGATGGCCTTGTTGAAGTCCGCGAGGGCTTTGTCGTACTGGTGAAGGTCAATGTAAACGGCGCCCCGGTTGGTCCAGGCGAGCGCGTACTTCGGGTCCAGCTCGATCGCCTTGGAAGAGTCGGCGAGGGCTTTGTCGTACCGGCGAAGGCGTTTGTAAGCGACGCCCCGGTTGTGCCAGGCTACCGCGTACCTCGGGTCCAGCTCGATGGCCTTGTTGAAGTCGGTGAGGGCTTTCTCGTATTGGGCGAGATGATCGCAGTAGATCGCGCCCCGGTTGATCCAGGCCGCCGCTTCCTTCGGGTCCAGCTCGATGGCCTTGTTGAAGTCGGTGAGGGCTTTGTCGTACCGGCGAAGGCGTTTGTAAGCGACGCCCCGGTTGTGCCAGGCCGCGGCCAATTTCGGGTCCAGCTCGATGGCCTTGTTCAACTCGGCGAGGGCATTCTCGTACTGGTGGAGGCCGTTGTAAGTGAAGCCCCGGTTGGTCCAGGCGAGCGCGTACTTCGGGTCCAGCTCGATCGCCTTGGAATAGTCGGCGAGGGCTTTGTCGTACTGGTGGAGGCCGTGGTACGCGTTGCCCCGGGTGTTCCAGGCCACTGCCAACCCCGGGTCCAGCTCGATGGCCATGTTCAGGTCGGCGAGGGCTTTATCATACCGGTGAAGTCCTTTGTAAGAGTTGCCCCGGTTGTGCCAGGCCGGCACGTGCTTCGGGTCTAGCTCGATGGCCTTGGAATAATCGGCTATGGCTTTCTCGTACTGGCAGAGGTCGTTGTAAGCGATGCCCCGGTTGGTCCAGGCCGCTGCTCTCCTCGGGTCCAGGTCGATGGCCTTGTTCAGGTCAGCGAGGGCTTTCTCGTACTGGTGGAGGTCGTTGTAAGCGATGCCCCGGTTGATCCAGGCCTTTACCATCCTCGGGTCCAACTCGATGGCCTTTTTGAAGTCAGCGAGGGCTTTCTCGTACTGGTGGAGGTCGTTGTAAGCGGTGCCCCGGTTGTACCAGGCTACCGCGTCCTTCGGATCCAGGTCGATGGCCTTGGAATAGTCGGCGAGGGCTTCGTCGTACTGGTGAAGCATGCTGTAAGCGAGGCCCCGGC
>Ga0306920_100000260_pt1 | contig 60955 bp, 50 predicted proteins | sample flu12Cox44000170_FD_204666 | JGI IMG/M metagenome (GOLD analysis project Ga0306920, IMG submission 204666) | Lab enrichment of tropical soil microbial communities from Luquillo Experimental Forest, Puerto Rico - flux4day.12C.oxic.44.000.170 (v2)... | ecosystem: Environmental > Terrestrial >...
AAGCCTTCTGGCCAATGCGATCGAGACAGAACTCAAAGGTCATTCCATGAAGGTTACTCCCAAATGGCTGATATTACTGATCGAATTTCTTGGAGGTGCATCGGTGGTTGCGGCGCTACAAGTATTGCAAATTTCGCCAATAAAAGCTGCCATCTTCGGAATTCCTTTAACATTTCTCTTTGCTATTATCCTTAGCTTCGTTGCATTTCAAAATGGATCTCGCTGGGGCAATTTTGTACCGACGCTGATTGCTGTTCTTATCTTTGAAATTTATGAGCACGTGCGGCTTGAATCCATCCAGAGTGCGGTTCATTCGAATAAAGCAAATAAGTGACTTCGGCAAACGCCCCAGGAAGCGGATCCTCTTCCTTCCGAGGAGCCGGCGTCCACGCCGCGGCTCAGCGTGGCCACTCCCAAGAAACGGTGGTCGGTAGGATAATCTGCGCTCCCGGCTCGCCAGCGCAGGCGATGGCACACCCGAGGCGTTGCCTTCGAAGTCCACGACAGCTCAATGATGGGGCTGCTCGGGCGGCGGATTGCCTGATCGTCAGGCCACCGCACGCCTCTGCACTCCCAGCGGCGCGACAGTGCCAATCGTGCCGTTTTCGGCAGGGGTATTGCCGATCCAAGAGCACATTGACCTGCGGCCGTTGCGCGCTCTCAGCGCTTGGTTATGGGCCCGGCCCGATCAGAGGTATTTCTTGCCGATGTCGACGGTGCCTCGCCAAAACGCGCTTGGCCACCACGCCACGCTGATGGCGACGAAGCCGACTGAGCTCGGACCGCAGCCGCCTCACCCCGTTTCGTTGTTCGCTTGACGGCAAGCGCGAACCAAAGTAGAACAGGTTCCAGATGTTTAGGGTTCGTTCCGCGCAGCGCGGAAGGGGGTGTCATGCTGACCAGAAAGCAGCGCGAGCTGTTGCTGTTCATAAACCAACGGCTGACCGCGACCGGCGTTTCGCCGTCCTTCGACGAAATGAAGGACGCTCTCAATCTCCGATCCAAGTCGGGAATTCATCGCTTGGTGAGCGGGCTCGAAGAGCGTGGCTTCATCCGGCGGCTGCCGCATCGGGCGCGGGCATTGGAAGTCGTCAAATTGCCCGAGGAGAGCGCCGCCCCTCAGCTAACCGAGCGCAGTCGTTTTTCACCCACAGTAATACGCGGCGATTTCAGGGGTTCGCTGCCGGGTACGCCGGTGGCCCAGGATGTCGAGGCCGTCGATCTTCCGCTTTACGGTCGGATCGCTGCCGGCACCCCGATAGAGGCGTTGCGCGACCAGAGCACGACGGTTGGCGTGCCCGGGAGCCTGCTCGGCCGCGGCGGCGAGCATTACGCCCTCGAGGTAGCAGGCGACAGCATGATCGAAGCCGGGATCCTCGATGGCGACACAGTGATCATCCAGCGCTGCGACACCGCGGATAACGGCAGCGTCGTCGTCGCTTTGGTGGATAACGAAGAGGTCACTTTGAAGCGGCTACGCCGCCGCGGTGCATCGATCGCGCTCGAGCCGGCGAACAAGGCTTTTGAAACGCGCATCTTTGGACCCGACCGCGTCAAGGTGCAGGGCCGCCTTGTCGGATTGATGCGGCGCTTTTGATTTGGTTGCCAAGCAATAAGGCAATCTGCGCTCTCCGCCCGCTTGTGGGGGAAAAGGAGATGCGCTGATTCCCTTGTAACGCCGCCACGCTGCGGGTCTAATTCCTGCTATGGCACGGGAGGAAGCGATGCAAGGGTTGATGTCGGAGCGCTCGCTCCTTGTCTCCGCGATCATCAAGCATGCGGCCATCTATCATCGCGACACCGAGATCGTCTCCCGAACCGTCGAAGGCCCGATCCATCGCTATACTTACGGCGACGCCGAATGCCGTTCGCGGCAGCTCGCCCTGGCATTATTGAAGCTGGGGATCAAACCAGGCGACCGCGTCGGCACTCTTGCCTGGAATACTTTTCGCCACTTCGAGCTCTATTACGGCATCTCGGGCATCGGCGCGGTCTGTCATACGATCAACCCTAGATTGTTCGACGACCAGATCATTTACATCATCAATCACGCCGCAGACCGCCTTCTGTTTGTTGATACGAGCTTTATTCCGCTGATCGAGCGGCTGGCCCCGCATTTGCCGGCGGATTGCCGCATTGTGTTGATGACCGAGAAAGGCGCCGAGCCTCCCACCAAATTTCCGAAACTCCCATGCTATGAGCGGCTGATCGCGGAGGAGAACGAGGATTTCGAGTGGCCGGAATTCGACGAGCGGACCGCCGCGGCGCTGTGCTACACCTCGGGAACCACCGGCAAGCCAAAGGGCGCGCTCTACACGCACCGCTCGACGATACTGCACGCCTTTGGGATCTCCCTCCCCGACGCGATCCCACTATCTGCCCGCGACACCGTCTGCCCAGTGGTGCCGCTGTTTCATGCCTGTGGCTGGGGCACCCCCTATACGGCGCCGATGAATGGGGCGAAGCTGGTTCTGCCTGGGCCCCGCCTCGACGGCGAGAGCCTTTACGAGCTGTTCGAGGCGGAGGGAGTGACAGTGAGCCTCGGCGTACCGACGGTCTGGCTTAGCTTCGCGGCTTACCTCTCTGCCTGCAATGCGCGCTGTTCGAGCCTGCGGTGGCTCCTGTGCGGTGGGTCGGCGGTGCCGGCAAGCTTGATCGAAGCCTTCGAACGCCGGGGTATCTTGCTGCGTCAGGGCTGGGGGATGACCGAGATGAGCCCGCTCGGCACGACCGCGGCGCTGAAAGCCAAGCATCTGGGTCTGGAGCCTCCGGCGCAAATGGCCGTCAAATCAAAGCAAGGCCGGCCGGTTTTCGGCGTCGAGATGAAGGTGGTCGACGACGCGGGACAGGCCCAACCGCACGACGGTAAATCGATGGGTGAGTTGCTGGTACGTGGTCCGTGGATCATCGGCGGCTATTTCGAGGATGCCGAGGCAAGTGCCGCGGCGATCGATAAGGACGGTTGGTTTCACACCGGCGACGTGGCGACGATCGACCCCGACGGGTACATGCAGATCATGGACCGACGAAAAGACGTCATCAAATCGGGCGGCGAATGGATCAGCTCGATCGACCTCGAAAACGCTGCGATCGCGCATCCCGACGTCGCCCAAGCGGCCGTGGTCGCAGTCCCTCATCCCCGCTGGGCCGAGCGGCCATTGCTGATTGTCACGCCGCGGCCGCAGTGCCATCCGAAATGCGATGACCTCATTGCATTTCTCGCGGAACGCTTCCCGCACTGGATGCTGCCCGATGACGTGGTCGTGCTCGACGAGCTGCCGCACACCGCGACCGGCAAGGTCATGAAGACCCGTCTGCGCGAGATGTTTCAAGATCACAGGCTGCCCGGGCGTTGATATCGCCGACGCCTCTCCCCATCCTCGGGGAAGGCAGGATCACCGGATCGACATTGTGCGTTCTTCGAGACGGCCGCGGAGCCTGTCCTCGGGCCGCCGAGCGCGGACCCGTGGGCGGCCTCCTCAGAACGAGGAGTTCTCCGCAATGCCGTCGACCGAGTCACTCATGCTGAGGAGCGCCGGCAGGGCGCGTCTCGAAGCACGTACGACACTTCTGCATCCCTTTGAGCCGCAATGACTGTCGTCGTTCGTTTCGCCCCCTCCCCTACCGGTTTTCTTCACATCGGCAGCGCTCGCACGGCCCTCTTCAACTGGCTGTTCGCGCGGCATCGTGGCGGCAAGTTCCTGTTGCGCATCGAAGACACCGATCGCGCGCGATCGACACAACCGGCGGTGTCGGCGATCATCGACGGACTCGACTGGCTCGGTCTTTCCTGGGACAGCGAGATCGTCCACCAATTCGCGCGTGCTGCGCGCCACGCCGAAGCCGCGCGACAGCTGCTCGTAGCGGGTCGCGCATACTATTGCTACTGCACACCGGCCGAGCTCGAAGCAATGCGCGCGAAGGCGCGCGCCGAAAAACGCTCAGTCCGCTATGACGGAACCTGGCGCGACCGCGACCCGTCCGAGGCTCCACCCGGCGTGCCGCCGGCGATCCGGCTGAGGGCGCCGCAGCAGGGTTCCACGACGATCCGCGACCATGTCCAGGGCGAGGTCACGGTTGCGAATAGCGAGCTCGACGATCTGATCATCCTGCGGGCCGACGGCACCCCGACCTACAACCTCTCGGTTGTCGTCGACGACCACGACATGGGGATCACTCACGTTATCCGGGGGGACGACCATTTAAATAATGCGTTCCGGCAGAAGCAAATCTACGACGCGCTCGGCTGGCCCGTTCCCGAATTCGCGCATGTGCCCCTCATCCACGGTCCCGATGGCGCGAAATTGTCAAAACGGCACGGCGCGCTCGGCGTCGATGCCTATCGCGAGCTTGGCTACTTGCCAGAGGCATTGTGCAATTACTTGCTTCGGCTCGGTTGGAGCCACGGCGATGATGAGATCATTTCGACCGAGCAGGCGATCGAATGGTTCGATATCGACGCCGTCGGCCGCGCCCCGGCGCGCTTTGATTTCGCCAAGCTCGACAATTTGAACGGGCATTATATCCGGGCCGCCGCAGATGACCGGCTGGTCGGCCTTATTGCGGTAGACCTCGAAAGGGTATTGGGCCGACCGCTCTCCAAAGCTGAGCGCGAGCGTCTTCTGAGGGCCATGCCGGAGCTGAAGTTGCGCCCTAAGACTTTGGTCGAGCTCGCCGTGAACGCCCGTTTTCTGGTGGTGCCGCGGCCGATCCAGCCCGACGAAAAGGCGGCCAAGCTCCTCACTCCGGAGGCGCGCCGGCTACTGAGTGAATTGCTCCAGCGACTGAAGGGCGCCGAATGGCAGCCGGAGCGACTCGAAGAAGAAATCCGATCCTTTGCCGACGAGCGCGGAATAAAACTCGGGTCGGTCGCCCAACCCTTGCGGGCCGGCCTGACCGGGTCGGTCGCCTCACCCGGCATCTTCATCATAATGGAGATCTTGGGGCGCGATGAGACACTTGGGCGAATTGCCGACGCTGCCGAGCTCGCGCCGCCTGGCGTCAGCCGATGACGCTCGTGTTTGCTAATCGCGCATAACGGGCCTATTTTCCCATCCAATCCGGCAACCGCCAGCAGGCTCAGCGACAGAGGTGGATCGATGGACGGTAACAACATGACGACCGGAACGATGACGCTCACCGACAACGAGACCGGAAAGTCGGTAGAGTTCCCCGTGCTCGGCGGAACGATCGGTCCACGCGTCATCGACATACGCAAGCTGTATGCCCAAACGGGGCACTTCACCTACGATCCCGGGTTCATGGCTACGGCGGCATGCCGCTCCAGCATCACCTATATCGATGGTGACGAAGGGGTGCTGATGTATCGCGGCTATCCCATCCAGGAGCTGGCCGACAAAAGTGACTTTATGGAAGTCTCTTACCTTTTGCTCTACGGGGAATTACCGACCGCAAAAGAGAAAGCGAAGTTTATCTACGACATCACCCATCACACGATGGTGCATGAGCAACTTACAACTTTCTTTCGCGGCTTCCGCCGTGACGCGCACCCGATGGCGGTGTTGTGCGGTGTTGTTGGCGCTCTCTCGGCCTTTTATCACGATTCGACCGACATTCATGACCCGTATCAGCGGATGGTTGCCTCCTACCGCCTTATCGCCAAGATGCCGACGATTGCTGCGATGGCGTTCAAATATTCGCTCGGCCAGCCTTTTATCTATCCGAACAACTCGCTGAGCTACGCCGAGAACTTCCTCCACATGGCTTGGGCAGTACCGTGCGAGGAATACAAGGTGAACCCGGTTCTCGCGAAGGCAATGGATCGTATCTTTATCCTGCACGCCGACCACGAGCAGAACGCCTCGACGGCAACGGTACGCAACGCCGGATCGAGCGGTGCCAATCCATTTGCCTGTATCGCGGCTGGGATTGCATCGCTATGGGGTCCGGCGCATGGCGGAGCCAACGAAGCTGTCCTCAAGATGCTGGCGAGGATCGGCGATAAGTCCAAAATCAAAGAATTTCTCGACCACGTGAAAGACAAGAACGACCACGAATTGCTGTTCGGCTTTGGCCATCGCGTCTACAAGAACTATGATCCCCGCGCGCACGTCTTGCGCGAGAGCTGCCACGAAGTGCTCGATGTACTTGGCATCAAGGACGAGCCATTGCTCGACCTGGCGATGGAACTCGAGAAGATCGCGCTCAACGACGAATACTTTATAAAGCGCAAGCTTTACCCGAATGTCGATTTTTATTCCGGGATCATTCTGCGAGCGATGGGGTTCCCGACCTCGATGTTTACGGTGCTGTTCGCGATCGCACGCACGGTTGGTTGGGTCGCGCAATGGACCGAAATGATCGAAGACCCCGATATGAAGATCGGCCGGCCGCGTCAGCTCTTCACCGGTTCGGTCGAGCGCCATTACGTACCGGTAGAAAGGCGGGGCTGAGCGCTCCGTAGCTTCGCGATTCATCCCCTCCCCCGTGGATGCGGAGGAGGGTCGATTGTGGAGAGGCTACGAGCGCTCGATCAGCTCGATCCGATAGCCGTCGGGATCTTCGATGAAGGCAATGACCGAACCGCCGTGCGCCATCGGGCCGGCCGGACGCGGGATTTTTACACCCGCCGCAGCGAGGCGCTCGCACGCCTTGTAGACGTCCGGCACCCCAATCGCGAGGTGCCCAAAGGCGCTACCCAAATTGTAAGGCTCGGCCTGCTCCCAATTGTGGGTCAGCTCGATGACAGTGTTGCTGGTCTCATCGCCATACCCGACAAAAGCGAGGGTGAATTTGCCTGTCGGGTAATCGCGTTTGCGCAAGACCTTCATGCCGAGCAGATTGCTGTAGAAATTTAGCGAGGCATCGAGATCGCGTACCCGGATCATCGTGTGCAACAGCCGAGACTTGTCGGCGTCGAGCACCGGCTTGGAGGTATGGGCTACATCGGTCATCGTCATTTCACACTCCTCTCTGCTGTGGATCTTGGGCCACCGCACTGGCGCGCGGCAACCAGTTCGAGGATCTGATCCGCGGCCCGCAAGCTCGGCGAAGCTCCGTCCCCGTCGAGGCGGCGGACGGCCTCATCATACCCCTGCTGGTGCACGGCGCGAACCCGCTCGTCACGAATGAGCCCGACCAGCGAAGCGGCGAGCCGCGGCGGCGTGCAATCTCTCCCCAGCAGCTCGCAAACCAGAGGCCTTTCGAGAAGAAGGTTGACGAGGTTTACGTGCCGCACTTTGAGGACGCGGGAGAGCAATACCTCGGTCAGCGGGTTCAGGCGGTATCCGACGACCATCGGCAGCTTCGCCAACGCCAATTCGAGCGCGACCGATCCCGAAGCCGCCAAAGCAGCGCGGCTCGCGGCGAAGGAGTCGTATTTCTCCTCGGGTCGTTGCACTACGATCGGCCTTCCCGGCCAAGAGGAAACAGCCTCTGCGACGGTCGCCGCGACTGTCGCGACAGTGGGTACCACGACCCGCACTGGCCCGATCGTGCGGTGCACATGGTCCAGCGCTGCGCCGAATGTCGGCAGCAGGCGCCGTACTTCGCCTGCCCGGCTGCCGGGCAATACCGTAATCAGCAAATCGTCCGTGGCTAGTCCGTGGGCCGCCCGAAATCGGCCCCCATCTCCGCGGTCAGCGCCGCTTTCGAGAACGGGATGGCCAACAAAGCGGCATGAAAGCCCCACTCGCTCGAAATAGGGTGGCTCAAAGGGCAACAACGTCATCAGATGATCGTACCAGCGCGCCATCCGCCGCGCCCGACTGGCTCGCCAGGCCCAAACCATCGGAGCGACATAGTGGATCAGCGGCAAGGTCTCGCCGCAGCGACGGAGCCCATGTGCGATGCGCCAGCTAAACCCTGAGCTATCGATCGTCACGACGGCATCAGGGCGAAGCGCGCGGATCGCCGCGATTGTCTCGCGGACATGGCGGAATATAACGGCTGCCCGTGGCAACACTTCGGCCACACCCATAATCGCCAGTTCCTCGAGCGGGACAAGGCTCTGCAAACCCTGGTCCCGCATGCGCTCACCCCCGATCCCGGCGATCCGGAGTTTTCCGCTGGTACGCTGCCGCAGCGCAGCTATCAGCGCGCCGCCCAGAGCATCACCCGAGGGCTCTCCTGTAACAAAGAAGATGAAGGTTGTTCCAGCCGCGGTCACGATCGGCCAACGCCGACCACAAACAGGCCGGTGCGATCCGCCGCTCGGATGACTTCGTCGCGATCGAGCACAATCGTGGCGTCGGCCTCGATGGCGATGCCCCGCAATCCGGTTTCCGCGGCCAATAGGATAGTCCGCAACCCAATTGTCGGCCGGTCGGCACGGCGCTCCTGGCCCGGTTTTTCAACCTTGACGAGCACACCTCCCGGGCCTTCGCGACGCAGCGCTGCGCAACGGCGGAGCAGTTCGTCCGTCCCTTCGATCGCCTCGACGCCAAGGATTAGCCCCTGCTGGACGATGACGGCCTGGCCGACATCGAGAGCGCCCAGCGCGCGAGCGACGCACAGCCCGTGCTCGATATCCGCGGCGGATTGCACATCAGGACGGATCTTGCCGAGCGGACCCTCGGGCACCAGCGCGCCGGCGAGCAGCTGATCGGGACCGATAACCCGAAACCCTTCCTGCTCGAGCTCGCTGACTACAGCAGATAAGAGGCCGTCATCGCCAAGCGCCCGATAGCCGATGCGCGCGAAGAGTTTAGCCGCGCGCCAGTCGGGCCGCAGCGCCGCGAGCGAGGGCCGGCGGATACCGCCAGCCAATACGAGTTCGCTCACATTGTTTTCGCGCAACAGAGCAAGGCCACGAGCGGCAGCCCCGATGCGGCACCAGGCATGCGGCACATCGCGGACCGTCTCCGGCTCCGCTGCTCCTTCGAGGGCAAGGACAAAAACATCGCGTCCGGCCGCACGGCATGAATCGACTAGCTTCCGCGGCAACCCGCCGCCGCCGGCTACGATCCCGAGCCTAGTCGTCATTTGCCCCTTTAGGCTGGCAGATAGCGCGGCTCGAATCGGCACGAATGAAATCGATGATGTCCCCAATCGGCCCACCGACCCCGAAGCGCTCGGCCGTTTCATTGACCCGATCGCTCAAGGTTCCTTCCGATGAAAACAGAAACTGATAGGCGTTGCGCAACCCCTGTATGTCCTCGCGGCTAAATCCGCGGCGTTGCATGCCGATGATGTTGAGCCCATAAAGCCGCGCTCGGTCGCCCATGACCTGGCCATAAGGGATGACGTCCCGCTCAACGCCCGACATGCCCCCGATCATGGCATACTTGCCGATCCTGACATATTGGTGGACGGCGCAGAGCCCGCCGAGAATGGCATAGTCCTCGACAACAACGTGACCCGCGAGCGTCGCATTATTGGCCATGATGACATGATTGCCGATCTGACAGTCATGGGCGACATGCGCGCCGACCATGAACAGACCGTCGTCGCCAATGCGCGTGACCATCCCGCCGCCAGTCGTCCCCGGATTCATCGTCACGTATTCACGAATTCTGTTGCGCCTCCCGATGACAAGCTCGGAAAGCTCCCCCCGATACTTGAGATCCTGCGGGTCAAGCCCGATCGAGGCGAAAGGGAAGATGCTCGTACCCTCGCCGATTATCGTCCGCCCATCGACCACCGCGTGCGCGCGGAGCGTGACCCCCGCGGCGAGCACGACATTCTCGCCGACGATGCAATAGGGCCCGACGACGACATCGTCGGCAAGCATCGCCCCCGGCGCGACAATGGCCGTGGGGTGGATCTGCGGCATGGGCGGCTCGTCTAGCCGTCCAGGATCATCGCGGCGAAAACCGCCTCGGCCATCACATTGTCCCCGACTTTGGCCTGGCCTTCGAATTTCCAGACATTGCCACGATTGCGTTGCTTGGTGACGTGGACGTCGAGCCGGTCGCCAGGGAAAACAGGACGGCGAAAGCGAGCGTTGTCGACGCTCATGAAATAGACGAGCTTGCCCTCCGCTTCTGGGCCCAAGGTGTGGACGACGAGGACGGCCGCGGTCTGCGCCATTGCCTCGATGATCAGCACGCCGGGCATCACCGGCCGGGCTGGAAAATGGCCCCGGAAGTAATTTTCATTGATCGAAACGTTCTTGATCCCGGTCGCCCGCTGGTTCGCGACCACGTCAACGACTTTATCGATCATCAGAAATGGGTGACGGTGAGGGATCATTTTCATGATCCGCTGAATGTCGATCTGGGTGCCCTGACCCGCTGCGCAGGCCGTATCGATCATCGCCTCGTCTTGTTTTTCGCGAGACGTTGCAGCACCGCGGTCTGTCTCATGAATTCGGTCAAGGGGACGGCCGGGCTGCCGCACACGGTTTCTCCGGCCGGGACGTCACGCATGAGGCCGCTTTTAGCGGCGATCCGTGCTGCAGTCCCGATATGCAGATGGCCGGCGAGCCCACCTTGTCCCCCGACCATGACAAAGTCATCGAGCTTGGTGCTCCCAGAGATGCCGACCTGGCCGGCGAGGATGCAGCAGCGACCGAGGACCACGTTGTGCCCGATCTGGACCAGATTATCAATCATCGAGCCCGCGCCGATGATCGTATCGTGACCCGACCCGCGATCGATTGTGGTGTTCGCACCGATATCGACATCGTCGCCGACGAGTACGCGCCCGAGCTGCGGTACTTTTATGGGGGCCGTCGGATCTGGGGCAAAACCAAAGCCCTCTTGGCCAATGCGCACGCCGGGATGCAACACGACGCGAGACCCGATCAGGCAGTGGCTCAACGTCACATTGGGGCCGATTCGACAATCGTCGCCAATCTCGACGCCAGCGCCGATTACCGTGTTTGCGGCGATACTGCAGCGTCGCCCAAGCCGAGCGCCACGCTCGATCACAACGTTGGAACCAACCTCGCAATCATTTGGCACTTCGGCCGCCGGGTCGATGATTGCCGACGGGGCCCGGCGAGCAACGACCTGCGTGGCCGGGTAAAAGGCTTGGGCAGCCAGAGCATAGGCCTTATACGGCTCCCTGCTGACGAGCAGCGCCATCCCCTTCGGCGCCCGTTCCACGGCGTTTTCGTCGACAAAGGCTGCACCGGCTCGGGAGCGAACAAAGGCCTCGATGTATTTGCGGTTCTCAAGAAAACTGAGGTCTTCGGCGCCAGCGGTTTCGAGCGGGGCAACGTCGCGGCACAGTCGTCCACCTTGCGCGCGATCCAATAACGTCGCACCACTTAGGACGGACAGCGCCTCGAGTGTAAAAGGTCCGGCTCGGTTAAAAAAACGGGGGTCCGCCATCCGGGTTCAGTCGCGGTTGATCGCCTTGCCTTATTTCTTTTTCGTTTTGGGGGTTGCGCTCGAGGCCGCAGGTTGCGGCCCAGGGGGGGTGGGCGCGGGAGGAGTTATCGGTGTTGCGAATTCGACAGTCAATACCGGCATCTGTTCGTCCAGCTTCTGCAGTACCTCATCGGTAACATCAAACGATTGGTCAAAAAGCACGAGGTCAGTCCGCTGAAAGACGAGATTCGCCTTCCTTTGCTTTGCGATATCCGCAATGATTTTCAGCATTTCTTCTTGAATTCTCGAGAGCGCGTCGCTATTCGATTTTTCGAGGGCTTGGCGCTTGCCCTGGACGTTACGTTCGAGATCGTTGACCTTCTGCTGGAACTCGCGCCCTTTTTGATTCAAGGCATCGGGCGAAAGGGAGGCCTGCTGCCGCTGCAACGAATCGCGTTCGGCGCGCAGCGTTTCTTCCTCGCGTGAGATCTCCTTCGTGTACTCGTTGCGCTTCTGCTCGATCTGGCCGCGCACCATTTTGGCCGCCTTCGAGTTTTGCAATAGCGCCTGCACATCGACCACCAGGACAGTCAAATTTGACGGTGCGACAGCGGGCGCCGGCGGCGCGGGCGGTGCAGGGGCCGGCGGGGAGGGCGCTGGGGGCGTGGGAGTCGGCGGAGCTTGCGCCACGGCGCTGCCGGCAAGACCGCCAATAATCGCCAGGAACAACGTTCCAGCCCGGATGTACCACAACAACATCAGAACCTCGTACCGAAACTAACCCGGAAGAACTGGGTCTTGTCGAATGATTCCTTCCTGACGGGATACGCAATATCGAGGCGGATTGGCCCAACCGGAGACTTCCATGAAACTCCAAACCCGACGCTGGCTCGGATTGCCGGCGACTGTACAGCCGTCAGCTGCGTCTGGCCTCCTGCCGCCGCCGACTGCGCCGGCGTCAGCGTCAGCGTCGTCGGTTCGAGGTGATAAAGAGTACCGAAATCGGTGAACACCCGCCCGCTCAGCCCGAGCTCTTTCGGAAGGCCGAGCGGCACGCCCAGCGTCACTGAGCCGAGATAGTATTTTTGGCCGCCGAGAGCGTCGCCGCTCGTCGTGTCTCGCGGCCCAATACCGGCGCTCTGGAAACCGCGCAGATTGTCACCGCCGACAAAAAACCGATCCTGTAGGAGCACTTGCTGACCATTCCAGCCGAAGATGTAGCCGGCCTCCCCGGTGAGGCTCAATACCCACTCGGGCGCAACCGAATAATAATAGCCGGCATTAACCTTGTTGCGCACATAATCGACGCCAAAACCGACACCGGCAAAGTCATTGCCTATAGAAGCGTAGAAGCCGCTCGTCGGATCGAGCCGATCATCGCGGCGATCATAGAGCAGAACCTGACCGATTTCGGACGTCGTGTGCTGCCCCGCTTGAAGCGCGATGAACAACGATGTGTTGGATTGAATATTTGTGATGTTATCGGAGCGCGCCGTGTATTTGAGTGTTTGACGTAGATTGTCGGTTATCTGGTAGCCGGAGCGAAGCGCGCCGCCGTAAGAAAACTGTTGATAAGGCGGGGTCACGCCGGAAAAGAAGTTCTGCGTCGGACTCGTTTTGATCTCGAAGAGATCGAACCCCGCCGCTATATTTCGGTCGAGAAAATACGGCTCTGTAAAGCTGAGGTCGACCTGTTGCGAACGGAATGAGACGACGGTACCGATCCGCAGGTCCTGACCTCGACCAAGAAAATTGCGCTCGCGAATGTTAATGTCGGCGAGTGGACCGTCGGTAGTAGAGAAACCGAGGCCCAGAGACAGCTCGCCAGTTGACTGTTCCTCGACCTCAGCCGTCACCACCGTTTTGTCCGGCGCCGAGCCCGGGCTGTTGGTCACCTCTGCCTTCTTGAAGAAACCGAGGTTCTTTATGCGTGTCTGTGAGCGCTGCATCTTCGTGGTGTTGAAGGCATCACCCTCGACCAGCTGGAACTCGCGCCGTATTACCTTGTCGAGGGTGCGAACATTGCCGACAATGTCGATCCGTTCGACGTAAACCTGCGGCCCTTCTTGGACATCGAAGGTGATATCGACGGTGTGGTCTTCTCGGTTTCGAGTAATGTTTGGTTTCACGTCGACAAACGCGTAACCTCGGTTACCGAGCGCGTCCGTCAGTACTGAGATGGACTTTTCGACGGCCTCGGCATCGTACCAATCGCCGGTGTGAACCGTCAGGAGCGGCAGCACCTCTTCAGGCGGCAAGTCTTTGAGCTTGATGTTGACATCGATCTTACCGAACCGATAGCGCTCGCCCTCGTCGAGTGTGAACGTAATAATAAAGCCGTCGCGATCAGGGGTTAGCTCCGCCACGGCCGACACCACTCGAAAATCCGCGTATCCTTCGGTTAGATAAAACCTACGTAACAACTCTCGATCGTATGTCAGCCGATCTGGGTCGTAACTGTCATCGCTGGTAAAAAATCTGTACCAACGGCTTTCTTTCGTCTGCAAAATACTTCGTAATTTACTGTCGCTGAATTGGTGATTGCCGACAAAATTAAGGCTGCGAACACCGGTATACTGTCCCTCATTTATCTCAAAAACGAGATCAACCCGATTTTCGGAGAGTTGAATGACCTTCGGCTCGACTGTAGCTCCAAACCGGCCGTGACGACGATAAAGATCAAGGATCCGATTAACATCGTTTTGCACCCGAGTTCGGGTATACACGACGCGCGGGCGCAACTGGATTTCGGCGGTAAGATCCTTCTCGTCGATCTTGTTGTTTCCCTCAAAGGCAATGCGATTAATGATCGGGTTCTCGACGACCCTGATCACCAATGTGTTGCCGACACGGCGCAGATTGACATCGGCGAAGAGCCCCGTGGCGAAAAGGGCCTTCAGCGACTTGTCGACCAATTCATCGTCCCAGGCGTCACCCGGCTGGATCAGCAAATACGAGCGGATGGTCTCAGGCTCGATCCGTTGCGCACCCTCAATCCGAATATCGGTGATGGTTCCGGCGCCCATCTGGGTGACCGGCGGACCGGGAACCGCCGTCTGACCGGTTGCCCGCTGAGGCGATGCCGTCAGAGCCAATAGAAGCACGGCGACTACCGCCCGCAATACGGAAGTCAGACGAATACAAGGCAAAACACCCCCACCCCACTTGAACCCGGTCCCCCCCCGGGGTTACCAGCGCGTTAGGTTACCAGGCCCTTTACGAATTCGACGATCCGCAGATGAACGAGATCGTTCCATGTGGCGAAAACCATTAGCGTGAGCACGAGGGCCAATCCGATGCGAAAGCCGTATTCTTGCGCCCGCTGCCCGAGCGGCTTGCCCCGAACTGCTTCAGCCGCATAAAATAAGAGGTGCCCCCCGTCAAGGACCGGAACGGGAAACAGATTAATTAGGCCAAGGTTTATCGACAGGACCGCCATAAACCAAAGCACTGCAACAACTCCACCCTGAGCGACTTCACCCGACATCTGGGCGATACGCAACGGTCCTCCCAGTTCATCCGTCGCGCGCGTGCCGATGATGATCTGCCACATCGCCTTTAGGGTGGAAACCGACAAGTCCCACGTCTCGGTCCCAGCCTGGATTATCGCGGAGGCCGGGTCGCGCTTGACGTACTCCATTCCGCTTCGGGCGATGCCGAGCAAGCCGATCTGGTAGTGATTGCCAAACCGGTCGGTTAACTCCGTCCGGCTCGGGGTGACATTGAGCGTCTGCTCTTGGCCGTCACGCCGCACCCCGATGGTCATCGGCACGCCCGGATTGAGCCGTACGATCTGCTGGACGTCTTCAAAACGCTGGACGGCGCTGCCGTCGATGCTGACGATCACATCGCCGGGATGAATGCCGCCCTGCTCCGCCGCACTTCCTGGTTGAACCTGCCCGACTTCAGCAGGGGTGAAGGGTTGGCCATAAGTTGTGAACAGGATGGCTAATACGGCAACAGCGAACAGGAAATTCGCCGCTGGCCCGGCGGCCACGATCGCCGCGCGTTGGCCGAGCCGCTTGTAGTGAAAGGAGACATCCCGGTCCGCCGGGGCGAGGCGCGCGAGGCCCGGCACAGGCAGTCCAGAGCTTGCATCGCTGTCGCCAAACATCTTGACATATCCACCGAGCGGGATCGTGCTGAATTTCCAGCGCGTTCCGGCGCGGTCCCACCAGCCGAATACCTCTGGACCGAAGCCGATCGAAAAAACTTCGATTCGAACCCCATTCCAGCGCGCGATCAGGTAGTGGCCTAACTCGTGAACGAAGACGAGTACTGTAAGAATGATGAGAAACGGGACAATGTAGGTGAGCCCGTGATTAAGAAATTCAATCATTTCCAATCCGTCTAAGCGGTGCCGCCAACCGAATTGCGCAGACCCGACAAGCCAGCGGCAATCTCGCGCGCTGCTGTATCGAAATTGTAGACGTCGTCGAGCGATTCAAGTTCGCCCTCCGGTATTGCCTCGAGGGTCCGCTCTACGATCTCAACGATATCGAGAAAGCCGATGCGGCGGTCGAGAAAGGCATGGACGGCCGTCTCATTCGCAGCATTCAGGACAGTCGGACATCCGCCGCCGCGGATCAAGGCCTCTCGAGCGATCCGCAGCGCGGGAAAGCGGCGCTCGTCTGGCGACTCGAAGGTAAGGCGGCCGATCGCCGCCAAATCGAGCCGCTTGGCCGGTGTTTCGATCCGGTCCGGCCATGCCAAAGCATAGGCGATCGGTGTCCGCATGTCGGGTGAACCGAGCTGCGCCAGCACCGAGCCGTCCCGGTAGACCACCGCGCCGTGGACGATCGATTGTGGGTGGACGACGATCTCAACGCGTTCGAGTGGCAACCGGAAGAGGTGATGCGCCTCGATCAGTTCGAGCCCCTTGTTCATCATCGTCGCAGAATCGACGGAGATCTTCGCCCCCATGCTCCAGTTGGGGTGGGCGACCGCCTCCGTCGGCGTGACCGCGCGCATCTCCTCAAACGCGCGCTCGCGAAACGGGCCGCCGCTCGCTGTCAGAATGATCCGCTCGACCGTATCGGCTCGTTCGAGATCGAAGCACTGCCAGATTGCATTGTGCTCGCTGTCGACCGGCAGCAAGATCGCGCCGGAACGCGTCACTTCCTGCATAAATAGTTCGCCGGCGCAGACCAGCACCTCCTTGTTGGCAAGCGCCACAATCGCGCCGCGCCGGATCGCGGCTAAAGTGGGTGCCAGCCCGGCTGCTCCGACGATTCCCGCCATCACCCAATCGGCTGGCCGCATCGCCGCCTCCGCCAGCGCTGCGCCGCCACAACCCGCCTCGATTCCAGTTCCTGCGAGGGCGTCTCGTAAAGCAGGGTAATGCGCGGCATCAGCGATTGCGGCGAATCGTGCGCGCAGCGCACATGCCTGTTCGGCGAGCCGGTCCGGGTTCCGATTTGCCGTCAGAGCCTCGACCTCATAGCCGTCGGGATTGCGCAACAACAGATCCACCGTGCTTTGCCCGACGGACCCGGTCGAGCCGAGGATAGTGACACGCCGCGGCCTGTCGCTGCGTCGCTCGGCGCCGGCCTGTACGTTCATCGCCATGTCAAAATGCTGCTGCCTTGGATCAGCGTTAGGATCGCAACGGCGGGGATGACGGCGAGCAGGCCATCTAGCCTGTCGAGAAGTCCGCCATGACCGGGAATGAGGCCACTCGAGTCCTTCACGCCGAACCTTCGCTTAGCCACGGACTCGGCAAGATCGCCGAACTGCCCGACAATCGCAAGGCCCGCGCTGACCAGTACCAGCGGCAAGGCCGGGGAAATATGCAGCAAAGTCGCGGTGGTCCACCCTGTCAACGCCGCGCACATCGTCCCGCCGGCAAGTCCCGCCCACGTTTTTCGCGGGCTCCAGCGAGGCGCTAACCGGGGGCCACCGAGTGTTCGCCCGGCCGCATAGGCACCGATATCGGTCGTCCAGACGACGGCAAGGATCCACAAAAGCGTGGCGCGGCCCATCGGCCCATCGCGCGCCAGCCACAGTAGACTGATGCAAGGCAACGCCACCCACAGCGCGCCAAACGCTGTCCATTCCGGCTCGAAATCCCGTTTTTTTCGAGCCGCCCAGAAAACGATAACCGTTCCGACGAACGCGGTGCCGAGACCCAGCGCCGGGGAAGCGAGCGCTGCAGCGGCGACTGTCGAGAGAACGACCCCGACGAGCACGATTCCCGTCTGGCCAAACCGGCCGCGACGACAGATCCGTCCCCATTCCCAAGCCATGACGGCGGCGGCAGTGCCCGTCAACAGCGGAAGCCAAGGCCAGCCGAACCAGATCGCAGCGATCGGCAGTGGTGCAAGCACCATCGCCGACAGCACACGCAGATGAAGCGGGCTCCGTTCACTGCGAGCCAACCGATGTACCATACCGGCGTTCGCGGCCGCAAAACTCATCGATCGCCTGCTCCAAATCACGCTTCGAAAAATCGGGCCAAAGGGTCTTTGCAAATACAAGCTCCGAATAGGCACACTGCCAGAGCAGGAAGTTGCTGATGCGCTGTTCGCCGCTGGTCCGAATCAGCAAATCGGGGTCCGGAAGCTCTGCCGTAAACAGATGGCGAGAGAAGCATTCCTCGTCGACCAGCTCGGCCTCGAGATTCCCCGATGCTGCCTTTTGGGCGATCGTCCGGACCGCCGCAACGATTTCGGCACGTCCGCCATAAGACAGCGCCATCGTCACGGTTATCCTGGAGTTTTTTCGGGTAACCGCCTCCGTATGCTTGATCAGTCGGAGGATGTCGGGGGCGAGCCGTCCGAGATCACCGATCACCCTCAGACGAGCCCCGTTCCTGTGCAATTCGGCAACCTCGGCGCGAAGGTAATGGCGCAGCAAGCCCATCAAGTCCTCGATTTCCCCCGACGAGCGCTTCCAATTCTCAGAGGAAAACCCGAAGAGCGTGAGGTAGGGGACACCCAACTCGGCTGCCGCAGTGACGGCGCGCCGCGCAGCTTCGGCGCCACTCCGATGCCCGGCAATTCTCGGCAACCCCCGAGCCTTCGCCCAACGGCCGTTGCCGTCCATGATGATTGCGATATGCCGCGGCACTGGCCGCGGCGTTGCGCTGACGCTCATTAGACCTGAAGGATCTCGCTGTCCTTTTGGGCCAGCGCCTCGTCAATGCGCTTGATGTATTCGTCAGTAAGGTGCTGCACATCCTGTTGCAGCTTGCGTTGCTGGTCTTGCGAGATTTCAGCGTCCTTCTCACGCCGCCTGAGAAGCTCGACACCATCGCGGCGAACATTGCGGACGGAGACGCGTGCCTGCTCGGCGTATTTGGCCGACACCCGGGTCAGCTCGCGTCGCCGCTCCTCGTTGAGGTCGGGGATTGGTACACGGATCACTTGGCCCTCGGTCTGCGGATTGAGCCCCAAGCCAGATTCGCGGATCGCCTTGTCGACCGCTTTTACCATGGCACGATCCCAAACCTGGACCGTGATCATTCGCGGCTCCGGAACGCTCACATTGGCGAGCTGGTTGATCGGCATCGTACCGCCATAGGCGCCGACCGTGATCGGCTCAAGAAGACTAGCCGAAGCGCGCCCGGTGCGCAGCCCGCCAAATTCCTTGCGCAACACTTCCAAGGCGCCGTCCATGCGGCGGCGAAGGTCCTTCAGCAATGCGTCGTCAGGCATAGCGTGTCATCCCGTGTGAATTTCGCTTTGTCCGTTGATGATTGTGTACCGTCCCTGTCCTCTGACCACCTCCGCGAAGCCGCCATTCTTGAAAATCGAAAACACAAGTATCGGGATGTGGTTCTCGCGCGCCAGCGAAATCGCCGACGCGTCCATCACCTGCAGGTCGCGCGACAGCACCTCGTGGTAATCGAGCCGGTCGAACCGCCTTGCGCCCGGCACGAGATGGGGATCGGCGTCATAGACTCCGTCGACTTTGGTCGCCTTCAGCAGCGCATCGCAGCCCATCTCGGAAGCCCGCAGCGCGGCTGCTGTGTCGGTAGTAAAGAACGGGTTGCCAGTACCGGCGGCGAAGATGACGACGCGCTTCTTTTCGAGATGACGCTGTGCACGGCGGCGAATGTAGGGCTCGCAAACGGCCTGCATCGAGATCGCCGACTGGACGCGCGTCGTCACTCCGCGGCGCTCCAGCTCGTTCTGCATCGCCAATGAATTAATGACCGTTGCCAGCATGCCCATGTAATCGGCCGATGCGCGCTCCATCCCGACGGCAGTGCCCGATACGCCACGAAAGATGTTCCCGCCCCCGATCACCAAGCACAATTCAACGCCAAGGTCGTGCACGGATTGAATTTCATCGGCGATGCGCGCGACCATTTCTGGGTCTAGGCCGTATTCCCGGACACCCATCAGCGCTTCACCGGAGACCTTGAGCAGAACGCGGCGATAGCTGAGATCAGCTGACATGACGGGCCGAGAATACACCTAACGAGCCTTCCCGTCCCCCGTTTCCGTTTTTGTCCCTGCTGATCCTCGCCGCGCGCGTCCGCCCTCCTCCCGTTCGCGAGAGGGAGAGGAGCGGCAATTTTAGGCGGATCGCGTCAGTTCTTGAGCTGAGCGGCCACTTCGGCTGCGAAGTCGGTGGGTTGGCGCTCGATTCCTTCGCCGAGGGCAAACCGTGCAAAGCTTTCGAGTCGAATCGGCGCGCCGGCCGCCTTGCCGGATTGCTCGACCAGCTTGGAGATCTTAGTCTCCTGATCGACGACGAAGATCTGCTCAAGCAAGACGAACTCTTCATAAAATTTGCGCAACCTGCCCTCGACCATCCTCTCAACGACCCCGTCGGGTTTGCCGCTGGCCCGCGCTTGTTCGCGCAATACGTCGCGCTCGCGCTCCAACGCTGCTGGCGGCACCGAGGCAATATCGAGATAGAGCGGGTTCGCAGCCGCGACATGCATCGCCAGTTGCTTTCCAAGCTCCCCCAGTTTCTCAGCCGGCGCCGTCGAGGCAAGGGTAACAAGCACCCCGATCTTTCCGATCCCCGGGCCGAGCGAGTTGTGGACATAGGAGAAAACCGCCCCCTCGGCCGTCGATAGTCGTCTCACTCGGCGCAGCACGATGTTCTCGCCGATCGTCGAAATCAGGTGGGTCAGTTCTTCCTCAACGGTGCGGCCGGATCCCGGAAACGCGGTCTCCTTCAGCGATTCGATATCGCCGCTGCTATCAAGTGCAAGCCGGCTGAGGGCTTGGACAAAGCTCTGAAATTCCTTGTTGCGCGCTACAAAATCGGTCTCGGAGTTGACCTCGACGACGGCACCTGCCGGGCCGCGGGTCGCGACCCCGATCAGACCCTCTGCCGCAACCCGCCCGGCCTTCTTCGCGGCTGCGGAAAGGCCCTTCTTTCGCAGCCAATCGACGGCCGCTTCAATATCGCCGTTGCTGTCGCCAAGCGCCCTCTTGCAATCCATCATCCCCGCGCCGGTCTTCTCGCGCAGCTCCTTGACCAGCGCTGCCGTTACCTTGGCCATAATATGACCCTTTCTTCAGAACTCCGTCTTCGGGGTGGGCAGTTCGTCAGTTCGCGACAGCCGATTCGACGTCGGTACCGGGCTCGCCCTCGATCTCCTTCGGTTCGTCCGTCGCTGGGAATTCATCCGAGATCTCCTCGGGAATTACTGGTTGAGCGATATCGGCGCGGGCACCGATATCGACACCCGATGCCGCAAGCTCGGCCTGCAGCCCGTCGAGCACTGCGCCCGAAACAAGATCGCAATAAAGGTGTATCGCCCGCATTGCGTCGTCGTTGCCGGCGATCGGATAAGCAATCCCATCGGGCGACGAGTTGGAATCGAGGATCGCGACAACCGGGATGCGCAAGGTATTGGCCTCGGCGACCGCGATGGCTTCCTTGTTGGTGTCGATGACGAACAGAATATCGGGCAGTCCACCCATCTCCTTGATGCCGCCGAGTGCGCGTTCGAGCTTGTCGCGGTCGCGCGTCAGCTCCAAGAGCTCACGCTTGGTCAGCCCGGTCTGATCCTGCGAGATCCGCTCCTCGAGCTCGCGCAGCCGCTTGATCGACTGCGAGATCGTCTTGAAATTGGTCAACATCCCGCCCAGCCAACGGTAGTTGACATAGTACTGGCCGCAGCGCTTGGCAGCCTCGGCGACCGGCTCCTGAGCCTGGCGCTTGGTGCCGACCAGGAGGACACGACCGCCACCAGCGACGACATCACGAATCGCCTGCAAGCCCTGGTGCAGCATCGGGTCGGTTTGTTCGAGATCGATGATGTGGATCCCGTTGCGGACGCCGAAAATATAAGGCGCCATCTTGGGGTTCCACCGGCGGGTATGATGACCAAAGTGAACGCCAGCTTCCAGCAGCTGGCGCATCGTGAAGGTTGGTATTGCCATTGTCTTTCCTGTTTCCGGTTGAGCCGCCGCAGGAGAAATCGCCGCCGATAAACAAGCAATCGGCGTCGACACCGGAGCGGGTTGGGCGCAATGGAATAACCAATCGCCGACGCCCGCGGCCCTGCGTGAGGTATCGCGCCTCTACTTACGGTGCATACGCCGCTTTGACAAGACTACAACCAGTCCCCGTGGCTGCGTTCGGCCAGCCACGGGGGAGCGAACGTCGGGCCTACAAGGCAGCTAGGCCGAGTTTGCCTGATACAACGGACCGCGGATGATTTGGCCGGGCAATGCCCCGGTCAGCTGCCCGTTTTCCAACAGCACGGTGCCGTTGACAACGACGTGGTCGATCCCGACCGCTTCGCGCTTGACCTGCACGCCGCCCGCCGGCAGCGTCGCGACCGGCTCGCGCGGCTTCGATGCGATCGTATCGGGATCGAAGATCGTGATATCGGCGACCTTGCCGGCGGCGATGAAGCCGCGATCGGTAATATCATGCATCAGCGCGGTCTTACCGGTCAGTCGATAGACACCTTCTTCGAGCGTCATCACCTGCTGTTCGCGCACCCAATGGCCCAGCAGGTTTGTGCTGGTCTCGTGCCGGTCGGCGGTGTGCGGCCGGCCGCCGCCGTCGCTGGTGCCGATCACGGTATATTGCGAGCCAAGAATGTGCTTCTGCGTCTTCGGATCGTTGTTGCGGTCGATCGCCTGGAAGCAGGTGTTCAGGTCTTCGTCGAGCGACAGATCGAGGAAGGCGTCCATGATGCCCTTGTTCTGATCCTTCGCGATCTGCGCGACGCTCTTGCCTTCGAGGTGCCGGTTCTGCCCCTTCGTCGTCATGAACACCTCGACGAGGTCCCAGCGCCGGTTGAAGAAGCCGCGAGCGCGGCCGCGTCGGTCGGTCATCCCGCCCTGCTGCTCAACGGTACCTTCGACCGCCTCCGCCGACAGCGCCTTGCGCAGTTCGGGGTCACGGAACGCCCGCATCCGCTCCTGGTAGGGCAGGGCCATGACCTTGTCCCAGGTCGGCATGCCGCGGAAGATGCCTTCGGGGTGCGTGATGTCCTCGTCCTGCGGCACATTGAGACCGCGCTGCAGGTCGAAGATCGCGCCGGCAACGGTCGACAGGCACGAGCCGTAGCAGCGCGCACCGCTCTTGAACCCGTCTTCGAGCCACTTCAGGTGTTCGACCCACTCGTCGGGGTTGCCGATCGGATCCGACATCAGGTTGTAGATCGACGGGCGGCCGGTCCGCGCTGCCAATTCGCGGGCGCAGGCGCGGGTCTGCTTGGTGCCGCCGGGAGCGCCGCCGGCGACCTGGAACACGCCGGTGCCGAGTTCGCCAAGCACGCTGGCGAGCTCCCAGCGCTCGGCATCGTCGGGTACCCCTGCCGGGTCGCCACGATCCTTTGGTGCGGTCGAAAAGCCGAGCGCGCCGTCATACATCGCCTCGCGGATCAGCCGCTTCATCGTCGCCATTTCTTCCGGTGTCGCCTGGACCCGCTCGGAGGCGGCCTCGCCCATCACATAGCGACGGATGCCAGAATGGCCGACCAAGGTGCCGACATTGATACCGCGCTTCTTACCGAGCGCATTCAGATAGTCGCCGACCGATTCCCAGGTTACGTCGACCCCAGCCTTCAGCACCGGCAGCGGGATCTGTTCCGCGTCCGAGAAGAATTCGAGATACCATTCACCGTCGCCCGGCCGGACCGGGGCGATGACCTGCCCGCACTGGCCGACGACGACGGTGGTGTGGCCATTATGCACCCACGAGCCGCAATAGGGATCCCACACAGCCTGCGGGTCGAAATGGGTGTGATGATCGATGAACCCCGGGGCGACGACGCGCCCCTCGGCATCGATGGTACGCTTGGCAGCAGCGCCGGCGTATTTGCCGACACCGACAATTTTCCCCGCAGATACAGCGACATCCGCCTGAAACGCCGGCTCGCCCGAGCCATCCACGACGCGACCATTCTTGATGAGCAGATCATAGGCCATGATTTTTTCTCCTCATTACCCCGCTCCGCACGAGCCGGGGCCATCGCGGCGGGCCGTTCCCACCCGGGCCAGTGGTCCACCGGCACCCTCTCTCATGGTGCAAACCGCAGACTACGCCTCGGATCTGCGTTCATCAATCAACTCTATCATGAACATTGTTCATCATTGTTATGCAAACCGCTCATCCCGGGAGAGCGCAAAGCACCGGCGCTGCTGAACATAATGGATGAGCGAGGTTCAAATATCGTGGACGTCGATGATGCCATATAGGGATTTGACGGCGGCGCGGGTCTGGGGGCCGACCTTGAAGCCGCCGGGGATGGCGATTTCGACTTCGCGGGAGGGGAGGTCGACAACCACAGAGATCCGGCCGCGGCCACCCGCCTCACGGGCGATTACGCCTTTGAGGCTCGATAGAGCGCTGACCTCGCCGACGAACACTCGGAGCCCTGCGGCAGCATGCGCGACGACAGTGTCGAGCGGCTCGATCTTTTGCGCCATCAGCCTGAGGCTCTCTTCTTCGCTGCGTACATCGACCGTGACGACCAGCGGCTGGCCGGAATCGAGCAGGGCCCGCGTCTCTCTCAGGATCTCCGAAAACAGGGTCACCTCGAAGGTGCCGCTCGGATCGGACATCTGCACAAAAGCGAAGCGGTTGCCGCGTCCTGAGGTACGCTCCTTGCGGCCGACGACGATCCCGGCCAGCTTGAAACGGTTGGTCGGGTTGGCAGCCAGACCGGCCGGCAGATCGGTGTAGCGGATGATGCCGGCGCGCTCGAGGCTCTTGCCGTAAGGATCCAGTGGATGGCTAGACAAGTAAAAGCCGATCGCTGCGAATTCGTGCTGCAGGCGCTCGACCGGCGGCCAATCGGCCACCAAGGGGAATGCCGGACGCGGCGCAAAGCCGGGGTCGATGGCAGCGAAAAGGCTCTCCTGGCGGCTGTCGCGTTCTTCCGCCGCTAGGCTTGCTTGGCGCAGTAGCTGCTCCGCCGCGGCAAAGGTCTGCGCCCGGTTGGGATTGAGGCTGTCGAACGAGCCTGCCTTGGCGAGGCCCTCGAATTGCCGACGGTTGAAGCTCTTCGTGTCGAGGCGTCGTGAGAAGTCGATAAGGTCCTTGAACCGACCCCGCGCCGTGCGCTCGGCAACAAGCTCGGACATGGCCTGACCCCCGACCCCCTTTACCGCCGCCAGCGCATAGCGGATCGCCGGTTGTCCGGTCTGCGGATCCTGTTCGACCGCGAAGATCACCTCCGAGCGGTTGACGTCCGGCGGCAACAGGCGGATACCGAGCCGGTTCAATTCCTGCCGGAAGACATTGAGCTTGTCGGTGTTGCCGAGATCCAAGGTCATCAGCGCGGCGAGAAACTCGACCGGGTAGTTCGCCTTCAGATAGGCGGTTTGATAGGTGACGAGCGCGTAGGCTGCAGCGTGCGGCTTGTTGAAGCCATAGCCGGCGAACTTCGCCATCTGGTCGAAGATCAGCTCGGCGCGAGCGCGCTCGACCCCGCGCGCAGCCGCACCTTCGAAAAACAGCTGTCGCTGCGCCTCCATCTCGGCCGGGATCTTCTTGCCCATCGCGCGGCGCAACAGGTCGGCGCTGCCGAGGCTGTACCCCGCCAGCACCTGTGCGATCTGCATGACCTGTTCCTGATAGGTCATGACGCCGTAGGTTTCCTTGAGGATCGGTTCGAGGGCCGGATGCAGGTAGTCGGGCGCCTCCTCGCCATGCTTGACCGCAATGTAGCGCGGGATGTTCTCCATCGGCCCCGGCCGGTAGAGCGCGTTGGCGGCGATGATGTCCTCGAACCGGTCGGGGCGCAGCTTCTTCAGCATGTCGCGCACGCCGGCACCTTCGACCTGAAACACGCCCACCGTATCGCCGCGCGCGAGCAGCTCGTAAGCCCGAGGATCGTCAAGCGGCAAAGCCGAAAGGTCGAGTGCGATGCCGCGGGCAGCGAGCAGATCGCAGGTGCGGGCGAGTACCGTCAGGGTCTTGAGGCCTAGGAAATCGAACTTGACGAGCCCCGCCAGCTCGACCCACTTCATGTTGAACTGCGTTACGGGAATGTCGGAGCGCGGATCGCGATAGAGCGGAACGAGCTCGGTTAATGGCCGGTCGCCGATCACGACGCCCGCGGCATGGGTCGACGCGTGGCGATAGAGTCCTTCGAGCTTCAATGCGATCCTGATTAACCGGGCCACGCCCTCGTCCGAATCGCGCTGCTCCTGCAACACCGGTTCCCCGACAATCGCCTGTTCGAGAGTTACCGGATGCGCCGGATTGTTCGGCACCAGCTTGCATAGCCGGTCGATCTGCCCATAGGGCATGGCGAGCACGCGCCCGACATCGCGCAACACGGCGCGGGCCTGCAGTTTTCCAAAAGTGATGATCTGGGCGACCCGGTCGCGCCCGTATTTCTGTTGGACGTAGCGGATCACCTCGTCGCGCCGGTCCTGGCAGAAATCGATGTCGAAATCCGGCATCGACACCCGCTCGGGATTCAGGAAGCGCTCGAACAGGAGGCCGAAGCGCAGCGGGTCGAGATCGGTGATCGTGAGCGCCCACGCGACGACCGAGCCTGCCCCCGAACCGCGCCCGGGGCCGACCGGGATCCCCTGCCGCTTTGCCCATTGGATGATGTCGGAGACAATCAGGAAATAGCCGGCAAACCCCATCCGAATAATGGTTGCGAGCTCGAACTCAAGACGATCGCGGTAAGGCTTTACGAGGTCCTCCTGCTGAACCCGCCGAGCAGCAAGCCGAGCCTCGAGACCGGCGAGCGCAACACGGCGTAGTGCAGTCTCCTCGTCGAGACCTTCGCTGCCTGCGAAGGCCGGCAGGATTGGCTGCCGGGGCTGCGGGATGTAAGCGCACCGGCGGGCAATGACGAGCGTGTTATCGCAGGCTTCCGGCAGGTCGGCAAAGAGCGCGCGCATCTCTGCGGCGGGCCGGAAGTAATGGAATGGGGTCAGCCTCTTGCGGTCTGCGTCTGCCACTGCCGTCCCTTGTGCGATACAGAGCAGCGCGTCATGCGCCTCGTGAAAGTCGCGATCGGGGAAATAGGCGTCATTGGTGGCGACAAGCGGCAACCCGTGACGATAGGCCAGCTCGACGAGGCCGGGCTCGCAGCGGGCCTCCTCCGGCGTCCCGTGGCGCATTAGCTCGATATAAAGCCGGCCCGGAAAGGCAGCAGCCAACTCGGTCAGCACGGCTTCCGCCGCTTCGGCCTGCCCTTCCGCCAGCTGCCGTCCGATGGGGCCCCTCGGACCACCCGCGAGGCACAGCAGCCCATCTCCAGCGCGAGACAGATCGCAGCGGCTGATCGTCGGCTCGCTCGCAGCCTCGCCCGCCAGATAGGACTGGCTCACCAATTGGAGAAGGTTGCGATACCCGATCTCGTTCTGGACCAACAACACGATCCGGTCGGTTTCGCCGGCGGCGCGGCCCAACCGGTTGCCCCCTTCCGCCGCGCTGCGTTGCAGCGCGATTTCGCAGCCGATGATGGGTTGAATACCAGCCGCACAACAGGTCGTCGCAAATTCGAGCACCCCGAACAGGTTGCCGGTATCGGTAATCGCCACTGCCGGCATGTGCTCGGCCTTACACAGGCCGGCCAGTTCCTTGATGGTAATCGCACCGGCCGAAAGCGAATAGGCGGTGTGCACGCGAAGGTGAACAAAATCAGCGAACGGCATGGTGTCACCATCGCACAACCCGATCGAAGATACAGCTGCCGTCCGAGACCCCAAGGAACGTGCCGCCCAGGTCGCACACCGCAGCGCAACGGGGAGCGTCGGATTCAGAATCGTATCGTTAAGGTGTGTTCGAGAACAGTCAGAAGCCGTTGGCCGCTGCCTGACGAAGTAATCGGTTTCCTAAGTAGCGACTAGTAGTCCGCGCGAGACACGCCAAGTTGAACGTGATAGTTTACAAGTTGAACGTGATAGTTTAGTTGAGTCACCGGCCAACGCCCCGGCAGCACGAGCATCAAGATGCTCCCGTTTCGATCCTCGTCCGTTCTATGGTTCACGCTCTCACTCGGCCTAATGCTGGTGCCGTTGCCCGCGCTTGCCGGGAACACGAGTGGCGCGACTCGTACCCAGTCAGGGTTGCCCTCCGTTTATCGCCAAAACTGGCCGGGCCATTCGCCCTATCCGCAGTATCCCGGCACCGGTCCCAACACGCCTTGCGGCTTGGCGCCTGCACCGCCTGCGCCTGGGGGTAGTAGGCCGCCGGCCAACTCAGCTGGCGGACCGGTCTGTGTTCCATCACCACCCGGAGCCACAGGCGTTCGCTCGATGCGCGACCTGGCCCGCGTTGTGATGAGTGGTTATGGCGCGTTCGGGGGTCGACATTATCCGATCTTCATTGCTCGCGTCGTTCCACCGTCGTCATATGACTGGTTGGTGACGCTGACCGGTATCGACGCAGACGCCAGGTCAAATGGCGAGCATGAGGTGAACACTTGGGCCACCGCAAACGGTACGTTAGCGCCGTTCCAGATGGCCCTGCTCGATCCGTATGCGAAGGCAGCCGTGCGGGCTATGGCGGAATTCGGAATGTCTGGTAATACACGCGTCTTGATGGTCGGTCACAGCCTAGGCGGGATCGCAGAGGAAAGCCTTTTATTCTATGCCGCGACGCTTCAGATCTCCGACCTGCCGCGATCGCGGATCATCACCCTGGGATCGCCAATTGTCACCTTTCCTCGACTCCTAGCGCCCAACACGACTATTGATCGTTTCCCCGGCACGGAAGTGCGTTACTTCGCTGCGTACAATGATCTGGCGGTGATTGGGCCCGCTGCCTTCCCGCTTCGCTTCCAGCATCCCCCGGTTGCGAGCGACCCACCATTGTTCAATTGGATACGCACCCCGGGCGTGGAAAACCCACATTTCGGTTACCACATCAGCGGCGATATGTTGGTGTTCGACCCGTTCGGCGACCGCGGGACGAATGCGATCCTGAGATTAAATCCGGATCAGCAATATCGCTGCACCACTGCCTCGGATGGTAGTCCACCGCGACCAATACCCTTCGGCGTTTCTGGCCCGGACCAACAATCCCCAAACTGTGCGCTAGTTAGCTTCGAGACCATACGAGCCGACGTGGTACGCGTGAGAGGCGCATTGCAGACCTCCCAGCAGAGGAACCAGGGCAACGTAGCGGCCGCCTATGTAAATGTCCCGGGTTTACGTTGTTTCGTTTCAGCCAGCAGCCAAGTGGACAGCGTTACGGGGGATGCGGAGCGTGCGGTTGGCCTGGTTGGCATGGCGACTGGACTTTATGACTCGCGCCCAGTGGCTGTCGCCGGCACCAACAACCCTGCCGATATCAGAGAGACCTACAAAGACTCTGAAAACAAGCTTCTGGATGCAGTCGGACGGGCGATCAACATGAATTCTGGCGCGCGGGGCACCATTCAGTTGTTTACCGAGCGGCCTCCTTGCCCGAGTTGCGATGACGTAATCGCCGATTTCGGTCGCAAGCAACCGTTTATCACTCTGATGGTGATCGACAACAATGGCGCCGTTATTAAGCCTCCACAGCAGCAATGATCGCCGGTGAAACGGGCTGTTTCGTTTTGGGCATGGGGCTAAGTGTCCCCTAACGGCAAATTCGTTCCCCGGCCACCGCAGCCATGGGTTTCTCCAGAGCCCGAACTTCGAGAGCGGAGGTCGTCGCGGTGATCGAGGTCGCATATTGCGTCAGGTAGGGTGTGGTTTGGGCTCCATCAGTGATGGGTTCGGCATGTCCGGGCGATAGTCTTCTCTCCAAGACGGAGACCTTACGCCAGCTTATTCTCTGGCCGGCGGAGCTCGCTTCCGGGTGCGGCGGATTTTACGGAATGATTTCAAAGGAGGGTTGCCCGATCCTACCGTAGGTGTAAAATTCGAGTAACGACATCGCTCGATGTGGTGGCGCATGAAATCGACCTTTCGGGCCTTGTTGGTCCTCATCTCCGGCAGCCTCTTGCTCGGCGGCTGCGCGAACATGAACGCCGCTTGCCAGAATCCGACAACCCCCGACCAGGTCCTCGATTGTTCTAACAGTCGGTTCAACACGACTGTCGCCCAGGGGGCGGTCACTGGTGCCGTTTTGGGGGGCGTTGCGGGTTATTTCCTGTCAAGCAACAAGGCGGCGGGGGTAGCGACCGGGGCAGCTCTCGGCGGAGCCCTCGGCACCGCGGCCGGTTATGCGGTAGCTCGCAACAATTTCCAACAGCAACGGACCGAGCAGAATTTGAACGCGTTGATCGATTCCGCCCATCAGGACGCGTTAGTGGCGCAACAGGCCGCAGCGGCCGCACACCAGCGGGCGAGCGAGGCGCAGGCGCGAATCCGGCAACTGAATGCGCAATACCGCGCCGGACAGATCACGTCGGAGAATTATCAGGCGGAAATCGCCTCCTACCGCGAGACCGAAGATAAAACTCGCCAGATGATCGAGAACGTTAACAAGCGAGCCGCCGAAATGAGGCAAGACGCGGCGCAGGCGGGGCCCGGGGGTGCTCAGCTCGAGCAGCAGGCGCGTACTCTGGATGCGGCGAAGATGCAGCTGTCGCAAAGCTACAACAGCATGGTGCAAGCCTTGGCGGGGGCATGATGCGCACGGCGATTTTGATGCTGATACTGGCGCTCGGCGGCTGCACCGCCGCGCAATGTGATCCGTCGCGAGCCGATTTTTTCTCCGGTGTCGGCTGCAGTGTCGGCAGCGGCTATAGTCAGCGTACCGGGGCGCTGCAGAACACGCTTGCGACAGAGCAGGGCCGGGATGTCGCGGCGCGGCAAGAAGCGGTTCAACAGCAACGGGTTGCCGCGGCTTCGGAGGCGGATCTTGCGGCGCTGCAGCGGCGCGTCAACGAGATGCAACGCAACCAGGCAAAGCTGCATCAGCAGCTTGCTCAGGCTCAGCAACGGCGCGGCGCACAGGATTCGACGCTGCAACAGACCCGCAGAGAGCTCGACCAGCTCGATCGGAAGATCAAAGAGCAGCAGGCGAGCAGTGCGCCGGATGCGGCAACTGTGAAGCAGCTTCAAGACGCCCAGAACAAGCTGGTGGAGGAAATCAGCCGGCTGTAGCAGTCGTCTTTGGCGCGTTGTAACGGGGTTACCGGCCAGGCGTGGGCGGCGGGCATAACGCGACATCGCCGATGCCTTGTAACATCTTGTCGGGCGACATCGGATGCTGTTCGGCAAAGCCGACGAGATGCGTTGAGACGACCGGCAGCAGCGCGAGCCGCCGATCGGAGCGTTCCTGGTACTCCCTTTTCACCTGCTGAAGCACCGAATCGAGATCCTGACGCGACAGGTCGGCCGCAGCCCTGCGGACGACTGCCGAATAGGCGTCGAGAGATGACGCGCGGTCGGCGCGGTTTACTGCAAGCCCGTCTTGCAGCATCCGGTAGCCCGGACTGCCAGGCGGATTAGGGTTCAGTTTCGGATCCAGCTTCTCGATGTTCTGCAAGGCTTCCTGCTGAACCGTTATGGTTCTTCCCAAGCGGCATACTGTATAGGCCAACGCGGCCGCTCCACTGACCTGGGCCCCGAGCGCCTCCCGGGCGGCCTCGGCACGGGCGCTGGCTTCAGCCGCCAAGCGCGCCGCCAGTCGGTCGAGTTCAGTCCGGAGCCGAGTGTTGTCCGTCGTTTGCTGCTGCACCTCCTGCTGCATCTGCTGCAGCAGTTTTTGCGAGGCGTCGGCAGTACTGGTGGAGTTGCGTTGCGCGTCGGCCTTGACCTCCTCAAAAGCCTTCCGCAACGCCTCCACCGCCTGCAGTCCGCCTCCGGCCGGCGAGGCAAGGACTACCCGGAAGCCGACAAAGCTTAGGCGACTAGGCGCGTTGCGGCTTGGATCAAACGGCGGAATCTCGTCGCGCATCGAGGTGCGCAGCTCCGATAGCGGGGTGATGTAGCTGCCGCCACGGGCAATCTCACCGCCGGCCATGCCATGCGGACGTCCAACATGGTTGAGCCGGTAGGAATCCAACACCCACTCGGAAACATTCCCCAATATGTCGTGCAAGCCAAGCGGATTGGGCAGGAGTTGACCGACTTGTTGCGGCCGTCCTTCCGAAGCCCGCGCGCCGGCCACCGCATAACGGTCCACCCCGTCGGGCATCGGGAAGGTACGTGCCAGGTACTCGCTCTCAGTAACTTTGGCGCCACCACGCGCGGCGTATTCCCACTCATCCTCGGTCGGCAGCCGGATATAGCCGTAGTCCTGACCATGGCGGGGCAGGCTGTCGCGAGCGTTTTGCAACAGCCAGGCTGTCCAGCGCTCGGTAAACAAAACGGCATCCGACCAGCTGACCTCCGACTGCGCCAATCGACCGGCTGGCGAGGGTGTGGGGCATTGGCCCGTGACGGCGGCATACTGGTCACGGGTGACCTCGTATTTGCCCATCCAATAGAGCCTCTTGCCATCCGACGCAGTAAACGGGGCGGCCAGATAGGTCTTCCGCTCGAACTCATTGAAGCCAAGATCAGTGTCAGCCGCGCCTAATTCCACGGGCTTGTCGTCCAGTGGCCCGCCCCGGTCGAGAACGCCGACCGGGCGAAAAACCATGGCGCCATCACAGGGCATAGGCAGGATCAGATCACCCTCGGCAGGCTTCGGGTTGAAAAAGCGCTCATCCCACCTCGCCTGGGCACTCGTGCTATGGAGCACCGGAACGATGACAGCGAGCAGCATCACGGTAGTCTTGATCATGACGGCGTGACGATCCCCTCCCAAGGTTCGATCCGTCCGAGGCGGGCAGCGGCGGCGGCAGCGGCAAGCACCGCGCCGGCGGCCGTGAGCCCAATCGCCCCCAACGCCGTCCCACGCGTTACCCGACAAAGCGGACGGTCTATACCCACTGTGCCGGCGAACAGGTAATTGAGCACCGCCGCTGTCGCCTCGGCGGCGACTAGGGCAATTGCCGAACCGGCAAGCGCCAGCGCGATGGCCTGCAATATCGGGAAAGCGGTGAGCGGCGCTGCTCGCATGCCGAGGAAGCGCAGCATCGCGAGCCCAGGTCGCTTGCGCTCGACCGCCGCCCACAAGGTTGCGCCGAGCGAAACGAGGTATCCGGTGGCGCCCAGCCCGGCGACCATCAGGAGCAGGAGGCCAAGGCTGCGGTCGACCGAGAGCAAGTTTGCGACATCGCCGGCGCGGGAATTGACCTCCAAGCCCTGTGCGCGCAACGCAGCGTCAAGCGCCGGCACATCCTCCAAATGCCGGGCATAAAGCCGGAACCCGGCATAGACGGAACGGGAGCGTGGCTGTGGGAGTGTGCCCGGGTCCGGCGCCTCGACGGCGCCGTTCTGGTAATCCTCCTTGAAAGTAGCCAGAGCCAGAGTGACAAAGGCGGCAGGGTCCGGGTAGGCGGCGGGCGCAGCCACGGCCTGCACATGCAAAGGCAGGTCGAGCTTTTCCCGCTTCTCGCGGGTCGAGCGTGTGATGCTGCCCATCAGCCTTGCTCCCGGCTGCACGTGCAGTTTTGCCGCTGCGGCGGCGCTCAGCACGACATCGTCGATCGCGGCCGGTTGGGGGCTGTCTCCAAGCAATGGGTCGCCCGGCGCGGTCGGAATAAGTCTTAGCTCCACGGTCGGGCCCGCCGGATCGTCGGCCACACGCACGGGCAGGCTGGTAGCGAGAAAGCGAATATGCGGCACTAGAAAAGCAACGGCCGGATCCGTCGCGATCGCGTCGAGCTGCTCGGCCGCGTAGTCTCTGTTGGTTGCCGAGCGGATCTCGCGGGTCCGTGGGTCTTCCAAAAGCGCCTCACGCACGCCTTCGACAACACCTGCGCGCAGTCCCGCCAGTACGATCAGCGGTGCCAGCACTGCGGCCATGCCGAGGATCGTGCACAACGCCAAGCGCCGCTCGAACCATAAATCCGCAAAGGCGAGCGGCATCAAGCCCAAGCCTCTTCTCATGTCGGCAGCCAACCGACTGTGCCGCGCAGGCTGGCAGCGTTGATGGGCGCAATCGCAAAGCCGGCCACTTCCGCCAGATGGATGTCGTGCGTCGCGACCAGCAAAGCGGCGCCGCTGTGCGCGGCCGCGTGCGCCAGCAGGCTCATGATCGTGTTTGCTTGCGCCGGATGGACAGCAGCGGTCGGCTCGTCTGCGAGAATAATCGGCGGTGCATGGGCTAGCGCTCTGGCAACGGCGGTTCGCTGACGCTGGCCCACCGAGACTTCCGCGGGCAGTCGGTCGAGGATTTGAGCGATCTCCAGCGCCTCGACGAGCTGCTCGATACGCCCAGGGACGGCCCGACGCGCCAGCTTCTGGGTAAGCGCAATATTGGCCCGCAAGGTGAGAAATGGCAGAAGACCACCAACCTGCGGCACAAAGCCCAGCATCCGAGCGCGCAACGAGGCAAGCGAATCATATCGGCCGGCCAGCCACAGCGCCCCGGCATCGACTGGAGAGGCCTCAGGCGGGTTGAGCTGGAGAACCCGTGCGCTATCGGGACGCATCGCCAATGCCAGCAAGGCGAGAGCCGTGCTCTTGCCAGAACCGGACGGGCCGACGATCGCAACGCGCGCAGAGGGTGTCAGATCGAGCTCCTCGATCACCACCTCGAAGCAGTCGGAGCCGCGACCCAGCACGCGCCGCACCTCCCGCGCCGAGAGCAGCGGCTCATCACGGCAGGTCATCGACGGGCACCGGAAAGACCATCTCCCCGGGGTTATGGGTACCGCTAAGATCCACCCACAGATCGCGTTGGGCGTCGTACTCCTTGAATAAGCGCAGCTTCGTCTCGACAGTGCTGATCACCTCGCGCTGCGCAATACCTCCCATCGCCACCCAGTCACTCTCGCTAATGTTCAGCAGACCGGAATGGTACGGCAGGCCGTCGAGATATTCGCCGAGCAGATCGGCGAATTTAGTTGCCCGAGCAATGCGCTGCGGGTCGCGGGCGGCGGTGGCGAGCGCGATGCGAAGCTGGCCGAATAGCGCCTGCTCATCGATACGGTGGGCGAGGCCTTCGCGGACGATCGTCTGCAGTGAATCCGCGAGATCCGAGAGTTGGTTCCGCGTCAACAGCACCCGCAGCTTTAGGGTGGCGACAGCGGGGTCGGCGAAGTCACTGTCGCTGGCAAAACTACGGACCACATCGGGGACGCGCGTCTCCTCCACCCGCCCGAGATACGCCAATCGGACCGCCTCTGCGACGATGCGTGTCTGTTCTTCTATGCGTCTTGCCTCAGGCGTCTGCGGCGGCGGCGGGGTCTCCACCGGCCTTCCCGCTGTCTCGGAGGCGCGGCGCAGCAGAGCGTTGGCCAAAAGGTTGACCATGCCGTCGAATGCCTCCGGCGTGCCGCCCTCCACCGGCACGTAGAGAGATCCGCCGCCTGATAACCCCGTTTGGGTCAACGCACGGTACTGGGCTGCGGCGCGATCATGGTCATGAGCCGCTCGTCCTTCCGGCGTCTTCAGATGGATCGCGTATAGCCAGATCTGGTGCTCCCTTGCCATTGAAGCGATCTCCGGGATTCCCAGATGCGTATAGCTGTGCGGGTGATTGGCCTCCCGCGCCCCTGCGTCGGTGATTAGGATGATATAGCGCCCGCCCAGCTGCCCCCAGTCGATCTCCTGAATTGCCGCCTTGATCCCGGCGATCGGATCCTCGTCGAAGCCCTGCGACGAAACCGTGGCGGCGCGCACATTGGCGAGCTGTGCGATCGCCGCGTCCGGCGGTTGGCCGAAATCGGGCTTGGCAAAGATCCGGGTTGTGTATTCGAGGCGGGGCGTATCCTCGAGGCTGTCGCGGTACGCCACCATTCCGAAGCGGAAATTCCCCTTCATCGGCGAGGAATTGATGCGCTTTATGATCTCCGCGATCGCCTTGCGCGTGCGGTCGATATAGGGTTGCGTTGATTCGGTAGTGTCGACGACGAACACAACACCGGCGCGGAAGTTCTCCAACGCTTGCTGGCGCGGCTGCGGCGGGCGCTGTTGGTCAGCCGGAGCGGAGATCAATTCTAGCAACCGTGTTGGGTTGTCCTGACCCGTTTCCATCTCCTGCGCATTCAGCACTGGAAAAAGATAAAAATTGCGCGTGATGTCGACATAGTTCTCAGGCTCCAGCGCGACGATCGGGCCGGGGTGATTGGCGAGCGCATCGGCTCGCAGCCGGCCGGCCTCCTGGCCGGCGTTCGGGTTCTGAACCACCGAGCGCAGATCCGATTCCTGACGGAAGAAGAGGGTGCGGCCACGCCCGGCAGGGTTGGTGAAGGCGGCTATGATCGTGTGCTTCCAGTCGATCAGCTTGGCGCCACGAATCCAGCCCTGAGTCTGTCCGTCGGCGGCACGGCCGACCTCCACCCAGGCGTCATCACCCTCGCCGCGGCGATCGTAAACGTAGAACACCGAAAAACCGGGGACGGGCTGGCCGCCGCTCGCCTGCGGGCTGGGATAGAGCATCGCGCCGGGGCGTACGATGACCCGCTGGAAGAGGGTCTGTTTGCCTTCCATCTTCTTGGGCTGACGCGGAGCATCGGCAGCCATTGCAATACTGTGGACCGAGACGAGAGCAGCGGCGAACCAGAGCAGAAATGCACGTGCGAAAGTTCTCATAACCAGAACTCCTGCAGAATAATCCGGGCGTCCTGATCGCCGCGCCCTCGCCTGTCTTCGAGGTACCGCCGCAGCGCTTCGCGCGGCTCGGCGACGTCGGTTACGCCCGCGTCCGCGGCTTGCCTGTAATACTTGGCCGCCAACCGCGGATCCGGCCGTGGGACAGGGCCGCCGGGCCGGAAGGAGTTCGGATCGTACAGCTTTGCGAGCCGCAGCGCGGCGGAGCCACTTCCTTGATCGGCTCCGGCCTCCCACAACAACTCCGCGTCGTTGGCTCGACCTGCATCCATTAGCCTCTGGCCCAGCTCCGCCAGACGCTGCGGTGTAGGATTGCAGGCGATGATTTGGGCGGGCGTGCCAGTCTCGCACTCGGCTCGAGAGGCAGATCCGGGTCCCGGGCCAACGGGTCCTGGACACCCGTCTGGGACCCGGGCTCCTGGTGCGCTGGTACAAGGGGGGATAATGAGGTGCCAAACGCCGTAACCGCCTCCGGCGAGGAGGAGCAACACCAGCGCCGCATACAGCGGCCAGTGCCGACGCGGAGGAACTGGGCTGGGCGCCGGCTTCGGTGCAGGCTCGGGTGCAGGTTTCGGCGGAGGTTCCGGGCGAGGCTCGACGATGCGTTCGGGTGCGAGTTGGGCTTCCTTCTTGCGTTCAGGCTGAGAAGGAGACTGGCGCAACCTGCTCGTGCTGCCGGTATAGGAGGGGGCGATGTCGGGCCACACCGCAAACCCGTCGAACCCAGCAGCGGGCACGGTGAGCAGCACGGTGCCGGGTTCCAGCAGATCGACCACCTGTGGACCGAGGCGGATCACCAGGTCGTCGCCTTCCGCATCGGCGGAGAGCGGCGACAGATGAGCTTCGCCGACCTGCCAACCTCCGGGGCCCAGAACCCCTTTCTCGTAACCCTCCCGCCGGATCAGGAAGCGCGGGTCGGTGGCAGCGGCTGCCGCGCCAGGCAGGCGGACCAGCGCGTGCCCGTAGGGCTGCTCCGGATCAGGTTCGACAAAGGCTTGCTTCAAGCCGTTCCTCCGCCAGCTGGGCCGCGAATTGCTCTATCGTGGGGAGCAACCAGATTGTTCTTGGGTCCGCACCCTGAGAGCACCCGGAATACATCGCCGCTCGGCGCTTTCGCCCTCCGCCGCGTCATCTCGCGATCCAAACTTCGACACGGCGATTTTTCGCCATCCCCTCATCGGTGTCGTTGCATGCTACAGGGGCCATATAGGACATGGACAGGACATAGTCCCTGGGGGCGCGTGCACCGGCGCGTGCCAGCGCTTCAACCACCTGTCGGGCTCGTTCTTCGGCAAGTGCCCGATTCGATCCCCAACTCCCCTTCGCGTCCGCAAATCCGACTATGTAAAAGCGCTTGCCAGATGCCATCGAGGACGAGAGATAGCGAGATAGGCGATCGATATCCTGTAGCGCCCTTGTATCGAGGTGCGCGCTTCCTTGGTCAAAGCGGAAAACGATGGAAGTTCGACTTACGTTGTTTATCGCGCGTCGGAACGCTTGCATGGCATCATTCGGCACCAACTTTCCGGGAGGAAGTGTCTGCGTCGGATTCTCGATGTTGGCATCAGCCCAGCGTCGCTGATCGGACTCGTCTTGTTGGGCGACAGCCTGATCGACGAACTCTGCATCTTGCACTGTCGACTGTGCGTCATCCGAGAGCGCAAATTGCAGCAGCTCGCGCGCAGTTGGGTCCGCTGGAGCTCCAATAGTGTAGAGATACAAGCGTCGAGCTAGCGGATATTCTTCCGTCTTTATTAAATATTTTGACGGGGCGCTAGAGATACCGCACGACGAAGCGATCGATAAGGCGATATTTCTATTGACGTAGGGCAGGCCGATGAACCCGATCGTATCGAGATCGCGCGTTACTTCGGCCGAAAGCGTCTCGCTCGACTCGAAGAGTTTCGCCTGGGGGGAGATGCTAACCCGAAACGGGGCGAGTACTAGGGTCTTGAACGTGTCGTAAGTGCCCGATTTATCGTCCCGTCGGAGGATCTTTATGGGTCGGTCGGGCCCGCCGACCTCCCTCCAGTTTGCAACCTCACCCGAGAAGATTTTTGCGATCTGATCGAGGCGCAATTGTTTGATTGGGTTGCTCGGATTGACGATCACCGCAAGACCATCGAGCGCGAGAACGTGCTCGTTCCCAGGAGCAAGCATATCGACACTGAACCGCTGCCCTAGGAGCCTGACTTCATCCGAGTTCAACCGGCGTGACGCCATCCCAATGACAGCCGTACCATCGACGAGAGCGGCCGTGGCTGTTCCCGATCCGTGCGCGTGAAGATCGATAATTGCCCGCGGCCCGGAGGGCGACTTTACCGTGATTTCCTGCTCCTCTGGAGCAGTCAATCTGGCAGTGGGCCTCACCCCAAGCCGTCTTTGTCCATAAGCCTCGATCAGCATCGGCATAAGACGCTCACCGACGGTATTCGACCCGTGAATGCCGAACCGGGGCGCCGCTGGCGCGGCCGGACAAGGCATATTGATGCCTTTGACCGAGCTCGAGGGATATTCCAATGGTGCACTGCCGCCGGGGACAAAGAGCAGGAACTTCCCGTCTCGCGTTTCAAAACGATCGACGCTGACCTCAGTACCGTCCGAAAGACAGAACACGGTGCGCTGTTGCTGTGCATGTGCAGACCGCAGAGGAAGCATCGCTGGGGACGACGCCCCAAGCAAAACGAGCCCAGCGGCTAATAAGCGAAACATTTGAGCTCCTGATAAATTTGCTGCGTTAAACATACGTTAGCTGTTCAACATGTCTCCTTCTGCCGCCAAAAGGGCAGGCGTCCCTTAACCACGCCGACCTATCCTGAGCGTCAGTTCGACATCTTGGTGATAATTTCCATGGGCACACCCGCCGCGCATTGTGGATAAATCATTCTAACCTGACGCTCGTTGTTATCGAAGCGTCCGCTCGCGCGTAAGTCAGTAGAGCCGCGCACCAACGCTTGGATTGCTCTAGAATTGTCAAGGGTCCCCTCCCAAGGATAGCTGATTCCTTGGTATTCGTGCCGCCAGGTAATACGGCCGTGATTGATCTCGACGATGATCGAGTCCGATTTTGCTCCACAGGCGACCGCTGTGCGCGCAAGATAGTGTCCATCCGCGGGAGACGGCGTACATGCTCGCTCGGCCCGAGCAATCTCGGCCTCAGCTTCTCCACGGCTGACGCCTGACGGGAACTGCGTGAGGTAGTCTGCGTAGCAGGTCTTGACGACACACGGCTGTGCGCTTTCGGCGCACTGCTGTGCTTGCTTCAATACGTAATCTTCGGAGGGCCGCCGGGGCTCGGGGCGCGGCGGCTGACACGCGGCCCTTCCATCGTCCAGTGCGCGCTGCGCGGCGGGGTGGACGTCCGCGGCGGGTGTTTGTGACAGATAGTCTCTCAAGCAGGCGTCGACCTCGCAGGGAGCCGTCGATTGCTTAGCCGCCGCGCAGTTCAATGCTTCGCGCAAGCGGTCTCCGGTGGGCTGGATCGGGGTCGGACACGATATGCCGAACCACGCGCAGCGTGTTTGCGGGAAAACGACTAATGTCCCGCCGGCCACGATGCCGAATAAACCAATCGCAATGATCAGCGCGAGCGAACGGCGGCGTATGCTGCCGTCACCGCCGGTTCTCTTGACCGGTCCCGCCCGTTGGTTGCCTGGAGGCGGCCCCGGTCCTTCAGGACGGTGCCGCGTCTCGGTTGAGGCCGGGGACCGAGACGGCCGTTCGTCCAACGTCTGTGCCGGCCGTATGAAACCCTCGGATGTGGGCGTGGAATCACCCATTCTGCTGCCGGTATAAGAGGGGGCGATGTCGGGCCACACCGCGAAGCCGTCGAAGCCGGCTGCGGGCACGGAGAGCAGTACCGTACCCGGTTCGAGCAGATCGACCACCTGCGGCCCGAGGTGTATGATCAGGTCGTTACCGTCGGTATTGGCGGAGAGCGGCGACAGGTGGGCTTCGCCGACCTGCCAGCCGCCCGGGCCGAGAACTCCTTTCTCGTAACCTTCCCGCCGGATCAGAAAGCGCGGGTCAGCCGCTGCGGCCGCTGCGCCCGGCAGGCGGACCACCGCGTGCCCGTAAGGTTGTTTTAGATCGGGTTCGACAAAGGCTTGGTTCAACCTCTGGCCCCGGCGGCGAGCCGCTTGATCAGCGCGCCGAGCGCATCGTTCGTCTCACGGTCGACCTCCTGCGCGGCCGGATCGGCGACATTGTCCTCCATCAACTGGGCGAAGGCCCGCATCCAGTCGGTTTGAAATGTAAAGTCGTAGGGTACCGGTGTGGGGCCCAGCGGCGGCAGGCCGCTGATCGGCGGGCGCGGAGCAAATATACGCCGGCCGTCTCGCGCTTGCGGCCGGCGCGCCTCCAGGACTTGATCAAAAGCGAGATAAACGACGAAATTGTTGATCGTCTCCTCAAGCACCAGCTCGGCCTTTCTTTTTCCCGCAGAGACCCGGCCACTGAAGATGGCGCGTTGACGCAAGGCCTCGGCAATCTGGCTGCGCAGGTCGACGCGCCGCGCGGCGGTAGAGAGCTGGCCGACGAGAATAGCCGCCTGCTCCGGCGGCAGACGAAACGCCGTATGCGTCGCCGGGTCGGAGGCAAAGGCCTGCAGGCGCTTCTCGTCCCAGGCTCCGAGCACGAGATCAGTGAAACGCTCGAAGCGGTCGCGCGGGGCGGTGTGGGCGGGCTTCTCTGCGACGATCGTATCGCCGAAGATTTCGTCGAGATCCTTTTCGTAATCATCTTGCACGCTGATAGTGCCGATCGGCATGGGCTCGTCGTCCGGCTCTGTCTCCATTTGCCATTGGATGGCAGCGATCTCCTCGGTGGTAATCTGCAACACGCGCAGGAGGGCGCCAAAGCGTTGCATGCGCGCGCTGTCGACCAAGCGCTTAATGACCTCGCCGGCCTGTTGTCTGGCACGAACCTTCTCGGCCTCGCGGTCGTCCGATCGGTAGTACGGCCGCAAACGGTCGGCCATCACGCGAGCGAGTTCCTCGGTGCGCGCGGAGACTTGCCCCGCTTTCAGTGAAGGGTCGCAGACCGGGGCAAGCGCGTCGGCGAGCCGTGTGATACCGCCGTCGTTCGGACGCAACGCCTCGTCCCACGCTTCATCGGGACGCGCGATATATTGGCGGACGAGATCGTTGGCGAGATAGGCGGTGCGGCGCGCGGCCACCGCGTCGGCAGCGCGCGGGGAAACGCCACGCTCCTGGCGTGGCTCACCAGGGGAAGGCGGCGGATCGTAATCGAACACCGCGTCGAAGCCGATGGCCGGATTGCGCAACCAAAAGGTGTTGTCAAAAGGTTTATCGGGGGTCCATGTACGCGGCCAGTCCTGCGTCTTGCCGAAAAAGTCGAGCAGGCTCGCCTGCATGCGCGCTGTCCAGCGTGTACCGGACGCGACGTCCTCGCCCGCCTTGTCCTCAAACTCGGAGTCGAATTTCGTGAGCACGAGGAACAGGCTATTTGGCTGACGGGCACGCGCTTCCGGTGTGCCCCCGATCGTCAGGTCGATCCAGTCCTGCACCATGCGCGGCAAGGTCTGGACCTCCTGATTGCTAGGGCCGACACACAGCAGCATTGACGTAATCTCCTGCTCCGCATTGTAGCGCTGGAACAGGTAGGCCACTTTGCCGCGCAGAAAGGCGCGGCCGAGCTTTTCCGGCTGAGCCAGGAACTTGTCGATGTCGCCGATGACTTCGCGGGTGCGCGCGCCGGGAAAATCCAACAAGTCGGTGTAATCGAAAAACGCCCAAGGCTTGGCGTCCAAGGGCACGGTTATCTCGGCAACCAACGCCGTCAGGAGCACCCGGTCTACTTGGCCGGGGGTACCGCCCGCCGGCGACACGCGCACGCTCTCGCCGGGCGGACCGCCTAAACCAAAGAGCATGCGCACGTCGATGATGCTGCTCTCGCGCGGGACCAACGCCTCGAGGCCGCAAAAGGCGGTCTCCGGAAAAGACAATGTCTGGAGTGCTTGGATCAACGACCGGCAGGCTTCAGTAAATCGGCCGGCACCGCCCCATAAGGGCGCAAACAAAGCAGCGCGTTCGGACGCCACCAGACGCGGCGCGAGATCGACGACGCGCGGCCAGAACCCGACGCGATTGAGCGCCTGGATCAGCGCATGATTGCGAAAGTGGCGCTCGAAATACTCTACCAGATCCTCTACATCATCGGCAGTCAAGCCATCGCGAGGGACAGCGCCGGCGGATTGGGACAGGCGCTGAAACTCGCGCTCCAGCGCCGTCTCGTCGGGAAGCTCGACGTCGATGTCGAAATCCTCAAGAAAAGTATTGGCGAAGATTTTCACGACATCGGTCTGCGAGAGTAGGCGCACTGCGACCGGGGCGTCAGGGGGGCCAGCGGGAACCCGCATCGTGAAACGCGTGACGAGGCCCGTCGCCTCCTGTCCGCCCGGTGGATTGATATCGCTGAGGAAATTCAATGAACGATCGCCGAGCCTCGTCATCAGGGGCTGGCCGATGGGCGCCGCTAGACGGGAGACGAGGTAAGACTTGCCAGCCTGCGAGGCGCCGAACACGGCAACGCACATCGGTCGATCGGCGGCGATGCGAAGCCGCTCTGCGCGGCGCGAATACCGGCGAAATTCACGAGCGGCCGTCGCCGGGTCCTGCCGCAGAATCTTCGGATTGGCGACCAGCCACTCGCCGCTGCGCAAGGCCAGTTCTGCGACCTCGGCCGCCCGCACACTCACCCCGGTCGCAACGCTCATATCCGTTCTCCCTGCCAAGCCTAATTTAGCGCTATCCTGCCGGTGTCGCGCCAATAGCCCGCTTGGTCATCCATTGTTTGAAGCCGGAGCACGACATCGCGGTTGGAGAGGCGCGCGCCGGTCGCGTCCTCGATTTCCTCGACGCGGAACTGCTCGCGCGCGGCTTCAGTGCGAAGAGCATCCTCAGCATCCGGTTCCTCCTCGGCGCGTTGGACCGTTACTCGCAGCGGCAAGGCGAGCCGAGGCGCCGTTTCAGGATTGGCGAATTCCATCATATAGAGCGGCGTTGCCGTCCAGCGCGCGATCGAAAGCTGACGGAAGCCAATCTGGCTCGCCGCTTGAAACTCGACAGTAAAGGCGTCGCGTCGCGCCGGTCCATCAAGATCAGCATCTGCCAGAAGGATGTTCTCGTCACGGATCTGCCCATCATTGTCCATCCGGCCAATGATGCGGATCGTCGAGCGCATCGCAAATTTGCTGGCACGCAGCATGAAATTTCGCAACCGTCCCTCCGCCTGCACGCAAAGCATGGCGCCAACGGCTGCAGTGGTCTTCGGGTCGTCAATGCGGTTGCTGGCATCGCGAAATGGGTAGCTGTCTCCTACCCGGTAGTGGTGCATGCCGACAATCCGATGCGCCGGCACCGGCAGTTTGGCGAGCACGATGTCGGAGACGGCGCGCAGCCGCGACGGGCGCCCGGACAGGAGCAGCACATCGCAATCATAACGCCAAACAACCTCGCAGAGATCAGCCAGCGCACGGCCTAGCACAGACTGGATCACTGTTTCGAGGCGCCGGGTGTCCACCGCAATTTCCACGGCGGCAACCCGAAAGTCTGAAGCGCCGGCAGCGGCAGCCGCTTGCTCGAGGTGGCGGGCTAATCGCTCGAGCGGGACTTCTTCGGCCGCAAGGATCTCGCCGATCGTCTTGCGGATAGTCTCGGCAGCTCCGGGTTCCGCTCTTTCATAGGCAGAAAGCACGGCGAGACCGACGGGCTCCAGCACCTGATTGACAAAGACGCGACGCGACTGCCGTTCCTGCTCGGACTGGCCCATCAGGTCTTGGCTGAGCGCACGAGTGAGCAGTGCCTGAGGTGCTCCAATGCCACTCTCCCCGAGCTTGTTCGCAATCGCCGGGGTAATGATGGCGGAGATTACCCGCTCTAGCACGTCGTCGCCGGCAATCTTGAAACTCTCTCGGAACTCTTGAACTGGCATGATCATCTCGCCTTGCGGCAGCGTAAAGGTGGTGATCATCAGGTCGGTCGTGCCGCCGCCGATATCGATGCTCGCTACCCGAAGGGAGGGCCCAGCGCCGTTGTCTGGGCGTTCGCGGCCCATCAGCTCAAATAGGCTGGCCGCGTCGCCCGCCAGCCGCTCGGCTACCTCGTTGTGCAGCCAGACAATCTGGGTCGCGGTGGCCTCGTCCAGATTGGCGATGACGCGCGGCTCGATCGGAGCCGGCGGCCCACCGCCCCAGCCCAGCATGTCCCAGGCCAGGCGCACTGCAGCGACGGCCCGCTGGCGGAGGATTTGCTGTTCAAACACGGGCATGCCGGGGGGCAGCGTCAGTAGAATGCGCCGCAACCGTCGCGGCTTCTCCGCGTCGCGGCGTGCGGCGCGCGTGGCCGGTGCGTTTATCTGGCAGAGCGCCTGCAGAATAATCTCCGCCAGCATGAAGCTGAACAGCGAGCTGCGCGAGAAACGCGCTCGCACCGCCGGTTGACCTGACCGGCCGCGCAGCACAGCGCCGTCCTCGGCCACCAGCGCCATAAAGGCGCCGCCGACCGGCGGATCGGTGGTAACACCATCGGAGCCGCGGCCGTTGAAACGCCAGCCCTGCGTCGTCGGCCGATCATCCCACAGATATCGTTTCGGCGAAGAGAGGCCGGTGGCGCCTTCATTGCCTTGGCGCTGGCTGGCGAGCCGCATGGCTTCCGGTCCGACTCGCAACGGACTTGGCCAAGCAAACGCATTGGCGCGGCCGGATTTTCGCGACACGGCATCGCGTCCGAAGCTGGCGCGGGTGAACTCCACGCGGGATTCGAATGGTCTGTCGTGCACCAGTTCCGGCCGCGACAAATCCCGCAGTGCGAGCGGGTAACTGTCGGTCAGATTGAGCCCCTGACCGGGATGTTCTTCGATCAGCAGACCACAAGTGCGAGCGTTGCCGATGTCCAATACCAAATGGACATCTACCGGGCTGTAGCCGGTGTGGCTGGACACCGTATCGAGCAGCCGGACGCGCGGCGCCGCTCCACTCTCTTCAATAAGCTGAAGCAAGACGAGGTAGCGTGCTGCATGCTCCAGTCCCCAACGCATATCCTCGGGGGTAAGGCGGCGGCCGCCGCGCTTGGCCTGCTGCAGCTCGCGCAGCATCTCCTCGAGCCACTCGTTCAGCCAATTCTCGTTGAGGAACCAGCCGTTGTGCTCGAGACTTTCGACATAGGCAAATTCTTGCTGGCGTGCCGCGTTTTCCGGGGTTGGGGCGGTGTATAAGTTGGCGCTGCGCGCCAGAAGCGCGGTGTCGAAGGCCAGAGTCAGGCGGTGAGTTACTCTCGGGTTCTCTCCAGGGAGCTCGGTCAGGCGCACGCGCACCCAATTTGTCGGGCCGCGGTCATAGCTTTCGCGACCGTCGGCTCCCCTAGCGAGCACGAGAAAGTACGGGACTGGGACCCATTTGCTCAGAAACATCTCAACCGCTTGACTGCGGCCAAGGCTGTAGATCTCGTCCTCCGGCGGAGGGCGGCCAGTGACGGGGTCCACCATTTCCCGCGTCTCTTCGTCCTCGACGAGCTCGCGCAGCACGGAGGGGACACGGCCGGTCTCGTCGCGGACGTCCGAGATCGGCTCCTCCCAGAATGTGCGCCGGCGGTTTGGGAGTCGCTCAAGGTCGAGGTCGACATCCCAGAACTGGACAGCGGTGTTGGGAACGAGAGTGATCAATTGCGGCATCGTCGCGTCATCCAAGCTCGCGCATCAGGGCAACAATATACCTATCGTCGGAACTGTCCGGGAGTGGAGCGACCGGTACCCGGCCCTTCCAACGCGGTCCGCGGGCAGCTTGCCTCAGTGTCCGAGACGCGATGGCAGACCCATTCGCCAAGAACGAGGCTGCCTTGGGCGCTGCGGCAGCGTTCCAAGTCGCGCATATGTACATCGCCATCCGGATTAAACTGCGCCTGCATTCGGTTGCGGCAGCTTTGACCGTCGGTCCATACGATGGTCTCCTCGCCCTGACCCTGCCGGTTGAAGCAGATCTTCCATTCCCGGACGGACATCATCTCGCCGGTCGTCAGGTTACGTGTCGTCATATTGGTGTACCGGTGCCAGCAGCCCTCCAGCATCGAAAGGTCACGACGGTTCCACCGATCCGGATCGAGCGATCGTGGTCCCGGTGGTGGAGGTGGCGGCGGAGGATGCGGTTGTGGCTGTGGTTGCGGTTGTGGCGTGGGGGGTGGCGGTGTGGGGGGTGGCTGGGGCGGCGCTGGCCGCGGCAGCGGCTCGGGCGGCGGAGGCAGCTGCGCCAGCGAGCAATCCATGCGGCGGCGGCCTCTCTCCTCGATCAGCGCGGCGAGCTCCGCCTGGAGCTCGGCGTGACGCGCTTCTTCCTGCGAAGAGTCGGAGAGCAGGGCACGGGTATTCGGGTCGATCGGACACTGGGCGAAAGCGCCGAACAGCCGGTCCCTAGCGAGGGGCAGCAGCAAGCCGGCGAGCAGGGCCAGCACGATCAGAGCAGCGATCGCTGACTCGTAGAGCCGCCAGGGCTTACGAAGTGGAGCGCGCCAGCGTCTGCCGTCGTCATAGCGGGTAAGGAGCCCGGTCGGGCGGCCGGGAGCCGCGGAGCTGTGTCCCCAGCCGGCGATGACAGGGCTCCCGTCGGCAGCAAACAGCAGCGACAGGTCGGGGATTTCGCGCAGCGCCGGCCAACATGCCGCCAGCGCCGGCGCGGCACCGCTCTCAGCCAGACGCCGAATGCGCGAGAGAATTGTCCCGAGCGCGTCGGTCAAGGCACGGCGGTCTGAAGCGCTCAGCTCGGCGAAACGGCGGATCTCCGTAGCGGATGTTTCCCAGGCGATGCCGTCCCGTACGGGCCGCGGTGTGGCGAGAATTGCGGCATGCGCCGGAGAGAGATGCGCCGAGATCTCAGCAACCAGCCGCGCGTGCCAGCCGGCCGCGTCGAGCCGCTCCGGGAGCAGACCGCGCAGTTCGCTTGTGCGCGTCTCGGCCAGAACGGTCATGACTGCGGGATCTCCACCTCGACGGCGGTCTCGCCATGCCGGTCAGCAGTTGCGGTCCCCTCCACCGTACGATCGGGCTTGCCGTCTTGACGGATTGTCACCCGGAACCGCGATGCTGGATGATCCCGCATCGTGTAGGGATCGACCACGATACGGTACCGCCCCGGCGGTGGATTCTCCCAAACCGCATTCTCTACCGGGGCGTTGGTGGCCTCCTCAGAATTCCTGTTGGCGTCTACGTCCAGAGTGCCGCCGCAAGCGCTCCGTGCTTGGAAATACAGCTCCTGCCCGTCCGGACAAAAGACGTGCAGGTCGAGATCGTTGCGATCATCCCACGCGAGCACGATTTCGAGCTTTCCGGACCGGGCGCCCCGCTCCTGAGCCCGGCGCATGTCGTTTTCGGCGCTCCTCCGCCCCTCGTTTTCGGTGGCCCGGCGTCCTTCGTCGGGTTGTCGGGTATTTCGCTCGCCGTCCCCCGAGCGCCGCACGGGCGCCGGTACCGCCGGGCAGGAGAGGTGGCGCTTCCCGGCATCGTCCACCACCGCCGCGAGTTCCGCACGCAGAGTTGCTTCCCGCTGCTCTTCGTCGCGATAGGCGCGCAATGCCGCAAGATCGGATTCCGGCAGGCGGCAGACGCCGATATCTTTGGAGAACCAGCCGAACGGATCAGTCAACAACAGCAGCAAAGACGCGACAAACACCGCACCGGCACCGAGTAGCGCCGCGAGCCACGGCCACAGGCGCGGGCCAGGCGCAGCAGGGAGCGGAGGAGGCGGACGGATTGCCATCGGAGCGACCGCCCGGGCGCTGGCGCCGCGGATCGGGTCCGGGCCAGCGCGCCCCCCAGCCGGCGCATGTCCCCAGGCCACCAGCACAGGTCGCCCACCTCGCACGCGGATGCTGCCGGCATCCGGCACCTCCAGTGCCAGTGCCAACATCTCGCCGAGGAAACGATCGCTTTCCCGAGCACCCGTCCGCAGGCGCTCGGAGAGGCGGCGGACATCACCGACAAGACGGTCGAGCTCCGCCTGCACTGCGGCCCGCTCCGGCTCCGGCGTTTCTGCAAGCGGGATTGCCGGCCCCTCTCCTTCCGCATACCAGTCGACCTCGCCTCGCGCCGGGTTGGGGTGAGGTTCGGCGAACAGCGCTGCGTGGGCCGGTGACAGCTCGCGCGAGAGCAGCGCAGCCAGCGTGCTTGCCGCCTCGATCGCCAGCTGCCCGCCGGTGCCGAGCGCCTGCAGCTCGCGGGCCCGAGTAACGGCGATGTATGAGGTGGGCATGGCCCGGACTAGCCGCGGGCTGGCGCCGTCGAGCCAGGGTTAGCAGGCGGCGGGCCGACGGGCGTTTGAGCCGGGGCCGGCGAGTCCGGGCGAGACGGCGGTCCGCCGCCTTCCGGAGGCTGACCCGACGCACTCGGCGCACCCTCCTGCCTCGGCCGGCACGGCCCCGCTGCGTCCGTCGCTCCGACGTTCTTCGATTTGAGAAAATCGAGCAGCGTATCCGTCTTCTGGGCGTAGTTGAGGTGGACCGACTGCTCCCGCTCGGCATGCACAAAGGTGTTCACGCCGACGACTCGACCACACGCATCGACCAGCGGCCCACCCGAGTTGCCGGGTGAGATGAGTGCGCTATGCGGAAGGATCGGCAGATGGGTTGACGCTTCTTGTATGGCATTGATCCGGCCGTCCGTCATGACCACGGAGGGAAGCGCAGACGTATCACCCTGGAGCAAGCGCCTGTAACGGTCGTCGGCTCGCAACACCGCATCGGGATAACCCGCGGCGATGACCGGGTCGAGCTGATCGACCGAACGTGTAACAGCGAGTGGTTGGATGGTCGGCGGGTGATCGATCTTTAGTATAGCGAAGTCGGGTGAGAAGATCTCCGAGTTCGGAGTCGTCGCGACCACCTGCACCTGGGTCGGGTGCTCTAGCTTCGAGTTGACTGCGAAAACGCCCTGCCGAGCCTTCTCGACGACGTGCCTATTGGTGACGATCGTATCGGGCCCGACGAAAAACCCGGTGCCGATCCCGGCTTCCTCACCCTCGCCCAGTGCGATCACCAACACCGTGGCCTGACGCAACAACTCGACGAGCGTACCCTGGAAAGGGGCTTGGCCAGGGGGCGGCGGCGGCAACGCGCTTCTCTGGACCGGCGCCTCCCGATCCGGTCCCATCGTCGCGCGCTGCGCCGGATCGAGCGTGCAGACATTGCCCTGTAGGTTACGGCGCGCATCCTCGATCTGCCGTTTCAGTGCCTCGTTTTGCCGGCGCAACCGGTCCGTGGCGTCCCGCACCTGGGCGTCGTCGGTCAGGGTGGCCGGACGGGCAGCGACCTGCGCCGCAACGATGCTCGCGCCAAGCCACAAGCCGAAGCCGAGAAACAAAGCGGCGATGACCAGAGTCGCAGGGACAAGCCAGCGGTTCCAAGCCGAAGCGACCGGCGGGCCCTCGGGCGGGACGACGATCGGCGGCGGAGCGGCGGGGGGAGCAGGCTGTGCTGATGGTCGCGGTGGCGGCGGGGGGCTGACGCCGCCGGCAGGAGAATAACGGCCCAACTGCGCCGCGAAGAGCGCTTCGAGACTCTCGCTGTCGGTTAGAGTGCCGGCAGGAGCGAGACCCCAACCGACGAGTGCGACGCGATCTCCCACCGCGACCACACCATCGGTGCCGGAAAGAATGAGCGCGCGCGTCACAAGCGGACCGAGCACCGGATCTCGACGAAGCGGCAGGATCTGGGCAAGATGGCCGCGAAGCATGGCCTCGAACGGCGCGCGACGATCGGGCGGCATTCTCTCGAGCGGCACAGCCTCGCCGGTCCCCTCGGCATACCAGGATACCGAGCCGGGGTTCTCGCCGTTGCCCCAAGTGACCACTGGCTCCGCGAAAAGGGATGCGAGTTCCTCTCCGCCCCGCTCCTGCAAGCCCGCCCGCAACTTTTGATAGTCCTCGAGCACCGGACGGCCGCCGGCTTGCAAAGGTGCCAGATCAGCCAGGCTGGTCTTCAAGATAAAGTGCGCGGCCATTCCTGAAAGCCCTCGAGCAAGAAGCCAAGACGATAAAAAACTGAGAGTACAGTAACGTCAACCGAATTCCAGTCCCGCGTGTTTGAGCCGCGACTTAGCCGGTCCCATCGCGGGTCGGAACGTTAAGAAAATGTCGAGATAAGGTAAAAAAGCGACAAGATCATTGACCACCCCTCTTTATTACGCGAAACTAACAGAAATGATCCGGTTGGTAGAGCGTTATGCTGAAACCGCATCTCTAGATAAACGGGAGACACGATATGGTTGCGCAGAGTACAAGAGTCACTTTGCTTGGAGTGTCATGTGCCCTCTTCGTCGTCGGGTGCACCACGCAACCTAATCAGGCTGGATACGGCCTGCAGCAACCGGCGTGGTCGGCGGCGCAGCAATACCTTCCCCCGAAGGTCGCCGCACAGGTTCCCGCGCTGCGGCAAATGTTTCCGCAAGGAGGCCCCGTCTATCCGCAGACCGCATATCCACAGTCCCCGTACCCGCAAGCCGCGTACCCTCAAAGTGCGCCACCGCAGGCGCCGCTCAACCCGTATCAAGGCCCAGCCGGCGCATATCAATCACCCGCCGCTGCCTACCCGCCGTCGAGCCCGTCTTCATCCTCGCCAGGCGGACAGCCGTCAGACGCCGAGCTGCAGATGCGCGCGGCACTGCTGCAGCGCAGCATGGGCTTCGGTGGCATCTTTGGTCCGACGCTCAAGAACTGGATGAATACGCCCGAAGGGAATTCCCCGGGCCATGGTCAATGCAGCGACTACAGCGACTATGGTGCCTGCCAGGCGCACAAAGCCGGCGAGGACTGGGCCGCCGACCGCCTGCAGAACAACCAGTCGAGCGGCGCTGAAAAGGACTGGTGGAACCGTTAACGAAATAAAGTGACGGTGTGTAGTCTCATCGGCGTGGAGCGCGCAAAAGCCGCGAGTCGTGAGAGCGGCGGCACGGGAGCAGCGCGGCACACGGAGGAGCGGATCCTGAATACCGTTTTTGCGGGCGAGGCAAACTAGAGACCGATTAGTTTTACATTAAGCTCATTAAACAGGTCAGCCGACTGATCGGCTGCCTTGCCAAAAAGGAAACGCTACGTGCGACGCGCGTTTCTCCTTGCCACATTGGCGCTATCAGTTGTGATAAGTATAGCGTGTCCCAAAGCCGGGCATCTGCATCAGCTCACCCGCGTCAGCATGCTTCCGGCATCGACGCCTATTCAAATGGTTATTCCGGCCGGGTCGCCAACGGACTGTCTCGGTCGGTTCAATCCATTCGAAAGCTTTTCGGATGCAAACGGGTTTGGGAAGTTTCTTAATAACTGCTTCCGACCGGATTCTTATGTCCACGGCTTCGTCGACGGGATGGCCTCGTGCTTTTCGTCCGCCTTTATCGCACCGCTGGTCCAGATTCAGACGGATTTGCGGATTTACGTGAAGTTTGCGGCCGCGCTCGTGCAAGGCGATACGACTACTGCGGCAAATATCCTGCAGATTAAAGGTGAACGAGACCGGCGCAACTTCGACGCGTTCATCAGGTCTATCGGCCCATCCCTGAACCCGCAGGTCATCGGTGCGAGCGCGGAGGATGCTGGGCGTCGTGATGGCTCACGCCTGTACATGTTCGGGATAATCCCCGGCATAGTAAAAAGCATGGCCGGCGAGCCGCTTGCGGGCTCCGCCGTTTTCTCGCAAATGGCAAATAGGCTGCGCACGACGGTAAGCGCCGAAGCGGATGCCCTTGTCTCAAGGTTGTCCAACAATCAGCGCGGACCCGTTTTGACAAGTGTACTCGATAGCCGCACCGGAGAAATCTTTTTCGGAACGAATGAAGGAATCCCCCGGATCTTCACCCCTTGCTGACGCGCCGTCTCCAAAAATACCTCGCAGAAACCGAAGGGCAAACCCCTCGGGGAAAGGGAATCCCGGGAGCTCATTCCGAGATCAACGCTCTGAACCGCGCCTTCCACGCGCGCGAGCGGGCTTTGGGACGAGCGATGACCGAACAGGACCTTTCCGAGTTCCTCCTTCACAATCGCTCGCTATGGGCGGGTGGATATGCAAGGCAATTTGTGCCAGAGCCATGTCCTAATTGCGCAGCGATCATCTACGGAGTGAGCGTCGTCGAATGATTGGGCCGGAACGCGTGAATTTCGAAGCTCTGGACATGGACACTGAACAGAGGATGGTATGGCAAGGTAAGCCGTTTACCGGCACCGCGATCGAATTGACTTCTGACGGAAAGATTGTGGGTGAACTGAACTTTGTAGACGGTGTTCAAGATGGCCTGACTAGAGAGTGGTCTTTGTCGGGGCGACTAATAGCGGAAGAAGCCTATAGCGATGGCTCAAAGCATGGCTATTCGCGGCATTGGTTTGACAACGGACAACTTTCCTCGGAGCAATTATACGAATATTCTATCAAGACAAAAGAAGTTGTTTGGAGCAACGACGGCAACTTGATTAGCAAATGGGAGATTTCGGAAAACGACCAGACGTTCAGCATACTGCAAATGTTGCGGCAAAACTACGCCCATCGCCAAACCGATGGGTCATCACCGACGTAATTGTTTCACAAGAGAACGGCTGGTTTTGAGAAAACGGCAGACGCGTCAGCGGCGATGCAAAGACGTCGCCCAATGCCTGGTCTGGCCCGGAGCGTACTCCCCTTCTCCCGCGCACATGGCGACGCCGTCCGCGCCCGGGCGGCAATGCAGACGGTCCTGATGCCAGGCGCTGCCGTCCTCGCAAGTGGAATTGCTGTCGGCGAGATACATGGTGCCATCTGGCCGGAACTCGATATGTGCCGGCGCTCGACAGGTGACCCCGCCCTCGACATGCGTAAGTTGGCCGCGCCCGTTCGCATCAAAGCAATAAGTCGAGCGACCGGCAGGTGCGCCAGGCGCATACCGGTAAGGGCTGGTTTCCCAGCATCCCTGCAAGCTCCGCAGATCGCCGCTGGGCGGAATGCGCATGAGCGCCCCGCGCTCCCCGGCGGGAGGAGCGGGCCGCGGCGGCTCGACCGACTTGTTCGGAATGAACCCCGGCGAATCGGCATCGGGGGCGGAGTCATCAGCCGCAGCCTCGGCAACGGACAATGTCGCGGTGATGAACAGGGCGCCGAGCACATGCGCAGTTCTCGATAAACGCTTCATGGCTCCCTTCTCGCCAAAAATCCCCCTCATGCGTCATCTAATCGACCCGCTTCAACCTTCCGTCTTCGAGCGCGACGATGCGGTCGAGCCGGCCGGCGAGGTCGGGGTTGTGGGTGGCGATCAGCGCCGTGAGGCCGGTGTGGCGCACGAGATCGAGAAGCGTGTTCATCACGCTGTCACCGGTCGCATGATCGAGATTGCCGGTCGGCTCGTCAGCAAGCAGGAGTTTGGGGTCGTTGGCTAGTGCCCTGACGATCGCGACGCGCTGCTGCTCACCCCCCGACAACCGCGCCGGCCGGTGCAGGGCACGCGGCGCCAGACCGACTCGATCGAGCAGCGCGGCGGCCTTCTCTCGCGCTCGCCGGCGGGCGATCCCGGCGATCATTTGCGGCAGCATGACATTTTCGAGGGCCGAGAACTCCGGCAGCAAATGGTGGAACTGGTAAACAAAACCAATTTCGGAGCGCCGCAACAGGGTGCGCCGCTCATCCGATAGGCTCCCGCAATCCTCGCCGCCAATCAGGACTATCCCGCCGTCGGGCCGTTCGAGCAACCCCGCCAGATGCAGCAATGTCGACTTTCCGGCACCCGAGGGGCCGACCAGCGCGACGACCTCACCGGGCTGCAGCGCCAGATCGACCCCGTTCAGCACAATCAGCTCGGTTCCGCCCTGTTTGAAGACCCGTCGGACCCCGCACAGCTCGAGCGCCGCCGCGTCTGGCATCCCCGGATCACTCGTAGCGCAAGGCTTCGACCGGATCGAGCCGTGCGGCGCGCCAGGAGGGATAAATCGTGGCTAGAAATGAGAGTGAGAGGGCCATGATGACGACGGCGGCGACCTCGCCGGTATCGATCCGCGCCGGAATACGCGTGAAGAAATAAATTTCGGCGGCGAACAGATCGGTGCCGATGATTTTCTGAAGACCTTCTCGGATCGTCTCGATGTTGTTGGTGAAGACGACACCAAGGATAAATCCGGCGACGGTGCCGACGACACCGATGCTTGCTCCGCTCAGCACGAAAATCCGCAGAATCATTGCCCGCGAGGCACCCATCGTCCGCAGGATCGCAATGTCCCGCCCCTTGTCCTTCACCATCATGATCATGCTGGAGATGATGTTGAACGCGGCGACGACGATGATCAGGGTCAGAATCAGGAACATGACGTTGCGTTCGATTTCGACGGCATTGAAGAGGCTCGAATTGGCCTGTTGCCAGTCGACAATCCGGACCTGCCCACCGAGGGCGGTGCCGATCAGCCGCCGTTCCTCGCGCATCCGATCCGGATCGTCGACAAACACTTCGAGGCTAGAGACTTCCTCGGGCAAGCGAAAGAACAGCTGGGCGGCAGCGAGCGGCGCGTAGATAAAGCTATTGTCGTACTCGAACATGCCGACATTGAACAGCGCGACGACCTGGTAGGTCTTGACGCGCGGCATCGTGCCGAAAGCGGTAGCCGTTCCTTGTGGAGAAATCACCGTGATCGGGCTGCCGATAGTGACGCCGAGGCGGCGCGCCAGCCGCTCGCCGACGACGACGCCATCGTCGCTGAAATCAGCGAGCGAACCTTGGACAATATGGTTCGCGAGCAGCGGCAATGAACGCAGATCGTCGGGCCGGATACCACGCACGAGCGCACCCGCGGCGCCGACCTCCGAGGTTGCCATGACCTGGCCTTCGACCAAGGGGGTTACCCGGACGACCCCTGGAACCGCGCGCACTTTTTGCGCTGCCACGTCGAAATCGGAAAGTCCGCCGCTCGACGCATAAACGCTAAGATCGCCGTTGAGGCCGAGGATCCGGCCGAGCAGATCAGCGCGAAATCCGTTCATCACCGACATCACGATGATCAGAGTCGCGACACCGAGCGCAATGCCCAGAAGCGAGAAAATCGCAATGACCGAGACGAACCCTTCCTGCCGCCGTGCCCGCAAATAGCGGAATGCGACCATCCGTTCAAAGGCGCCGAAGATCACGCGGCGATCCGAGAACGGTCGCTTACCTGTCCTCCCACCTGCTGCTACGCGGGTTCCTCCCTCCCCCCGCGCGTGGGGAGAGGGCCCAGGTGAGGGCGAACGGTCAGCCAGTCAAGCGCCGTTTCGACGGGGATGTCCTGCCGTTCGCCCGAGCGCCGATGCTTGAGCTCGACGGTCCCCGCGGCGATCCCGCGCGGCCCGATGACGAACTGATCGGGAAGGCCGATCAAATCCATCGTTGCGAATTTTGCGCCCGGAGATTCGTCGCGGTCGTCATAGAGCACCTCGATTCCCGCACCCAGCAGCTTTTCGTAGAGGTCGTCGGCCGCCTCGCGGCAGCGCGGATCAGCCGGACGCAGATTGATCAGCCCGACCCGGAACGGTGCTATGCTTTCCGACCAGATGATGCCGGCATCGTCGTGGTTCGCTTCGATCAATGCGCCGACGAGGCGGGATACGCCGATGCCATAAGACCCCATCTCGAGCGCAACCGGCTCGCCGTCGCGACCGGCGACGAAGGCGCCCATCGGTCGCGAATACTTGTCGCCGAAATAGAAGATCTGGCCGACCTCGATTCCACGCTTGCTAACGATCTTGTCGCCATATTGCGCAGCGGCTTGCGGATCATGGACTTCGTCCGTCGCGGCATAGATGCTGGTGTAGTGGTCGACGACTTGCTGTAGGGCCGAGGTTTCCCAGCCCACGCTGTCGAAGTCCTGCCAATCGGTTTCGATGAAATCCGAATGGACATGAACGGCGCTTTCACCCGTATCGGCGAGAATAATGAATTCATGGCTCAGATCGCCGCCGATTGGCCCAGTGTCGGCGCGCATCGGGATCGCTTTCAGCCCCATTCGGGCGAACGTCCGCAGATAAGCAACGAACATCTTGTTGTAAGAATGCCGCGCTCCGGCGAAGTCGAGATCGAAGCTATAAGCGTCTTTCATCAAGAATTCGCGTCCGCGCATTACTCCGAACCGCGGCCGCACCTCGTCGCGGAATTTCCATTGGATGTGGTAGAGCATCTTCGGCAGGTCGCGATAGCTCCTGATCGAGGCGCGGACGATCTCGGTCACCTGTTCTTCATTGGTCGGCCCGTACAGCATCTCGCGCTCGTGCCGGTCGCGGATGCGCAGCATCTCCTTGCCGTAATCGTCGTAACGCCCGCTTTCCCGCCATAGCTCGGCCGGCTGGATCGTCGGCATCAGGATCTCCTGCGCGCCGGCGCGGTCCTGCTCCTCGCGGACGATCCGCTCGACCTTCTTCAAGACGCGCAGGCCAAGCGGCAGCCAGGAATAGATCCCGGCACTCGACTGGCGGATCATCCCGGCGCGCAGCATCAGCCGGTGCGAGACGATCTGCGCCTCGCTCGGGTTCTCCCGTAGCAGCGGCAAGAAATATTCGGAAAGACGCATCAAACCTCACCCCGAAGATCGGGCGACGCACTCTAGGTAATGCGACGGAAGCTGTCCATCGAGCGCCCTTAACGACGCCATGGGCTCAGCACGGTCTCCACCGCGGCCAACCCGCCCAGCCGCTATCCGTTGAGCTCTACCCCAAAAACGGGACGCGATTGCCGGCAATCCGCCCTGACTCTGGCGACTTGGGGTCATAATTTGATCCCGAGTCGAAATTCCTTAAAATTTACGTGACGAAGACCGGCCGGAAAGGATAAGATCATTTCGGTCAAGTGCTATGCGGACCCGAGTTTAGGGAGGAATCGACCACCGAGCAGAGGCAGGCCTTCGCGCCTGCCTCTTTGCGTGTCGGACACTTCTTTCGATAACCTTGCCATGATTATCTTTCCGGGACGCGAACGGGACGCGCGTTCCGTATATAGCGACACACGGAAAAGGAGCTGGAGTACAGAGATGCCGGTCAGTCGTGGATACCATTTTTACCAAAATCCCGGGCCGACCAATATCCCGGACCGCGTCTTGCGGGCGATGGATCGCGGGTCGATCGATTTTACCGGCGCTCAGTTCAAGGCGATCGCGGAAGAATGCTTCGCCGGCCTCAAACGGGTGTTCAAGACCGACCAGACGATCCTCGGCTATGCCGCCTCGGGGCACGGCGCCTGGGAAGCGGCGCTGGTCAATCTGTTCTCGCCGGGCGACAAGGTGCTGGTCGTCGAGAGCGGCTTTTTCTCGCTCAACTGGGGTATGCGGGGCGAAGCGTTTGGCCTCGTGGTCGAGACGCTTCCCAACGACTGGCGCGACGCCGCCAACCCCGCCAAGCTCGAAAGCCGGCTGCGCGAGGATCGCGATCATGCGATCAAGGCCGTGCTTGTGGTGCACAACGAGACCTCGACCGGGGTGCTCAACGACATCGCCGGGTTGCGGCGTGCGATCGATGCGACCCATCACCCGGCACTGTTTCTCGTCGATGTGATCTCGTCCCTCGCGTCGATGGATTTTCGCATGGACGAATGGGGCGTCGATGTCGTGGTGGCCGGCTCGCAGAAAGGGCTGATGCTGCCGACCGGCATGGCCTTTACCGGGGTCAGCGCCCGCGCGCTTGCCGCCACCGCCGAGGCCAAGCTGCCACGAGTCTACTGGGATTGGCGGCGGCTGCTCGGCGAAGGCTCGCAGGCGTATTGGAACGGTACCGCGCCGGTGCATTTCTTCTATGGGCTGCAAGAGGCGTTGCGCATGATCGAGGAGGAAGGCCTCGACAACATCTTTGCCCGCCATCATCGGCTCGCGGAGGCGACACGCCGCGCGGTGCGCGCCTGGCGGCAGAATGACGGGCCCGAGATCTTCGCCGTCGATCCGCGCGCTCAATCCGATTCGATCACCGCCGTGCAGGTTCCCGAGGGCTACGATGCCGACAAGGTGCGCCAGCTCTGTCTTGACAAATTCAATGTGTCGCTCGGCGGCGGCCTCGACCGGCTGCGCGGTCACGTCTTTCGCATCGGCCATCTCGGCGATCTGAACGAGCCGATGATCCTCGGCTCCCTCGCCGCCGTCGAAATGGCGCTCGAGCTCTGCGGTGTGCCGCACGGGAAAGGCGGCGTCTCGGCGGCGATGGATTACCTCGTGAGCTCGGAATAATTTTTCGAGCCACCCCGTCACACCGGCGAAGGCCGGTGCCCATTTCTGATATGGGATGACGGATCGAGCAAAAGAGGAACTCGCACGAACGATCGTGCGAGAGGCGGCACGGCAATACATCGCGAGCCGTCGCGATCGCATCGACGCATTTGGCGACCGCCATTTCACCGTTGCCGGCAGCTTCGCGCTGCATCGCCGGGCGCTCGGCTGGGATCTCGTGCGGGCTCCGGCAAATCTGTTTCTTGCGGGTCCGGCGCTGCTTGTAAGTCTCGCCAGTCTGGCGGCCCAGAAGGCCGATGCTCCGCGTTTGGCGGCCTGGCTCGCGCGACGTCGGATCCTCCTAAAAACGGACGTCTCGCGGGAGACCGAATGGCTGATTACGACCGAACTTCTCGAGCTCCCATGCCAGCGTCGGGGTCGCGCGTCTTACTACGACGCGATCGCTGAAGCGATCCTCGCCGATCAGAGAGCCGTCGGCTTGCTGGCCGGCGAGGATACCGGTAGCCGCGGCCGCATCGCTGCTGCAATTGAGAACTACGCCGGGTCGCGCACAGCGGCGGCCGAAATCGCGACCGGCTTTGCCGCCGCTGGTGTCGGTGCGCTCGCGGTCAAGCAGGCAACTCCGGGTCTGATGACATTGAGCTCGGCCCTGGCAGGCATGATCGCGCAACAGGCCGCGATTGCCGGATTTCCGCTCGGCGCCACGCTTGGCGGGTTGTGGTACGGGCTCTTCCCGGCAACCGCCGGTCCCGGACTGCTCGCCGCAACGATGGGGGCCGTCTTCGTCGCCAGTTCCTTACTAGCCGCCTTCTCGGGAATTGTGACGGACCCGCTGCAGCATTGCCTCGGTCTGCATCGGCGGCGCCTTTCACAGCTTCTCGATGCGCTGGAAGGCAGCCTCTGCGGCGAGCGGGGGCAACATGTGACGATGCGCGATCACTACGTAGCGCGCCTCGTCGATTTATTCGACCTGGTGGCCCTCACATTGCGAGCCTCCCACGCTTAAATTCCGCTCACCCGGATTGCGCCAGTGGCACCGCTTCGGTACAACCGCACAAATTCTTAGAGGACCTGTTTAATGAAAGACGGAATCCACCCAGAATATCACGAGATCACGATCGTGATGACCGACGGGACCTCGTACCAGACCCGGTCGACCTACGGCAAGCCAGGGGACAGCCTACGGCTCGACATCGATCCGAAATCGCATCCGGCTTGGACGGGTGGCCAGCAACGGTTGGTCGATACCGGCGGACAGCTTGCCCGCTTCAACAAGCGCTTCCAGGGCTTTGGCATCAAGCGTTGACCGTCCTCTTGACTGACGCATTGTAATTACTATCTGACAATTGCGCGGTTGCCAGAATGTGGTCATGGATCGTTTCGATTTCTCTCCCCTGTTCCGCTCGACAATCGGCTTTGATCGGCTGACCCGCTTGGTCGACGCGGCAACGCGTGTCGACAGCACAGCCCTCGCCTACCCACCCTACAACATCGAAAAGACCGGCGAAGACACTTACCGGTTGACGATGGCGGTGGCTGGGTTTTCACCTGACGAGCTGGAGATCACTGTTCACGAGAACACGCTCCTAGTGTCCGGCAAGGCGAAAAAGGATAGCGAGCAGGGCCATTACCTGCACCGCGGCATCGCACGGCGTGCTTTCGAGCGACGCTTCAGCCTTGCGGACCACATCAAGGTAGTCGGCGCAACAGTCGCGGACGGCATGCTGCATGTCGATCTGGCCCGCGAAGTGCCCGAGGAGGCAAAACCGCGCAAGATCGAGATCGGCACCGGACAACCGCAGCAGGTGACTAGCGCTCCGCAGCAGGAGCCGGTGACCCAGCAAGCTGCCTGATCGGCTGCCTTTGCTAATCGAAACGCCCCCGATTTTCGGGGGCGTTTTTTTTTCGGGCGTCACTCTTTGTCGACGCTCCAGAAGACCAAGAGGGGCGCTTGTAGCACTCCCGTGACATTGGAGCGCCAGGCAGTGGGCTGGATGTATTGGCCGACCGGAATGTCCGGCAGCGTCTCCCAGAGATGGCGGTGGAGGGCTTCCAGAGCCGCCCGGCTCGGAGCTTCGTCGGACGCACGAATATATTCGTTGCGGAGCTCCTCGGTCTTTGCGTCACACGGCCAGCCGAACCAATTGTCGCCGCTGCAGCTCGAGTTGATAGCGAAGTTCGTCAGTCGCGACGACATGGTGGTGCCGCCCACTGTTGTGTGGAAGAGGTTCCAGCCGCCCTGCGCCGGCGGATCCTTCTTCGCGCGGCGTGCCACCATGGTTCCCCAGTCGCTGACTGCAACCTCGACATTGGCGCCGATTTTTCGCAGATTGTCGGCTGTGACATCGCCCAGCGCGGCGATGCTCTGAATCTCTCTAGTGGCGATCAAGACGATCTTCTCACCCTTATAGCCCGATTCGGCCAGCAGCTGCTTCGCGCGCGCCAGATCCTGCCGGTGATAGCCCTCCGACCCCGCCTCGGTGCCGTTGGGACTGCCGCAGACAAAAAATGACCAGCATTCGTGCCACCATTTCTGGTCACCAAAGGCGGCACTTGAATATTCGCGCTGGTCCACGGCCAGCGCCAACGCCTGCCGCGCCTTGGGGTTGTCGAATGGCGGA
>Ga0306920_100000261_pt1 | contig 60872 bp, 53 predicted proteins | sample flu12Cox44000170_FD_204666 | JGI IMG/M metagenome (GOLD analysis project Ga0306920, IMG submission 204666) | Lab enrichment of tropical soil microbial communities from Luquillo Experimental Forest, Puerto Rico - flux4day.12C.oxic.44.000.170 (v2)... | ecosystem: Environmental > Terrestrial >...
CGCTTCATCATTTCAGCGATGAAAACGCCGTAAGTTTGTTGCGACGATGTCGCGAAATGTCTCGGAGATTTGTTCTCGTGTCGGACTTGCGGCGCGGATTTTTCCTTCAAATCGGCGTTTATCTTTTGACCGCGCTGATTTTTCGCGAACCGATGACCTGTTTTGATGCGCGTCTTTCTGCCCAAAGAGCATTTTCATTTTCCGAAATGTGCGATCTGGCGGTCCGGGCCGGCTGGGAAAATTTCCGGCACGAAAGGTTTCGATTCGCCCGGCAGGCAATTTGGTTGGAATGAAATTTACCCAATGCCGATGCCACTCGTTTCAGCAGTTCTCGAAACGTCTTGAAAGTTCGTCTTCGAAAGGTAATGCAGTGAACTACCAAATACACAACATTTATGCCGCTACTGAAACCCGATCCCACGTTTTACCCTTCACCAAGGCTTGCCATGCAGGCTCCTCCGGAAAAACACGCGTTTGTCGCCGCGCTGAATCCACCTGGCAGCAAACTCAACGACGCGCTGTTGGTCGTGGACGTTGATCCGGAGTCACGCACGTATGGCCAGCGCCTGGGCGAAGTGAAGATGCCCGATTTTGGCGATGAACTGCATCATTTCGGTTGGAACGCCTGCAGCTCGGCGCTCTGCCCGTACGCGCCGCATCCGCACGTGCAACGGCGATATCTGGTTGTGCCCGGGATTCGCTCGTCGCGTATTCATATCATCGACACGAAGCCTAACCCGCGAAAACCGAAGATCGTCAAAGTCATCGAACCGGACGAAATTCTTGCGCGCGCCAATTATTCGCGTCCGCACACGATTCACTGTGGACCGGAAGGCATTTACGTTAGCGCACTCGGAGGGCCTAATGGCGACGGACCGGGCGGCATCTTCATGCTCGATTGCGAAACGTTCGAAGTTCTGGGGCAGTGGGAGATGAATCGAGGTCCGCAGTTTTTGCATTACGATTTCTGGTGGCATCTGGGATTCGACGCGCTGCTCTCCAGCGAATGGGGAACGCCGAAAATGATCGAAAACGGAGTTCAACCAGATCTGCTTCTTGGTGGCAAATACGGACATCAAATGCACGTCTGGGATTTGCGGCGGCGACGCCATCTTCAGGCACTCGACCTTGGCGGCGAGCAACAAATGGTTCTCGAGATGCGCCCCGCGCATGACCCGACTAAAGCGTACGGCTTCGCCTGCGTTGTTATTTCGCTCAAGGATCTGTCTGCATCCGTATGGCTCTGGTATCGCCAGAACGGAGCGTGGGACTTAAAAAAGGTGATCGAAATTCCGGCCGAACCGGCTGAGCCAGAAAAGCTGCCGCCCATACTCAAAGATTTTAAGGCCGTGCCGCCACTGATGACGGCTATCGACCTGTCGCTTGACGACAAATTTCTCTACGTCTCGTGCTGGGGAACGGGAGAGTTTTTGCAGTACGACGTGTCCGATCCATTCAATCCGAAAAAGACTGGCTCGGTGCGCATCGGCGGCATCGCTAGTCGCGCACCGCATCCGAAGAAACCAAACCAGCCGCTCGCTGGCGGCCCGCAAATGGTGGAAGTGAGCCGCGATGGTAAACGAGTCTACTTCACAAATTCACTTTACGCCGCATGGGATGAGCAATTCTATCCCGAGGGTGTAGGCAGTTGGATGGTCAAACTTGAGGCTGATCCGCAAGGTGGCATCAGGTTCGACGAAAACTTCTTCGTTGAAAGCAGCGACTATCGCGTACACCAGATTCGCCTCGAAGGAGGCGATTGTTCGACCGATTCCTTTTGTTTTCCGTGAGCGACCTCTGGCCGTGGCTGGCGGTCTTTGGGTTGGGCGTTTTTCACGGGATCAATCCTGCCATGGGCTGGCTGTTTGCCGTGGCCCTTGGCCTGCAGGAACAGAAGCGCGCAGCGGTATTTCGCGCGCTGCCGCCCATCGCGCTGGGACATGCGCTGTCCATTGGGATCATCATCGCCGCGGTTCTTCTGGCACGCGTTAGTTTACCGGATCGCCCTCTAAAAATTTCGGCCGCTGCGATCCTGATTGCGTTTGGCTTCTATCGTCTGTTGCGTTCACGTCATCCAAACTGGGTTGGAATGCGAGTGGGTTTCGGCGATCTGACGCTTTGGTCGTTCATCATGGCGTCGGCGCATGGTGGGGGACTGATGCTCGTCCCATTTTTCCTTGGAACGCAGGCTCTGGGCGATGCACATGATCACGTGTCTCACCATGGCACCGCGTTCGCGAATTTTAGCGCGCCTTCTTTGCTGGCGGCTTCGGTCGCAGTTCACACATCGGGGTATCTTCTAACGACTGCAGCGTTCGCAATTTTGGTTTACGAAAAACTCGGTGTCGCAATATTGCGCCGCGCGTGGTTCAACATCGATTTAGTCTGGATGTCCGCGCTGATGCTCACCGGCGCATTTATCCTGTTCCTTTGACTTGCGATTGCGCGACGTAATTGCGTTTCATTATTCGCCTAACGGACGTAGTTGGATAAAGCTGGCAGCGTGAAAATTTTGACGACGGTTGCGGCGGCGCAGGCGCAACTGCATGCAAAACGGCGCGTGCTCGTGCCGACCATGGGAGCGCTGCACAAGGCGCATGCTGAATTGATTCGCGTGGCGCGTGAACATGCCGGCCGCGATGGTGAAGTAGCGGTGAGCGTCTTTGTGAATCCGCTCCAGTTTGAACCAGGAAGCGATTACGAGCGGTATCCGCGCCCGGAAAAAGCCGACGAAGAATTTTGTCGAAACGTCGGCGTTGATCTCTTGTTCCGTCCCAGCGTTGCGGACATGTACGCCGAGGATCGCTCGGTGTTCGTTGAAGAATTCTCTCTTTCGAAGGTGCTGGAGGGTAAGTCGCGCCCCGGGCATTTTCGCGGGGTTTGCACGGTGGCAGCGAAGTTGTTGCATATTCTTTCCCCGGACGCGGCGGTCTTTGGCGATAAGGATTTTCAGCAACTGGCGATTGTTCGTCGAATGGTGCGCGATCTCAATTTCAACATCGACGTCATCGCCGTGCCGACGATACGGGAGAAAGATGGGTTGGCATGCAGCTCGCGTAACCAATATTTGAATGATGAAGAACGAAAGCATGCAGCGGTTTTACATAAAGCGTTGCAGGCGGCTGCTAACGCCGGCAAAAAATCTGCCGCAGATGTTGTCGCTCTTGCGCGGAATGTGATTAACGAAGCGCCCCTCGCGTGGATCGATTATGTTGAACTTGTCGATGCGGAAACGTTCCAGCCGATTGAAATGGTTGGAGCGAATTCGGTGCTCTTGTTGGCTGTGTTCTTCGGCAAAACGCGGTTGATTGACAATATTCGGCTGGGATGAAGGAATACGATTTCGCAATAATCGGCAGTGGCATTGCCGGTCTCAGTTTTGCACTGAAAGCGGCCAGGCACGGCTCGGTCGTCGTCATGACGAAACGTAAAGGTGCCGACACCAATACCGCCTGGGCACAGGGCGGAATTGCATGCGTGACCAGCGATGAAGATTCATTCGAGCTGCACGTACGAGATACGCTTGACGCAGGTGCGGGTCTTTGTGACGAAGCAGTGGTGCGGACGATTGTGAGCGAAGGCCCAGAGCGCATCCGAGAGCTGGCGGAGCTCGGTGTGGAGTTCGATCAGCGGCAGGTGTCTGGTTATCGTGAGCTTGATCTGGCCAAAGAGGGTGGTCACTCGAAGCGGCGCGTGCTGCATGTGCGAGACGCAACCGGGCAGGAACTCGAGGAGAGATTGCTGCGCGAACTCGCGAAGCAACCGAATGTTGAACTTTGGGAAAATCACATGGCGGTGGATTTGATCACCGCCGCTAAGCTCGGATTCGCAACAGAAGACCGCTGTCTTGGGGTCTATGTCCTGGATGAAAAGACCGGAGAAGTAGAAACGATCCGGGCCGATCGGACCGCGCTTGCAACCGGCGGTTGCGGCAAAGTTTATTTGTATACGACAAATCCAAACATCGCCACCGGAGACGGCGTGGCGATGGCATGGCGCGCGGGCGTGGAGATCTCGAACATGGAGTTCATCCAGTTTCATCCCACATGTCTCTTTCATGCTGAGGCGAAATCCTTTCTCATTTCCGAAGCTGTGCGTGGTGAAGGCGGCATTTTGCGTAATCATCGCGGCGAGGATTTTATGAAGCGCTATGATGCGCGTGGTTCATTGGCACCGCGGGATATCGTGGCGCGCGCCATCGACGCGGAGATCAAACGCTCAGGGGCGAAATGTGTGTTTTTGGACAGCACCCATAAACCGCCGGAATTTATTCGGGAGCGTTTCCCGCACATTTACCAGACGTGCTTGCGATTCGGCATCGACATGTTGAAGCAAGCTATCCCTGTCGTGCCGGCAGCGCATTACCAATGTGGTGGAATTAAGACTGACGTAAATGGCGCGACCAGTTTGTCTGGGTTATATGCAATTGGCGAGGTCGGCTGCACGGGTATGCATGGAGCCAACCGGCTTGCGAGCAACTCGCTGCTGGAAGGATTGGTAGTGGCGCATCGCGCCGCGGCGGCCGCTGTGCAGACACGTCCGGCCAGAAAACAAAAAATCCCGCTGCCCGAATGGCAATCGGGAGATGTCCAAGATGTAGATGAACTGGTGGTCATTTATCACAACTGGGACGAGATCAGACGCCTGATGTGGGATTACGTAGGAATCGTGCGTAGTGACAAACGCCTGCAGCGGGCAAGTGCGAGGCTGCGAAATCTCCAGCGCGAAATCCGCGAGTTCTATTGGAATTTTAAAGTATCGGTTGACCTGCTGGAACTACGCAATCTCGCAGCGGTAGCCGCGTTAATTGTGGATTCCGCACTCTGCCGCAAAGAAAGCCGGGGGCTGCATTACACGCTGGATTATCCAGAAATGGACGATCGAGTATTCAGGCGCGATACAGTGCTTAGCCGCGGTTAGCCCAGACTTCGGAAAACTTTGGGCTTGCCTTAGAGCAGAGAATCGGATAGAAGAAACGGCAGTCTGCATGAAGAGACTTCTCGCGGTTTGTTTCGGTCTTGCAGTTGCTGGCGCCCCGAAAGTCTTCGGGGACGAACAATCCACTTCCCCATACGCGACCGCAGCAGACTTCGCCAAGTACGCGATGAAACTGCGGGAGCAGGCATTGCTCAAGGTGGAACCACAAGTCTTCATCCCTACCAGTTCCCACCCGGCCATCCAGCGCTACCCGTGGAAAACCAACATCGTGACGACCGTCTTTTGGGTTGGAGAAGAAGCCGGAGGCAACAATCCGGTTCCCAACTATAAAAGCGCATGGGATTTTAATTGGACGGCAAATTATGGAGGAACGGATAATCCTGATCCAAGCGCACGGCGCAATTACATTCCCGTGGCGTTTGTTCCCAAGTTGAATCCTTTTTACTGTGCGCTCCCGTACAACGACGTGACGCATGGCCAGTTCAAGCCGGAAGCGCCGCTCGTGATTCCCTGGTTCAAACGATCCTATTCAGGTCAGGGAGAGTCGGTGTGTCGGCATCGCTGGATCGCCATTCGCAAAGGCAATCGTACTTGTTATGCGCAATGGGAGGACTGCGGTCCATTTCGCACGGACCATTTCCAATACGTCTTTGGAAATGAGCGGCCGAAGCCGAATTTAAACCATGGCGCTGGGCTGGATGTTTCTCCCGCGGTCCGCGATTACCTAGGATTGGCGCCCACCGACGTGACCGATTGGCAATTCGTCGAAGTACGTGATGTTCCTCCGGGACCGTGGCGAAGCTACGGCGAAAATAATCACTTTGTTATTGCGCGTAGCAAGGGTGAGCAGCGGATGGTTGACCGAAGCGTTAGCACCGCGAAGAAGTAAAAGTCTCGACCCTCTAGCGGCAGTCTAGCCGCTTGGGGAAGATGCTGGAGACGGACCAATTGAGGGCGAAGGCGTGCCGCTCGCCGAAGGGCTCGCCTTTGGTTTCGTGCTTGGGTGCGGAGTTTCTGGCGTCGCCATACCAATCAGTTCCGATACAGTAACGAACTTAAAACCTTTGGCCTCGAGTGCATCGAGGGTAGATGGCATTGCTTCGATCGTCCCTAGGTGAATGTCGTGAGATAACACGATCGAACCGGGCCGCGTCTCTTTGAGAATTCGATTGCGGACCACCGCCGGGCCAGGCCGTTTCCAGTCATACGGATCGACATCCCAGAGAATGATCTGGTAGCCGAATTCATCGTGAATCCAATGTTTTTCGCGTTCCGTGAGAGATCCGTAGGGCGGCCGCATTAATGTGGGCCGTTTGCCGGTTGCGTTTTTGATTGCATCGTCGGTGCGCTGCAGCTGGCTGCGAACGCTTTCCTGCGACATCTTCGCGAAGTTAGGATGCGACCAGCTGTGGTTCCCAATCTCATGGCCTTCCCGTGCAGCCCTTGCAACGATCTCAGGATGTTCGGCGACATTTTCGCCGATGACGAAGAAGGTTACCTTGATGTGGCGCGCCGCGAGTAAATCGAGCAGTTTTGGGGTAAGGGTTGCGCTTGGCCCATCGTCAAAGGTCATTGCGATGTAAGGACCCTCTGTATGAACCAAGCTGAACGTGATGTTCCGCTCTGTCGGAGTTTTGTGCCCGCTCTTTTCTGGAGTTTGCGACTGAATTTCCGGGTCGGCTCCAAGAATGCGCGTCGCGACCAGAGCAACGCAAAGGAAGTACAAACGGAGAAAAAACATTAGCGCGAAAAAAGTAGATCAATCGCGTGTATCTAGCAGAGGTCGCCACCGACGCAAGGCGCGACACTAACCAGAAATGACTTTTCGCGTTTCTGAAAAAAAAGAGTGTTCAACCTTTGCGCAATTTTTCCAGTTGCGCGATAAGCTCGGCGCCCGGCAGGTACCCGTCGTACTGCCAAAGTTTTTGCCCATTGCCATCGAGGACGATGAGCGTGGGGAATCCATACACATTATATTGGCGCGCGAGGTCGAGGTTTTGCTTTTTCAATTCGGCAGCTTGTCCCTGCGCCCGAGAACCGCCAGGCCGCGGGAAGTCGAGTTCCAAGAGCACCAAATTCTTACTCGCAAAATCTTTGAAATCAGACTTGGAGAAAACATCTTGGTCCAAGCGAATGCACCACCCGCACCAGTCGGAACCTGTAAAATTAAGGAACAATAATTTGTGGCTGGCTTTGGCCTCCTCCTGGGCTTTGTGGTAATCGTCGAGCCAGCCGGACGCGGCGGCACTGCCAGCCGGCGCATACAGGACAAAGCTGGTCGCAACAGCGAAAAGAATGAAAAGGTGCTTTTTCACATGGTCACCTTTAACTAGACCTCTCCCGCGCGCAAGCACGGCAAACAACCGCCCGCGCGGCAGCGATCTGTTCTCTATTGTCCGCAAGATAGCCCGGCGGGGAAAACGCCGGGCTATGAACGGCATTGTCGATCTAGCGCAGATGCTTCGAAACGAGCTTGGTCATCTCGAACATGCTCACTTGGCTCTTGCCATTGAACACCGGCCGCAGTGAGTCGTCAGCGTTGATCATGGTTCGTTTCTTTTTATCCTGCAGACCGCGCCTCTTGATGTAGTTCCAGAGCTTTTTGGTAAGCTCAGAACGTGGCAGCGGCGCTGACCCAACAACGGCAGCAAGCTTGTCGTCGGGCTGGACCGGTCTCATGAAGGCGGGATTCGGTTTGCGTTTGGAAGTTTTCTTTTTGGTTTTCGGCATGGACGCTGATTAGCGTTTCGCTGGGAGGAGAGCAACATTAAAATTTTAAATAGACGAAATTTTTTTTAGGCAGTTCGGCGCACCGCCAAAGCCGCCACATCATCCGGCAACGCCTCTTCGGCTTTGGATGGCGCCGTTTCCACCAGTATTTGCCCAAGAAGCGCCTCGGCGCTGGGCGCAGAGTGATCGAGCATTTTCTCCAGGAATCGTGGATTCAGAGGGGACTCTTTGCCCTTTCTTGAGCCGAACAAACCGTCCGTGTAGAGGAGGAAAGTGTCGCCCGGTTTTAAATCGACAATCGTTTCCGTAAGTTCTGGAGATTCCACGAGGCCTAATGGCGGCACGACAGAAGCGATCGTCTCAGTGGCGCCCGTCCGACGTGCAATCAAGAGAGGAGGATGCCCGGCGCCGACGATACTCGCACGTCCAGTCGCTGGATCGACTGCGACGCACATTGCAGTCATAAAGGAGCGCCCGCCAAAAATGCTGCGAAAATCGTGGTTCACCGCTTCCATCACGCGGGCTGGTGTGTTGTGTTCCACGCTGCCGTGGTGAAAAAGAAGTTTTGCCAGAGTCGTGAGCAGCGCCGCCGAGGCGCCGTGACCGGTGCCGTCAGCGATCCAGAATAAAATCCTGCCATCCTTCATTCGTAGCCATCCATAGATGTCGCCGCCAACTTGGATTACCGGTCGATAACAAGTCGCAACCTCCCAACCAGGCAGCGTTGGCGGCTTTTGAGGGATCAACGATTGTTGCGTTAAACGTGCGGCTGCCAAATCGCGCTCAAGATCGCGTCGCCAGTTCTCAAGTTCGTCATTCTGCCGTTGTAATTGCCGCCGCATGGAGCGGAGTCGAAGCTGCGTCTGGATTCGCGCCCGCAACACCGCGGCATACACTGGCTTGGTGACAAAATCATCCGCGCCAGCCTGTAGACAAGATACCTCGCTGTCTTCACTTCCGTGCGCGGTCAACATAATGACAGGAATTTGCGAGACTGTCGGATTGTGGTCTGAGCGAATGCGTGTGAGCACCTCCGCGCCATTGAGCCCTGGCATATCGAAATCAAGGAGCAGCAACGAAGGCGGCCTGGCATGAATTATCTCCAGCGCTTCGGAACCGTCTTTAGACACGATACACTTGTAACCAGCAGCCGTGAGCAATTGGGCCAGCAGCGTGCGACTCAGGGCATCATCGTCCACTACCAAAATTTCTGCATGGGAACTCTCCGACATCTCACCTTTGGATTCGGATGAAATGCGTCAGGCCATTGTATTTGCGCGATTCTTTCTCAAACGCCGTGCAGGCCGAAGAAAAAGTGATTTAATGATTGGCAACGACTCGGACTCCGGGTACGATTGCGATAATATTTCCATTTATGAAATTTTCATTGTTGCTTGCTCTCCTCGCGGCATTTCTGCTCGCCTCATGCGCTGAAGAGCCGCCGCCGCCACCTACCCACCACAGGATGGCGAATTATCCTCCCACCCAGACCCAGGAATACCCACCGCAGCAACAACCGTTCAATCCGAATGGACCAGTTCAACCCACGGGTACCCCGCCGGCCGAAACTGCAGCAACTTCACCTCCGCCGACCGCTGCGCCAACAAAGGTTGCGAAGGGAGATTATCCGTACGGAGTTCCCGTCCCCGGCAAACCGCACTTGGTGGAAAGCCCGTATTCGCCTGGCAAATATATTGATGTGGAAGGATTCCCTCCGGGAACTGAAGTGAAGGATCCTTACACCGATAAGATTTTTCTGGTACCGTAACACGAGCTGCCTCCTGATAGTTTAGCGGGTTTCTCTAATGCTGGGTGTTAGACACTGTATGCTGGATTAGGGCCGCTGATTTTCGTCGACGACCCGGCATAAAGTACTGAGTATCCCTTTTCATTTTCTATGGAGCTACGCGTAAAACGGGCACCTCGGATTGATCTGGAAATTACTGTACCGGGCGATAAGAGCATTTCGCATCGCGCGGTAATCATCGCGGCTCTGTCAAATGGAGTGTGCACTCTGCAGGGATTTCTGCCCAGTGAAGATTGCATGCACACGGTAAACGCAATGCGCGCTTTGGGTATTAAGATCGAACAGCCGGAACCGACCACGTTAATCGTTCACGGGAAAAAGCGAGTCCTTACTGCACCGAAAAACGAGATTAATTGCGGTAATTCTGGTACGACCATGCGGCTTCTCGCGGGCTTGCTGGCAGGACAAACATTTGAAAGTCGCCTCGTCGCGGATGCGGGACTGTCGCGACGCCCGATGGATCGCGTGATCGCGCCGCTCTCTGAGATGGGCGCTAGCATCGTCGCGGAAGGGCCGGACCAGACTGCGCCATTGCGAGTCCGCGGCGGCTCGTTGGGTGGGATTCATTATCGCCCTTCCGTGGCAAGCGCGCAGGTCAAAGGTGCGTTGCTGTTGGCGGGTCTTTTTGCCAGAGGAAAGACCACTGTCGAAGAGCCGCTACCGACGCGAAACCACATGGAAAAAATGTTCAATTATTTCCTGGTGCGAACTGCGACTGAAGAAGCGGGCAGTGTCACCGTATTCGGCGACCAGGTGCCCGAGTCGCGTGACTTTGCCATTCCCGGCGACATTTCCTCGGCGGCCTTTTGGCTGGTTGCTGCTGCCGCGCAACGAAGAGGACATCTGCTTATCCGCGACGTTGGTCTAAATGATACACGAACTGCAATGCTTGGCGTCTTGCTCCGCATGGGTGCGCAGGTGCGCGAGGCTGTCGAAGATGTCGATCAGCTTGAACCGCGCGGCATTGTCGAAGTCACTGGTTTTCCGCTTAAAGGAACCGTCATACAAGGGAAGGAGGTGCCGCGGCTTATTGATGAACTACCGATCTTGTCTGTTGCGAGCGCCTTGGCAAACGGCAGGACGGTTATTCGGCAGGCAGGCGAATTACGCGTCAAAGAAACTGATCGCATTGCAGCAATTGCGCACAATTTGCGTGCCATGGGTACCAAGGTGGCCGAGTTGAATGACGGGCTCGAAATTTCTGGACCGGCATCCCTGCACGGTACACAGGTGGCGAGCTTCGGTGATCATCGCATCGCAATGGCCTTTGCCATTGCGGGTTTGTTTGCCGAAGGCGAAACCGTTGTTCAGGACACCGAATGCATCCGAGAGTCTTATCCGGGTTTTGAAACGATGCTTGAAGAGTTCACGAATCCAAAGCGGATGCAGGTCAGCACGCCAGTGATTGGTTCGCTCACTCCCACGGCGCCTGAGCAAGGCTAGGCGAGCGCCATCGGACACGTACGACACATGTGACCCATGGGATTGCAGACTTCTCAGCGAGATTTCCATCGGGTAATTGCCATTGATGGCCCGGCTGCTTCTGGAAAAAGCAGTGTTGCGCAAGAGCTCGCCGGGCGCCTCGGCTTTATCTACGTAAACTCGGGAGCCGTATATCGAGCGATCACGTGGTATCTCTTGGGAAAAGACATTGGCACAGAAGATAGCAACCGCATCGCCCAAGCTCTCGAGTCAGCGGCCATTACCTGCTGCATTCAGAACAGTGAGTCGCGAATCTTGGTCGATAATGTCGATCCTTCGGACCATTTGCGCGATGATCGCGTGAACGAAAGCGTTTCTCGGATTAGCAGGTTGCCTATGGTTCGCCGGATTGTTGGCCAGAAGCTGCATGAGCGTGCGCGGAACGATGACTTGGTCGTAGAAGGACGGGATATTGGTTCCGTGGTTTTTCCCGAGACACCTTACAAATTTTATGTTGATGCTTCGCCTGGGGTGCGGCTCCGGCGTCGTGCCGCACAGGGGGAACGCGACGAAATCGCACTGCGCGACCACGCCGATTTTTCGCGGTCTGTCTCACCGCTCGTGATCGCCGAAGACGCTCATGTGATCGATACGTCGGATCTTACGATCGAGGCAGTCGTCAACGAAATCATCGCGCGGCTTAAGCAAATGGGCCTGCGGATTTAGAGGTTGAATAAAGAGAAATCGCTAAATCTCTAAATCACTGAATCGCTCGGTCGTTAAATGAATTTCTACTACTGGCTCGGCTATCAGTTTTCTCGTCTGGTCGGCCGATTGTTTTTTCGTTTTCGTGTAGTTCATAGGGAGCGCATGATTCAGAGGGGGCCGGCGATCCTCGCCATGAACCACCAGAGTTATCTCGATCCGCCGCTTGCCGGGATTACTTGCGATCGGGCGATATACTTTCTAACCCGGCGAACACTCTTGGACGTGCCGCTGCTCGGGTGGCTTTTGCCAAAGCTGAATGTGATCCCTGTTAACCAAGAAGGCGTGGATCGTGGCGCCATCAAGGCCTTGATTCGTATTCTAAAGGCGGGGGACGGGGTGCTGGTTTTTCCGGAAGGCTCACGCACGCTCGACGGTAGATTGCAGCCAGCCGAGCCGGGATTGGGCCTTGTGATTGCCAAAACGCTTGCGCCTGTCGTGCCGATGCGGATCTTTGGTGCCCATGAAGCCCTGCCGCGCAGCGGTGGCAGTTTGCGTTTTGTGCCAATTACCATCGTGATCGGAGAGCCGATTTTTTTTTCGGCAGTCGATCTCTCCTTATCGGGGAAAGATCGATACGGGCGCCTAAGCGAGCGCGTTATGGACGCAATTGCGGCGCTGCGCCTGGACTGACGCGACCTTGCGTTTGCGAGGTGGACTTCGATACTAAGGCGTGAATTCACGCGAGCCGCCCCCCGAAAAATCCCGACCATCGCGAGTCTCAACGAGCGCTGTCGTAGTGATGCTCGTCATTATTGGGGCACTGGCCTTGTTGGCCGTCTTCGCCAATGTCCAGCGTTTTAGACATGGCCAGGTGGAGACAGTCGTGGTCAAACCAGCAACGACACCAACGCCGCACGCACGTTAAGTTTCGTTTGACTAGCCCGTTGGCCTTCCGTTTCGTTCGTGCGAATTACAAAAGACCGAAATAGAGTTTATAGAGTTTACGCCTGATATGAAAAAACTTTTTGCCCTTCCGATGCTCATCTCGTTTGCGATGATTTATTCCTGCCAAAAACAAGATTCGGTCGCTGAACAGCAACTTGCTCAAAGGAAAACGGAGCTGGACGCACGGGAGAAAGCATTGGATGAAAGAGAGAAAGCATTGGCGGAAAGAGAAAAAGTCAGAGCGAGAGTCCCCGGTATTCCAGCTGACCATCAATCGTCGGCCCAGGTTCGCGATCCCGCGGAGCTGAAAGCAGAACGAGAGCGAAGATTACAACAACTCCCCCCGAGTTGAAGGGTCTGATGGCTAACCCATCGCAGGGGGAGAGATGAAACAGACGCCAGAATGCAAGAGCGGCTCGCTCAACGACAGCGTAGGACGGAAGAATTGCAAAGGGCGAGGATGGCTTATGCAGTAAAGCCTTTTGGGGCGGAGACTACTCGCCAACTCCATCTCCTGCGACAGAGGCTACGTCGCCGTCTCCATCTCCTACGCCTGAGTAAATTCGCGCCATCACTTACGCGCCTGGGCCAAACTGGCCGCTAAATTTGCGCGGCATCCTGCAAGCTCGCGGGCGTACTGCAGTGTGTCGATAGAATCGACATTCTTGTCGCGCCGGATGGCTTTGATTCTCGGGAAACGTAATGCCAGCCCACTGGCGTGACGCGTGCTGGGCTGGATTGAGTTGAAGGCGACCTCCAGCACGACGTCCGGTTTTACTGTGCGATACCGGCCGTGATCCGCGATCGTGTTCTGTTTGAAATGCGCGGTTAATTCCGCAATCTCCGCGTCTGTCAATCCGCTGTACGCTTTGCCAATGGGCAAGAGCTCGCCAGTGACATCATCGCGTACCGCGAACGTGTAATCGCTCAGAACATTGTTGCGTTTGCCGTGGCCAAGCTCCGCCGCGACAACCACCACATCGAGTGTCCCCAGCTCCTTCTTCAGTTTGAACCAAAACATCCCCCTGGCGCCAGGTAAATAAAAACTTTCCGGATCTTTGATCATCAGACCTTCATTCAAGCGCTGGCGAGCGCCTTGAAACGCTTGTTCGATCTCGGTGGCAGAATGGGCGGGGATCACTCCCGCAATTTGGAACTGTGAAGGCAAACACAGGTCGTCGAGGCGTCTTCGACGCTCGTGCAACGGAGTCCTTAACAACGATTGCCCGTCTAGCCAAAGAAGATCAAAGATGACGAAGGCAACCGGAACGTCCGCTTCCACGCGCGAGAATAGATCCATGCCGTCGCTTGTGCGGCCGAGCCGTCTTTGCAGATCGAAAAAGCTGAGTCTGCGACCTTCCTGGAAAGCGATAATTTCTCCATCGATAATCAGCTCTTCCTGGAAGTTCCTGGCTTGATCGGCCAGCTCGGGGAATTGACTGGTGATTTGCCGCAAATCGCGCGAGAAAATTTCAACGCGTTGTGAGCCGCGATGAAGCTGCGCTCGGATTCCATCGAATTTGTCTTCCAAATACACTGTAGGTGGCGGCACTGACGACGGTTGGCGGCGGTCTACAACCGCAGCTACAACAAACCGTTTCCACACGGCTTCAGCAGTCGGCTGAGGAGTCGCAAGCATGCACTTGATCGGACGAAAGAGCGACAGCTCCGCTCGATGCAGTTCGTTTCGTGAAGCGAGCAGTGCTGTTCGGCCGACGTCGCCTAACAACATGTTGGCCTCTCGTACCTGTTCGAGCGGAACATCGAACGCCTTCGCAATCGCTTCCTCCATTAAACCCTCGCGCAATCCGATGCGCAGGTCACCGGTCAAAATTTTGACAACGTACTGACCTTCGCGCGCGGATAGGATGGAAAAGCGATTTTGCAACAGTTTCGCCTTGCCGCTGGGCCCGCGCGCGCGGTGCAGATTTTGGAACAACTCGTGCGATTCACAGATGCTGAACGGCTGCGGTGCTGTTCGCCCATCGAGAATTTCAAATGCACTCTTGTCAGCATCGCCGTGGCCGCTGGCGATACGATGAAGTTCCGTCTCGTTGATGTTGGTGGCGGCTTGGAGCGCGCGGAAAATTATTGCCCAGCCAACCTGCAGCGTGCGCAAATCGCTTTGGGCAAATGCTCTTCCCTTAAGATAGAGGGTCACGATAGGGAGCTGCTCGCTGGTTAGACCACGAAGGTAATCGGCGAGCAGTCGAATTTTTTCCAGTTTTGCGGCAGTCGCGGCGATCGCTTCACCAATATTTGCAAATGCGAGAAATTCGGATTCCTGCGCCGAATGGTAGGGGGAGCGCGCTGCGCCGTCCGGACATTGCGGCGCGATGTCCCTGCCTCCAAGGGCCAGCTCCATTTGATTCTCCTCACTCAATGCCCAGGCTTCGACGCCGCGCATGCGGAGATCGCGGGCAAACTCCGCGGCAAACCCGTGGAGTGTGAATACTCGCCGTGGATGTACCAGCTCGATGTAGCGAATCAAATCGTCATAATCCGCGTGATCTGAGAGAGGAAATGCAGCATCGACATTGTAGCGATAGATTGCATTTGGATCGACCGCCCAACCGCTGATCATGGCTACGCGTCTTTGCGGTATTCTTTCCAGCATCTGCGAGCGATTCGCGCTCGGTGGGCAGATCAGAACTTTGCCTGCAACATCATTCGGGTTGTACCGCACGTACTTGCAAAACGATTGGCCGAACTGCTCGTAGATCCGCGTCATCCGATAAACTGAGCCGTGGAGCATCGGCGTCAGGCCCGCTCCATCAAGCGAGCACAGTATCTCTTGAGCTTTGCCTAACGAGTAGCCCAGAAGCACCGGCACCTGGTCGGCTTCGATTGTTTCGCGGCAGAAAGCGACTATTTCGTTAATGACTTGCTCCGTCGGCGGGAATCGACATCGCGGCAGACCGAAGGTGCTCTCCATTATGAGTGTATCGGCATGACGCCACCGCACGAGCTCGGCGGATTTTCCGGGGCGCAGCTTGAGATCTCCTGTATAAAGGAGTGTCTCGTCGCCGGCGAAAAGGAAACACTGCGCCGAACCAAAAATATGCCCGGCGGGCAATAACACCAGATCGAGGCCATGCACGGTCCGTTTTTCACCCAATGGAAGAACGTGTTCGGTGCGATGACCCGGCATCCGGTGTTGGAGCAAACGCGACGTCCGCTCGGAGACAATAATCTCCTTGTGAGGCGTGATGTGATCGCTATGCGCGTGCGAAATAAAAGCGAAGCGCTTCGGGTCCCATGGATCCAACCACAAATTCTGCCGCGGCAAATGAACGCCGCGCTCGTAGCGAACTTCAATCATTAAAAAGAAGTTTACTTTCGGATTCGAGCGAGTTCCATAGGGGCTATAAGGCCAATGAGATACAGGCAAATGAGGTTTGCCGCCGCTCTGATTCTAGTTGCGCTCGGCGCTTCTGGTGAAGCCGCTCCTCGCGAAGAACCAAGAATCATCGAAAAAGTGACACCACTCCCGGTTGCCTTAGACAAGGATTTCGAGTTTCGAAAAACGAAGCTTTTCTTGTTAAGCGAGAAAGCGCCAACGGCAGGTCAGCGGGCCCGGCAGACGACGAGCACGCTTGGCGCGAAATCGAACTCTCCGAGCCAGAAAACGGCAACGCTTCAGGACGCCCCAATCACCTTTGAACGCCAATACCGGCTCTTCGGAGCGGTCACGGGGCTCGATCAACGTCAGCGTTTCGGTAATTACTTCGATTTCTTTTGGCGGGCCAAGCGGCCCTCTGATGTCACGGTGCGTCTCGAGTATCGACAGGAAAAATTACACGAACACGTCCAGGCACAAGAGATTACCTATCGAAACGTGCGTGGCACTCACAAGACCGAATTTAAGGTCATTGGCGATGATTACTTCGACGACGGGCGCGTGATCGCCTGGCGGTGCCTGTTAATCGCAAACGGTCAGATCGTGGCGGAAAATCGCTCGTTTATGTGGGAGTAATGTGCGGCCAGCCGTGTCGCTTGCTTTTTCCTGGTCGTGCTCGAGCCCCGCAAAGGGGGACCTGCGCTTAACGCGGCCCTTGGTGCTCTGTGTTTCGAATCAAATTTCGGGAGCTGTTGAAGTCTTGTGAGGTTTGACAGCATGCCTTTTGGGCTGGTATCGTTTTAAGGAGTAACTGTGGATTCATCTATTCAAGTAGGTGTAAGAGGCCCGACCGTATGGGTCAAAGTGGAGGGGAAAGGTAGTTTTCTCAATAGCGGTAACCTGAAAGAGTTCGCGCGCGAGATGTTGGACCGCGGCTATCGGGAGTTTGTGGTGGATCTGGCGGACTGCGCAATGATGGATTCCACGTTCATGGGAACGATGGCCAGCGTAGCGTTGCGATTGAAGGAGCTTGGCCAGGGTCATCTGCACATCGTTCATTGTAAAGATCGCAGCCAACAGCTTCTCTCCGGCCTGGGTCTGGATCAGATTTTTGATATTCATGCCAACGGAGCAGGCGCGCCTGAATATGAAGCGCTTGAGCAAACCCCCGAAAGCCGGTCGCCAGAGGCCAGAAAAAAGGAGCAGGCAGAAACGATGCTGGAGGCGCACGAGGCGCTTTGCGAGGCAGCGGCGGAAAATCTGTTTCGGTTTAAGGACGTTCTCGATTTCTTAAGACAAGACCTTCATCACGAGACGCCTTTGAAGTAGGCTGGCCCTTGCACGATGTGGCCGACTCTTCTCCTCGGACTGCTTGTCGCGTCTGTTGGCGGATGGATTCTTACCGCCTATCTCCAGACGCGGCGGATTCGAATGCTGGAGCATTCTCACGAGGAGATCCAAGTCGAGGAAACGCTCGTTTTCGATTTCCTGCACGGTCTCGGCGAAGCCTTCCGGGAGACCATTCGGCCTCAGGAACTGCATCGGCTCATTGTCGAAGGCGCTACGCGCGTTCTGGACGCGCACGGCGGAGCACTCTATGTGACCGATCGCACCGGCGCGAAACTTACGCCGGCTTTTATCTCCAAAGGTTGTCCGCCGCTGGTCGATATTCCGCTGCATATCTTGCAGCAGGCGTCCGCCAATCCCGTCGCGCTGGAGAGCTATCTACGGCTTCACACAGTCCTCTCAGACGAAGGCCTGATTGGCCGCATTTGGCAAACTGGGCAATCTGTTTGCGTGAACGATTTTTCGGAGGCTCCGGAGCTGGCGAAATTGCGTGGGAGCGCTTTCGGCAGCTCGTCGGTCATGGCCGCGGCGCTCCGGTATGGAAATCAAGATCTGGGTGTGCTGGCGCTTGCGAATGGCCCGACGGGTGCGGCCTTTTCGCAAGGTGATTTCGTCGTTTTTAAATCGATCGCTGAGCAATCTGCCTTTGCGCTCTACAACGCCATCATTTATTCGATGGCGAACGAAAAGAAACGGCTGGATCACGATCTTGAAATAGCGCGGGATATCCAGCGCATTTTGCTCCCGTCAGAAGCGCCGGTGGTCAGTGGATTCCAGATCAGCGGTATCAATGTGCCGGCCCGCCAGGTAAGCGGCGATTACTTCGATTACATCCGCGTCGATGAAGAACGGTTGGGCGTGGCAATCGCGGATGTTTCGGGCAAAGGTGTGCCGGCATCGTTGATCATGGCGATTTGCCGCAGTGTTTTGCGCGCTGAGGCTGCTCGCAACCCGTCTCCGGCGGATGTGCTGCGAAAGGTGAACCGTCAGCTTTATCCCGATATCAAAGAGGACATGTTCATCAGCATGGCCTACCTCATTCTGGATCACCAACGCAATGCTGTTACGCTCGCGCGCGCAGGACACGACGCGCCGTTGCTTTACAAACGGCATTCGCAAACTGTTACGCCGGTAAAATCGCCGGGAATGGTCGTGGGAATTGACAGTGGGAGCGTGTTTGATAGGATTACCGTTGACTTCGCCCTCGCGCTCGAGCGCGATGACTGCTTGATCCTCTACACCGACGGTGTGACTGAAACGCTAAATACCGAGGGAGACGAGTTCGGCCTTGATCGCATGATGGAATCGGTCCGCGGCAGCGCGAACGATGGGGCGCAGGCGATTGTAAAAAAAATCACCCATGACGTGCGCGACTTTACCGGCTCGGCCCCCCAAAATGATGACATAACGTTGATTGCCATCTGCAAAACATGAAAAAAATTCCAGTTTCCGAACAAAACAAAGAAACGAGGCAACCGGCGCCGTTGAAGGCTTTCGCCGCATCAGCCACCGCGGCTGGCGCCGAGCAAACTGACGCTGAGGATCCGATGGCCGGCTTGCAAGCCGATCTCGACCGGTTCCGCGACCTCGCGTTGCGCAGTCAGGCTGATTTCGAAAATTATAAAAAGCGCTCAGCGCGCGAGAAGGAAGAGGCGATTAAATACGCGAACACCGCGCTGCTCGAGCGGTTAGTATCAATTGTCGATAATTTTGAGCTTGGGCTCTCAGCCGCAAAAGAGCAGGGCGAACAGTCTCCCATTTATTCAGGGATGATTCTCGTCCAAAAGCAGCTCAACGGTTTGCTGGCGGAAAATGGGCTGCAACCGATCGAGGCCGAAGGCAAAAAGTTTGATCCAGACGTGCATGAAGCAATTGCGCATGAACCGAGCGATCAGTTCCCCGAAGGAATGGTTCTACGCCAGATCCGTCGCGGCTATCGCTTCAAAGATCGCTTACTCCGACCCGCGAAAGTCATCGTTTCCAGCGGCGCGCGAAAATAATGGAGGCTTATTGCCTCTCAATCCCATCAATCCCATTAGTCACATAGACTTGTAGCCCATAATGGCCACCACGAACAAACGCGATTACTACGAGGTCCTGGGCGTTGGACGAAGCGCCACCGAGGAGGAGGTCAAACGCGCTTATCGCAAACTCGCCGTGAAGTTTCATCCGGATAAAAATCCGGACGACCCGCACGCAGAGGAAAAATTCAAGGAATTAGGGGAAGCGTACGATGTCCTCATGGATCCGGACAAACGCGCTGCCTACGATCGCTTCGGCCACGCGGCGTTTGCCCCGGGTGGCGTCGGTTTCGGTCGGGGCGCTTTTCATGATCCATTCGAGATTTTCCGGGAGGTCTTCGGCGGCAGCGGGTTTGGCGGCGCAATTTTCGACACGTTCTTTGGGGGCGGGGCACGCGAAGAAGATCGCCGGCGCGGTTTGGATCTGCGCTACGACATGGAAATCAAACTCGAAGAGGCAGCTTTTGGTGCGGACAAACAGATTGAAATCGAGAAGCTAGACGCCTGCGATCAATGCCAGGGCAGCGGCGCTGAACCAGGTTCGCGCAGGAGCAGCTGTCCAACCTGCGGCGGTCGCGGGCAGGTCGTCAGTTCACGTGGATTTTTTCATATTTCGCAGACATGCCCTCGCTGTCATGGTGCGGGTGACATCATTGAGAAACCGTGCCAGAAATGCCGTGGCGAGGGCCGTGTGGAAAAACTGAGCCGGGTTAAGCTGAAAGTCCCCCCTGGAATCAGGGAAGGAACCCGGCTGCGTTCGTTAGGCAATGGCGAGGCGGGCGTCGGCGGTGGCCCGCCCGGTGACCTTTACGTGGTGATTCATATCAAGGAACACAAAATTTTTCAGCACGAGGGCGACGATCTCTATTGCGAGGTGCCGATCCCATTCTCCATTGCAGCCTTGGGCGGCGAGATCGATGTACCGACGCTCGAAGGCAAAGCGCATCTGAAAGTGCCCACCGGCACACAAAGCGGGCAAATGTTCAAACTCCGCGGCAAAGGAATCGTGAACGTCAACGGGCGTGGTCACGGCGATTTATTCGCCCGTCTAATTGTCGAAGTGCCATCGCGCCTGAATTCGGAGCAGCGTCAGAAGCTGGAGGAATTCGCTGCGCTTTGCGGCGACGAGAACACTCCGATGCGCAAAAGTTTCTTCGAGCGCGCCAAGGAATTTTTCAAATAGGCGGCGCAATTTCCGTGGTTCGCAATGCTGTCAAACTGATCGAGTGCCCGCGGGACGCCTGGCAGGGCCTGAAGCGGCAGATCCCCACGGAACTGAAGGCGCGTTACTTGCGTGGTCTGATAGAGGCGGGCTTCAAGCACGTCGATGCTGTGAGCTTCGTCTCTCCAAAAGCCGTTCCACAAATGGCCGATAGCGAGAGAGTGCTGGAGCAAATCGATTTGGCTGACGACGTCGAAATCATCGGCATCGTCGTAAACGAGAAAGGCGTTGAGCGCGCGATTAGCACCAAAGCAGTTGCCACCTTGGGTTTTCCCTACTCCATCTCAGAGACGTTTCTGCGCAAAAACCAAAACCAGACGCTGGAAGACAGCTACAAAATGTTGCAATCGGTTAAAACAAAGGCTGACCAGGCAGAGCTCGGCACGGTCGCTTACATTTCCATGGCGTTCGGGAATCCGTATGGCGATCCTTGGAATGAGGATGAAGTGTGCCAGGCGGTAAAGAAATTAGCTGGCATTGGTATTCGATCCATTTCCCTTGCTGACACGGTCGGTGTCGCTGGAGTTGATCTGATTCGCCGTGTTCTTGAAACGGTTAAAAACCAGTATGCCGATTGCGACATTGGCGTGCATCTCCACACCAGGCCCGAGCAAGCCGCAGCAAAAGTGCTGGCCGCTTATGATGTGGGTTGCCGTCGCTTCGATTCGGCCATCGGTGGCCTTGGTGGATGCCCATTCGCGCAGGATACGCTGGTTGGAAACATTCCCACGGACAGCATAATCGCAGCGCTTCAACAGCGCGGCGTGAAGCTGCCGGTAAGCAAATCGCTGAGCGAGGTGTTAGCGCTGAACTCGCTTATCGCAGTTGATTACTCATAGGTCGTATTAGTCCGATAGGTCGCATGCACCGCTTCTACATCTCGCTGGAGAATTGGAATCGCGGCGCGCTCGCGTTGACTGGATCCGAGGCTTACCATGCGCGCAATGTCCTACGCATGAAAGCCGGGCAGAAACTTGTCCTTTTCGACGGACAAGGACGCGAAATTACAGCGGAAATTGTCGATCTAACTGGCGACGAAATTGGTTTACGAAAATTGCATGAAGCGAAAACGCCGCCGTTGCGGTGCCGGATTGTTCTCGCGCAAGCCATTCCAAAAGGGAAAAACATGGAACTGATCGTACAGAAGGCAGTCGAGATCGGAGCAGCCGAAATTGAGCCGATCATTTCGGATCGCACCATTGTGCATATCGATTCCGAAAGCGCCGCACAAAAACAGTCGAAATGGCAACAGATCGCGATTGAAGCGGCCAAGCAATGCGGTCAGAACTGGCTGCCGCGCGTGCACACGCCGATGAAATTGGCGGAATTATTTTCTGCGGCTGCGGTAGAATCGTTCGATCTTCGGCTGATCGGATCGCTCCAGCCCGATGCCCAGCACTTAAAGAAGATCCTAGCAGATTATTCGAGCGAACATCAACATCGTCCTCGCAACGTATTGATGCTGGTTGGGCCGGAGGGCGATTTCACGCCTGCGGAACTCGCGCTTGCGCGGCGACATGGATGCCAGCCGATCACGCTTGGTCCAATCATCCTGCGAGTGGAAACTGCAGCAATCTATTGCCTGAGTATTCTCTCGCACGAACTGCTGATTTAGTCAGGCACTTAAAACCGGAGGCTACTCAGCCATCGCCGCCTCGACTGCAGATTCGCTGGGAAGATCTGGTGCATGCTCAGTCTGGTCCGGCGGCGCGGGTTGGATTGAAACAATAGTAAATTGAGCGGCGCCGCCGTGTTCGGTGCTTAGAGAAACGGTCTGGCCGACTTCATGACCGAGCAGCGCCTGCCCAATGGCCGTTTGATACGAAATAATATGCCGGTCAGGGTCGCCGTCCCATGCGCCCAAAACGGTATAGGTTTCTTTCTTGTCAGTCTCCTGATCGCTCAGCGTGACAATTGTGCCGATGGAAACACGCGACGTATCGGCATTTTCAAATGCGGTCCCGCGCGCATTGTGCAGCATTTGCTCAAGCTCCGTTTTGCGTCGCATCAGCACGCTCTGCATTTGCTTGGCTGCTTTAAATTCAAAATTTTCGCTCAGATCGCCATACGACCTGGCAAGGGCGATTTCTTTGCTGTTCTCGGGAATTTTTACTTTTACGAGTTCCTCGTATTCGGCCTTTCGCTTTTCCAGGCTGCTCCAGGAAACGATCAGTCGCGCCACCTTTTCCTGTGCTTCCACGCCTGCGATCATGCCTTCCAGTTCGGGATAGACCTTAACTACCCGCGCCAGGAGCGAGCGTTTCGTCAACTCATCGAATAGTGGACTTAGCTGGAGCCGCCGCATCGCGTCGCGCGCAAGAGCGACATCGGCGTTTTTAAAAAAATCTCCAAGCAGTTGCCTGTCTTCGACCAGAGCACGCTGCAACTTACTGACACGACCGGGAGCGTTGTGCTTTTCCCGTTCCAGCGCGGCGAGAATCGCGCCGAGCAAATCTGGCGTAATCAGGTCGTTCCAGTGCTCGCGTTCGCTGCACAGCCAGATAAGCATCTCGCTTGTAGCGGACTGTTCGCGAATGTTTCGCTCCAGCAGAGTCCGAAGCTCAGCGTGCTGTCCGCCTTCACCCAAGATGCGCGCAATTTGCGCCACCATGCGTCCGTGACTCCCTTCCAGCAAGCGTAAGGCGCGCTCCCCCCAGCTCGGACCGAGGGCCGACGGTAACGCTTCCAAGACTCGTTTCTCTTTTGCCGCCGACAACTTCGGCAGGATGAGTATCAGCCGCTTTTCTTCGTCGAGAATTAATTTCGAAAGCGTCAAACCCACGTGGGTCGTGTGGAGTGATGGGACGCGCCCGATCAAATCGTCGCGCGCGATGATGAGTTCGAACGCGAGCTCAGGATGCATTTTCAGGTTGCGCGCCGCGATGTTCTCGGTGGTCACGATGATCGGCTGAAGCTGTTTTTCAGGCTCCTTAAATTGCTGATAAGATTTTATGATTTGTTCGAGCGCCGCGATTTGCTCCTTCGGCTGTCGCGCTCTATTGAAAGCGGCGATCAATTCGTCAGCATGCGATATGCCTTCGCCGCGGATTTGAACTGGCTCGGTCTTTTTTGCAGGGATGGAAAAAGCGCCACTTGCCTTGAGCGCTTTCTTCGTTGATTCCCACCAGCGTTTCCATTCCGTCTCAGTGAAAACATCGCCGACCAGCCATTCACTGATCTGCTGCGTGCTGGCTTTGCCGTCCAAACTTTCCAGTATGTTCCGCACCAGCGCAGCCGGATTTTCCCTGGCCAGATTTTTGACTGACACAAGATCAGTTGCCTTGCGCGCCAGAAAATGCTCCGGCGGAAGCGGCGTAAGATTTTCCGCCGCATACTGGACCTGCATGGGATGGGACTTTTTGCTGGCAAAGTCGATTACGATCTGATTCAGGAGCAGATTCCACTCGCGCACATGACCGAATCCCCAACTCTTGTGCAAACAAAATGTGCCCGGCTTTAGTCTTTCCAGTTGCTCGGCGGCTTTGGACGTGAGCTTTCCCGATTCGACGAGCTTTTGTAATTCAGCGTCCATTTTTTCCAGTGGAGACAATATCATCTCGTGGGATATACGCCATAAGTCCCATGAGCCCGCGCGCCATTTGCGACTTGCTCGCGAATATTTTCGAAGTTGCCCCGCGCCTTGCGGCATGAAAATCTCGCGACGTGACGACGAGCATCTGGTTCTGGATTGCGTTTCACATCGGCGTTTTCATTGCAATCGGAATAGACCTCTTTGCCTCCAAGCGCCGCGGTCGCGAATTAAGCATGCGCGCTGCTTTCCAACGGACCGTCATCTGGGTGCTCGTGTCGCTGGCGTTCAATGCCTTGGTCTGGTACATCAAAGGGCCACATCACGGGCTCGATTTTCTCACCGGTTACCTCATCGAGTATTCGCTGAGCATGGACAACATTTTCGTCTTTGTGCTGATCTTCCAGCATTTTCGCGTTCCTCGCCTCGCACAACGTCGGGTTTTAGTGTGGGGAATAGTCGGGGCGCTCATCATGCGCGGCACGATGATCCTGTGCGGCATCGCATTGGTGCAACGGTTCCATTTCGTTCTTTATCTCTTCGGTCTCTTCCTGCTCGTCACCGCTGCGCAAATGCTTTTTAGAAAACGTACGGTCCGTGATTTCACCGAAGGCTGGGTATTGCGGACGTGCCGCCGCATCCTCCCGATAACGCGCGACTTTCATGCCGAGCATTTTCATGCCCGCGTGGATGGCCGCTGGATGCTGACGCCGCTCGCCTTGACCATGATCGTGATCGAGACCACCGACTTGATCTTTGCTGTCGATTCGATCCCCGCGATCTTCGCGATTACGCGCGATCCGTTCATTGTGTATACGTCCAACATTTGTGCGATTCTAGGCTTGCGGTCGCTTTACTTTCTGTTGGCCGGACTGATGGACCGTTTCATTTACTTGAGAACAGGGCTTGCGTTTGTACTGGCATTCGTCGGGATCAAAATGATTATCGCCGATTACCTGCCCCTGCCGAGGAGCGTCTCACTGGGCATCATTGTGCTCATCCTCGCGGTCACCATTGGTATTTCGATATTGAAGACGCAGAAGCAGGTTGCAGCGGAAGAGCGAAAATAAGTATTGCCTTTGCTCTTTGGAATCATTTAACTGGTTTGGAATGCCTCTGAAAACAATCTTTGCCCTCGCAACGGTGGCTGGCCTTGGCTGCGCAGCCTTGGCCGATATTCAAGACCCGCCTGGGAACGATTACGGGCCAACGCGCAAGCTCGGTCGCGGCATGTCGAATTTTTTCATCGCTCCGACTGAGTTCTTTGTAACCGTTAACCAAGTCAACCAAACGGAACGCAATTCCGCGGGGGCCGGTTATGGCGTTTGGCGTGGACTGGGGCGCGCGGGCGCGCGACACGTAGCAGGTCTTATTGAGATTTTGACGTTTCCGTTTCCAATTTGGCACCAAAGCTACTATCCAATTCTGCCGCCGGACATCCCTTACATTCATGCCGGTTATCCGGAATTTCCTCCTGAGGTCGGTAACGAATCGAAATACCCCTACGTGCGCGATTCGCACCAGGACTTCAACTAGCATTCAGTTTCCGTCCAGTTTGCTTGTTGTTCGGATAAGCCAGCGGCTCCCTCTCGCGTCCGCGTGCTCATCACAAATTTTGTCTCAGCGCTGCGTAAATCTGATTAAACACCTCGCTTCAGCTGGGTGTGAATGAGATGCGCATTGTCGATCTAAGAATCGAAGATGTCGCTTTCGGCGGAAAAGGCGTCGCGCGAGAACAAGGGAAGGCTGTCTTTGTTCCATACACTATTGAGGGTGAGATCGTTTCGGCCGAAATCATGCGTGAGAAAAAGCAATTCGCTGAAGCGGAACTGGTTGAGGTCAAGGAAAGTTCGCAGCATCGCGTAGAACCACAGTGTCCTTATTTCGGCCGATGCGGAGGATGCGCTTACCACCACATCAGCTACGAGCATCAGTTGGCGATCAAATGGCGACAGGTTCGTGACGCGCTCCAGCGAATCGGCAAGCTCAAGGATGTTCCAATGCGGCCGATCATGCCTTCGCCTAAGCAGTATGCATATCGAAATCGCATCACTGTTCACGCGCAGGATGGGAAGATCGGTTTTTTCCATCGCGATTCACATCGATTGATCGACGTCGAGCGTTGCCCGATTTCGAACGATGAAGTCAATCGCGCGCTCGCGCAATTGCGCGCGCGAACATACGTGCGCGATGGCCATTACGCCTTGCGGGCCAGTTCCGAGCCGCGCGTGTTCGCCCAAACAAACGACGAGGTCGCGGATGCGTTACGCGATTTGGTTGTCGATCTCATTCCGCCGAATCAGGGAGTGCTAATCGATGCATATTGTGGCGCCGGATTTTTTGCGAAAACGTTGGTCGGCAAATTTGAGCGCGTAATCGGGATTGATTGGGACAAATTCGCAATCGATGCAGCAAGAGAAAACGCGACTGCAAAAGAAACGTATATCGCCGGCGATGTGGAGGTAGAATTGCGACAGGTAGGGGCGGTTCACCCGAACCGTCTGGCGCACGGGAACAACGCAGCCAGCGGGCGATTGAGGTCAATCGCCCCTACCACAATCATCGTCGATCCTCCTGCGATGGGACTCAGCGAAAATGTCCGTAAAGCCGTCATTGATGCTGAGCCCCAAACGTTGATTTACGTTTCGTGCAGTCCCCCGACACTCGCGCGCGATTTGAGAGAACTACATGAGAAATTCGCGATCGAATCCGTCATACCGCTCGACATGTTTCCGCAAACTGCCGAGATCGAAGTAATGGTGCATTTGCAGTCGTCAGATTGAACCAACGGCCCCGGATGGCTGCCATTCGTTAGCTTTGATCTGTCGCTGCAGCGCTGCGCGACTTTCATTGACGGATCGCGCGGCGAGAAGTCCAATGGCAAGATGGTTTGGCCTTTGGGTGTGGTCATGGCGCGATCGAACTGGCCGATCATACTGCCGTTTGTGATCCTGTTGCTCGCCATCGCCTTCGGGCCCGTGATTGCGCAGCACCATTGGCAAAGTCATTACCACAGGCTTTGTGTCGCGCTCGCCGGAATTGTTTCAGCTTTGCGCCACTCAGGGAAGTTGGCTGGCTCTTTCTCGGAATTTTCGGAACGATGATTCCGGTCCTGGAATTTATGGAAAGCTCCGCCGAAACCCTCGGCTTAACCTCCGCGACAGCGTTTTACTGGGCAACCGGTTTGCTCTCCGCAGTGCTCGATAATGCGCCCACCTATCTCGCTTTTTTCGCAGCGGCGCTTGGACTCTACCGCTTCGACATCAACGAACCGTTGTACGTAGCCCGGTTTAGTTCGGTAAACGGCGACGAATTGGCCGCGCTCTCCCTGGGGGCAACATTCTTTGGCGCGCTCACGTACATGGGCAACGCTCCGAACCTGCTTGTGAAAACAATTGCCGAATACGCTCATGTTTCAGCGCCGAGCTTTGTCGGCTACATCTGGAAGTTCGCTATTCCGATTCTGATTCCTGTCTTCTTGCTAATCTCGATTTTGTTCTTTTCCCGGTGAGGAAGCCCGACAGGTAGAGGGTTGCGTCTTAATGTTTTTTTAACGCATTCGGCACGGAGTTTAATTAACGTTGCTGCCAAACCTCGCTCATCGTTAGGTCAGTATGGGCGAATTTATTGTCGGAGGAATCATTCTAATCACCACGGTGAACTGGCTTTATTCCGGTTTCTGCGAGAACCACGGTAGCTGGCTGGGTGTGGCGCGAACGCAAGATTCAGGCAGCAAGAGGCAATAAGTGGCTGGCCGGGCAATTAGAAGAAGCCTCTAATTCGCCACAAGTCTAGCAATCATGAACGACCTCATCTTCGCGGGAGCCATTATCCTTTTCTTCGTGGTGAGCGCTCTTTACGTGCGCTTCTGCGACAAACTCTAAAGCAATATGGGCACAATCATTGTTACCATCATCGCGCTGTTGCTGTTCGCCTAACTTGTTCATTGCGATGATTCGCCCTGAGAAATTCTAAGGATCGCCAATGCAAGCTTCAGGTTGGATTCAATTTGTCACGCATCCGCGGCAAAAGATTGAGCGGAACCCAGCCAGTCCCGCTGTAATCAGGACCGAGCCAGGAATCGGATACCGCCTTGAAGCCTGACTGGCTCGCCTCAGGTCCACGTTTGCAAGACGTGCCGTTAGGTCGCGGACCTGGCTTTGATGCTCACTTTAATTTCGTCGTATTGCCGTTGCCAGGAAACCACGGCTTTACGCGTAGTCGAACAGCGTCATGAAACCGAAGTCCATGTGCAGTTGTTGGTGGCAGTGGAAGAGAGTGAGGCCAGGATTATCGGCGAGGAAATCGATCTCGCACTGCTGATAGCCGCCTAGCATGACCACATCTTTCAGGACGCCGGCAGTCTTTGTTCCCGCGAGGTTGGTTAGCTCAAAGCTGTGACGATGAAGATGAATGGGGTGAATGTCGTCACTGGCGTTGCTCATCCGCAGACGGTAGCGTTTACCTTGTTTTAGATGAAATGAAGCAGGCGCCGTCTCGTTGCTCATAGGATAAGCGACTCCGTTAATCGTCCAGCGATTGAAGCCTTCCTCAGCGGCGTTGTCCTTGGCGAAAGTCATTTCGAAGGTTTCATCCGGCTCGAGAGCGGAAACGTCAGGCTTGCCAAAACGAGCATAGTTCCATCGAAACGGAGCAGGCGCTGCCCACTGAGCTTTGCCCGACCGACCGGCATACTCTACAACAATGCCCATGCCATGCCGGCGGTCGTCGTCCGCTAAATCGCCCAACACCCAGACACCTGGATGATTCATTTCAACGACGGCGGAAACACGCTCTGCGCTGCCGAGCCACAGAACGGGGACGTGGGCAGGATTGGGGACAGGGTTTCCATCAAGCGCGATGACTTGGAAGGAATGGCCCGGCAAGGCCAGGCTGCGAATTTCGGTCGCGCTGCCATTCAAAATGTGAAAGAGGACACGCTCGCCCTGCTTAACTCGAACCGGCTCGCCGTGGCCGAGCATGCGACCATTAATTGTGAAGAACTTGTAGCCAACTTCGTAGCCGTGCGGCATGCCTTTGGCGAGGGACGCTTTCATTGCCGCTTCGCCTGTCTCCTTGAGAGCTTTCTCAGTCTGGGAAGGCGACAAAAAATCTTGTGGCATGTCGCCGCCGCGACTCAGAGTTGGCTCAAATTCCTTCAGGACAAGAAACACTTCGCGATCATAGCGGCCTGGATTTTCTTTCGGCTCGATGTAAACCGGCCCGACCTGGCCGCTGTATTGGCCAGCCGAGAGATCCGCGCCAGCGCGATCGTGGGTGTGATAGAAACGCAAGCCGGCTGGATTGGGCGTGAACGTGATGCGGCGATGACCATGCGCAGGAATGTAAGGCGTGCCCTCCTCGGCGGCGCCATCGACCTCGGTGGAGACTTTCTGGCCATGCCAATGCAACTGCTCGGGTGTGTCTGTTTCGTTGGAAATTTCCACCGTTACCTCACGGCCTTCTTGAAAGCGGACGAGCGGACCGGGGAACTGACCATTGTATGTGATAGTTGAGAGAATTTGGTTAGGCGCAATTTCGATGGGCGCAGCCTTGATGCGTACCGTGTAGTCGGCAGCGGCTTCGGCGCCAGCGCCGAAAAGATGTTTTGAAGAAACCAAAAGCGCGCCTGCGGCCAGCCCGGCAGTCCGGAGGAACTCGCGCCTCGATTCAATAAGTCTCTCCATCGAATTTCTTCCAATAAAGTTGCCGCATGTAACGCGCGCTCGTTGCCCCGGCAAAGGCGAACGCGCCGTCGACAGGCCAGCGCGAATAAGAGATCTGCGACTTTGTTCGTCCACAACTTTCTCTAACTTATTTGCGGCAAAAGATTGGGCTGAACCCAGCTAGTCGGTCGTTAATCAGGACCAAGCCAGGAATCGGATACTGCTTCGGAGCCGATCCTCAAGTCCATGTTTGCAACACGCGAAGATCATTCTCGATGGTCCAGCTGTCCTGCGACGGCAGGTCGGTTGCTGCCGCCTCAAAGCGCGCCCGGTGCATATCAGCGAACGCCGTGAATCCGTTGCGCAGTTCGTTGATACTCTGCTCCATCCAGCGGCGCAGCCGATTTGCCTAAAGGCTTAGAAACTCCAGCAACCAGCCCGTCGAGTTCTGCGCGGATACCGTCGAGTTTATGTGCAGCCTCGTCAGAAAGCGGGCCATACGCGCGCATTCGCTCCGGAGTGAGTTCATTAAGATCGAGCAATACATTAGATTGATCGCGGAAGCCCATACGGCGCCTGAGTGCGGTTCGGGCGGGGGAATGTTCAGTTCGTCCATAACCCACTCGACATGTTTCCCCAAACTGCCGAGATCGAAGTGCTGTGCATCTTCACGCATAGACGAGCAGGTCGATCTCTTCCGGCAACGAGTTCGACACTTCACGAATCACATTGCCACGAAGCAGATTGATCAGGGCATTTCGTTGCGGAGCGCCTAGAATAACCCGCGATGCGCCAAGAGTCGCCGCAACGTCGACGATTGTCTCGGCCGCTGATGGGCTGACAGCGTAACAGAACAGCGGCGTAACGTCGCCCGCCTTGCGTTTAGCTTCAGCAAAGATCTCACTTGCCTCCGCGTCCTCCTGCCATTTGCGACCAACGTCCTGTTCAGTCATGAACGGTTGTTCGCGCACGAAGAGCAAATACAGGCGGGAGCCGACCTTGGCGGCTTCGCGTAGTGAAAAATCCAGCGTTCGCCCGGGGCTGCGAATCGCGCAAAAGGACCGCTTCGCTATCTGGAGAAACCGGCGGCTCGATTTTCACCTGCGTCATATTGACTTTAAGCCGCGCGCGGTTGGAGCGCCGTCAACGGAAATCGATAGCGACGCTGCGGCTCATGGTGGCAGCTTCAGGTCCATGTTTGTAAAACGCGCAAATCATTCTGGATGGTCGAGCTATCCTGTGACGGCAGGCCGGTTGCCGCCGCCTCAAAGCGCGCCCGGTGCATATCAGCGAACGCCGTGAACGCGTTGCGCAGTTCATTGATACTCTGCTCCATCCAGCGTCGCAGACGATTTGCGTAAAGGCTTAGAAACTCCAGCAATGCGCGGCCGTAATAGGTCTCCAGTTTTCGCTGAATATACGACGCCAGCACGCCTTTGCCGAGTAAGGAGACCAAGCGCGGTTTTTCGATGACAATCTTTTGCGAAATCTCGTTGACGTCGATCATGGGCATGCCCGTCGGTTGCGGTAACTCCTCAGGAGCGTCTCCACCTGAAGCCGAGGCGGCGGTGTTCATCGCGTTGGCCAGCGTGTCGCGGGTTTCCTCGATTGCACGCAGCGTGGCAGCTACCGGTTCCGCGATCATCTGCGTAAGGGTCTCGGCAAAAATTGACGGCGCATCCACATCATCTGATTTGATCAGGGCCGCTGCAATCCGCTCTGCAGCGACGTGGATGATCGCGCGCTGCATCTTGGTAATTTTTCGTGTTAGAAAGAAGCATTCCCCTTGGGCGCGCTCCAAAGTGCGTTCGCCGTCGCGCAACGCTTCCGTTGTGTCTTCAGGCGCCGTGACCTGTTCAGCCGAAGATTCTTCGGAGCTCGCTTCTAGCCTGCGCGCCAGGGCGCCGATGACGGCCTCGCGCAGCGCACCGATCTTGCGCTTTTGCGAAATGATCGCCAACTCGTGATGTCGAGCGAGGAACGGGCGCAATTCGCTTTCGAACCACCGATCGCACAGCGCGGCGTCCGCGCCGAAGACACTGACGGCATGGACAGGCGGTTCAATGCGAAGCTGATCGCGAAGATTCGCTTTCACGTACGAAATCATTTGTTGCCGTTCGGCAGCAGTAAACAAGTCCGCTTTGCTGATGAGCACCATCGCGCTTGCGCCCGCTTGATAAAGCGCCTGCACCACAACGAGATCATCCTGGGTTAGCCCGGCACTGGCATCGATTAGAACAATCCCAAGATCACAGCGCGGCAGATACGCGATTGTCTCCTCCGCCCCGGCAACTGCAAGCGAGCCAAGTCCTGGTGTATCGACGAAAGTAACACCCTCCGCCAGGCGATCGGATGGCAGTTTAACGAAGATGCGCGTAACATGCTTTTTGTTTCCCGGATTTTTCTGTTCGGTCGCAAATTCTGGCAACTCAGACAGTGGAATGATTTGCGGCTGCGCTTCGGCAAATTCGATTCCTGCCTGTGCAACAGGACCATGGCTGATCCGCGTGGGGATCGCCGTGACCGGCGTCACCCCGACCGGCAATACGTCTGTTTGCAAAATATAATTGAGGAGTGACGACTTACCGGAGCTGACTCTCCCGAAAACGCCAACCTCGAATGCTGCAGATTCCATTCGGTCGAGCAGCATGCTGAGCGTGCCGCGGAATTCGACTAGACCGTGCGCGGTAATGATTCTCTCAATTTCGCTGAGCAAATGAATCTCGTCAGTTGTCTTGCCTAACTGTTGGAGTCGCTGTTGCAAATCGCCGCCAGCGCCTTTGCCTAGAAAACTTCGCAACTTCGCCACCAGCCCGTCGAGTTCTGCGCGGATACCGTCGAGTTTATGTGCAGCCTCGTCAGAAAGCGGGCCATACGCGCGCATTCGCTCCGGAGTGAGTTCATTAAGTGAGATCGAGCAATACATCAGATTGATCGCGGAAGCCCATATCGCGCCCGAGTGCGGTTCGGGCGGGGGAATGTTCAGCTCGTCCATAACGCGTCGCATCGCATCGCGGATTCGAAGGATGTAATCGTGCGTTACCTTGCGTTGGATCGGCGTGGTGTCGTCAGAGTGTCTCCGGAAGGGTGACGGCGAGCCTGCATCCACCATTGTGTGCTCGGCTTCCGACAATAGCTTGTCGATGTACTGAAACGTCGTGCGCACATGCCGCTGATGATGCTCGCTGAAACCGTGCGCGTGGGTTCGGTCATTCATTTTTCTCGCCAATTTCTCCTACGTCCTCCACGCTCAACACCCTGATGCGCCGCCGGTAGAGGCGGCCCCAGGCGTGCATCATCTCGACTGTGGGTTGGAAAAATTTTTGCGCGATCAGTGTCGGTACAAAGGCGCTTAGGATAACTACACTTACTAGGATCGTGTACTGATTTTGGTCGATGATCCCGTTCTGGAGGCCATACAATGAGGAAATGGTTCCAAATGTCAGGCCGGTGGCCATAAGCAGGGTGGTATAGCTGGCTTCCTTCACCTTCATGTAATGCAATCGCGCGAGCGGAAACACGCCGGCGATCTTGGTCGCCATTTTCAAAATGAGGAAGGCGCTGATCACCAAAACACCAGTCCACAACGCTGGTAGCGAGACGTACAAGCCCGCTTTGATAAAATAGAACGGCGTGAAGACAGCAAACGCGATGCTGCGCATGCGACGAACCAGCGTCTTATCGCGAAGAAATACGCCTGCTAGGACAAGACCGAGGAGATAAGCGGGCAGGACCGCTTCGCTTTTGGCGGCGGTGGCGAGGCCGCCGAGAAAAAACAGAAAGAAGAAGATAAATTTTACCTCCGGTTCGCTCACCTGCGTTGCGCCCAGGCGGGCGATGATCGATTGCGTCCAGCGCGGCATGAACCACAGCACGAGCAACGTCACAATTACAAACAACAGGAGCCAGAGATTATAGTTCGCAAACAATGTCCCCAACGCCAGAACGGTTCCGAAATCCGTAATGAAGCACGCAGCAAGAATCATCTTGCCCATCGCAGTGTCGCTGAATCCTCCCTCGATCATCACCGCATAAACGACGGCGACGGACGTCGTCGAGAGCGCAATTCCCGCGATTTGCGCCTGATGGAGCGGCCAGCCGAAAACGAATTGCGCGCACACCCAAACGACTGCGAATGGAATGGCAAACGAGAGAACGCCAATGAGCACACTCACGCGCCAATTGGCCTTGAGTGATATCCGATCAATTTCCGCGCCGGCCAGGAAGGTAAGAACGCCGCTGCCGAGTAAGGCAAGGAAGTTGGTCCACTCAGTGGATTGCAAGATATGATGCAGGTTTCCAGCGCTGGCGCTCGCCCCGGCGATACCGATATGCAACGTGCCGCCTTCCAATCCCACGGCGAGATTGCCCGCGACAACGCCGACCAGAATCTCAATTAACGCCACGGAGATTCCGGTCCGGATCGAGACCAGGCTGGCGATCAACGCCAGAGCCATCCAGACTGCAGCTATAAACCAGATGTTGTTGAGCATAAAAATTCCTTCCGCTTGGAAGGAGTCATTAGCTCACGCGGTTTCCTCCCGCGGACGCGGGAGAAGGCCTATTCGAGCAGCTTCAAGAACCTCCAAAACATCACATCGAGTCGATTCGTAGTCAAGCTGACTTGCCCCAGAAAAGAGCTTGCCAGTGAACCAGCGCGCAATGGAGATTCTCCGCAAATAGACAATGGCGGAACTGATAGAGGATCTTGTTCTCGACGCGAGTGCGGGCGTGCATCGGCCGCGCAACTTGGATTGGAAACGCGCTGCCGCATTGCTCTACGGCGATTGGGGCACCAGTAAGGCGTACGTAATTGGTCTGGCATTTGTGGCGGCCGGATTTTCGTCGCTGCCGATCATCCTTGCCGTCTGCGCGCTGACCGGTTTGGTGGGCATCAATTACGCGGTCATTTGCCGTCATTTTCCTGACGGCGGTGGCGTTTATTCAGCAGCCCGCTCGCAAGGCAGATTGCTCGCGGTGGTCGGCGCGTTGTTGTTGCTTGCAGACCTCACCGTGACCGCGGCGCTGAGCGGTTGGTCCGCTCTTACCTACATCACCTCTGGCGCGGAAGACGTCGCATGGATCAAAATCGCGCGCGATCACATCGCGCTCACAACAATCGGCGTGCTGCTGATGATGGGCCTGATCAATTATTTTGGGCCGAAGCATTCCGGCAGCTTGGCCGTGGCACTGGCGGTGCCGACGGCGGTGGTCGTTGTTGTTTTGGTCGCATTGAGCGTGCCGCATTTGACCACGCATTTTCTCGAGCCGCCGCACAGAAGTCTGGGCGCCGTGTGGGTGCAGTTCGTCGGCGTGATCCTTGCTTTGTCTGGCGCGGAGTCGATCGCGAATCTCACCGGCGTAATGAAGCTCGATCCGGGATCGACAATGGAACACCCGAGCGTCGCGCGTGAGTCAACGAAAGCGATCACACCAGTGGCGATCGAAGTTGTTTTAGGCACTGCGCTCCTCGGATGGGCCATGCTTTCGCTGCCTTCCGTGCTCGGCAAGACGTTGCATCTGACCGATCGCGGCCAGATCACTGCGGCCCTGGGCCAACGCAGTGAGGACATGTTGCGTTTCATCGGCGAACAATTTGCAACCGCCACGTTTTCACCTGCGTTCGGTCAGATTTTCGGCTGGATCGTTGGAATCGTTTTTTTCCTTCTGCTCTTGAGCGCGGCCAATACCGCCATCGTCGCAATAATCGGTCTGCTTTACATGATGTCGCGCGACCGTGAGATGCCGCGCCAATTCAGACGGCTCAACCGCCATGGCGTCCCTACGTGGCCCCTCGCCATCGCCATCGGCCTGCCTGTCGTTGTGCTGCTTTTTGCCGCGGATTTTAACGCACTGGCCGGCCTTTATGCCATTGGTGTTGTCGGCGCTATCACGGTTAATCTCGGTTCGTGCACATTCAATCGCACCATGGGATTCACCTGGTACGATCATTTGCTCTTCGGCATCACCTTCGTGATCCTGGCTTTTGTCGAGATTACGTTGGCCCACACGAAACTGGATGCACTTCAATTCGTGCTGGCGGTTTTGATCGGCGGGCTCGCCTTGCGCGCTTACACGTTGAAGCTTCAGGGTCTCACCACTCTCACCGTCACGCGGGAAATCGCCAAGATGGTCACGCCCGACCTGGCTGCGACTCTTCGGCCACAGTTGCAGGAAGGCCAAAAAATCATGGTCGCAGCGCGCGGGATCACGCCAGTGCTCAGTTTCGCCATGGACGAAGCGCAGTTACGCAAGGCCACGCTGTGCGTCCTCTATGTGAAAGAGGTGGCGGTTTATTACACAGCAGCCGGCACACCGCTTGGCCGCGCCAAATGGCAGGACGATCCGGAAGCAAACGCTATCATGTCCTCCATGCTGAAACTGGGCGAAGAGCGCGACATCTGCGTCGTGCCGCTGTACGCGGTAAGCCCGGACGCCGCCGCGACCATTGTGGATCTTGCCGCGACGATGGGCATCGATTTCCTTGTCATCGGCGCCTCGCAACGCAGCGCCATGGCGAAATTGCTCCGCGGCAGCGTGGCCACGAACGTGGCGCAGCAACTACCCGACTCGATTCGTTTGATCATTTACGGATGAGTTTCATTGAACGTTGAGTGTTGAACGTTGAACGTTTCCAGCCATGACCCCGCCCAAGATCCTGATCGCCGATGCAATCTCGAAACGCGGAGTGGACGAGCTCTCGCGCGAGCACGCGCTGGAGGTCACGGTCAAAACTGGATTGAGCGAGCGCGAACTTGTCGATCTCATTTCACCGTTCGGCGCGCTAATCGTGCGCAGCCAGACAAAAGTTACGGCGCCGATTTTAAATGCGGCTGCCAACCTTCGCGTCGTCGGTCGCGCGGGAGTGGGTGTGGACAATGTCGATGTTGAGACAGCGACGCGCCGCGGGATCGTTGTGCTGAACGCGCCCGGCGGAAATACCGTTTCCACTGCCGAACATGCGTTTTCACTATTGCTCTCGGTGGCCCGCAGGATTCCGCAAGCTGACTCAAATGTTCGCGGCAAACATTGGGACAAAAAGAATTTCGAAGGCGTCGAGCTTTACAACAAAACGCTTGGCGTTATTGGCATGGGCCGGATCGGCAGCGAGTTGAGCCGGCGCGCGATCGCTTTCGGGATGCGCGTTGCCGCTTACGATCCTTATCTGTCAGCGACGCGCGCGCGCAGTCTGCAAGTGGAGTTGGTGGACGAGTTGGATGATTTGCTCACGGTCGCTGATTTCATTTCCCTGCATACGCCGCTCACCGCAGAAACGCGCCACATTCTCGATACGGCCCGACTGCAAAAAACAAAGCGCGGCGTCCGCATTATCAACTGCGCGCGCGGCGGTTTGATTGACGAGGTGGCGCTGGTTCAAGCGTTGCAGGATGGGCGTGTGGCGGGCGCAGCGCTGGACGTTTTCGAGATTGAACCGCTCCCTGCCGATTCGCCATTGCGCGGCGCGCCCAACCTTGTGCTCACTCCGCATCTCGGCGCATCGACAGTCGAAGCGCAGGAGAGTGTCGGCATCGAGATCGCGCAATCCATCCGCGCAGTATTGCTGGAGGGAACGATCCGCAACGCGGTGAACATGCCAAATCTCGACGCGAAAACGCTGGCAGTCATCGGACCGCATCTGCGTTTTGGCGAGAAGCTCGGCAAATTTCTGTCGCAGATCGCGCCAAAGCGCGCTGACTCGCTCAACATTAATTACAGCGGAAAAGTCAACGAGGTGGATACGACTGCGATCACGCGCGCAGTACTGAAAGGATTTTTGCAACTCGCCGGCGGCAGCGAAGTCAACGAAGTGAACGCGCCTGCGTTTGCTGAGATTCTCGGGTTAAAAGTGAGCGAATCGCGGCTGAGCGCGCCGGGTGATTATACCGACATGCTCGAATTGTCGGCTGTCGGCGAGGGAAAAACCGTTGCGGTCGGTGGCGCATTTTTCGGAGCGACACCGCGAATTGTCAGCATTAACAGCCGCCCGGTCGAAGCGCGACCCCATGGCGTGGTGCTCGTGTTGGAAAACACCGATCGCCCCGGGATGGTCGGCCGCATCGGCACGCTGCTCGGCGATCACGGCGTGAACATTGCCACCATGTCGTTGAGCCGAAATCAGGCCGGTGGCACCGCGCTCACGCTGTTAAATCTCGACAACGCACCCAGCGAAGAATTGCTCGAAGAAATTCGTGCGACCGAGGACATTCATTCCGCGCAAGTGATTCAGCTGTAGCCACGGCCCTGAGGCCCTCCTCTAGGGAACAGACAAACGGGTGACGCGCCACGGGCGCGTGGCTACAGCAGCAGGCGAATTGCCTTGTCGCGGATGAATCAATCCAATAGAACGCTTCAATATGGACTTCGGCGCTCATTCAATCATTTGGATCATTCTTGTTGGTCTTGTCATTGGCGCGATCGCGAAACTGTTGATGCCAGGAAAGGACCCCGGCGGTTGCATCGTCACGATTTTGCTCGGCATCGCCGGTGCGCTTGTTGGCACGTGGATCGGTAGCATTTTTATGGGCGAGAATTACGTGGCCGGCTGGATTATGTCGATCGTTGGCGCGATGATCCTGTTGCTGCTGTATCGATTGCTCTTCAGGCGCGGCGCCTAGCGCCGATTACGTGTTGTAGCCGGTGCTCGCTGCAGCGAGCACCGAACCATTTATCAGGTGTTCGCCGCGGCGAACGCCTCTACACCGAAATCCCGGGATTTGCTCTGCGTAGCGAATGCGACATTGTCATTCTTCATGGCCGCGCCGAAAACAGGTCTAGTCATCATCGCCTTCGCCGCGCTTTATGTGATCTGGGGTTCGACTTATCTCGGCATCCGTTTCGCGATCGAGACGATCCCGCCGTTTCTCATGGCAGGCGCGCGCTTTCTGTTGGCAGGCGCGATCATGTACGCGATTGCCTGGTCGCAAGGAATCGGTAAATCAAGCTGGGCAAACTGGCGCACGTCGTTGATCATCGGCGCCTGTTTACTGCTTGGGGGTAATGGCGGGGTGACAATTTCGGAAGAATACGTCGACTCAGGGCTTGCAGCGGTGATCGTGGCGATCGTTCCCATTTATATTGTGCTGTTGGGGTGGGTGACGGGAATGGCGTCGCGACCGACTCCAATTATCTGGCTGGCACTCGCAGGTGGTTTTGTGGGAGTTGGAATCTTGTTTGGTCCGGCTTTGCATTTCCACTCGAACGGCGGTCAAAATCCCGCGATCGGAATGTCGATCCTGCTCGTCTCGACTTTCATCTGGTCGGCAGGTTCGCTGTATTCGCGCGTCGCTAGGCACGCGGCCTCACCGTTTCTCACTGCTGCTCAACAAATGATCTGCGGCGGCATCTTACTCTTGCTCGCGGGCATTGGGACCGGCGAGCCGCCACGCTTTCATCCCGGTTCGATCTCGATCTTATCGCTCGCCTCTTTTGTTTATCTCGTGCTCATTGGAGCCGTGGTTGGATACACGGCTTACATTTGGCTGCTGCGTCATTGTGAGCCGGCGAAAGTCGCCACCTATGCTTATGTGAATCCGATTGTGGCAGTGCTGCTCGGCGCGCTTTTTGCAGGCGAAAGTTTAACCATGCGGACATTGATCGCCGCTGCTCTGATTATCGGGTCCGTTGCGCTTGTGATCACGGCACAGCAACTAAGGGCAAGAGTCGAGCCGCCTATTAGCGCTGCGTTAGAGCCAGCTGATTAAAAAACAAGGAACGGCGGTCTCAACTCCGCCGCATGAAAGCGCGGGTTGGAAACGGCTCCTGCTTGAGCTTTAATTCGGGCATGGCCCCCGAGCAGAAGGATCGCCAGCAAACAATTGAAGTCGCCAGGCGCAACTGGCAGGCGGAAGTCGAGACCGCGCAAACCTATCGCGATTTGGCCGACCGCGAGCGCGACGAAAAGCGCAAGGGCATTTTGTTGCGCATGGCCGAAGCGGAAGAGCGCCATGCACAGCGTTGGGAGGAGAAATTGAAGGACCTCGGCGCAGAGCCGCCTGTTTACAAAGACACTGTTGCGCGCCGGTTGAATCGCTGGTGGAACAAAATCGCGGGAGCGGAGATTGCGATTCGCCGCATGGAAGCCACCGAAGAACGGCAGGAAGCCGAATTCCATGATCAGGCAGAGCGCGCGTTCGCAGGCGAAGCAGATGTGCAGGAATTTTTACGGAAAAGCGCGCTTGAAGAAAAGGCGCATGCGCGAGCACTAAGCGCAATGGCACCACCGGTTAGTCCGCGCACGGCGCTGGACAAAATTTTAAAGCGCGAACGGTGGCATGGGCGAGGGGGCGGTTGGGTAGCCGACGCGATCTACGGAGCAAACGATGGATTGGGCGCGGTGTTCGGCATTGTTTCAGGCGTGGCTGGCGCGACGAACAACCAGCAACATTACATTCTGATTTCTGGCCTCGCCGGAATGCTCGCTTCCACGCTCTCGATGGGTGCCGGCGCGTATCTTGCCGCTAAGAGCGAGGCGGAAGTTTATGAAGCGGAAATTTCGCGTGAGCGCGCAGAAGTTGAAGAGAATCCGGAAGAAGAAATCGAGGAGATGTCGCTCTTCTATCAATTGCAAGGATTCACTCCGGAAGAATCGCAGAAAATGGCAGAGCGCCTCGCCCAGCAGCCGGAACAATTCGTGCAGGCCATGGCGCAAAGTGAGCTCGGGTTGTCTGAGCATCGATTTCCGAATCAATGGACTGCCGCGATTTCGGCTGCCGTTTCTACTGCGATCGGCGCATTTGTTCCAATCATTCCATTTTTCTTCTCGGGTGGCTTGACTGCGGTGATTGCTTCGTTCGGCATCAGTCTGGCAGCACACTTTCTTGTCGGCGCGTTGAAATCGCTGATCACCGTTCGATCCTGGTGGGCGTCGGGTCTGGAGATGACATGGATTGGCATCATCGTCGCGGTTGTGACCTACGGGCTGGGACTTGCATTCGGCTCCTTCGGCTAAGAACCGTTCAGAAAATGCTTCGCATTTCGAACACCGCGCCGGGGTGCGCTACATTGTCGCTTTGTAGTTGATCTGTGTGCCGACGCGGACGGTGTCTGAAACATATCCGATCTGGATCAACCGTAGGCGCACGAGGCGGGGGAAGGCATGGCAGTGCGGGCGGCGGCGAGCCTGTGCCAGTGGTCGCCGGCAAGGTCGAACAAAAAGACATGCCGATTTATCTCGATGGTCTGGGGACAGTGCAGCAGGTTCTATTTTCTGAAGGGCAGGATGTAAAAACCGGGGACCTGCTTGCGATTGTCGATCCGCGCCCGTATCAGGCGGCGCTTGATCAGGCGATTGCCAAAAAATCTCAGGACGAGGCGCAACTGGCGAACGCCAAAGTCACGCTCGCGCGCAACACCGATCTGATGAATAAGAAGGTAATCGCGCAGTCGGATTTCGACACCTCGAAATACTCCGTCGATCAGTTCCAGTCTGCGGTACAAGCCGATCAGGCGGCAATTGAGAGCGCGCGCACCAATCTCGATTACACGCAAATCAAATCGCCGATCGTTGGAATCGTGAAGAAAAACGCGATTATGATGGTCGACTTTGCGCTCGATGCCGAACGCAACGAAGGACTGAGCCCCGAAGAATCAATTTACCAGGCCTGCCTTGTGCGTTTTCGCCCCATCATGATGACAACCTTGGCTGCGATGTTCGGCGCATTACCCCTTGCTATCGGAATGGGCATCGGCAGCGAATTGCGCAGACCACTTGGCATCGCTATCGTTGGCGGCCTGATTGTTTCGCAGATACTCACGCTTTACACGACTCCCGTGATCTATCTGGCACTCGATCAACTCCGGCAACGCAAAAACAAACGAACTTCGCGTGCCATCGATCTGCACCCGATCGCCTGGCCACCGCTTTCCGGGTCGGCTGCGAGGTAAAGCTGACGAGCCATCGTACTGTATTGTGCCATCAGGAGAGCGAAGGTTGCTGGCGCTTTTGGTATTCCAAATGGCCTCAAAACATGTCCCAAGATCGGGACACCGAAATCCCGCAACTGGAATGAATCGAGTGCCGTGGCGATTCAGTCAAAGGAAGCAAGTCGCTATCCAAGCTAGGATTAATTAGAACGAGGATGGTTGGCACGAGCATTGCAAAGGGAATTGACACTGGCCAAACACCCGGTTGAGAAATAGTCGGTGACGAAAATCTTAATCGCAGACGATCAGCGCGACGTGCTCGAAGCGCTGCGCATTTTGCTCAAAGGCGAAGGTTATCATTCGGAAGGGGTCACCTCGCTCAGCGGCATCTTCCTTGCGCTGGAGAAAAAAGAATATTCGCTCCTGCTAATGGATTTAAATTACGCGCGCGACACGACGTCGGGCCAGGAAGGCTTGTCAGCGATTTCAAAAATTCAGGAGATGGATCCCACACTGCCAATTGTCGTGATGACAGCGTGGGCGACGATTGAGTTGGCAGTGGACGCAATGAAACGCGGCGCGCGTGATTTTGTAACCAAGCCGTGGGACAACCAGCGCCTGCTGACGATCGTGAGGACGCAGATCGAGCTCGCGGCAGCGCTGCGCCGCGAGCGCAAGCTTGAAGCGGAAAACGAAATGTTGCGCGGCACCATGCCGCATTTGATCGCGCAATCGCCTGCGATGCGGAGCGTCATCGAAATGACTTCGCGCGTCGCGCCATCAGATGCGAACGTGTTGATCACCGGCGAAAACGGCACGGGAAAAAGCCTGATTGCGCGGGCGATTCACGCTCTCTCACCGCGAGCATCGCGTACGATGATCACCGTCAACATGGGCGGTTTGTCCGAGACTCTGTTTGAGAGCGAACTATTCGGACACGTAAGGGGCGCGTTCACTGATGCAAAGACGGATCGGGCAGGACGCTTCGAACTCGCCGATGAGAGCACGCTTTTCATGGATGAGATTGCAAACATTCCGCTTGCTCAACAGGCCAAACTTTTGCGGGTAATTGAAACAGGCGATTTCGAACGGGTTGGCTCATCTAAAACGCTTCACGCCAACGTCAGAATCATCTCGGCCACAAACGCAAATTTGGAAAACAAAATGGCGGCCGGCCGCTTTCGGCAGGATCTGCTGTTTCGACTTAACACAATTCAGATCGAGTTGCCGCCGTTGCGCGATCGACGCGAGGACATCATACCGTTGGCAAATAACTTTCTTCGTCAACACGCTGAGCGTTACCGGAAACAGATTGGCGGTTTTGGCGAGACGGCTCGAGAGCGTTTGCTACAACATCCTTTCCCCGGAAACATTCGGGAACTGGATCACGTCGTCGAGCGCGCGGTGCTCATGACCCAAGATCGACAAATTCGCGCAGCCGATCTTGGTTTGACCACTGGCGGCAGCGAAGCGCGGAATGTCGAGGAGATGAGCCTTGAAGAGGTCGAAGCATTTCTGATCAAAAAGGCGCTCGCCCGAAATGATGGCAACGCGCGTAAGGCCGCAGAGGCGCTGGGCTTGAGCAGAAGCGCCTTTTACCGCCGCTTGCAGCAATATGGCCTGTAAAAATTGCGGATTGCGTATTGCCGATTGCGAATTGCACGTTTGATGGTTCGCAAACGAACAAATCCAAGGCGGCTTTCCTACGAAGGGAAAATTACCTGGCTCAGCTTTGCGGCGGTTGCTCCCTCGGTTGTTACGGCGCTTACGCTTCTCTGGTTCGGCGATTACAGCCCCAAAGTACAGTGGACGCTAACGATTCTGATTCTCGGCTGCTTCGTCACGTTCATTTCCAGCGCGCGCGAACAGACTATTCGGCCGCTGCAAACGCTGTCCAATCTTCTCGCGGCGTTACGTGAGGGTGATTACTCGATCCGCGCACGCGCCGCCCACGAAGGGAGCGCCTTGGGTGAAGTTCTCATTGAAGTTAACTCACTCGGTGAAACTTTGCGTCAACAGCGCCTCGGCGCGTTCGAAGCCACTGCGTTGTTGCGCACGATCATGAGTGAAATCGATGTGGCGATTTTCACTTTCGATCCCGAACGGCGTCTGCGTCTTGTCAATCGCGCCGGCGAAAGCTTGCTGGGGCAGCCGATGGACAAACTGTTAAGCAAAACAGCGAACGAACTTGGGCTCGACGGATGCTTTCATGCAGATCAGGACGAGCCGCTCACGTTGAGTTTTCCTGGCGCATCAGGCCGATGGGGTATTCGCCGAAGTACCTTTCGCGAACAAGGTTTGCCGCACGAGTTGCTGGTGTTAACAGATCTCAGTCGCACGCTGCGTGAGGAGGAACGACGCGCTTGGCAACGCCTCGTGCGCGTGCTCGGGCACGAGATGAACAACTCGCTCGCGCCAATCAAATCACTTGCCGCAAGTTTGGAATCGCTGCTGCGCCGCGATCGGCTTCCGCCGGATTGGAAAGATGATGCAAGCGCGGGATTAAACTCGATCGCGTCGCGGGCCGATTCGCTCGGCCGTTTTTTACAGGCTTATACACGATTGACAAAACTTCCGCCTCCACAAAAACAGGACGTCGATCTTCCCAAGCTTGTGCAACGGGTCGTGGACTTGGAACCAAGGCTCAAGGTGGAAGTTCTGCCGAGTCCAAAAAGAATGATTCGTGCGGACGCGGCGCAAATTGAGCAAGCGTTAATCAATCTCATGCACAACGCTGTCGATGCGGCACTGGAAACTCACGGAACCGTCGCCATCGGATGGCGTGAGAGAGAAGGTTGCGTCGAACTCTTTGTTCAGGACGAGGGGCCGGGCATTATGAATCCCGCGAATCTTTTCGTGCCGTTTTTTACGACAAAGCCCCACGGCTCTGGAATTGGTCTGCCATTGAGCCGTCAAATTGCCGAAGCTCACGGCGGCTCGCTGATTCTAGTCAACCGCGAGAATTGCCGAGGTGCGGAAGCTCTGCTACGCCTGCCGCGGTAGAATCTTTGGAGTGCGGCGATCCCGCGACTGCGGAACCGCTTTAAAAGCGCGAGCATATCGGCGCCTCCAAATTGCGTCCCAAAGTTGGGACGACGTAATCCCACAAGCGGATTGAAAAAAACTCAACTTTGATCCGTCGCTGAACCGTAAGTCGCTGATACAGCGCGAAATATCGTATCACTGTTTGCAGTTGGCACGCACATTGCATTAACAACTACCAACGAAAGGGACAGAGAAATGAAACCGATCTTTATGACTGCTCGTAACAGCCGGAAATTTCCGGTTGTTGAATTCAATTATCAACCGAGGGCGTTTGTCGGCTACCAGGGACGATGCGCCAAAACTGCAGGGCCCTCGTTTCGCAGCATCAGCCGCGAGTATTTCCAAACCGAAGCGCGGCGCGATTTCGTGCGCGAAGCAATTTTCTTCGCAGCCATCGTTGCTACGACCGCAGCGCCATTTCTTAGCGCCGCATCTGCCCTTAGCGAATTTTGTCGAGCAATTGGTCAGTTCTGATTCAACTGTGATTCCGCAGCGAAAGTCAAAAGAAGAAACGATTGTGCGTCCAGCCGGATTTGCGCCGAGTCTTTCCTCGATGGACGTGCCGCGCGTAGGGGTAGCAGCAAAAAAACGCAAGCGTCGTATCATCATCATCGCTGCCTCCGTCTTCGGTTTGATTGTCGCTACGATTGCAATTTCACGGTTGAAACCAGCGGTGCCGAGCATCGATCGCTCCACGGTCTGGATCGACACGGTGAAACGCGGCCCGATGGTGCGTCAGGTGCGTGGTCTTGGCACTCTCGTGCCCGAAGACATTCGATGGATTCCCACAAACACCGAAGGTCGCGTGGAAAAAATAAATATCTGGCCGGGCACAAAAGTTGAGCCCGGCGACGTTATATTAGAGTTGAGCAGCCCCGAACTGGAGCAGAGCGCGCACGAAGCCGAATCCAAGGCGAAAGCCGCCGAGGCCGATCTGGCGACGTCGCGCGCGACATTGCAACGCGAGCTTCTCGATCAGGAATCCAAAACTGCAACTGCGCACTCCGCCTACGAGCAGGCGAAAATGGAGCGGCAAACCAACGACCAGCTGGCGAAGAACGGTCTCGTGGCCGACCTCGTTTACAAAACTTCGAAAATCAAAGAACAGGAATGTCAAAAGAGCGACGAGATCGAGTCGAAGCGCTTGGCGTTCGCGCGCGATTCGATCGAGCCGCAGTTGGCCGCAAAGCAGGCGGCAGTCGATCAAGCGAATCAGCTCGCGAAATTGAAGCTGGATCAAGTTGAAGCCTTGCATGTGCGTGCTGGGATGTCGGGTGTACTGCAACAATTGCCTGTGCAGATCGGGCAGCGGCTGAAAGTCGGTGATAACTTGGCGCGCGTGGCGGACCCGACGAAGCTCAAGGCGCAGGTCAAAATTGCTGAGACTCAGGCGAAGGACATTCAGGTCGGCGAAAAGGCGATGATTGATACTCGCAACGGCGTCGCAAATGGCCATGTCACGCGAGTCGATCCCGCCGTGGAGCAGGGGACCGTGACCGTCGATGTTGCGTTCGATGAACTGCTGCCGAAAGGCGCGCGGCCTGATCTTAGCGTTGACGGAACAATCGAGCTCGAACACCTCGACGACGTTGTTTATGTCGGTCGCCCAGCTTTCGGTCAGGAAAACAACACTGTTGGCATGTTCAAGCTCGTTAACGGCACGTCGGAAGCGGTGCGCACGCCCGTGAAGGTCGGCAAAAGTTCAGTGAACACCATTCAAATTTTAGAAGGTCTCCAACCAGGGGACCAGGTCATTCTTTCAGATACAAGTGCGTGGGATGCGCACGACCGAATTCGCCTTAACTAAACAACAAAATGAACTCGACTGACATAACTGCGACCGAACCAACGAATGTGGTCAACGGAAACGGTGTCGCTCCGTTGATCCACCTTACCGGCGTCACCAAGGTGTTTCTCACTGACGAAGTAGAAACCCACGCCCTCTCCGGGATCCATCTTGACATTCGCGAAGGTGAATATGTTTCAATCGCTGGGCCGTCAGGTTGCGGGAAGACTACACTGCTGTCCATCCTCGGACTGCTCGATACGCCTTCAGATGGCAGCTACACGCTGAAGGGCCATGAAGTCGCTAATCTTTCATTCGCGGATCGAGCACGGGTTCGGAATCGCGAAATCGGTTTCATTTTTCAAAGTTTCAATCTGATCGGCGATCTCACGGTTTTTGAGAATGTCGAATTGCCGCTCACCTATCGCGGTATGAGCGCGGGTGATCGCAAAGCTCTTGTGACTGAAGCTCTGGAGCGCGTGGGAATGGCGCACCGGGCAAAACATTTGCCAAGCCAGCTCTCCGGCGGTCAGCAACAGCGTGTCGCGGTAGCGCGAGCGCTTGGCGGCAGGCCGTCGATTCTGCTCGCGGACGAACCCACCGGCAATCTTGATTCGCGCAATGGCGAAGCGGTGATGCAACTGCTCAGAGAACTGCACCAGGGTGGCGCCACCATTTGCATGGTTACACACGACGAGCGGTTCGCGCAGCACGCAGATCGCACCGTGCACTTGTTCGATGGCCAAATCGTCGAGGACCGCATGGCCGCGTAAACCGCATCCGCATTTTATGTTTGGGGAGTCTTGGCAGGATGTCCGCTACGGCGCGCGGATGTTGCTGAAGTCGCCAATTTACACCGCCATCGCCGTCGCAGCGCTCGCCTTGAGCATCGGCGCAAACACTGCCGTGTTTAGCGCGGTCAATACGCTCTTGCTGCGTCCGTTGCCATTGAAAGATTTGGACCGATTGGTGCTTAGTCAGGCGCTGCGGGAGGGCTTCGATCCGTACGAGTCGTCCTTGCTCGAGCTCGAAGCATTTGAGCAGCGAAGTCATTCTTTCGTGAGCATCGGCGCAGCGCGGCAGCGTTCGTTCAATTTAACCGGGCGAGGCGAGCCTGAGCGCATTCGCGGGGCATCGATCGTGGCGAATTATCTGGCGACACTCGGCGTGAAGCCGGTTGTCGGTCGCAGTTTTTCTGCCCATGAAGATCAGCCCGGTGGCCCAGCGGTCGCGCTGATCAGTTACAGTTTTTGGAAGAATCATTTTGGCGGAAACGCGAGCGCTGTTGGTGGAACTCTGAATCTCGAAAATCGCAGTTACACCATCGTAGGAGTAATGCCTCCGGGATTTGATTTGCCTGCAGCAGCCGACATTTGGGTACCGTTACAGATCAACATCGATAGCCTGCTCCCGAATGAGCGGGCTGTGTCCGGCTACGAAATCGTAGCCAGGTTACGTCCGGGAATTAGCCTCGAACAAGCTGACGCTGAATCAAAATCCATTGCGCGGCAATTAGAGCAGGAGTTCCCGCAGGTTCGCCGTGGATGGACCGTTCACTTGATTTGGTTGCGGCAAGCGTTGCTTGGAGACTACGCGGGCCGCGTGAACAAAGCACTCGTCGCGCTCATGGGGGGAGTCGGTTTTCTCTTGCTCATCTGCTGTGCCAACGTGGCAAATCTACAGCTCGCTAGGGGAATCGCGCGCACGCGCGAGCTGGCACTGCGGCGCGCTTTGGGCGCGAGCCGGTCGCGTTTGGTTCGCCTACTTCTCACCGAGAGTACGTTGCTGGCGTTACTCGGCGGGGTAGGCGGCTTGCTGCTTGCGCATTGGGTCGTGCCGTTGCTCGCCGTGATAAATCCGATGCAAGGCATTTCGCTCGCCGAGTTTTTTCAGAACTTCAAGATCGACGGTCGCGTCTTGATTTTTGCCCTGTGCACGACGCTGGCCACCGGGATTGTTTTCGGACTCGTCCCGGCTTTGAAAGGCGCTGGTGAACAAGAGGTGATGCCGTCTCTCAGGCAAGGGGACCAACGCAGCGCCAGCGCGCCCGGTCACGGTTGGCTGAACATTCTGATCGTCGCCGAAATCGCGATCGCGATGACGTTATTGGTCGGCGGCGCGCTCATCGTGCGCAGTTTCAATCGCCTGCAACATGTCGACCTTGGATTCAGGTCGGATCATCTTCTCACGTTGAAAATGATTTTGCCGGAAACGAAGTATTCCGCGCATCGGCAGCCGATCGCATTTGTTGATCAGGTTCTTGAGCGGGTGAAAAATTTGCCCGGCGTCACGTCCGCCGGTACGACGACGAACATTCCGCTGGAACGTGAGATTTCGTACGACGCCGTCTTCAGCGTCGAGGGGCGGCCGCTGCCGAATCCAAACGATGTTCCAATCACAGCGAACCGCATCGTTAGTCCGGATTATTTGAAAACGCTCGGTGTCACTTTGGTTAAAGGCAGGCTTATCGATGAGAGCGACCGCGCCTGTAAACCGCCGGTGGTGGTCATCAGTGAAGAATTAGCGCGTCAGGCGTGGCCGGGAGAGGATCCGCTCGGCAAACGATTAAAGCGAGTCCGGCCGGGTCAGGTTTTTCCGTGGATGACGGTGGTCGGCGTCGTCAAAGACGTAAAGGAGGATCTGTTCAACTACCGAATTAATCGGCCGGTGTGGTACGTGCCGTACGCTCAGGTCGAAAATAATTTTCCGGTTAACCTCGTCGTGCGAACGAGCGCGGATCCGACGGGCCTAACAAATGCGATCCGTGAAGTGATTCACGCTGTCGATTCTGATCAGTCGATTTCAAACGTCATGACGATGAACGAAAATCTGGCGCGCGTTCTAGTGACCGAACGTTTCAGCGCAATTTTGATGGGCGTACTGGCTGGGTCTGGATTATTACTGGCGGCACTCGGACTTTATGGCGTGATGGCGTACTCGGTCTCGCGTCGAACGACCGAGATCGGAGTTCGCGTCGCGTTAGGCGCGCAGCGCGGTCACGTGTTGCAACTCATCCTCGGTCAGGGCGCAAAGCTGACTTTGGTTGGCATTGCAATCGGTTTGGCCGCCGCGTGGGCGCTCACGCGATTGTTGGTGAGCTTGCTCTTCGAGGTCAACGCGACTGATCCCGCTACCTTTGTTTCAATTTCGTTGCTGCTCATTTCAATAGCGTTGCTGGCCTGTCTCTTCCCCGCACACCGCGCACTGAAGGTGGATCCAATGATTGCGCTGCGCGCTGAATAACATGAACGATTTGAAGTTCGCCCTACGTCAGCTCCGTAAATCACCCGGGTTCACTTTGGTTGCGGTGTTGACGCTGGCGCTCGGGATTGGTGCGACGACGGCCATTTTCAGTGTGCTCGATAGCGTGGTTCTGAAACCGCTGCCGTACCCTGACCCGGAAGAACTCGTTAGCGTGAACATCACCCCGCTCGCGCTTGATGCATCGTTACGAGGGATGGCACCTGAGGACTACTTCGTGTTTCGCGATCAGAACCGCTCGTTCCAAGGACTAGGCATTTATGCCGAGACCGACACGGACCGGGATGTAAATGTTACGGGCTTCGGCCAACCAGAACGCGTGCATGCACTGAATGTGACTCATGACGCTCTTTCGCTGTTAGGCATACCGCCAATCGTTGGGCGAATCTTTCTTCCCTCCGACGATTCTCCCGGCGCGCCCGCGACGGCCATCCTAACCTATGGCTACTGGCAACGGCGCTTTGGCGCCGATTCTTCCGTAATAGGGAAAACGATTATCGTGGACGGAAAAGTTCGCCAGATCGTCGGGGTAATGCCGCGCAATTTCCGTTTTCTCGACTTGCAGGATCTGGCGTTGATCCTGCCGCTCCAATTAGATCGCAACAAAACGCAGTTAGGAAATTTCAGCTACTTTGGGATTGCACGCCTTAAGCGCGGAGCCACGATCGCTCAAGCTAATGCTGATGTCGCTCGAATGCTTCCAATCACCTTGGATGCCTTCCCGGCTCGAGCGGGACTGAGTCTCGAATTACTCAAGAAGTCTCATCTAACGCCCAGCATTTTGCCGCTTAAACAGGATGTACTGGGTAATATCGGCACGTTTCTTTGGGTCATCATGGGCGGTGTGGGCTTGGTTCTGTTCATTGCCTGCGCGAACGTGGCCAACCTTTTACTCGTCCGAACCGAAAGCCGCCAACATGAGCTTGCGTTGCGCGCCGCACTTGGCGCAAGCCGCGGTCGCATCGCTGGCCAACTTCTTCGTGAAAGCATCATACTCGGCCTGCTCGGCGGCATCTGTGGGTTCGGACTAGCCTGCGCCGCCTTGCGGTTGGTCGCTGCTTTTCCACCAATCGGACTTCCGCGGATCGAGGAAATCGCGATCAGTCCGCGTGTTCTATATTTCACGGTCGGGATCACTCTGCTCACCAATTTCTTATTTGGGCTCATTCCAGCGCTTCGATGTTCCGATGTTCCTGCCGGTGCGCTCGAAACTGCTCATGTTGCCGGCCTGAGCCGGGAGCGGCATCGCGCGCGCAACTTTCTTGTCACGACGCAAATCGCCCTCGCGGTCGTCCTGCTGATTTGCGCGGGCCTGATGATCCGTACGTTTCGCGGTTTGAGCCATGTTGATCCGGGATTCGTCTGTCCCGCCGAGCTTCAGACGTTTCGTATTGCCATTCCTGATTCCGATGTTGTCGACGATGCGAGTGTTCCTCACATCGAGCAGCAAATTCAGGACAAGCTTGCTGCGATTCCCAGCGTTTCCGCCGTCGCCTTCGCGAGTGCCGTTCCGCTGGATCGAGACGCTCGGTTTGATAACGTGTTCGCCGAAGACCGCGCTTATCTCCAGGGATCAGCTCCTCCACTCCGGCATCTCGTGTTCGTTTCGCCCGGATATTTCACGACCCTGGGCATACGCCTCATCGCCGGTCGGGATCTGACTTGGGCTGATACTTACAACCGAGTTCCCGTGGCATTAATCTCTGAAAATTTCGCTCGCGAATACTGGGGCACGGCTGAAGCGGCACTCGGGAAGCGGATTCGCATCCGCGACACTGATGATTGGAGTCAGATCGTCGGTGTTGCCGGAGATGTTCATGACCAGGGCATGGACAAGCTTCCCCGGCCGAACGTCTATTGGCCGCCCCTTCAGACGAATTTCTGGGGCCGGCCGCTACGCGCGCAGCGCTACGTAACTTTCGTCGTCCGCACTCCACTGGCCAGTTCCGAAAATCTTATCAACCAGCTTCGCCAGGCAATTTGGTCGGTCGACGCAAACCTACCGCTCGCGAGCGTGTATACGCTGAAGTATCTCTACACGAAATCGATCGCACGGACGTCGTTCACCCTGGTCATGCTCGGAATTGCCGGAGTAATGGCTGTGTCGTTAGGCGCAATTGGTCTCTATGGCGTGATCGCCTATTCGGTTGCACAGCGCACTCGTGAGATCGGAACTCGAATTGCCCTTGGCGCTCAACGACGTGATGTCATGCGCCTCTTTCTCGGAGAAGGCATGTCGTTTATTGGGCTGGGAGTGGCGATTGGTCTCGCCGGTTCTCTCGCAGTAACGCGGTTATTATCGAGCTTGCTTTTCGGTGTGGCCGCGACCGACCCGTTTACTTTTGTGAGCGTCGCAGTTGCGCTAGCGCTCATTTCGATCTGCGCGTGTTTGATTCCCGCACGCAGGGCGTGTGACGTCGATCCCACGGTTGCCCTGAAATCCGAGTGAACTAGCCAAATGCAAACGTTTTTCCAAGACCTTCGCTTCGGGTTCCGAATGCTCCTGCGCAATCCCGGATTTTCCGTTCTTGCGCTGCTTTGCCTCACACTAGGCATCGGGACAAATGCCGCTGTGCTCAGTTGGGTCGAAGGAATTCTCATTCGGCCGTATCCTCTGGTGCCAGATCAGGATCGGATGTTTGCGGTTATCGGCACGACGCGAGGCGTGGCAGAACACACCGGGCTTTCTTATCCCGATTTTGTCGATTTGGAAAAAAACTCGACGCTATTTGAATCGTTCATTGTCGATAAAATCACGGGCACGACATTGAGCGTTGGCGATCGGGCCGAGGTCGCATCGGTGGGAATTGTTACGGCGAATTATTTCGATGCACTCGGAGTGCGGCCAATTCTAGGCCGCGGCTTCAGGCCGGAAGAAGGAATCGGACGCAATGCGCACCCGGTCGTCGTGATTAGCTATCGAACCTGGAGAGATCGTTACAACTCCGACCCGGAGATCATCGGCAAGACGCAATATCTCAACGGCGTGCAGCACACGATCATCGGTGTCGCGCCGGAAAAATTTCACGGCACGTTTATAGGATATGCGTTCAGCTTTTGGGTGCCCGTGTCGATGCAGGAGACATTCGATTCGACCGGTTACAAATTGGAAGATCGTGGGGCGCGTTGGATCGAGGGCTACGCATTTCTCAAACCCGGCGTTACGCGTCAGCAGGCACAGACCGAACTGAATTCGATCACGCAGCCTTTGGAGAAAGATTATCCGCAAACAAATCGCGGCTATGAGGTTCAGCTGACACCGTTGTGGAAAACTCCTTTCAACGGGGCCGGGAACATGTCGCCCACCCTTGCAATCACGATGCCGGTCGTGTTTGTGGTATTGCTGATCGCGTGCGCGAACGTGAGCAATCTCTTGCTCGCACGGTCCGTGTTACGCCGGCACGAGATGACCATGCGTCTCGCGCTCGGCGCGGGTCGACGCCGTTTGGTGAGGCAATTGGTCACCGAAGGATTGTTACTTTCGCTGATCGCAGCCGCTGGCGGAATTGCAGTGGCCTATTGGTGTCGCAACGCGCTCGTGCTCGCGTTCCCTCCGCCGGCCGCGGGCATCGTAATCGATTACCCCGGGCAAATCGATTGGCGAGTACTCGCCGTGAGCGTCGGAATTTGTATCGCCTCGACTCTTTTGTTTGCCCTGGTGCCCGCGATTCATGCCAGCCATGTCGATCTTTCCAACGCTCTGAAAATCGAAGCTGGCGGTGTCCTTAGCGGAAGCAGTCGCTCGCGATTGCGCTCCGCCCTGGTTCTTGTGCAGGTGTCGCTCAGTTTCGTTTTGCTCGCCGGGACCGGGCTGCTTTTGCAAAGCCTGAACAAAATTCGAAATGCCAGTCCTGGTTTCTCAACAAATGTCGTCGTGTCTGGTGTGGATTTATTTTCTGTGGGCTACAATCTCGAGCACGCCAAGATTTTTGACACGCAGCTGTTAGATCGCGTTCGGACACTGCCCGGCATTGAATCGGCCGCGTTTACTCGTGTTTACCCGTTTAGTTATACCGATTTTTCTTCGGCGCCGATCGAGGTGGAAGGCTACCAGGCGCCGCCTAACGAGCAACCGACCGTGGCGTACTTCGAAATCACGGAGGATTACTTCGCAACGCTTGGAATCCCAATTATTTCCGGCCGCGAATTCATTCGCACTGATGATGAGAACGCACCGCCCGTGGCGATTATCAACGAAACAATGGCGGCGAAATATTGGGCGGGAAAGAATGCGCTTGGTCAACGACTTAAAGTAAAAGATGGGTGGCTCCAGATCATTGGGATCGCGAAAAATGCGAATTATCGCACGAAGATTGAGACGCCAACGCCGTTCTTTTACGTGCCACTGCGGCAGAGTTTTGTTGGCGTGCGAAATAGTTTGCTAATCCGCACGCGAGAGACGCCCGGTGCGATCATGAATGCACTCGCGCGCGAGGTTCACGCGCTCGATCCGACCCTCGCGCCCGGAGTCGCCTACCGATTGCAGGAGCAGGTTGACAGAATGAGTTATAGCCAGCGCCTAGCTGTTACGCTGGTCGCACTTTTCGGGACGATGGCGTTGTTCCTAGCCGCTATTGGATTGTATGCGGTAATGTCCTATTCGGTTTCGCAGGGAACAAGAGAGCTTGGTTTACGAATGGCGCTCGGCGCCGACACGGGCGCTCTGTTGCGACTGGTTGCTTCACGCGGCCTCCGGCTAACGACGGCCGGAATCGTCATCGGCGCAATCGCAGCGCTCATGCTCACGCGCTTAATGGGCAATCTGCTCTATAAAGTAAATCCGCGCGACCCCGTAGCGTTTGGATTGGCGTTCGTAGTGATCGCTTTTACATCTTTAGCTGCGTGTTTTTTGCCCGCCTGGCGCGCAACACGCATCGATCCAGTCCGGGCTCTACGTGATCAATGATGAATTAACAGCGACGCCTCTATGCTCAAAGATCTTCGATTCGCTTTGCGTCAACTGGTCAAGCAGCCGGGATTCACATTCGTCGCGGTCCTGACGCTCGCCCTTGCGATCGGCGCAACGTCGGCGGTCGTGAGTCTCGTGAACGCGCTACTCGTTAGGCCGCTGCCTTATCATGAGCCGTCGAGGCTCGTCCTGCTGTGGGAACATTTTTATGGGCAAGGGCTCGATCGCATACCGGTCTCCGCGCCTGAATATCTAGACTACACGAAGGAACTGAAAAGCGCGGAGGTCGGCGCTTTCCATTACGTGGAGCTTAATCTCACTACTGGCGAAATGCCCGAGCGGATTCCGGGGGCATTCGTCAGTCCCAGCGTTTTCTCCGTACTTGGAATTCAGCCGATCCAGGGCCGCACTTTCACGGCTAACGAGTTTGGCGAAGGCAATGACAACGTCATTGTGATAAGCGAGCGTTTGTGGAAACGTCGTTTCAATTCCGATCCGGCGATTGTGAACAAACCGCTTTCGATCAACGGTCGGACCGTCACGGTCGTGGGTATCATGCCGGAGGCGTTCCAATTTCCGATTCCACTTTTTAACGTGCAAGGCGGGATCTTTGGCCGGCAGGTGGATATTTGGAAACCGATTGCTTTCAGCAAGGACCATCTGGAATCGCGCGGCTTGCGCAGTTATGGCGTTGTTGCGCGGCTAAAGCCAAACGTCTCGTTAGGCCAGGCGCAGGCGGAGCTCAACACAGTCGTTGCGAATTGGCATCATCGTTTCCCGGACAATTATACGCCTGCGACGAAATTCGGCGCGTCGTTCTACCCTTTCCACCGACAGGTCATCGGCGGGATGCGTCCGGCGCTTTTCATTTTGTCAGGCGCGGTCGCCTTCGTTCTGCTGATCGCATGCGCGAATCTCGCGACCATGCTTCTGGCGCGCACTAGTGCGCGTGAACGCGAGCTGGCCATTCGCGTTGCGCTCGGCGCCGGACGATCGCGCTTGGTCCAGCAGCTACTTACCGAAAGCGTGCTGCTGGCTCTCAGCGGGGCGGCACTCGGTGTGCTGCTGTCGCTGTGGGCGTTGGAATTTCTCAAGGGAATTGGAGCGAGGACCATTCCGCGTATCGGCGAAGTGAATGTCGATCCTACCGTGTTGATCGTCACGGCAGCGATCGCGATCGGCGCAGGGATTATATTTGGATTATCTCCGGGTCTGGCAGTTGCAAAACCGGAATTGACGGAAGCGTTGAAAGAGGGCGGACGCGGGACGACGGCTGGGACGCAGGCCAACCGTCTGCGTAATGCCATGATTGTGGCCGAAATCGCGCTGGCACTGGCATTGCTGGTCGGCGCCGGCTTGCTCACGAAGGGTTTCGTGCGGTTGCAAGATGTGAATCCCGGTTTCAATCCCAGGAATGTTCTGACCGCGGAGGTTTCGTTACCGGAGGCAAAATACGCCAGCGGTCAACCCGTGGCTGATTTCTACGCGGAACTCGTTAGACAAACGCAAACACTTCCCGGAGTCGAAGCCGCCGCCGTTACCATGATTCTTCCGCTGAGCGGCACAAACAACGACAGCTCCTTCGCTATCGAAGGCCGCGATCGGGTGCCCGGAAACGTTTCTCCTGACGAGGAAATCCGCGTGATCACCCCGGACTACTTCAAGGCCTTGGGGGTGCCGCTGCTCGCCGGGCGCTTTTTTGATCAACGCGACAACAGCGATGCGCCAAAAGTCGTCATCATCAATCAGGCTTTGGCCCGCAAATGGTTCCGCGGCGAAAATCCGATTGGCAAGCGCATCACCCAGGACGATCCGGCCAAACCGGACCCGCACTGGATGACGATCGTCGGCGTGGTCGGCGACGTGCGACATCGCGGTCTGGATTATTCGCCTGCGCCTGAATATTACCTGCCGCACGCGCAGCTGCCGTATCGCGTGATGACGCTGGCTGTTCGGAGCGACCAGGCTCCACGCAGTCTGGCCACAGCGATTCGACGCCTGGTGCAAAGGCTCGATCCCGAACTGCCCATCGCTAATGTACGAACGCTTAATCAGGTTATTTCTGACTCAGTCGCGCCGCGCTGGCTCTCTGTGGTATTGCTCGGAGTTTTCGCTGCAATCGCGCTGTTGCTCGCTGCGGTGGGCGTTTATGGTGTGATGTCGTACTTGGTCGTGCAACGCACGCACGAAATCGGTGTGCGAATGGCGCTTGGCGCGCAGCGTGGCGACGTGTTGCAACTTGTTGTTGGTCATGCGCTGAAGCTAATTGGATTCGGCGCGCTGATTGGACTCACACTTGCATTCGCTTCGACGCGAGCATTGTCGAGTCTACTTTACAAGGTCAGCGCGTTTGACCTAACGACATTCGTCATTGTTACCGTCGCGCTCAGCGCGATTGCTTTGCTCGCCAGCTACATTCCCGCCCTTCGAGCGACTCGCGCCGATCCCGTAATTGCGCTGAGTCACAACGCTTAATCATGATCAAGCTTCGAAATCTGGAACGCAGTTATCCTCTCGGGAAAGAGAAGTTCTTTTATGTCCTGCGCGAGATCAATCTGGACGTTGAAGAAGGCGATTTTGTGTCCATCATGGGGCCGTCGGGCGCAGGGAAATCGACGCTACTCCACATTCTGGGCATGCATGATCACGGGTGGCGCGGCGAATATTTTTTGGGCGAAACCGCCGCGCATCATTTGAAGCCGAAGGAGCGCGCCGCGCTGCGGAATGAGCAGATCGGGTTCGTTTTTCAGCAGTACCATTTGCTCGACGATCTCACGGTTTACGAAAACCTGGATATCCCGCTGTCGTATCGCCGGTACAGCAAAAGCGAGCGCGCCGCGTTGGTGGCGGACATGCTCGATCGATTTCAGATCGTTGGGAAAAAAGATTTGTATCCGAGTCAGTTATCTGGGGGGCAGCAGCAGCTCGTCGGTGTTGCCCGAGCGATCATCGCGGAGCCGAAGCTTCTCCTTGCAGACGAGCCGACCGGCAACCTGCATTCGAGCCAGGGCGAAGAGATCATGGAGCTGTTCTGCAAGCTCAATGACGAAGGCATGACCATCGTGCAAGTGACGCATTCGGAGAAGAACGCCGCGTACGGCAAACGCATCATTCAACTGCGCGACGGTTGGATTGTGAAGGTAGACCAATGATCGCCGATCCCTTCCTACGCGGACTTCCCTTCAAATACCCGCAGCGGCTCGTGCGCATTTATTCGAATGCGCGCGAGCGAAACCTCCTCGAACTCGCGATTTCCGCCCCGCGGTTCCAACATTTGCGCGAGAGGCAAACGGTCTTCGACAAGTTTGGTGCGGAAAATGTCTCCGAATTCACGCTCACCGGACTCGGCGATTTGGTGCAAGTTTCGCCACACAATCCACCATTGATAGCTGTAGCCGCTCGCGGGTTGATCATCGCCGCCTTACTCGCGAGTCCAATTCCCGCCAGACGCGGCACTCTTATCAATCCCATTCAAGCACTAAAAAAGGAGTAATTCATATGATTAGTGATCTGCGTTTTGCTATTCGGATGCTGATTAAGTATCCGGGTTTTTCAATTGTTGCCTTCCTTGCGCTCGTTCTCGGAATCGGCGCAAACACCACCGTGTTTGGCATAATCAACGCGTTGGTCTTGCGACCATTGCCGGTCGGCAACGCGCAAGGTGTGGTGAAGGTTTTCACCACGGATAATCACATTCCCGGTAACCAATCAACCTCCTACCTGAATTTTCAGGATTACGCCAAGCAGAATACTGCGTTCAGTACCATGGCGGCATACACCTTCACTGGCGTGGGAATGACCCGGGGCAACGATACTCTGAACGTTAGTTGCTTGCTCGTGACCGGAAACTATTTCGATTTGCTTCAGGTCAAACCATCAGTTGGGCGCACCTTTCTGCCGGAAGAAGATTCAACGCCGAACGGCCACCCGGTCGTTGTCCTTGGCCATAGTCTCTGGAAGAAGCTTGGCGCCGATCCGAAGCTTGTCGGCAGTCAAGTCACCTTAAATGGACATTCTTTCACCGTCATCGGGGTAGCGCCGGCCGCCTTTACCGGTGTCGATATCGGCTTCTCTCCCGATCTTTGGGTGCCGATGTCGATGCATCAATGGGTGCGACCCGGTGCAGACTTTTGGTGGGAGACGCGGCGCGCGCTTTTGCTCAGCATCATTGCGCGGCTCAACCCGGGCGTGACCATGTCTGAAGCGCAGGCGCAAATGCGCACGATCGCGAAACAGCTCGAACATGCTTATCCCGATGTAAATAAAGAGCGCTCAATTTCGCTGATGTCGCTTGAGGCAGCCAAGGCGCAAGTACTCGGCGGTCCGAATAATGAGAATCTCGCTCGCGACGTGTCGCTTCTTTTATTGGTCGCGTCAGTAAGCATTCTGCTGATTGCATGTGCAAATGTCGCCAATTTGTTGCTGGCGCGATCCACCGTTCGCCAACGCGAAATGGCAGTTCGTCTGGCAATGGGCGCGGGCCGTGGACGAATCGTGCGACAATTGTTGACCGAAAGCGTTTTGCTCGGCCTTCTCGGCGGAATCGGCGGCGTGTTGCTCGCTTATTGCCTGGGCGACGTTTTGATCGCCCTGCTTCCGCCAACTCCGTTCCCGATCGAGCTAAATCCGCAACCGGACTGGCGGGTTCTCCTGTTCTCCTTTGTTGTTGCCATTGTCAGCGGCGTCGTTTTTGGATTGGCGCCGGCCTTGCAGATGGCGCGCTGGAACCTGACCCAGGGTCTGCGCGAACGCGCTTCTACCGCGGGCGGCGCCGTCACCCGATTTAATTTGCGCAGCATGCTCGTCGTCGCGCAAATCTCGGTTTCGCTCCTTCTTCTGATCGGGTCCGGATTGTTTCTCAAATCGTTTTACAAAGCGCAGGCGATCGATCCCGGATTTCGAAGTGACAATCTCGATATTGTCACTATCAATCCGGTGCTCGCGGGATACGACAGCGACCGTGCCCTTCAAGTTGTGCGCACGATCGCTGATCAAATCAGACACGATCCGCGCGTGGCTGGCGCCGATGTAAACAATTGGGTGCCGCTCTTCGGTGGCGAAGGCAGGACCGTCGTGATCGACGGTCGCGATGCTAACGATGAACACAATCGACGGTTCGCCAATTTCAGCCCGATCACTCCGGGATATTTCCAAACCATGGGCATTCAACTTTTGCGCGGTCGCAATTTCACCGAACAGGACGCAGAGAAGAATGCTGCGCCGGTCGCGATTATCGACGAGACGATGGCCCAGCAGTTTTGGCCGAACGAAGATGCGTTGGGGCGTCGATTCCGGTTCATGGTCCTTAAAGACCCGGTCGAAGTTATCGGAATCGCGCGTAACTCCAAGGCGGTGACGCTTGGGGAAACTCCGACTCCGATGGTCTACTGGCCGCTCAAGGAGATTAATGACACCGGCATCACGTTATTTGTTCATACAGCCGGATCGCCCGGAGCGATGTTAAGCGAGATCCGCTGGATTGTTCGGGCGGTCGACGTTCACATTCCGATCACCTACGAGAAGACGATTCAGCAGCACATGGCGATTGCCCTCTGGCCGTCGTGGATGGGTGCGATGTTATTGGGAAGCCTCGGCTTGCTCGCTTTCATTCTCGCTTCCATGGGCGTCTACGGCGTCATGGCGTATTCGGTCAGTCAACGAACACGCGAATTAGGAATTCGCATGGCGCTCGGCGCGCAAACGAGTCAGGTAATTCGCCTGGTGTTGCGCCAGGGCATGCTACTTGCGGCGATCGGCCTGGGTTTTGGTCTGTTTGCCGCCTTCGGATCGACTCGGCTGACCGGCTCATTGCTTTACGGCGTCAATCCGAGTGATCCGGTAATTTTTATCGGTGTGACTTCGCTGCTCGCGTTTGCCGCCTTTGCTGCCTGCTACTTCCCGGCGCTACGCGCGCTGAAAATCAATCCAGTCACTGCGCTGCGGACGGAATGAAAAGCTTCGGCTAATGACGAGAAAAAGCGGCAGACGCTTGCTTTGCGGATTCCTTTGAATATCCGTGGCGTTGCAATGTCTGATATTTGTCTCGCAAGGTTCATATGCATCTACGCCTGATAATTTTCGTTGTCTCTGCGGCCCTAATCGTGTCGGCAGGATTCGCTCAAAACGAAAACCAACCGACTGTCGATGAACTTGTTTCCAAAAATATCGAAGCAAAGGGCGGGGCGACCGCGCTGCAGAGTCTCCAGTCGTTACGTCTGACGGGTAAGATGTTGGTGCGGCAGGGCCAGATTGAACTGGGCTATTTGGAAACCAAAAAGCGGCCGGACGACGTGCGCATCGAGGGATCTCTTCAGGGAATGACGCAAATCGAAGC
>Ga0306920_100000262_pt1 | contig 60865 bp, 44 predicted proteins | sample flu12Cox44000170_FD_204666 | JGI IMG/M metagenome (GOLD analysis project Ga0306920, IMG submission 204666) | Lab enrichment of tropical soil microbial communities from Luquillo Experimental Forest, Puerto Rico - flux4day.12C.oxic.44.000.170 (v2)... | ecosystem: Environmental > Terrestrial >...
CTGCCCTGTTTGCGGGTCTTTGCGATGACGCCGTCGAGCCCCGGCTCGTAAATCGGCAGTCGACCGGCCTCGAGCGTCGCAATCTTCTCGGCATCATTGTCAGTACAGACTATTTCGTGGCCAATTTCCGCTAAGCAACCACCCGTCACAAGCCCCACGTAACCCGCGCCAATTACAGATATCTTCAACGGTTCCCCCGGACATGTGTTTTGACAAGCTATTCAAATCCGCCCTCTTATGTTACCTGAGGCGCCCTCGGTTTCCGAATAACCGCGGAAGTAGGTGCGTGAAACACACGATGCACGGATCGAAACCTGAAACAGGCTGTCATGAGCTATCGCTTCGAGAGCAGAAAATTTCCCGCCATCAGTGCGTCCACACCGGAGCAAAAATAGCTTCGAACCGCATCCCTCGGCGTTACAACCAGAGGTTCGCCAAATAGATTGAACGAAGCATTCACGAGAACGGGCGCCGGGCCCTTCTCTCCGGAGCGTTTTAAGAGCTTCCAGATCAATGCGTTGTCTTCTTTGGTCACAATGTGGAGACGCACGCGGTCCTGAACGATAAATCCTGATGCAACCGGCTCCAGCAACTTGCGCATCCTGGGTGTCGGCGTCGCCATCGTCGTCATAAATCGCCCGTTCGTTGTGCACTCAAAATACTCCTTGCAGTCCTCTTCCGGTATCGACAGCGCGAAAGGGCGATACGTTTCGCGATGCTTCACAAAATCATTCAAATTATCAACAATGTACTCTGCCCAGGGCGATGCCAGCAAGCTGCGGTTCCCCAGCGCGCGCGACCCGAATTCGGCGGCGCCCTGGAACCACGCAACGATCCTGCCCCCTTGCAATAAGCTCAACACTTCGTCAACCTTCTGATCCTCGGAATTGCACCAGCGATAGGTAGCCTTGCAGTTGTCGAGCACTTGTTTGATCTGTTCGTTGGAAAATTGCGGGCCAAGATACAGGCTCGCAAGCGGCGCCACACGCGAACGCTCCGGCGATTCGTGCCAGGCAAGACATGCAGCTCCCACAGCGGTACCCTCGTTACCGGCGGCGGGTTGAACAAACACATTCTCGAAGCTCGTTTTCTCCTCGACGGCAGCCACCAGAAGCGGATTCAAGAACAACCCCCCGGCCACGCATAGATTTTGCTGACCGCTTTGTTTCCGCAGGGTTTCGACCCATTCGACGACGATTTCACTGCACGCGTTCTGCAGACTGGCGGCGATGTTGGCGCAGAGCTTAGGTTCGAGATGCGGTTCCTCCTCGCGCTTGATTCCGAGGCCTTTATAGAATTCATCGCTAAAGCAAAGGTCGGCCGAAAAATCGCGCTGAAAGTATTTGGAATGCAAATGCGGGGGAGACTGCGGAGCCCGCCGAAGCATCGCCGTGAAGAAATCCGCAAAGATAGGCTCACCGGTCGCTCCCAGCCACTGCGTCTTATGCTCGTCGCCGTGAGGCTGAAATCCGATCAGCTTCGTAATCTGCGTATAGAACCAGGCGACCGAGTGTGGAAATGAAATGCCGGCGAGCTCTCGGATGTTTTTGCCGTCACCCGCGCCTGCAAAACCGCAGCGTCCATCGCCGCGTTCGTCGAGCGTCACGATCAGAGCCCGTTCGAATGGTGACGCGAAGTAAGCGCTGGCTGCATGGCTCAGATGGTGATCGAAGCCTTGCACGCGGTCCCGGGCGCCGGCCGCCATGTCGCGTACGATCCGAAAATTGTTCAACTCACGCCCCAGCTCACCAGAAGCTTTATTCAAGAAATAAACGCTGGACTTGGGTGCGAACGGCGCAAGCCGCGCCCGAAACAGAGCTGTGCGTGACCATGCGCGTCCGGGTCGGGAAGCGATGGCGATTCGATCGACATCCGGCCACTTGATCCCAGCGGTCTCCAGGCAAAATTGAATAGCGCGGCGCGGGATGCCCTCTGCGGTGCGTGTCCTAGCCAGCTTTCCCTCTTCAATTGCGGCGATCAGTCCAGTTTCGCCGATGATTGCGGCAGCCGGACCGTGCTCCAGAGAGGAAAGCCCCAAAATGTGCATTTATTCGATCTCATTCATTTCTATCGGTCCACACACAATCAGCAATCCGACGAGTTCGTCCAAGCAGCAAATAAATCCGGATCGGCGCGAACTCTGAATAAGCCGCAGAAAACACAAAAATGCTTAATCACGAGGAGGATGAAGCGTTGACCTCGCCGTCAGCAACCCGCGCAGGCCGAGCAGCAAAAGACGCGGCTGCTTCAGGCAAACGCGCCATAAGATTTTCCAGGCTTCATCCCGCGAGTAATCGCCCAACGATTGAATCGCAGGCGCATTCAACAAATCCACCAACCGGCTGTAATCGGATTGCTGGAAATCATGCAGTGATCGGCGCAACAGGAGATGCAGATTCAACTCGCGCCGCAGCGACCGAAGCTCCGCGCTCGCGCCGCCATATAGAATCGCTTCCGCCACGCCAAGCGCCCCTCGAAACCCGGTTACAATTCCGCCCACCGTCGTCACCTTCACTTGTCCGGCAGCGTCGCCCACCACATATACCGACCCGTTCCCGAACTGACGCCTCACCGGCACCCATTTCTTGTACACGGGGATGCGCGCACCCTGAAATTCAATCGGGTCGAGTCTTCGCTTTTCAAGGAAGCGTTCGAGGTGGCGCCGCGTGTCCGGTCCATTTTCGCCGATCAATCCCAACGCACCCCGCGTAGGGGATTCTGGAATCAGCCAGTAAAAGTAGGGCGTGTCTTGAGGAACGAACCACACTCGCGCCGTATCAGATTGCATATCCTTCGGCAGCGCCACGATTGCCTGTACGAGTGGAACCGTTCCGAGGGGCGACCAGCCTGCCGCGCGTGCCACCCGACTCGAAGCCCCGTCACCGCCAACAATCGTATCCGAACGAATTTCTTCGCGTCGGCCGCTCGCGCAATGCTCCACCTCGAGGACGATGCCTCGTCCGTTCGGGTGAAGCCCGTGAAACCGGTGACCCAGCGCAACGGAAGCGCCGGCTCGTTGCGCCTCTTCTGCCAATCCTTGGATCAAAGCGCGTCGCTCGATAACCAGGTCCGGATATTTCAGGGAAACATTGGCGCTGCGCCCATCTGTAAACAATTCGAAGCGCTTGATTTCATTGACGATGCTTCGCTCCGCAGCAGAGCCAAGCAGGTTCCTCATCCGATGCGTCACAATGAGCGTCCGCTCCGCAGGCTCGAGCGTTTCGATACGCTCAAACACACGGACGGGTACGCCTTTACGGGCAAGCAAAGAGGCTGTAAAAAGGCCGGCGGCGGAACCGCCGACTACGGCGACGTTCTGGTTGCTTGAGCGTGAACTAGAGTTGGAGTCGTTGTACGCGACGCGCGATTCGAGCACTGGTCGTCCTCAGTAGAATCAGTACAAACGTTTAACTTGTTTCGCAAGCCGTTTTTCGGGAAGGCAATGAGGCGCTTGCGACGCGTCAGTCGCGATGCCACAAGCACCTGCCGTGGGTACCCTCAGCACCCTGAAACACAGGCGAGAAAGTATATCCTACTGCTGAAGCACCGCCAAAGACGATGGGACCTAGGTAGGGGACGAGGATTTCTGCAGCTTGATCTGCCTCTCGTACGGAGCTGTCTCGAGAAAAACCACGGCGATCAGCGCGCACACAGCCAATGCGCCCACGAGAGCGTAGATCGTGCCTGTGGAAAAGCGTCCGACAAACAACGACATCGTGCCCAGCAAGCCCGCCAGCAAATACAGGATGAGCACTGCACCCCGATGACCCAAGCCCAGGTTCGATAGCCGGTGCGCAGTATGATCCTTCCCTGGTGACGTGAAGGGAAGAAGCCCGCGGCGCAGCCGGGAGATTGATATCATCGTCGTATCAAAAATCGGGACACCGAGAATTAAAACCGGAACAAGCCATCCAGCCGGAAATGGCGCCCCATCCGGTCGGATCTTCAAGCCCAAAGTTGCCATCAGGAAGCCGAGAAACATTGCCCCACCATCACCCATGAATATTTTGGCGGGATTGAAATTCCAGCGAAGGAATCCAAGAGCGGCACCCAGCGTGGCGGCTGCCAGAGTTTGCACAGCCGTCTGCCCATTCATATAGGCAGCCAACGTGAAAAACGCAGCCGCGACCGCCGTGATGCCGGCACAGAGGCCGTCCATATGGTCGAGGATACTGAACGAAGCGGTGATTCCGACCACCCAGATGACGGTCAAGCAGCCGTCCAAAATCATCCCCGCATTTCCAGGAATAAACTGAGAAAAAAGTTGCGCGCGAATTCCCGAAGCCAGGAGCAACAGCGCCGCGACAGGCATGCCGATAAACAGCTTCACCTGATGATGTAGCAACCCCCCGTCGTCGAGAAATCCTACGATCGCTAAAAGGGTGGCGCCGCTGAAAATCGCGATCGTTTGCTGCTGCATCACGCCGTGCTGCGTGAGCAAAATAGCCGCCGCGAAGCCCAGGTAGATAGCGATACCGCCCAGAAGAGGAATCGGTTTCAGATGGACTTTGCGTGGGCCCGGCTTGTCTACAAGTCCAACCCGCAGCGCAAATTGGCGCACCGGCGCCGTCAGTCCGAGAGAGCCGAATAGCGCTACGCAGAACGCAATCAGACTGGTTGGTATCGCCATGGTCGATTTAGTCCCGTGGTCACCGCGCCGTCAGCATCTTCTCCAGCACGCCGCGCACTTCGTCCGTCTTCTTGCTCTCAAAATACCAATCCATTGTCTTCTTCAGCCCGTCGCGGAACTTCGTCTTCGGCTCCCAGCCCAGCAGCTTTTTAGCCAGCGCGTTGTCCGCCACCCGGTTTGCTGGGCCCGTCGGCATGTCGCGCCGCAGGCGAACTTCAGCTTTCTTACCGGCGAAATCGAGCACCATTTTCGCCGCGTCAATCACTCGAATGCGCTCCATCGTGCCGAGATTCACGGCGGTTCCGTCGTTGATTTTTTCGGCGGCCAGTATCGTTCCATTCACGATGTCGTCCACATATGTCCAGTTTCGGATTTGATTCCCGTCGCCCCACACTTCGAACGGATCCTGGCCCACAAACGCGCGCGCAATCATGGCAATCACCGCGTGATTTTCCACCCCTCGCGGCCCATACACCGTGAAATAACGGCACGATGCAGCGCCGAGTTTGTGCTCCTGGTGATACGCCTGCAGCGTAAGCTCGGCCATCAGCTTCGCCCATCCGTACATATTATCCGCGTCGTGCGGCGGCTTCACATCTTCTTCTCGCAGATAGATTTCTTTCTTCACGTCTGTCTGCATGTAGTTGGGATACACGCAGCCGGAGGAGGCGTACACAACCTTTTCCACGCCAGCTTTCACCGCCTCCCAAAAGACGAGTCCGTCGAGAAACAAATTCGAGGCTGGACCGGCCTGATGCAGGTCCACATAACCGCGGCCACCATGATCGGCGGCCAGGTGAAACACCACTTCGATGCCATTTATTGCAGCTCGCGTGACGCCGGGTTCGCGGAGATCCGCCTCTACGAAAGTGACGTGGCCGCCCTTCAGGTGATGCTCGATATTGCTTAGCCTGCCGCTGGTAAGATCGTCCACCACGCGGACCTTCGTGCCGCGCTCCACCAGCGCATCCACAAGATGCGAACCGATAAAAGATGTACCTCCGGTAACAAGAACTTTCTTATTTTTCCAGATGGCCCCCTCCAGGTCTTTCCTGCGCGGCTTCTTCCAAAATAATTGCAAATTTCTCTAGCTCATTCACTCTAGCATATTTCCCCGCGGTTTCCCGGGCTCTGCGACCCATCTCAGCCAGCTGATTCGGGTCCTCACGGAGCTTCCGGATTGCCGCCGCCACTGCAGCTGGATCGTCCGGATCCGCCCATAGGCCGCTACCGGATTCCCGCACAATTCGCGCCGCGTCGCACTCGAGCGCCGCCACCACCAGCATCGGCCGTCCCGCAGCGAGCGTTGAATAGAGCTTGCTGGGCACCACGACGCCTTCCAGTCCGCGCTTCATGGTAATGATATGCAAGTCGCCCGCCGCCATCACATGCGGTATCTCGCTTGCCGGACGGAAGGGCAAGAAGCGCACGTTCCTCGAACCGTTGATTGATGCTTGCATTGCGGCGCGGTTGGCCCCGTCACCCACAAACACCAGACCGGTGTTTTCGTTGCGCAGCAACTCTGCTGCTTTCAAGAGCGTTGTCCATGCACCGTAAAATCCAAGATTACCAGCGTGAAGGACGACGAACGGGAATCCGCAGCGAACCTCCTCCACAGCGGGATGCTTCACATGAGGCGGCGGCACCGAAGGCGAGGCTCCATCGCGAACCACCGCGACGCGGTCCGGCGCAACGCCCTTCGACAGAATTCGTTCGCGCATGTCGTCGCCTAGGACGATTACTCTCGCAGCCTCGCGCAAGGCTCGGCGATGCATCTGCTCCCAGCGCGCGACAAGCGCATTCGCACGCACGATGTCGCCTCCCAGCGCCATGTCCGGATACATGTCTCGTATGTTGTAGACAAATGGACGGCCGCTCATGCGCGCAATGAAAGCTCCGGCGATCCCTGCCACGGGAGGGTCCGTCATCGCGAGCACCACATCCGGCCGGATCGCCAGCGCGCGCGGCACCGCCAGCGCAAGATACGAAAGGTAATTCGAAACGCGGCGCTTCATCTCGTGCCGCGGAAAATCAGTCGAGCCTACGCGCTCAACCGTAATATTGTTTCGGTTATCGCTGCGAAGAAAAGCGAACGGATAATACTCCTCGGGGTCATAAGAGGGCCGGCCGGCAAGGACGGTAACCTGATGTTTCTTGGCGAGAGTTTCCGCGACGAGCGCAGCCATCTTCGCAGTGGCGGAAGTGTCCGGCGGATAGTATTCGTTCAAGAGCAATATGTGCATGAGCGGCCTAACACTTCAGATTCGTCGCAGGCTGGGATTCGGAGCGACGAGAACTGCGCGTCAAAGTTTTGACTGACTACTGCTTGTAATCTTACCCCAATTCGTCATTTCAGCGGCTCGGCAAGACCATCGGCGCTCATGGCGCCCGCCGCGAGCGCAGCTTTTTTCTCGAGCGTGAAGTTCCCCATCACCAGCACGTCCATTTGCGTGCGCCGGAAGCAATCGAGCGCTTCCTCCGGGCGGCAGACGATCGGCTCGTTGTCGTTGAACGAAGTATTCAGCACCACCGGCACGCCAGTAAGGTCGCCGACAGCTCTGAGCAGTTTCCAGTAAAGAGGATTCGCTCCGCGGCTCACCGTTTGTAATCGCGCCGTACCGTCCACATGAGTCGGTGCAGGAATTACTCCGCGTTTTTCGGGGCGGACCGAATATGCGAACGTCATAAAAGGCGACGGCTCGCTCCGCTCAAAATATTCGGGGACGGCTTCCTTGATGATCGAAGGCGCAAAGGGACGGAAAATTTCGCGGTGCTTGATCCGCCGGTTGAGCACATCCTTCATTTCCGGGCGCCGCGGATCGGCCAGAATGCTGCGCTGCCCCAGCGCTCGCGGCCCCCACTCCACGCGCCCTTGAAACCATCCTACAATTTTCCCCGCGGCGATGTGGCGAGCCGTGGCCTGCACCAGCGAATCTTCATCCAGTTCGCTAAGCTGCATATCGCCGTTGGATGATCCTGTAATCGCCTTACGAATTTGCTGCTGCGAAAATTCCGGTCCCCAGCCCGCCTGCTCCATCACAAATTGGCGCGGGCGGCCGAGTGCCTGGTGTTCCACAACAAACGCTGCGCCCACGGATAATCCGGCGTCCCCTGCCGCCGGTTGCACATAAACGCGCTCGAACGGCGAATGATCGAAAATTTTGCCGTTGGCCAGGCAATTGAACGCCACTCCTCCCGCAAGACAGAGCGCCTTCTCGCCGGTTTTCGTCGCGAGCGCAGCCCAATGTGCTGCCAACACTTCTTCGAGCGCAGCCTGCATGCTCGCCGCAAGATTGTGATGGCGCTGTTCGAGAGGCTCTTCCGCTTTGCGCGTGGGCCCGAGCCGCTTCTCGAGGTAGGGCGAGAAAAGTCGTCCGAGCACAGGAGTCTGGCTGGCGTCGCGCCACGACATCTCGGCCCCCTGATTCTGATGCGTGAAATAGTCCAGGCCTAGCCGGAACGAAAGCGGCCCGTCCGCGCGCACGATGCGGCGAAATTCTTCGAGGAATTCCGGCTGGCCATACGCCGCAAGGCCCATCACTTTGTATTCGTCGCCAAATTTCCAGAAACCGAGGTATTGCGTCAGGGCCGTGTAGTACACCCCGAGCGAATGAGGAAAAGTGATCTCGCCGAGGATTCGCATGCGCGCGCCTTCGCCCACGGCCCACATGGAGCTTGCGAAATCGCCGAGCCCGTCCGCGGATAGAACCGCGGCGCGCTCATAAGGCGAAACGAAATAAGCGCTCGCAAGATGCGCGGTATGGTGTTCGATTCGATGAAATTGCGCGCGAATACTTTCAGGCGCAATCTCGGACGCCGATGCCAGATCCTCTCGAATGCCGGCGAAGCGAGCCATTACCTGCGCCCGCTCGAACGCGAAGCGCGGCATGCGCATAGCAAATCGCAGCTTGGTCGCAATCCTCGCCCGTGGATCGCGTGGAATCGCGATGTGATCCACTTCCGCGAGCTTCACGCCCGCCTGATCGAGGCAATATTGAATCGCGCGCGCCGGTAGACCCGCCGCGTATTTCACGCGATTCAGGCGCTCTTCTTCCACCGCTGCGAGCAGGCGCCCGTCGGCGACGATCGCCGCCGAAGCATTCGCGTGGTAAGCATTGATGCCGAGAATGATCATTGCGAGAAGTCGGTTTCAGGCATTGCGCGCGGATCAGGCCACCGATACGGCGGCATCCTTTCGAGGCTCGGAATCTCCGGCAAACTTTCCATGCATATGCCGTTTCACCCATTCGTTAAGCACGTAAAGGCTCCATGGCCGCGACCACGTTGTCCGCCCCGCCAGAAAATCGTCCCAAACTCGTCGCGCGTTTTCGCCGCTGAGCAACGGCTTGAGAACCGGAGACCAGTCGCCCAACCCCGTCGCGATTCGCCCGCGCAGCGCGCTCCGCATCCAATTTTCCCATGGAAACGTGAAAGTGCGCTTCGGCTGCGCAGTCAGTTCCTGCGGCAAAAGTTCGCCAAGCGCGGCGATCAAAAGCGCCTTCGGCTGCTTGGGATTGCGCTTCTGCGATTCCGGCAGCGACAACACATATTCGACCAGCGAAGAATCCAGAAACGGCACGCGCACTTCCAGTGAATGGTGCATGCTCATCCCGTCGGTATCCCGCAGAAGTGTATTCACCAGGTATGACCGCAGCTCCAGCCACGAAACTCCAGTGAACTCATCCATGGACTGCGCTTCGCCAGCCTCCTCGCCGAGCCACTTCCCCCACGAAGTCCCCGCCCAAGCGCTCGCGTCCTGACCTAGCCACCCCGCAACCACCTGCGGCGTAAAAAGTGAACGCGTGAAGTAATAAGGATGCGGCAGCGCAGAAGGATCGAGCCACGCCGCGGACGCTTTTCGAACCGCATCCGGAGATGACCCGGAGAGCCTGCCGGCACCGCTCGAAGCCACTACCCGTCGCAGAGGTTTGGGCATCCAGTTAGCCGCCGAAGCCAGCCGCCTGATTTTCGACGTCGCCTGAAAAGATGTATAGCCGCCGAATAGCTCGTCGCTTCCCAATCCAGAAAGCGCCACTTTTAATCCCGCCTGCCGCGCCGCCCACGAAACAAAATAGGTGTTGATCCCGTCCATGCTCGGCTGATCGAATGACGCTACCGCTTCATCGAGCCGCGCCAGCATCTCTTCGCCTGATAGCGTGTACTCTGAATGCTCGGTGCCAAGCCGCTCCGCCGTCCGCCGCGCTTTCTCCGCTTCGCTGAATTCCACATCTGGAAATGCCACGGTAAACGTGTGAATACCGCGCTGCGCCCGGCTCGCCAAAGCTGCGATTGCCGTCGAGTCCAGCCCGCTGCTGAGAAACACGCCCACCGGCACGTCGGCAATCAAGTGCCTCGCCACGGCCTGTTCCAGCAGCGAACGAACGCGCGCCGCCGGTGTTGCCGCAGCACTCGTTGCCCGTATCGCCTCTTCTCTCTCTTTCGCCCCATTCCAATACGATTTCGGAGCAATCGCACGGATGCGCTCGCCGTTGACTTTGATATCAAGGTAATGACCAGGCGGAAGCGAAAAAACACCCTCGACCAAAGTCGCCGGCTCGCTCACAGATCCAAATAAGAGGTACGACGAAAGTGCATCCGCCGAAATCCGCGCTGGCACCGCTCCGCTGGATAAAAGTGCCCGCACCTCCGACGCAAAAACCAAAGCCCCTTCCACTATCGTGTAATAGAGCGGCTTGATTCCCATCCGGTCGCGAGCGATAAAAACCCGCGTCGCCCGCCCGCCGGGCCCCTGAGGCATTTCCACGATCGCAAACGTAAACATCCCATGCAGGCGTTCGACGCATTTCTCGCCCCACGTTTCAAACGCATGCACAATCACTTCCGTATCGGAATTCGTGCGGAAGGTATGTCCGGCAGCCTCGAGTTCCTTGCGCAGCGAGCGAAAATTATAAATCTCGCCGTTGTAAACCACCGCCAGCGTGTTCGTCTCGTTCCACACCGGCTGGCTCCCGCTAGGAAGGTCAATGATGCTCAACCGGCGGCTGCCTGCAACCACGGGCGACGTGAACAGAATACCTTCTGCGTCGGGTCCGCGATGAACGATCGCCGCCATCATCCGGCGCACCATCGCCTCGGCGTGCTCGCGCGACTCCATCCCAACGATTCCGCAAATTCCGCACATGCTGGGTAGCGTCCCTGATTTAACGCACCAACAGAATACCCTCGCTGGCGCCGCTATTCCACCTTCCAGCAGCGCGAAGGGCTCGTCAAAATCGAACGAAATCCAAGCCGTGCTCTGGTTTTTGCAAAGGTCCTAAAGCAGGCGTGTCATTTGCCAGTCAATTTCTTATATTGCGCGTCACTCAAGGGCACCACCGAAAGCCGCCCCTGGCGAACGAGCGGTGACGTGGCGAACAGCGGATCAGATTTGATTTGTGCCAGCGATACCGGCATTGCCAGCGCCTTCCCGGCCTTGATTTCTACCGCCGGGTTCTTCGGATTGGACGTGTCCACCGAAAGCACCGAAGCCGTTCCCACTGCGGTCTTCTGATCTCCAGTCTCGTAGATCACAAGCCGCGTCCCCGGCTTCATCTCGCGAAGATTCCTCAGCGCGACTGGATTCGAAACGCCATCCCAGACCGTCTCTTTATCCTTCTGAAGATCCGCAAACGAGTACTCGGAAGGCTCCGTCTTCAGCAAATAGTTTGAAGCGCCGTCCTTTTTGTCTTGCTTCATCGTTCCCATTTCGCACTCCGCTCCTAATTTGTCCGTGAGTTCTTGCGCCGCAGGCTCTCAGCCTCTCTGCCAGAAACTTCAGTCCCCATGATACAGGTATGGTAGTACACAGAGTCACACATCCGTAAGGAACGTACTGTCCTTCCCCTGTCCTTTCTCTGTACTATCGTCCAGTTGTTCGCCTGTCCCAGAGTTCTACACTGCTAAAGCATTGTCGCGCCAGGGTTAGGGGGTAACCATGGTCCGCAGAACGCATTTATTCATTCTACTTTTTAGCACGATCGGCCTCTCCTTTTTCACAAGTTCCGCTCAGGCCAATCCCGCAACCCTCAAATGCAATTCCAATCACGATCAGGTGTGGGTCTACGATTCGCTGAACAGCTTCAATGTTGATGCGAAGTTGAAATGCGGCCAGGACGTCGAAATCATCGAACGTCTTCCGAATTACGTGAAAATCCGCACTCAAAATGGCGTCGAAGGTTACGTGCCGGACGCCGCCGTGTCAGGTCTTCCAGCTTTTCAGCCCTATCGCGATTCGGCCCACGACGTTGGCCTGGCTGCAAAACAACTGCAAGCCATCGAGGTTGCCAAAGCCGCAGCGCAAGCCGCTTCTCTGGCGCCTGCTGATGTGAACTACTCAAAAGTCTCGCCGGCGTCGGCTTCTGGATCTTCGAACTCAGTTACCGCAACAGCCCGACAGAAAACCGTCGCCAATGTTTTGATAGCAGCGCCGCCCACCCTCGGAGAGCTGACACCGGCCTCGGCCAAATCCGCAGCGAAGCCAGCAGCTTCCGCTGCACTCGCGGCAACCGCAACTCCAACGGTCTCGCCGGCGCTTCCAGCGCAACCACCCGCAAGACCGGCCGCCGAATCGTCCGAAATGGCGGTAGCGCAGCCGGCAAAGACGCCTTTGCCGTCCGCCATGAATTCTGACTTAGCTTCCGACTCGGCAACTCCGATCGAGCAATCGAACACGTCGTGCCAGGCCTACTTTTCAGCCTACGGCCTCACGCCCAGTCAAACCAAATGGATGGCCAAAAATCGCGAAAAAGCCTTCTCGCAAATTTGTCCCGCGCCCGATCCTTCCAAGGTCGATTTCGTGATGATCTTTACTCACGACGTGGATTTCTTCGGCGGCACGATGCCCGATCCCGTTCATATAAGTGGCGGCTTCTCTGATTTCACTCCCATGACGCCGATGGACACCGCCCTAATTCCGCAATCGCAGGCAGACAACGCCCGCCGCGAGTATGTCTGGATCTTTCAGTTTGAGAAGGGAACATTCGATCCGGCGAGCTTCCCTGCGAAACGGCGCTATCAATATTCAAAGATGGAAACGGGTTCGCTGGGCGCAAAAGCGGGCGTCAAGACAATTGAGGATGCTTTCCGATTTGTCTCCGGCGCGAGCCACTAAACACACGCCACCCGATCACAAGCGCTGACCAGAAGCAACTGATCGCAATCTGTTAACGCAAGCACACCTGACGGCGATTTCTCAGCCTCGCCTTACTGTCCGCTTGCAACGCCTGCCTCCGTTTGATCCAGCGGCCCTTCCCACGAAAGGCTGTCCACAAACGCCCGGCACCCCGCTCGGCAATTTTCCCGCAGTTATCGTTGCGAGCTGTCCAAACCCCAGCCGCAGCGCTCCGCCCCGCATGAGCGCCATTTCCTTTCCCAAGCCCCAGGTCCGCCGTCAGCACTGTAACCCGATGGCCTCGCCTGGCGAGTCCCGTCGCGAGCGCGCGCACCTTGAACACGGGTCCACCCCGTTCCTGAAAAGGGAAATAGGACTGAACCACTTTCAAAATGCGCATGTGGCCTGTTGTGTCGACTAGAATCTTAAACGTGAGCTGGGCAGCTTCACCCTGCAGAGAAACGAGAATGCTACGTCAAGGCACCCTAATCCAGATTAGGAGCTCCGCGCATGCGCAGCCCGCACAAGAATTGAAGGGATAAGACTCGGAAGCGAATACCTTGCGAAGAAGAAGAAAAAGGGAGTGAGCAGACCCCCACCGTCGTTCGATATCAGAGGGGTAGGAAAAAAGGAGCGACGGTAGGTGGCCGGGGGAAGGAAGCTGGCCCAGCCCTCAATCCCCGAAGGGATTCTCAGCTTTCCTCCCCCTGACCCGACACCCTATCGCACGCGAGAAGCCAAAGCATATGATTGAAAACAAAGGCTCTTCAGAATCACCTGAGGTGTAAAAAGTCCAAGCCCCCTGGTAAATTTTCCGGGGCACAAGCGCTTTCGCTCTCCTCGCGTCAACATTTCTTTCCAGAAGTCGCGCTGCCGCCTTGACCGCCATCGCTGCGCTTGCTATGTTTGAAGATTATTCTGAGCGCAATCTACCCAGTGTGCGCTGTCCTCTACCGTTAGACGGCATTAAAAGCGGTCACCGAACTATGGGCCTCAAGAAAATCGTTATCCGCGGCGCGCGGCATCATAATCTCAAGAATATCAGCCTCGAGATTCCCCGTAACTCGCTGACCGTTATCACCGGCCTCTCCGGCTCGGGTAAATCCTCGCTTGCCTTTGACACCCTCTACGCCGAGGGACAGCGCCGCTATGTAGAATCCCTTTCGGCCTATGCGCGCCAGTTCCTCGATCAGATGGAGCGTCCCGACGTCGACTCGGTCGAAGGACTTTCTCCGTCCATCGCCATCGAGCAGAAGACCACAACCCGCTCGCCCCGCTCCACGGTTGGTACTATCACCGAGATTTACGATTACCTCCGCGTCGTTTACAGCGCGATCGGCACTCCGCATTGTCCCAAATGCGGCAAACCCATCACCCGCCAATCCACGGAACAAATCGTGCAGTCGGTTCTCGCCCTCAAGCCTGATGACCGCATCATGGTACTCGCCCCGGTCGTTCGCGGGCGCAAAGGCGAATACAAAAAAGAACTCGAGAAATACGCCAAGGAAGGTTACGTCCGCGCCCGCGTCGATGGCGACCTCGTCAATCTCGACGAACCGATTCCGCTCGATCGCCGCAAGAATCACACCATAGAAATCGTCGTGGACCGGCTGCTCCTGAAGAACGGCATTGCGCAACGTCTCGAGGAATCCATCGAGGCAGCTCTCCGCCTCACCGGCGGCCTCGTCACCATTTCTGTCGTGGGCGGCGAGGAGCACGTCTACTCCGAAAAACTTGCCTGCCCCGATTGCGGCATTTCCGTTCCGCAACTCGAGCCGCGTTCCTTCAGCTTCAATTCGCCGTATGGCGCATGCCCCGAATGCCACGGCCTCGGCTCCAAGTACGATTTCGATCCCTCCAAAGTGATCGTTGATTGGTCGAAGCCGCTTTTTGAAGGCGGCCTCGGCCCCGGCTCAGGTTCCACCTTCGTTCAACGCATCATGAAACTCGCAGCCGCCGCCCACGGCTTTGATCTCGATACGCCGTTTGAGCAATTCCCGCACAAAGTGCAAAATCTAATCCTGCACGGCAATCCTGCTGACGGCACCGGAGTGAAAGGCCTCAATTTCCAAGGTGTTCTCACACACCTCGAAAAAAGCCTGGAAGAATCGAACTCCGATACCTATCGCGAATGGCTTACGCAGTACATGTCGCCCGCTCCGTGCGCCGCTTGCAACGAACGCCGCCTGCGCCCCGAAAGCCTCGCCGTAAAAATCGCCGGCCTTTCCATCGCCGATTTCACCGCGCTCCCGCTCACCGAAGCGCGCGCCGCCGTTGACAAGATTCGCGGCCACCTGTCGCTCCGCCAGCGAAAAATTGCCGGCCGCCCGCTCACGGAAATCGCCGAGCGCCTCGATTTTCTTCTCGCCGTGGGACTCGGCTATCTCACTCTCGATCGTTCAGCCGCCACGCTCTCGGGCGGTGAAGCGCAGCGTATCCGCCTTGCCACTCAGATCGGCTCGCGTCTACGCGGCGTCCTCTATGTTCTCGATGAGCCTTCCATTGGCCTGCACGCGCGCGACAATGGCCGCTTGCTCAGCACTCTCGAAACCCTGCGTGACCTTGGCAATACCGTCCTCGTTGTCGAGCACGACGAAGAAACCATTCGCCGCGCCAACTACGTAGTCGATCTCGGCCCCGGCGCAGGCACCGCCGGCGGCCATCTCGTCGCTGCGGGAGCGCCCGAGGAAATCGCCGCCAATTCGGCATCGCTTACCGGGCAATATCTTTCCGGCCACGCAAGAATTCCCATCCCGGACCACCGCCGCCCCACGAACGGAAAAGCCATAACCATCCTCGGCGCGCACGGAAACAACCTGAAGAATATCGACGTCACTTTTCCGCTCGGCCTTCTCACCGTCGTCACCGGTGTCTCCGGTTCCGGAAAATCCACGCTCATCAACGACATTTTGTATCGCGCCCTCGCTGCCAAGCTCTATCGCTCCATGGAAAAGCCCGGAGAACATCGCGCCATCACCGGTATCGAGCACATTGACAAAGTTGTTCAAATCGACCAGGCTTCCATCGGCCGCACCCCGCGCTCGAACCCCGCCACGTACACGGGCGTTTTTGCGCCGATTCGCGAACTCTACGCCATGCTCCCGGAATCGCGTGAACGGGGCTACCGTCCCGGACGTTTTAGCTTCAACGTGAAAGGCGGCCGTTGCGAAGCATGCCAGGGCGATGGCCAGCGCCGCATCGAAATGAATTTCCTGCCGGATGTCTATGTCACCTGCGAAGTCTGCCGCGGCAAGCGCTACAACGCCGAGACGCTTGCCGTCCGCTATAAAGGCCTCACGATTTCCGATCTTCTCGATTTACCGATTGAGGAAGCCTTGAAGGCTCTCGAAAATATTCCCGCCATTCAGCAGAAGCTGCAGACGCTCGTTGACGTCGGCCTCGGCTACATTCAACTCGGCCAATCCGCCACCACGCTCTCCGGCGGCGAAGCTCAGCGCACCAAGCTTGCCCGCGAACTTTCGCGCCGCCAAACCGGCCGCACATTGTATATTCTCGATGAGCCCACCACCGGCCTCCATTTCGACGACGTGAAGAAACTTCTCGACGTGCTGAATCGTCTCGTCTCGCTCGGCAACACCGTGCTGATCATCGAGCACCATCTCGACGTCATCAAACAAGCGGACTGGATCATCGATCTCGGCCCTGAAGGCGGCAACGAAGGCGGCCGCATCGTTGCCCAAGGTACACCCGAGCAAGTTGCGCGAGTGAAAAAATCTTTCACCGGCCAGATACTCGCCCGCGCGCTGAACGGCACAAACGGAAATGGACACGGCAGCGCCACTCAAAGCACCAACACGCAACCCGACACAAACGCGACCGCCTGACTTGTATGATCGCCGACGACAATAACCCCATCCCCATCCCTCCCGAATCATTTCTAGAACCGCCCGCTTCCCTGTCCACAGGCTTGCGGCGCGGTCCGGAAATACCCACCGCTGCAACATTGCCCTCACCCGTCCAGCCCGACGCGCCTCCGCCCGAACTCCAGCAGTATCCCGAAGATCTGCGCGCACTATGGGGCTGGCTTGACCTGCTGCTGCTTGTAGCAGTCGCACTACTCGGAACTTTCGTAATCAGCATCATTCTCGTCGGCATCTTCGCTGCCTTCGGAATGACTCCTGCCAGCTTGCAGAATTCCGCCAACAACAAGAGCCTCTTCCTGATCGTCAACCAAGCCATTCTCTCGCTCGGACTGCTCGCCTATCTCGCCGTTCACATACGTGCCCGATGTCAATCCCCATTCTGGAAAACCATCGGCTGGCGCCGCCTCCGGACCGGCACGATCCCGCGCCGCATCGCCTATATTGGCCTGGTTCTCGGCGGCTTCAGTCTTTCCCTGCTGGTTCAACTCGCCTCCGCCGCGCTGCAAACCAAAACCAAACTCCCCATCCAGGAATATTTCCAGGACCCGCGCAGCGCCCTCCTCCTGATGCTCATGAGCATCCTGCTCGCCCCGCTCGTCGAAGAAACCGTCTTTCGCGGCTACCTCTACCCGGTTCTCGCGCGCAGCTTCGGCATCGGCGCAGGCGTCGTCATCACCGGCACTCTCTTCGGCCTGCTGCATGCCCCCCAACTCTGGGGCGGCTGGGGCCAAATCCTGCTCCTCATCGGCATAGGAATTGTTTTCACCGCCGCTCGCGCCATCTCGCGCACTGTCATCGCCAGCTACATCCTCCACGTCAGCTACAATTCGTTCCTCTTGATCGCATTCCTCGTCGCATCCCACGGCTTCCGCCACTTCCCGCCCGGCCCCCAGTAGCACAGCCATTTCTGCCTGTGCCCCCAACCCAACCCTCCACCACCTCAACCTCCCCACAAATCAATCACCGTCAGCCCACCTTTCTGCAGTAGGGGCGGCTCTAAGAGCCTTCCGCGCCGCCAACTCGAATGTTAGCCATCACGATCCGCAGTCAGTTCGTCACGGGCGTTGCATTTTTCGCCGCCAACGCCATCCACGCACCGCCCCATTACCCCTGGCGTAGCTCAGGTCCCGTTCTGGCGGTCCGCCAGAACTGACCTGAGGTCCTCCTCCACCATCAACATCCCCGCACTACAATCAGCTAGAATAGAACGCCGTACGCCGGGCGCTTCGCACCACCCCGCGTCCCGCGATCACGGAACCCGAAAACTTGTATACCGTCGAACCAATCCGCTGGACGCACGAAGGCGTCGTCATCCTCGATCAGCTCCGCCTCCCGCGCGAAGTCACCTATCACACCTACACCGACTATCGCGACGTGGCCAAAGCGATCAAAGACATGATCATCCGCGGCGCCCCGGCCATCGGCGTCGCCGCTGCGATGGGCGTCGCTCTCGGCGTCGAACGCTCCCGCGCGCAAACGCTCCCCGAGTTGCGCGCCGAATTCGCCACTATCTGCGACACGCTCGTCCGTACCCGTCCCACTGCCGTCGATCTTTTCTGGGCAATCAAACGTTTCCAGGGCCGCTTCGAAGAATTAGCCTCGGAAGCTGCATCCTCTAAAAACGGCGCCTCCGGCCTCGCCCACCTCCGTGCCGCCCTCATCGAAGAAGCGCAGAAAGTTCACGATGAGCGCCGCGAAGCCGATCGCCGGATCGGAAAATTCGGCGCTGACCTCCTCGTCAAATCAGGCCGCGTCATGACCCAATGCAACGCCGGCGCGCTCGCCACCGGCGGAATCGGTACCGCCTTAGGGGTGATTCGCGTGGCGGTCGAAGAAGGCCATCAGATTGACGTGCTCGTTCCCGAAACGCGCCCCTACCTGCAAGGCGCCCGCCTCACCGCCTGGGAATTACAGCAGGACAAGATTCCACTCACGCTCATCACTGACAATATGGTCGGCCATTTCCTGAAAACCGGCGGCGTGAGCGCCGTCGTTGTCGGTGCCGACCGCATCGCATGCAATGGCGACACCGCCAACAAAATCGGCACCTACGGCATTGCAGTTCTCGCCCACGAGAACAACGTCCCCTTCTACGTCGCGGCCCCTATCTCCACCATCGACATGTCGCTCGCATCCGGCGACCAGATCCCCATCGAAGAGCGCTCCTCAGCCGAAGTCACGCACCTCGCCGGCACCCAGCTCGCGCCCAGCGAAGTGAAAGCCGCTCATCCCGCTTTCGACGTCACCCCGGCCCGCTATATCACCGCCATAATCACAGAAAAGGGCGTAGCCCACGCCCCGTTCGACGAACCCCTCCGCAAATTCACCGCAGCTCCGTAGTTCGCAACAAAGCTCGCCGCGAAGCAGTTCACACACTCCAAAATTTTCGTCGCTTCGCCCGGAACTTTCAGCCCCACCCTCACGTACCAATCAATGTAACGGGCGCATGCCCGCAAAACAAACGGCAAAACAAAAAATGTTAAACGACCAATTGCGACAAGTTCTACGACGCTTCGCCCGCGCCCCGCTCTTCACCGCCATCACATTGATCACTCTCGCCGCCGGCATCGGCGCCAACACCGTGATCTTCAGCGTTCTCGAAGGCGTACTGCTGAAGCCCCTGCCATATCCACACCCCGACGAATTGATCGGCGTGTGGCACACTGCTCCGGGCGTAGGCATCAAGGACCTCGAGATTTCTCCGTCCATCTATTTCATCGACCGCGAGCAAAGCACCACGTTTCAGGATATCGGCGCCTATTCGAGTGATTCGATCAGCGTCACCGGCGCCGGCGAACCAGAACAAGTCAAAGGTCTCGACGTAACCGACGGCACCTTGCCTCTTCTCGGCGCAAAGCCCGCACTGGGCCGCCTGTTCACGCGCGAAGACGACTCCCCCCGCACGCCCGAAACGGCTCTTCTCTCTTACGGCTATTGGCGCCAGAAATTCGGCGGCGATCCCAACGTCATCGGCCGCTCCATCACGCTCGATGGAAAACCGCGCGAAATTATCGGCGTCCTACCGCAGAATTTTTATTTTCTCGATGAAAGCGAGCCCGCCATTTTTCTTCCCTTCAAATGGGATCGCAACAGAGTGAAGCTAGGCAATTTCAGTTACCGCGCCCTGGCCCGCTTGAAACCCGGCGTCACCATGGCGCAAGCCAATGCTGACGTCGCGCGGATGCTTCCGATCTCTATCCGCAGCTTCCCGGCCCCTGAAGGCTTCAGCCCGTCTCTCTTCGAAAAAGCCAAATTCGGGCCGAATCTGCGCCCGCTCAAGCAGGACGTAGTCGGCGACATTGGCAACGTACTGTGGGTGCTGATGGGCTCGATTGCGGTGGTTCTCTTGATCGCTTGCGCCAACGTCGCCAATCTGCTCCTCGTGCGCGTCGAAGGACGCCGCCAAGAACTGGCCATTCGCGCGGCGCTCGGTGCCGGATGGAAACGCATCGCGGCAGACTTGTTGTTCGAAAGTGTGGTTCTCGGCCTGATTGGCAGCGCGCTCGGCCTCGCCCTGGCCTATGCCGCGCTCCGCATTCTCGTCGCCATGGCGCCCACCGGACTGCCGCGCATTCACGAAATCGACATAGATTTCCGCGTGCTGCTCTTCACCCTTGCGATCGCGCTGTTTTCGAGTCTTCTCTTCGCCTCCATTCCTATTTTCAAATACGCCGGCTCGCGCTTGAATACCGGCCTTCGCGAAGGTGGACGCGCGCTCAGCCAGAGCCGCGAGCACAATCGCGCCCGCAACGCCCTCGTAATCGTGCAGGTGGCGCTCGCCCTGGTGCTTCTGATTTGCTCTGGTTTGATGATTCGCACTTTTCGCGCCCTCATGTGCGTCCCGCCCGGTTTCACGTCGCCCGAGTCGGTTCAAACCTTCCGCTATTACATTCTGGAAACGGATGTGCCCGACTCCGATGCCGAGCGCGTTGCCCGCATTGATCAGGAAGTGCTCCGTAGACTTGCCGCCATTCCGGGAGTTTCCAAAGCGAGCTTTTCGAGCGGCATTCCGTTCGATCACATTGGCTCGAACGACCCCATCTTCGTGCAGGATCGCGTCTATGGCGAAGGAGAGCTTCCACCTTTGCGGCGATTCAAGTTCATCTCCCCGGGTTTCTTTTCCACTCTGAATACTCCGTTCATCGCCGGCCGCGATCTCACCTGGGACGATATCTACCAGCGGCTTCCCGTCGCGATCGTTTCTGAAAATCTGGCCCGGGAGTACTGGCATAGCGCGGGCAACGCGCTCGGTAAGCGAATTCGCGTCGGCAATAATGACGCCTGGCGCGAAATCATCGGCGTCGTCGCCAATGTGTACGACGATGGCGTTGACAAGGATCCAACCTCGTCCGTCTATTGGCCGGTCATCATGAATCGTTTTGAAGGGCAAAAAGAATCGCTGCGGCGCGGCATCGGATTTGCCATTCGCAGCCCGCGCGCCGGCTCGGAAGCGTTCCTGAAAGAAATTCGTCAAGCCGTGTGGTCAGTCGATTCCAATATTCCTCTGTCCGAGGTTCACACCCTCGATTACCTCTACAAGCAATCGATGGCGCGTACTTCCTTCACCCTCATCATGCTGGGAGTGGCGGGCGGAATGGCGCTGCTCCTCGGAATCGTAGGCATCTACGGAGTGATCGCTTATTCCGTTTCGCAGCGCACCCGTGAAATCGGGATTCGCATGGCTTTGGGCGCGCAGCAGCAGACGCTCACCTCCATGTTCGTACGCCACGGGCTTTGGCTGGCAGGGATCGGCGTCGCATGTGGGTTGGCAGCGTCGTTCGCGGTGATGCGTTTGATGTCATCTCTGCTCTTCCGCGTCAGTCCCCTTGACCCGATCACTTACATCGCCGTCACCGCCGGTGTTATCGCCACTGTGTACGTTGCGTGCTATCTGCCATCACGCCGTGCGGCTACCGTAGATCCGGTCGAAGCCCTCCGCGCGGAATAGATTTACTCGCCCAGCAAACTGCTGGCTTGTTATATCTCCCCACGCTAGAATGAAGACTCCAGGGAAAGCCCCAGCGTAGGTAGACCGGAGGGCGCAATGAAAGTCCTCTTCGTACATCCCAGCCCCCTGATGTACTCGGAGATTTACCTGCGCCTGGAGCCGCTCGGGCTCGAGTTGGTCGCCCAATCCGCGCGCAAAGCTGGCCACGACGTCCGTCTTCTGGACCTTCAAGTCTTTCGCCACCGCGATTACTTCCGCCTTCTCGAAGACTTCCAACCGGAAGCCATCGGTTTTTCGCTGAACTATCTCGCAAATATTCCCGAGGTGGTGGACCTCGCCAAAGAAACCAGGCGCCGTCTTCCGGAATGTTTCATCTTTGCCGGAGGCCACAGCGCGTCTTTCACCGCGAAAGAAATTCTCGCCCACGCCGGTGGCGCCATCGCCTGTGTCGTTCGCGGTGAAGGCGAAGCGATCACGCCGTCGGTGCTTGAAGCAGCGCATGCCCCGGACAAACTTCGTGCGTTGCCGGGCGTCACCAGCGTCTATGGCGATGGCCCCGCGCCTCGTCTCGTCGAAAACCTGAACGCCACGCAACCAGCTCGCGATCTAATCGCCCGCCGCCGTAAATATTTCATCGGTGTGCTGGACCCCTGCGCCTCAATCGAATTCACACGTGGTTGCCCGTGGGATTGCTCGTTTTGCAGTGCCTGGACGTTTTACGGTCGCAACTATCGCAAGTTGAGCGCAGAAGTGGCCGCCGAAGATCTCGCCACGATCCAGGAGCACGGCGTATTCATTGTGGACGACGTTGCCTTCATTCAATCCGACCACGGTCTGGCTCTTGCGCGCGAAGTGGAGAAACGCAACATCAAAAAGGAGTATTACCTCGAGACGCGCGGCGATGTCCTCGTCAGAAACAAAGAAGTTTTCCGCATGTGGAAGCGCCTGGGCCTGAAATATATGTTCCTCGGCATCGAAGCCATTGACGATGAAGGTCTCAAGAGCCACCGTAAACGCGTCACAGTGAAAAAGAACATCGAAGCGCTCGAATGCGCCCGCTCGTTGAACATTCATGCTGCCGTGAATATCATCGCCGATCCCAATTGGGATGAGCGCCATTTCGAGGCTGTCCGCGCATGGGCGCTACAAGTTCCCGAAATCGTTCACATCACCGTCAACACGCCGTACCCCGGAACGGAAACCTGGGTTACTGAGTCGCGCAATTTTACCTCTCGCGATTACCGGCTCTTCGACGTGCAACACGCCGTGCTTCCCACCAAGCTTCCTCTCGATCGTTTCTACGAGGAACTTGTGCGCACGCAGCAGATTCTCAATCAGAAGCATCTCGGCTTCGCCGCGCTCAAAGACACTTTCTTCATGGCACTCGGCTTTCTCGCCAAGGGACAAACGAATTTCGTCAAAATGCTCTGGAAGTTTTCGAGCGTCTATAATGCGAAGCGCCAGATGCAGGATCATCAACGCGAAATTCGCTATCCCATCCGGCTTCCCGAAGCCGCACCTCGCAAGCGTGTGGATCAGACGCTTCTCTACATTCACACGCCCGAAACAGCTCACGCCTCACACGAGGTCTGAGCATCGCGGAAGCGTAAGAATTTCCTAGGTTAGTACCTTTCGGCTTGGCTGATGCGCATCTGCAAAACGGAAATAAATCCTTTGCCTGCAATCGCTTCCAGATACCGACCCTACCTTGGCAAGATGAATGCTTCCCCCTATCCCAAATCTTTCGTACATGCTTGAAAATGGAGACGCAGTCGGAGGTGACACAATGAGCGGAGTGCGAAACTTAAACTTGGCGGAAACGACTGTAAGATTTTCTGACTCGCTCCACGAGCCAGTCATTTACGAAGATCAGGTCAAGGCTCGGCTGCAGACAATTACGAGCTTCGTCGAAGACCTGAACACTTCCACCGTGGATCTCTTGCTCGCTGAAAAGCCTTTCGCGCGCGAACTACTGAAGGAGTTGATCGTGAAGGAAGCGGCGCTCGGCTGGGCCGTTCGCGTGGCGAGCCTGTCCAATGAAAACGTGCGCGCTCGACTATGGGCCGATATCGACAAGGCGCTTGGTGACCTGGACCTGATCGTTGACCTGGTGGCACGCGCCAACATCGAGTGGCCGGTCAACGATGCGGTGCAGTTCGATGACGAATTGGCATACATCACCTAGGCACCTGGTCCGATTGCCGGTTCGAACACAGAGTTTCTTTTCAAAAAACACACCAACCATCCATTCAGCTACCCATAGCACTCTAAGTGAGTAGCGGAAATCAGTCCCTCAACACTTTTTAGCGAGCGGGGCACCACCGGCTCTTAAAGTATGCTGAAACCAATCATAGCTGCCTTGACGAAGTCGTTGGGCCTCGCGGCCCTGCTCGCTTGCTTGGTTTCCCTTCGCGCTTACGGCGATGTGGGCGTGATTCTCAACGAAACGCTCAACGAAAGCGTCGCCCGCGTCACCGGCTCGGGACACACCGCCGTCTACTTCTCGCGCATTTGTCCCGATTCTCCGGTCAAGCTTCGCCTCTGCCGCCCGGACGAGAATGGCTCGGTGATGAGCAACTACATCAACCTCGGAGAGGACGAGCGCTTCGAATGGAACATCGCGCCATTCAATCTCTACGTCTACGGCGTCGAAGATCCTGCTGACCGGCCCGTCTTCGGCACCGAGAAAATCAAGTCCGTCCTCGAAGAGCGTTACCGCCAGCAATCGCTGGCAGCCTACTGCACCGTAAAGGACTGCTTGCAGGGCGACAAAGCCGAGTGGCGCGAAATGGTCGGCGCCAACATGATCCGCAGCATGTACATCTTCGTCGTCGAAACCACCCTGCAGCAGGATGAAGATCTGATCGCCAAATTCAACGCGCTGCCCAATGAAAATCATTTCAATGGTATGACGCGCAATTGCGCCGACTTCACAAAGGGCGTAATCGACACCTATTTTCCCCACTCGGCACATCGCGACGTGATCAACGACTTCGGAATGACCAGTCCGAAGGCTGTCGCGCGCACCTTCTCGCACTACGCCCAGAACCATCCGGAATCGAATTTCCGCGTCCTGCATTTCTCGCAGCTGCCCGGCACGATCAAACGCAGCACGGAACCGCGCAGCGGCACCGAGCAGCTATTCCGCTCCAAGAAACTCCTGATTCCCATGGTGATTTTTGCCGACCACGAATTGCCCATCGTCGCCGCCGCCTACCTGATTACCGGGCGGTTTAATCCCGAGCACGAGTTCGAGCAGCACGCCACAGTCGAACCAGCTCAACTCAACGACTCCACCAGGCTGCAGAAAACCAACCGCGCCGCGAGTCCTTCCGGCGCGCTCGATCCGGTCGAAGTTCGGGCGCGGGAAGAAATCGTGGGGGCTCCCGGCCAGTGGGAAAAATATCGCAAGGCATTTGGCACGCTGGTGGGCCAAGCCGTTCAAGACGAATTGATTCCGGATCGCGGCTACGTCGGCCGCATTTTCAAGCGCCTCGATGCGAGCGGGCACCCCGCCGCCGATGCTGGCGGCGACCTGTGGCTTGAAATGTCCGGCGCGACTGGCGCCTCAAAAGTAGGACTGAGCCGCAACAATATTTTCGCGCCAGGCTCCGATCCCCACCTCGCTTTCGAAGTGCTGCTCGCCCGCGTGGACGCAATATTGAAAAGCCCCAAGCACAGCCGCGAGACGATGCTCGAGTTCAAAGAAGATTGGGCTCTTCTCCAGTACGCACGCATGCGCATTTCCTCCGCAGCCCCGTTGGCTAGTTCGTCGGCATCGAATGGCACAGCAGTCGCGGCCGTCCCGGCCGGCGAAAATTAATCGCTGTGCGAAATTTCAGCCAACCTCCGGCGCTCAGCCCCGTTTTTCTTGTCGCCCAGATGCTGCTATGATGTTTGCGGAATCGATGCACTCGATGCGACCTTTCGTATCCGCGTTTTTCGCCCTGATTTTCCTTTTCTTCGCCTACGCGGACTCTCCTCGGACCGTATCTGCCGCTGACCCGCCCGCGCACAATTCATCTCCGCCCATCGTCATCGGCTTCGTTGGCGGCTTCATCAGCCACACGAATACCGTCCACGGCGGCGTCCAACTGGCCGAGCACCTGCGCAAAGAATATCAGGCGCAAGTCCACATCGAAGTTTTCGAAAACCATCGCGGCGAACAAGCCCACCAGGAAGTCCTGCGTCTCCTTGACGTGAACCACGACGGCACACTTTCGCCCGAAGAAAAACAAAGCGCCCGCATCATCATCTATGGCCATAGCTGGGGCGGCTCGGAAACGGTGGCCCTCGCGCGCGAACTGCAATCCGATGGCATCCCCGTGCTCCTGACCATTCAAGTGGACAGCGTCTCCAAAATGGGCGAAGACGATTCGCTCATCCCCGCCAACGTGCAGCAGGCCGCCAATTTCTACCAAACTAACGGCTACCTCCACGGCCGCCCGGAAATTCGCGCAGCCGACCCAGCGCGCACGAAAATTCTCGGCAACATCCGGCTCGATTACGATTCGCATCCGGTCCAGTGCAACGGCTACTCCTGGCTCGCCAAAACCTTTGAGAAGCAGCACATCGAAATCGAATGCGATCCGGATGTGCTGAATCGCGTGGAAGAGCTGATTCGTTCGAGACTGCCCTCGTCTTCGCAGACCGCACAACAAATCGTATTGAAGTAAGTTCGTCCTGCCGCTCCACAAGTCCGCAAAAGTTCCGCGCAATCAACCAAAGGCGCCGGCCGGAGGCCGGCGGTACGTAAACCCTCGCCACTAGAACGAATCCACGGCGACAGCGAAGAAATCGAGAGGCCTTCGCGCGAGATTCCGATACAATCGCCGCCGGCTGCGCGTTGATCGCACGCACGCCGGAAAGATGCTCTTGAGCTTCAGCCAGCGCGTGAAGGAAATTCGCGAAGGCTTCGCGCCCGCCTTTTGGGTGGCCAACTTCACGGAGATTTTCGAGCGCATCGCCTACTACGGCACGAGCGCCGTCCTCGCGATTTACCTCAACGAGCAGCTGCACTTCTCGAACGTGCTCACCGGCTGGCTCGTGGGCACCTTCGGCCTGGTGGTGTGGTTTCTGCCGATTCTCGGCGGCACGCTGGCCGACCGCTTCGGCTTCCGGCGCGCGCTGATGTTCGCGTTCCTCATTATGGCCGTGGGATATTTTCTGCTCGGCTCGCTTGGCGCGCCATGGCTGCAGCCGCTGCGCCACGCGCTTGGCGACAAGTGGCTGGTGCTCATCATCCTGATGATTCCGGCGCTGGGTCCCGGCGTGGTGAAGCCGTGCGTCGCGGGAACCACCGCCCGTGCGTCCACGGAAAACGTGCGCTCCATCGGCTATTCGATCTACTACACGATCGTCAATATCGGCGGCGCGCTCGGCCCGCTGATGGCGTTTGTGGTGCGCAAACAAATGGGCTGGGGTATGGAAAACGTGTTTCGCGTCGGCGCTCTTAGCGTGTTCCTGATGTTCTGGGTGACGCTTTTCTTCTATCGCGAGCCGCGCAAGCCCGGCGACGTGCAAGTGCCCAGCGTGCTGGCGGCGATCACGAATATGTTCGTGGTGCTGGCGAACCTGCGCTTCATGATTTTTCTCGTCATCTTTTCCGGTTTCTTCGTGATTTTCTGGCAGCAATACATGTCGATGCCGCTTTTCATCCGCCAATTTGTGAATCGCAATGCGGACGTTGACCTGCTGCTCACCGTGGACCCCGCCATAGTGATCTGTTTCCAGGTCGCAGTGAGTTTGGTGACGCGCAAAATGCGCGCCTTCACCGCCATGGCGCTCGGCTTCCTGATCACCAGCATCGGCTGGATGCTGCCCGCCTTCCATGCCACGGTGCCGGTGTTCATCGCCGCGCTCGTCCTGGTGGCCATCGGCGAAATCACGCAAGTCTCGCGCTACTACGACTACATCTCGCGCCTCGCGCCTTCCGGCCAGCAGGGCCTCTACATGGGCTACGCGTTTCTGCCCATCGCCATCGGTTATTTCATCGCGGGACCGCTGGGCGGCTGGCTCGTGGCCCATTACGGCAACAGCGCCTCGCCCCAGCAAATGTGGTGGGTAGTCGCCGTGGTGGGCTTCCTCTCCACGGCGCTCATGCTGATTTACGACCGCATCGTCAAGCCGGTGTCGGCGGAAGCGCCCGACGTAGCATAACGACGCCCGCCCGCGCCAGACTTCACTGACGTTTCGCCGCCCAGTAACAATCCGGCAATACGGCTCACCCAAAGTAGCCGCTCCAAGGCGTCGGAACAACACGTGGCGCCGGACGATAATTTCCCCAAAAGGAAAAAACAGCCCTATGAAAATGAAAGCAGTGGTTTTGTGTCTGCTTGCAGTGTCGCACAGGCCTGTCCCCTGTGGCGGGCACTCCTGTTTACCCTGAGTTTCGAAGGGTCTCTGCGCTCTTTGCCGTTGGTTTCCGTACCGCTCGCTTCCCCTGAGCCTCGAAGCGCTAAACAGTGAGAGTGTGTCCCACTACCCGCATCGCTGAAACGTCGCCGGCAGTACGAAAGGCAACACAAAAAAGCGGCGGTTATACCTGGGCGAAGCCGCCGTCTACGACCAGGTCTGCGCCGGTAATGTAGCTGCTGTCGTCGGAGGCGAGAAACAGGACGGCTTTGGCGACTTCGTCGGCGGTGGCGAAACGTTCGTGCGGGACCGTTTTGGCGATGGCGGGGATGCGCTGCTCGGCGGCTTCGTTGACGTGCCAGGCGGGCGTGTCGGTAAAGCCGGGGCTGACGGCGTTGACGCGGATGTGGCGATGCTTCAAGTCCATCGTCCAAGTGCGGGCGAAGGAACGCACGGCGGCTTTGGCGGCGCTGTACATGCTCCAATCGGCGAAGCCTTTCGTGGCGACGATGGATGCGTTGAGGATGATCGAGCCGCCGTCGGTGATCAGCGGAAGCGCTTTCTGCACGGTGAAGATCACGCCTTTCACGTTGGCGTTGAAGATCAGGTCGTAGTGCTCCTCGGTGATTTTGTCGAGTGGGGCGAAGCGGGCGAAGCCTGCGTTGGCGAACACGATGTCGAGCTTGGCCTTCTCGCGTTTGATTTGCGCGACGAGGCAGTCGAGGTCGGCGAGGCTGGTGACGTCACCTCGCACGGCGGTGGCGCTGGTGCCGAGTTGCTTGAGCGCTGCTGCGAGCTCGGTCTCGCGGCGGCCGGTGATGTAGACGTGGGCACCTTCGGCGACGAAGTGCTTCGCGGCGGCGAGTCCGATGCCGCTATTGCCGCCGGTGACGAGTGCGATTTTGCCGTCGAGCTTGCCCATGATTTCTCCTTGGCTTTCGGTTGTGCCGACGGAGGCGATCGAGTCGCGCGGCAGAGTTTTTCACAGGCCTGCGTAATTATCAAATGGAAGCCAGGGCGAGGCGGCGCGAAAGGCGGGGGAGAGATCCTTCGCTACGCTCAGGATGACAGGCGAGAACGGCGGTGCGAATACGCGAGGCGGGTCGCGAGGCGAAGGGGAATGGGACCTGAGCTACGGTGGTTCTGCTGCGGATGAGTTGGGATTGGCTGCCCCGGCGAGCCGTGGCGTAACAAAGCAGCGGCAAGCCGCCGCACTCCATACAGTTCTAGAATGTTCGGGCGCGTTTTGCTGCTTCGCCCTGAGATGGATCGGGTGGCGGAGGTTCTTGCCATCCGCCGGTGCAGAACTCTTCCGGGTACATGCGGAAATCCGGGCACTCTACTGACGCGAGCGTCTCGGGGTTGACGAGCATGGAGTCGGTGTAACGTGGGGCGGCGTAGACGACGAAGTGCTCCGCGCAGACGTAGTAATCGAGGAACCTCAGTTTGTCGCAGTATTTCTCGACGCAGATGCCCAGATCCTTCATGTTCCTCTCCTTTTCCTCTGCTTGAGCGCGGCCTGCGATTCACGGCGCCGCTTACTGGCGCAAGAGAGGGTGCACGGGACCGGCGGAGCCGCGTGCCGGTTGATGGCCGCCGCTCCGACGTGCCTCGGTTAGTTCCTGGGGCTTTGGGACCCACTACTACGGACTGGATGGGGGCGAAAATCGGAAGGACACGATTAGCGCACGAGCGAGCGCCGAGATAAAGCAGACGGCCGAGGCCCGCTCCGACAATTGCGCAAAACAGGACTGCGAGAAACGCCGCAGCAAGGATTAACAACGCCGCGACGGGCACCAAAATTTCCAGTGCAATGGGGCTTAACGATGGAAGAGGCATCGGCGTTACACCCCGCGCTTCGCAAGCAGGTGAAGGAAAACCAACCAGAGATTGAACAAGACGGCCATGAGGAGTTCCTTCGGGAGCGGTAAAGAAAATGATATGCGTGCGCGTTGCGAAGTGGAATCGGCGGCAAGCGGATTCGCGAGACGAGAACTATTTAGGGAGAAGACATGAGTTTGAGAGGGGAGAAAATGATTCTGGAGCGCCGGAGCTGCGGGCAAAGATGGGGCGAAGGCGACAAGGGAGGCGGCTTGCGGCTGTGTCAGGCCGCGCGCGGGTGTGTGCGTGGGGCCCCAGCCGGGCCGGATAGCGGAGTGGCCGGCGATTAAGTAGGCGGTTGGCAAACGCTTCATTTCTATGGAGTTCGACGAGGACGGTGGAAGGTGGGGTTGCGGCATACGGACTGCAAATTGTTGAGTGGAGCGGTCTCGCGGACCGAATTGGTATGTTTACCCAAAGGGTGCGCGGCGGGTGTCGCGGTGGATTTTTGTTGGGTGCGGCGCGGCGAGGCGTGGCATTCTAAAACGCCAAGAGAAATGACGAAATCGATTCATGCCGGCGGGCGTCCTGTGTGGGCGGAAATTTCGCTCAAGGCGATCCTGCGAAATCTTGAAATCATACGCAAGCATGTGAATCCGGGAGGGAGGGCCGGACGCGAGTTCGCGAGTGAGGTGGGGGGCGGCTTTCTCGCGAACGAGATGCGCACAGGCAAGAGTGCCTGTGCCACTGAAGGCGAAGGGCAAAATCGCCGGCCGGAGGCCAGCGGTACGAAAGGTGAAAAGCAAAATGGGCGGATGATCTTGGCGGTGGTGAAGTCGAACGCGTATGGGTTGGGGGCGGTGCCGATTTCGAAGGCGTTGCAGAAGGCTGGGACGGATTGGTTTGGAGTGACTTGCGCGAATGAGGGGATTGAGCTGCGCGAGTCGGGGATTCGGAAACGGATTCTGGTGCTGACGGGATTCTGGCCGGGGGAAGAGAAGCGGCTGCTGGAAAATTATTTGACGCCAACTGTGACGCGCGTGGATGACCTGCGGCATCTGGAGCGCGCGGCGAAAGCTTTTCTTGGAAAATCTGCGCGCGGGAAATCAGCTCGTGGAAAATCCTTGCGAGTTCCCTTCCATTTGAAAATCAATACGGGGATGAACCGGCTGGGGATTTCGCCGCCGGATGTGGAGGCGTTTGCGAGCGCGCTGGCGGAGTGTTCGCACATCAAGCTTGAGGGAACATTCACGCATTTCGCTTCGGCGGAAGATTTCATCGGCGGGCAGACGGTAACGCAGGAAGAATTGTTTCGCTCGTGCCTGGAGCGTCTGCGGGCGCTGGGCGTGGCGCCGGGGATCGTGCATCTGGCGAATAGCGGCGCGATTTGCGCGCGGCCGGAGACGTGGGCGGACATGGTGCGGCCGGGCGCGATTCTTTATGGTTACCACCAGCGCTTTGATCCGCCGGAAAAGCGGAGCGAGGTGATGGCGGAGATGCCGCTTGAGCCGTGTCTTTCTCTGCGCGCGCGGATTATTTCGCTGCGCGAGGTGCCGCCGGGAGAAGCGGTGGGATATTCGGCTCGGTTTGTCACCGAGCGGCCGTCGAAAATCGGGGTGATCAATGCGGGATACGCCGATGGCGTGGTGCGCGCGCGAACGAATCGCGGTTGCACGCTGGTGCGCGAGAGGCGCGTGCCTCTGGTAGGCACGATTTCGATGGATTTGACGACGCTCGACGTGACGGATGTGCCGGGCGTGGCGCTCGGCGATGTGGTGACGATTTACGGCAAGGATGGAAAATCCGCGATAGAAGTTTCTGACGTGGCGCCGGAGATTGGCACGGTTACGTCGGATTTGCTTTGCGCGCTGGGGCGGCGTGTCCCAAAATACTACGTTTGAGTTACGTCGCGCGGCGGAAGCAAGATTCTCTCCACCCGGGTTGTGATGACACGACACAAAGGCTCGTGTCCAGCCATCGTGGCACTCCATAAGAGACCAGCTCCAGGAAAACGCGCGACGTTCAGGCGGGCATGCAGCCAGGCGGCTGCGGTGTGATTCCGAATGGCAAAAAAAGAGGCGGCGGCGAAGTCTGAAGAAATAACGATCGAACAGATCTTTGGATCCGGAGGGCTGCTCGAAAAGCGGCATCCGGGGTATGAGTTTCGCGCGTCGCAGCTGGAGATGGCGCGGATTGCCGACGACGCGTTTCAGAAACACCAGCATGTGGTGATCGAAGCGGGCACGGGGACGGGCAAGACGCTGGCGTATCTGATCCCGGCGATCCGCAGCGGCCGGCGCGTGGTGATTTCAACCGCGACGAAGTCGCTTCAAGAGCAGCTCTTCCAGAAGGACATTCCTTTCCTACAGAGACATTTCGCACCGAATTTGAAAGCGGCGTTGATGAAAGGACGGTCGAATTTCCTTTGCCGGGAGAAAGTGCAGCAGATGGCGGGGCAGCCGGTGTTGAAGGGAATCGACGAGGTGGACTGGTTTTCGCAAATCAAGGACTGGGAGAAGTTGACGGAGACGGGCGATCGGAGCGAGCTGACTTTCCTGCCGGACGACGCGGAGCTTTGGCACCGGATTGACGCGCGGAGCGATCTTTGCACGGGCAAGAAATGCGCGGAATTCCAGAACTGCTTCATCACGGCCATGCACCAGCGGGCGCAGGAAGCCGATTTGATTATCGTGAATCACGCGCTTTTCTTCGCCGACCTGGCGATCCGGAAAGATGATTTCGGGTCGATACTTCCGGAATACTCGGCAGTGGTGTTTGACGAAGCGCACGAAATCGAGGATGTGGCGAGCGATTATTTCGGGCGCCAGGTTTCGAGTTACCGTTTCGATGAGCTGGCGCGCGACGCGGAAAACACGTTGCGGGTGTTGCAGATTTCCGCGCCGCAACTCTGGCGGAATCTGAGCCGGATGCGCGAGCGAGGGCACAGTTTCTTTGAAACTTTTCCGGAACGGGAAGGGCGCTTTCCGTTTGAGCAGGCCGAGCGCGGCGCGTTTCTCCAGCGGAATCTGGAACGGTACGAGGAGCTGGCGAGTGCGGCGAAGCGAGTTGAGACGGAACTTTCGGCGCTTTCACCGAAGCCAGAAGAGGTGGTGACGCTGGCGCGGCGGGCGTCGGAAATCCGGCGCGAGCTGGAATTTCTGCTGGAGAGCGAAGAGAAAAGCTACGTTTACTGGTACGAGCGGCGAGGCAAAGGCGTGTTTCTGGCGGCTACGCCGATCGACGTGAGCCAGATTTTGCACGAGCGGTTGTTCGAGCAGTTCGATACGGTGGTGCTGACGTCGGCGACACTCGCGGTGGGCGGGCGATTCGACTACCTGAAGCAGAGGCTTGGAATTCAGCCCGCCAATGAAAAAGTGCTGCCGCAGGAATTTGATTTTCAGGAGCAGGCGCTGCTGTACATTCCGCCCACGATGCCGGATGTGCGCGACGCGAAGTTCTCGGCGAGCGCGGCAGATGAAATCACGCGGATGCTAGAAATTTCCGAGGGCCGCGCGTTTTGTCTGTTCACCAGCTACGCGCAGATGAAAGATGTGCACCAGCGGGTATCCGCGCGAGTTGTGTTTCAATTGTTATTGCAGGGGACCGCGCCGCGGACGGTGCTGCTCGACCGTTTCAGATCAACACCCAATGCGGTGCTTTTCGCGACGGCGAGTTTCTGGCAGGGCGTGGATGTGCCGGGAGCGCAGCTTTCTTGCGTGATTATCGATAAGCTGCCGTTCGCTGTGCCGAGCGATCCGGTTGTGGCGGCGAGGGTGAAAGCGCTGCAGGAGGATGGGCGGAATCCGTTTGCGGAGTATCAGGTGCCGGAGGCGGTGCTCGCGCTGAAGCAGGGATTCGGCAGGCTAATCCGGTCGAAGACGGATCGCGGGATTCTGGCGATTTTGGACAACCGCATCCGGCGAATGCAGTATGGTAGAATTTTTCTCGAGTCGCTGCCTCCCTACAAGACCACGCAGGACCTGGCCGAAGTGGCGCGCTTTATGGAAAATCATCCGAAGTAGGCGAGCGCACGGGCGGTGCTCGGCGAGTTACTGTCGATGTTTTTCGAGAAAGGAATTCATGTACGAAGTTTATGTGGATGAAACTTTTGCAGCGGCACACAAGCTGCGCGGGTACAAGGGGAAGTGCGAGGATCTGCACGGGCACAACTACAAGGTGCGCGTGACGCTGGAAGGCAAAGAAGTGGATTCGGTGGGGCTGCTCTATGACTTCGTGCATTTGAAGCAGGTGATTCAGAGCGTGATCAAGGCGCTCGATCACAAGTATTTGAACGAGCTGAAGCCGTTTGATGTGGTGAATCCTTCGGCTGAAAATATCGCGCGGCATATTTATGAAGAGACGGCGAAGCAATTGAAGCAGACGGCGAATGGCGCGGCGGTGTCGAGTATTACGGTGTGGGAAACGGACGTGACGGCGGCGACGTACCGGCCGTGAGATAGTCGCGATTGCCGTGCGGTTAAATCGGGAAATGCAATTTGAAATTTAGAATTCCAGATTTGAAATAACGGCAGCAGTGCGATCAAGCTTCGTAAGAAGCTTCTCCGATGAATCGGGCTTTTTACATTATTGCGGTGCCGGCGCTGTTCACGACGTTTGGGTGGGTTACGTTTGGCTGGAACTGGCGGCTGGCGGCTGTGATAACTGCAGCGGAAGCGGTTGTGATGGTAGCGGCTGTCGCTTTTCTCGCGAGGCAGCAGAAGGCGCTGAAGAAAGCTCCTTAGTTTTTTGGGCTGAACGTATACGCATGGCGATGGTCATCACCGAGATTTTCAAATCCATTCAGGGCGAAGGGACGCGAGCGGGATTGCCTTGCATATTCGTGCGGCTGACGGGGTGCAATCTTCGCTGCACGTGGTGCGATACGGCGTATGCGTTTTATGGAGGCGCGAAGGTTGTGCTGGATGAAGTGATCGAGAAGGTGCGCGAGCTTTCGGGCGGCGAAGCGAGACGGCGCGTTTCGCTAGTGGAGATTACGGGAGGTGAACCGCTTCTGCAGGCGGAAATGCCGGAGCTGGAGAAGCGGCTTCTCGCCGAAGGCTAAACAACGATGATCGAGACGAGTGGGGAGCGCTTCGTGGGAACGCTGCCGCGCGAGGTGATCAAGATTGTGGACGTGAAGTGCCCGGATTCGGGAGAGGCGGATACGTTTGATTTCGCGAATCTGGGGGCGATTGACGAGAAGGATGAAATCAAGTTTGTGATTTCCACGCGGCGGGACTATGAATTTGCGCGCGATTTTAGTTGCGAGCACGGGCTTGCGGAGCGGGTGCGCGAGGTGCTGTTCTCGCCGGTGTTTCCCGACCCGGCGGGGAAATGGACGGGGCTTGAGGCACGCGAGCTGGTGGAATGGATCCTAGCGGATGGTTTGCAGGTCCGGCTGGGGCTGCAGCTGCATAAGTTCGTCTGGGATCCGGCGATGAAGGGAGTCTGAGGAAGAAGTGATGAGCGGAGAGTGATGAGCGAGAAACCGAAGGCGGTGGTGCTGTTGAGCGGCGGGATGGACTCGTGCGTGACGACGGCGATTGCAAATCAAAAGCACCGCCTGGCGCTATTGCATGCGAGTTATGGGCAGCGGACTGAGAAGCGCGAGCGGTGGGCGTTTGATGAGATCGCGGATTTTTACGGAGTGCGCGAACGGCTCGCGGTGCGGTTCGACGTGTTCAGGCAGATCGGCGGGTCGGCGCTGACGGAAGCGGGAATGGCAGTGCCTGAATCGGGAGAGGCGATCGAGGTGGCGGGTGCGGCGATTCCGGTGACGTACGTGCCGTTTCGCAACGCGCATTTTCTTGCCGCGGCGGTGAGCTGGGCGGAAGTGATTGGGGCGAGCGCGATTTTCATCGGGGCGGTGGCAGAGGACAGTTCGGGTTATCCCGATTGCCGGCCGGAGTATTACCGGGCGTTTGAAAATTTGATTCGGGAAGGGACACGGCCGGAGACGCGCATCGAGATTGCGACGCCGGTGATCGCGATGCGCAAAAGCGAAATCGTGCGGCGGGGGGTGGAGCTGGGCGCGCCGCTCGAGCGCACATGGTCGTGCTATCAATTTGAGGACGAGGCGTGCGGAGTATGCGATAGTTGCCGGTTGCGGCTACGGGCTTTTGCGGGGGCGGGTGCAGCTGATCCGATAGCATACCGGGATCGGCTCGCGGGGCGGGCCCGAGTTGCGCGATAATTGAATTGCGCCAGGGCGTGGCGGCTTGGTAGATTGCGGCGTTACCCCGACGGCAGGAGGACATCTCATGCGGCGAATGATTCCAGCCTGGATAGCACTGATTCTCACGCTTTCCTTTGCGACGATCGCGCAAGCGCAGGGGACGGGGCGCGTTGCGGGTGAAATTCTTGACCGGGACGGCAAGCCGTATCCGGACGTCAATGTGGAGATCAAGAATCCGGACACCGGCCAGACCTATACGACCAAGACGGACAAGAACGGGCGATTCACGCAACTGGGATTGCTGAGTGGCATCTACCTGTTCACGCTGACAAACGAGAAGGACCACCTGGATTTCAAGGTGCAGTTCCGCGTGGTGCAGGATCAGGAAAATCTGTTCAAGCTGAATTTCAAGGAAGTGATGGCGCAGCAGGGGCCGAGCGCGGAAGAAGTGAAGAAGCGTGAAGAGGAAGAGAATAAGTTCAAGAGTATGAAGACCCATTTCGACGCCGGAATGGCTGCGATGAATGATTCCTCGGCGCTTCGCACACAACTGAAGACTGCACCCGCCGACCAGCAAAGCGGAATCAAAGACAAGCTGAGCGCAGACTACCAGACGGCTATTACCGAGTTGCAGACGGCCGAGCAGGGAGTGCAGCCGAAAGACACAAAGACCCATGCCATCGTCTGGTCAAACCTTGGCCAAGCCTACGAATTCGCAGGCCGCTATGATGAGGCAGCTGCAGCCTTCACAAAAGCGGCGGAGCTTCAACCACAGGCGGCGTTCTACGAGCACCTGAGCACAAGCCTTACGAATGCCGCAGCCGCTCAGCCGACTCTGGACAAGACAAAACTGGCGACTGCCACTGCCGCCTGCGACAAGGCCGCCGCCGCCGATCCTGCATCGGCGGCCCGCTGCTGGAAGAACATTGGAATTATTTTGAGCAACAAAAATCATCAGCCGGACGCGGTGGCGCCTCTCCAAAAGGCGACGCAATTGGATCCGAAAGACGCGCAGTCTTGGTTCCTGTTGGGCGGAGCGCTTTCAGCGGAGATCACCCCGAAACAGGAAGGCGACAAGATGACGTACGAAATTCCGCCGGGCACAGCTGAAGCGTATCAGAAGGCGATTGACACAGCGCCGGCCGGGTCTCCGATTGCAGAGCAGGCGAAGCAGATGCTAGACGGACTCGCGGCGATGGGCAGCGGCGAGGCCACGTCACTATCGTCCAAGAAAACCAAGAAAAAATCATAGTCGGGCGATTTCGGGCTTGCGGCCGCGGGAGTGGTTAGATGAGTCCTAGTGCGGCGCTGTAAACTCATAGAACCATAGATTTCAACACGAAGCAGTAGTTCTCCGCCCTCGACCCAGTCACCTGAGAGTGTTATGCTCGCATCTTCAAGGCTCCAGGAAACGGTGCCGTCAGTGGGATCGACGCAGCAATCCAGCACAGAACGACGACGCAGCGCTCGTATGTCGGAACCACTCCCTCTTGTGATACGGGGAAGTGATCTGCTGGGGCAGCCGTTTGAAGAACGCACGTCGACGCTGAATTTCAATCTCCACGGCTGCCGGTACTCATCGAAACATCATCTGCCCAAGAACACGTGGCTCACGATCGAGACGCCGAAAGACTCCGCGCATCGCAACGTGCGGGCGCGAGTGGCTTGGATCCAGCGGCCTCACTCTGTTCGCGAATTCTTCCAGATTGCCGTGGAGCTTGAAAGCCCGGAAAACATCTGGGGACTGGAATCGCCGCCGGCGGACTGGTCCTTGGAGTTGCCGTCATACCAGCGGACGGCGGAAACATCGGCCCAGCAGACAGAAATCCGCGCCGTGGAGGAAACAAAATCCGGCGCCATTCCGGCGAGGCCCGCCTCGTACATGGGAAAACCAATGACAGATATTAAGGACAACTCGATTCAGGAAAGTTCGCTGGCTGGGTCAGATGCTGGTGCTGATTTCATTCCCGCGCCGGACAGTCCGTTTCTGAGAGAGTTGCGCGCGGAACTCAATCGTCACGCGGAGAAAGCCGTGGAGAGCGCAGCCGCCAGCGCGCAGGAAAGAATCCGGCAGAACGCAGATGAATTGGAGCAACAGCGGCGGACGGCGAGCGATGAATCGTTCCAAAAGTGGAAGGAAGAATTTGCGAAGACAACGGACGGGGCGATCGAAAGCGAATTGGATGCGTGGCGCAGCCGTTTGCGATCGGAAATGAATCTCGCTCAAGCGGAATGGAGCGAACTGTTGCAATCATCGCTCGATGGCAGCTTGCAACGGCTGGTGGAGCAATTGTCGCAGCGCTCGCAGGAAGTGCAACGGAGAGAAGAGTCCCAAATGAGCGAACGGTTTGCCGAATTGATTCATCCTGTGAACGACGCGGCAGCAAAGGCCGGCCAAACTCTGGCTGAAATTCGTTTTGGCCTGGAAACGCAAGTGGTCGCGGCGCGTTCTTCCCTCGAAGAAATGGAGCGGTCCGCGACGCGCATCCGAGAAAACTCGGCGCAATTTGAAGCCGCGGGGCACGACAGTCTGAACGAACTGCACCGGCGGCTCGAAAACGTGCTGGACGCACAGACGGCCGAGATGTCGCGGCGGGTGGAAGCCATGACTTCGGCAATGTCGCAGAGAATCTCGCCGGCGATTGAAGCGATGGGCAACCAGCAGGTGGAACGAGCCGTAGCGCAGATGGAAGCGAAGTTCGCGCCCCATCTCGAGCGGGTTCCGGCGCTGCTGCGCGAACTCGACGCGCGCGAATTGCAGACGGAAGAAGGATTGCGGCTGCATCGCGAGAGGCTGCGGCAGATGTCGGAGAATAATCAGCGCGATGTGGCATCGCGGATGGTCTTCACGCTTGCCGAAGTCCAACGCGATTTTGAAGCGGCGCGTACGCAAGCTTTAACGAAATGGAACGAAGAGCTGGATGCAAGCGGTGTGCGAGCTTCGCACTCGGCGACGGAAGCATTGAGCCAGGCCTCAGAGTGGTTTCAGCAAGAGACGCGCTCCCGCCTGCAGGTGCTTGTGGAACAAGCGCTCGCGAATGCAAACGCAGGGTTAGAGACCAAAGTTGACGACGCAGCTCAAAAATTCGAGGCTCGGCTCACAGAGCAAGCGAATGCGCGTGTCGCGAAGGTGAGCGAAAACATAGAATGGCTCGGCGACGAAGTGGCGGCCCGGACGAAAACCCGGCTGGAAGCCGCAGCGGAGACGGCAGCTGCATCGTTTGGCGAAATCGTGCGCGGAATTTCCAACCAGGAAATGGATATTCTCGGCCAGAAAACCCGTGCCGCCGTGCAGGAACGAGCGCAGGAATTCGAGAAAACTTCGGCCGATCTTCTGCGGAATCTGGAAGCAAACGCAAACTCTTCACTCGACCAGTTTTACGCGCAGTTCGGCTCGCATTTTGAAAGCCGGATCGCGCAAGGACGAAGCGCGCTTGCCAGCGAGTTTAGCGCAGCAATGGACGGGTACCGCGCAGAGCGGGATGCACACGAGCAGAACTGGAGCACAAAACTGAATCAGTTAAGCGAGGAGGCAGAAGGTAGATACCAGGAACGATTGAATAACGCCTCCGATTCCTGGAGCGTGTCATCCGTTCGCCGGCTCAACGAGCATGGCCAGAACGTCATCGAATCGATGATGCGCTCGGCTGATCAGACGTTGCGGGATTCCTTCGCGAAAATTTTTGATGGAATGTCCGAGATGCTTCGCGAGCGCACATCGGCAAGCGCGTCCGGCGCCGGGTTTCCTCCCACACCCAAACGCGAAACGGGTGAGCAAGCGTCCCCGCATCAATGATGCGAGTGGGCGCATAGTTTATCGCTACGAGGCGGCGGTTATGTTCGTTCTAGCCGCTACTTCGTTCCCACTACTTCCACAATTGAGTTTGCGACGTGCGCTACCTGATCGGGTGTCATGCCGGGATAAATCGGCAGGCTCAAGACGTGGTCGCAGGCACGTTCGGACAGCGGAAACGAACAGGGTGGGTAAGCGAGCGAGGAGTAGGCCGGCTGAAGGTGAAGAGGCCTGGGATAATGGATGGCGCTTTCAATTCCTCGAGCGGCGAGTTGCGACATGACTGAATTCCGGTTATTCACAAAGACTACGAACTGGTGATAAACGGACTCGTCCTGCGGCGAGTCGTTGGGCACTCCCAGCTTTGCACTGGCAAAGACACGGCGATACTCGCGCGCAATTTCCTGCCGGCGCGCGGTCCAACGATCAAGATAGCGCAGCTTGATGCGAAGCACGGCGCCCTGAAATCCCTGCATGCGATAGTTGTAGCCGACAAATTCGTGTTCGTAGCGCGCGGTCTGGCCGTGGGAACGGGCGGCGCGAGCATATTTCGCAATCGAATCGTCGTTCGTCGTGAGAGCCCCGCCTTCCCCATAGGCGCCGAGGTTCTTGCTGGGATAAAAACTGAACGCGGCGGCTTGGCCCAGGCCGCCGACGCGGCGCCCGCGATATCTGGCGCCGTGCGCTTGGGCCGCGTCTTCCAGAACAAGAAGCTTGAGATTTTCAGCGATGGAACGGATGGCATCCATATCCGCGGGGCGACCGTAGAGATGGATGGGAATGATGGCGCGGGTACGCGGCGTGACAGCGCGCGCGATTCGCACGGGATCGAGATTGGCGGTTGACGGATCGATGTCCACGAACACTGGACGAGCGCCGCAGTAGGTGATTGCCTCGGCGGTGGCGAGAAATGTATTCGGACAGGTGATTACTTCGTCGCCCGGTTGAACGCCGAGGGCGAGCAAGCCGAGGTGAAGAGCCGCAGTACCCGAGCTCAGGGCCACGCAGTGCTTCACGTCGCAGTAGTTAGCAAACTCGTGTTCGAACAGTTCCACCTCCTCACCCAGCACAAAGGAGGAGTTTTCGCAGACGCGATCGAGCGCAGGAAGAATTTGGTCGCGCAGCTCGTGGTATTCAGCTTTCAGATCGAGAAGCGGAACCTTCATCGGTAACCTTTCAACCGCGACAAACTGTACTTGAGGCGGTGATGAATCACAAGAAGCGACGCTCGAAACCGCCGAAGGTGTCGAACTCTAAATATGGGTGAGAGTGCCGGTGACCCTGGTTCGATTGAGCGCCCAAGCAAAAACCAAGAAGGAAAGCGGCAAGAGGATCGCGGCGAAGACGAGTAGAGCCAAAATGGAAGGACCAAATTGACTCCATCCTGCGCCGTCGAGCAAAGCGGCCCGCATCCCTTCGAGCGAATATGTGACGGGGATCAAGCGCGCTACCAACTGCAAAGGTTTGGGCAGAACCGAGATGGGATACATCATCCCGCCGAGTAATCCCGAAACTCCCAGTACAATCCACTTCGCCGGATTCCCGCGCTTGAACAGGATCTGGTAACTCGCGGAAAGGATTCCGAGCCCTGCGAAAGCGAGAACGGAAGCCAGCAGGACCGCCGCAGCTCCGGGCCAGTTGGCCGCACGCGGCGCGAATCCAAAAAGCAAAGCAGCCCACGCGAGGTACACGCAAGTTCGGAGCGCGAGGGTCACGAACGGATAGATAGCCGAGCCGGCGAGAATCAGAGCCAACGGAGTCTGGGTGACCAGCAGAGCTTCGAGCGTGCGATTCTGCATGGCTTCGTTGAGGCTGGTATCAAATGCGTCGATCGAGACATTCAAATAATCGAAAAACGCAAAGCCCACCAGGGCAAAAGCGAAATAGTTGGTGCCGGCCGGCAGGGCGCGCGCGAGGTCCGGGGATTGCACGAAACGCGAGAGGTAGTAGTAGGTGGCGACGCCAAACAGCGCTTCGAACGTTTCGAGGACTAATGCGCCGCGGTATCCCCGGGCAATCGCGAAGTCACGATAAAAAAAGGCTATCAATTTGCGGATATTGATGGCGGCGCTCATTGCAATGACTCCGCGTGCGCCGGTTGACGAACAAGCCGGCCAATTGCTTCATCCAGCGTGCGCGCTTGAGCGGCAGAGCACAGACCCTGCGGCGTCTCATTCGCGACTACGCGCCCCTCGTCGAGCAGGACCACTCGATCAGCGATCTCTTCCACTTCCCGGGGAGTATGAGAAGCGAACAGGAGCGTGGTTCCTTCGCGGGAAACGATCTCATCCTTTAGCAAGCGGCGAAAGTCAGACGCAGCCAAAGGATCGAGACTCCTTGTGGGCTCATCGAGCAGTAGGATTCCGGGCTCATGCAGCATGGCGCGGCCCAATCCGAGACGATGCGTCATTCCTGTGGAAAGCGTTCGAACCTGGCGATCCAGTTCCGGGTCCAGTCCCAGCCACGTGGATATGCGTGAGATTCGTTCGCGCGCGAGGGCCCCGGTGATGTTGTTCATCGACGCAAAGAAGATAAGGTTTTCCCGCGCCGTCAGCCGGGTGTAAAACCCTTCGTCGCACCCGGTGTGATAACCGAATTGCTTGCGCGCCTCGGCGCCGGTTCGTTCCACGTCGAAACCGCCAATTGTGGCGTGGCCGCGCGTAGGAATAATCAGCGTGGCGAGTATGCGAAGCAGCGTAGATTTGCCGGCACCGTTTGGTCCCATTAGCGCAACCGCCTCACCGGCGCGAACCACGAATGAAACGTTGGATAGAGCCTTCTCCGTGGGCCTGGAAATGGGTTGGAGCAAGGCTCGCCAACCCGCAAGAGCCGCGGGGAAGAACTTGTCGATGGATTCGACCGTAATGACGCGCGAATCGTTCACGGGTCCCGTTATACCGACTTTGCAGGGACGAATCCAGTTCCCTCATTGATTGTAGACTTCGACTCCCAGTAGAATGGTTAAGGGCGTGTAGGTGGATGGGCAACCGGCAGCGGAACCGCGCTCCGCGGCGGATGGGCTTTTTTCTCCCGAACACCGGGTCCTTCAATTACCGGGTGACGCCACAGGTGGAAACTTCTATGTACGAGTCTCTCCGCACCAGTTCAACCGTTGTAGTGGCGAAGGAGCAGGTTTCCTGTCCCCTTGGAGAAGAGGCCGCTATTCTGAATTTGAAGAACACCGTGTACTATGGATTGGACTCGGTGGGAGCACGGGTCTGGACGCTTTTGCAGCAGCCACGAAGCATCGGCGAACTTCGCGACACGTTGCTCTCCGAATATGAAGTTGAAACAGGGCAGTGCGAACAGGATTTGCTGGCGCTGCTGGAATCAATGCGTAACGAAGGACTGATTGAAGTTAGAGCCGTTTCCGCCGTTTGAGCGACGGTGGAGCGTTGTAAGGCAATCCTCAGGGCCCTTGAGGATTGACCGGTAACCAGCCCCGGGGCCGTTCACTGAGGCGCGCACGACTTTTTCGAAGGCTAAGGGTTCAAGCGATGATGCGGAGGTGGCGCAGGTTTCGCCGTTTGAGCAGATTTGAGCGCGGAATTGTGCTCGAAGCTGCGGCGGGTTTGCTCATTGCGTGGCTTGCGGTGCGCCTGCTTGGTTTCCGGATTTGCCGGGCAGTTTTTAAGGATGCTGGCACCTCGGCGCGGAATTCGAAGGCTCTCGAAGCAAGTTCTTTGAACATCGCGCGGCGAATCGCGCACCTCGAAGCTGTCACCGCCGTGAATCTTTTTTTCCGAACCAGTTGCCTGGAACAGTCGCTCGTTCTCTGCCGGATGCTCAGGCGCCGGAGCATGAATGCAGCAATCCGAATCGGGGCGAGGAAAGAAGGAGATCGTTTCGAGGCGCACGCCTGGATAGAGATGGAAGGCAACGTTGTCGATAGCGGCGGGACTGAGTATCTGCATTTTGTTCCGTTCGAGCATTTCGAGTCTTCGATGAGGACGCAAACGAATTGAGCGCAATCGCCGGAATCTTCGATCGCAAGGGCGCACCGGTGCAGAGGGCGCTTCTTCGGAACCTGACGTATTTTCTCGATTACTGCGGGCCGGATTCGCGCGATATGTGGTTCGGTGGTGCGATTGGATTCGGCCATGCGATGTTGCGGACGACGCGGGAATCGCTGAACGAACAGCAGCCTGCAAGTCTCGAGGGGCAGTTTTGGATTACAGCGGATGCGCGGCTCGATAGCCGCGACGAATTGCGCGCGGATATTGAGAAGGCGGGAAGACAGTGCGGCGGGATTGCTGCGGACTCCGATTTAATTCTTCATGCTTATGCGGCATGGGGTTCGGAATGCGTGCGCCATCTGCGCGGTGACTTCGCGTTTGCTATCTGGGACGGCCGCCGGAAAACTCTCTTTTGCGCGCGCGATCACTTTGGCATTAAGCCATTCTATTACGCAGATCTCGACGATCAGTTCGTGTTCAGCAGCGCATTGAATTGCGTGCGTATGCATCCGGGCGTGTCGGATAACGTCAACGAGGCTGCGATCGGCGATTTTCTGCTTTTCGGATTGAACTTCGATAACGCAACGACGGCGTTCCGTGATGTGCGCCGTCTGCAGCCCGCGCATTCGCTGACGATTACGCAAGATGAATTTTTCCTGAAGCGCTACTGGAGTCCGCCCACCAACGGGCGCATTCGTTATCGCGATGCGGATGATTACATTGAACAATTCAAGGCTTTGTTCCAGGCAGCGGTGAAGGATCGCATTCGAACGGACCGGGTCGGAGTTCTACTCAGCGGTGGACTGGATTCTGCCGCTGCGGCGACCACAGCGCGGGCGCTCTCCAGGGGACCAGGCGAGAAGTTCGATTTGCGGGCTTATACGCTTGTATACGAGTCATTGATTCCGGATCGCGATGGCGCGCACGCGAAAGAGACTGCGGAGTTTTTGAACATTCCGGCGCGATATCTCGCTCTGGATAATTTGAAGCCGTTTGACGGCTGGGACAACGGGGACTGGATGTGGCCGGAGCCGGCGGACGAACCGTTTTTCGCCGGGCTCTTCGACCAGTTTCAAATGATTTCGGAAGACTGCCGTGTGGCGCTTTCTGGCGAAGGCTGCGACAACCTGATGGATTGCGAGATGTGGCCGCACGCGAAAGATCTGGTTGAGCGCAAGGAGTGGCGGCAGCTCTTGCGCGAGACGGTGCGATACGCTTCTATGCGGCGCGCACCATGGAAGGGATTTGTCCGGCGGGTGAAGCGAGCGATTGGCAAGGACCATGATGCGCCGAGATTTCCGCGCTGGATCGAACCGGATTTTGCGCGCAGGATGGGTCTTGAGCAACGCTGGAAAGAGGTCACGTTACCTTCCGTATCAGAACGGCATCCGATTCTTCCGCGAGCCCACGCATCCCTGGATTCGCCCCAGTGGACTTACTTATTCGAGCATGAAAATCCGGGAGTGACGCGCCGTCCAGTAGAGGTGCGATATCCATTCTTGGATTTGCGAATCGTGGACTACTTGCTGGCTCTTCCGCCGTTCCCGTGGTTTCTTGAGAAGACTTTGCTTCGCGAGGCGATGGTAGGCTGTTTGCCGGAGAGCGTGCGGAGGCGGCCAAAAACACCGCTCGCGGGTGATCCGCTGGCGGAGTGGCTGAAACGTTTTCCGAACTGGACGAGCGAAGCTTCTTGGAGTGAAGAAGTAAATCGTTATGTTACTCGTGGTGGTATACCGCCATTGAATGGCGTGCGCGAAAGCGAGAAATTACAAGCCGTAGTCCGTCCGATTTGCCTTAACTTTTGGTTGCAGTCCGTTCGACGAGTCCGGTATAACTTAGGTGCGGAGGCCCGTAATGGATAAGCCCCTTCTGGGGGGACCGAAGAAGCCGTACGTGTCCCCTAAACTCACTATCTACGGCACTGTTAAGGAACTCACAAAGAGGATAGGAATCCGGGGCAACCGTGACGGCGGGCGATTTCCACGTTTCAGGACCCACATCTAGAAACTGGCCATGGATTTCACTTCTAGTTAAATTCGGATTTCGGTGAGCTTCACTTACTCTGTTTTCGGCCTTACGGTGCGGTCCACTGCGTCCATTCCAGGTTTAATTCCCTCACAAGCTAACGCAGATCATCCTGATTTGGAGCTTTATCTGGGATGTTCCGTGGATGCTCTTATCGAGGCAGGCTCAAACCGTCCTGAATCAGTGATTTACACGAGCGACTATACGGGTCCGTCTGGAACTCCTGTCCTGCGAATCTTCTGCGCCGATGAAGGGCGCCTCTTCCATCTGGTCTATTTTGACGGAATGCAATTTTGGATGGATCGGCAGGGAACTAAACTCTGGGTGTCCTGGCCCAGTCACTCGTCGGTCGAAGAGGCGGCCACTTATTTCTTGGGGCCAGTTCTGGGGCTGCTTCTGCGCTTTCGAGGGGTTACTTGCTTGCACGCAAGCGCGGTGGTTATCGACAGAGCGGTGGTCGCATTTGTAGGAGCGGAAGGAGCTGGAAAGTCTACCACTGCCGCCGCGTTTGCGCGGGCCGGGTATGCGGCGGTGTCCGACGATGTGGTGGCGTTGGTCGAGCGGCACGGGAACTTCTTTGTTTCGCCCACCTATCCGCATCTGTGCCTTTGGCCCGAATCGGTGGAAATGTTGTATGGGAAAGCCGATGCTCTCCCTCCCTTCGTTCCGAATTGGGAAAAACGCCGCCTTTCTCGTGAAAACGGTGGAGCACGATTTGAGGATGGCGTGTTGCCTCTCCGGGCGATCTATCTTCTTGATGAAAATCGCGACAAGCCGGGTCCTCAGGTCGAAACCGTCACGGGTCAGACAGGATTGCTCGCTCTTGTCGCCAACAGCTTCGCGACAAATATGTTAGATAGTGAAATGCGCGCGAATGAATTCAGGACCCTTTCGAGCGTACTCACGAAGGTACCGTTGCGGCGTTTGTTCACGAGCAAAGGGCAGCTTCCGCCTGCCGATCTCTGCCAAGTTGTGCTTCAGGATCTTGCCTCTCTTTAAAGTCTCTATCTTGAGTCCCGCTTGAGAGGTCCCGTTAGATCCACCGGCGTTTCTGCTGCTGATGTCAGGTGCAAGGACGACGCACTGCGCTTAGACAACACGTAGCAATTATGGAAACTCGGGGGAGAAGTTTTGCTGTGTCCATTTTGAAACGGGCTACCATTTGCGGCCAAGGCGAGGGGTCGCCGACTGCAACCGAGAGAGGCTTGAGGGGGCCAAATGACATTGCGAATTCGAACGGCAAGATATGCGGTACTCGCCGCGGCGAGTGTCATGCTTCTATCCATCTTGCACCCTGCGGCCATCCGTAAAAATACTTCAACCTCAAGTGAAAATAAGACTACTCCGCTTGTCAGTACGGGTGTTGATACGCCGCGATGGGAAAAGGCTTATGCCCAAATTCCAATGGGATTTGAAAAGAATCTTGGGCAGGCGGCCCGCGATGTGAAGTTTGTCTCGCACGGTTCGGGGTATGCGCTTTCGCTGGCGCCTCAAGAAATTGACATTGCGCTGCTCAATCGGCGGGCCAGGACCGCGTCACCGCTCCACCGTGCGGCAGCATTGCGCGCGCTGCGCGAAGCGCATAAGGCGACGAAGACCACGGTAATCCGCATGCAGCTGGAAGGCGCAAATCCTGCGCCCGCGATCGCTGCAGAGGAGCCACTCCCCGGAAAGTCGAACTATTTCATCGGAAACAATCGCGAGAAATGGGTGACGGACGTCCCCTCGTACGGACGCGTGAAATATTCCGGAATCTATCCTGGCGTGGATGTGGAGTTCTATGGAAACCAGCGTCAATTGGAATATGACTTCACCGTGGCACCGGGCGCCGATCCAAAGGCTGTCGCGCTGAAAATCGAGGGGGCACAGAAACTCACTATCAATTCACACGGCGACTTGATCCCGCACACTGCAGATGGCGATGCGAAATTTCAGAAACCCGTCGTGTACCAGATGGTCGGCGCCGAACGCCACGAAGTGGCTGCAAATTACGCCCTCGCTACGGGGAATCGCGTGACATTCACGGTGGCGAAGTATGACCGATCTCTGCCACTTGTGATCGATCCGCTACTCACCTACTCTACCTTCCTTGGCGGCACTGGAGATGAGACCGGTTTTGGTATCGCGGTGGACGGGACGGGTGACGCTTTTATCGCCGGATCGACGACGTCGACCGACTTCCCGCCAACGACGAACGTGGCTCCAGTGGCGGGCTGCGGATTCATCACCGAGATCAATCCTACGGGCACAGCGCAGCTTTATTCAAACTACCTCTGTGGGACGTCAGGACTCGACGAGGCGTTGGCCGTAGCTCTGGATTCCAACGGCAAGGTTTACGTGGCTGGCACGACTTCTTCAACAGATTTCCCAACTACGACAAACGCGTTGATTCAATCTCCTATTGCGAACCCGAATGGAACCGCCTTCGTCACAAAGATAGATCCGACACTGACCGGCACGGCTTCGCTACTCTATTCATCGTACGTGGGGGGCACGAACGGCGACGTCGCCAACGCAGTTGCTGCAGACTCCGGTGGAAATGCCTACATCGGCGGTCAGACCTTTTCAAACGCTGGCGCCGCGGGCTCCGGAGGGTTCGCGGTTACGGCTGGTGGACTCCAGCAGACGCCGAGTAATAACGTAGGAACCGGATTTCTGACGAGAATCGATACAACAAAATCCGGGAGTGCCAGCCTGATCTATTCGACATATCTTGGCGGAGATGGTGCGAATAGTAATAACAACCCGAACTCGCTCGGTTTTGGAGACTCGATTGTTGGAGTTGTGGTCGATGCCTCGAATAATGCATATGTGACCGGTGCGACGGCATCTACTGTATCCAGTTTTCCGACTATGAATGCATTTCAGAGCACAGCAAATCCAAGCAATGTGGACGGCGGGGCGTTCGTCACGCGGATCGACACAACGAAATCTAATGCAGCCTCACTGATATATTCGACCTATCTGGAAGGCTCGACATTCGATGCAGGTCTGGGAATCGCAGTGGGTCCGAATAATGTCGCGTATTTGACAGGGTCGACAAATTCGCTCGATTTTCCCACAACTGTGGGAGCATTCCAGACGGCAGGCGCGACTAGCGGCGTAGCTTTTATAACTTTGATCGACACTACGATGACAGGCAACTCGTCCGTCACGTATTCGACGTTCTTCGGTGGCACAGGAAGCGATACCGGTTTCGGGATTCAGTCCGATGGCAACGGCAACGCTTATGTTGTGGGAACCACGCAGTCGCTTGATTTCCCCATTGCGCCGTTCGTTCTTCCGTCAGGGCTGCCCAACCCAAATGGCAGCCCGTTCGTCGTGAAGCTAAGTCCGAAGGGCAATGGAATGGCCGATCGTATTTATGCGAGCTATTTCGGTGGTAGCGGCGACGGTAATCCGAACGATCCCGACCAAGGGAATGCGATCGCGATCGATTCCCACGGCAATGCATTCATTACTGGCGGCACCTTTTCTTCCACCCTGTGGCCCATCACGGCCGGCGCCTTTCAAACCGTGTTGAAGGGCACTTCGGATGCGTTCGTGGCGAAGTTGCCACTGATTCTGCCTGTGGTTGTGTCACCTGCAAGTGTCGATTTCGGAACGCAACTCGTCGGAGCGCCTGCCGGGCCGCAGACTGTTACTTTGACGAATAACAATTCGACGGCTCTTTCAATCACGAACATTGCGATCGTCGCGATCGCTCCTCCCGCTGCCGGGACGGATTTCGCCATCGCACCCGGCGGTACTTGCAGCTCGAGTTTGCCGGCGGGTATGTCGTGCACCGTGAACGTGATATTTACACCTTCTGTCGCCTCGGCCGAATCTGCCAAGCTCGTTTTCACAGACGTGGATCCGAGCAGCCCGCAATTCGCCACACTCACCGGCACGGGGACGGCGAATGCACCTGTCGGAATTCTGACGCCGACGAGCTTGGAATTCGGAGGTCAGCTCGTGACTACCACGAGTTCGCCGGCTAAAACGATCTCGCTGAAGAATAATGGCAACCTGGTACTGAATATCACTTCGATTACCAGCTCGGGAGATTTCGCCCAAACGAACACATGCGGCACATCGCTGGCAGCTGGCGCGACGTGCATGATTAGCGTGACATTCACTCCGACCGCAACGGGTGCTCGCGCCGGAACCGTCACGGTCACGGATAACGCCAACGGGAGCCCGCGAACGGTGCCACTCACCGGCACCGGAACGGACTTCACAATCAGCGCCCAAGCGTCTGTCACGGTGCCTCGCCGCTCGAGTCAAATGTTCAACGCGACGGTAACCCCTGTGAGCGGGTTCAACCAGGCGGTTGCACTCACATGCACGGGTGCGCCGGTGAAGACCACGTGCGCACTCAACCCAACTTCTGTTACGCCCGATGGCACCAACCCGATCACTTCGCAGGTAACGGTGACCTCGATGGGGTTCTTGCCATCGGTTCCGAAACAGCCGCTGCCACCGTCGAACCGGCAAGTCGTTCTGTTCGCAGCGGGCCTGGCGTTGCTGGCGATGGTTTTTGCGGCGCGGCGGCTTCGCACGCGAATCGGCCTTGCGGGAGCTATGCTTCTCGTGTTTGCTGTAGCCGGATGTGGAGGCGGCACTCCTAAGCCGGTCATGGGCACTCTCACTCTGACGGGAACTTCAGGAGGGGTGAGCCATTCAACGACAGTTGCGTTGACCGTTCAATAAAGCACCACTTTTCTCTCGCCAAAGAGCCGGGCAACCTCACCGGAGGTGCCCGGCTTTTTCGTCGTTGGGTGATTCTGGGCTTCTTCAATTCTTCTTGCGTGCCAGACTCGGATAGGAGACCCTTTCATGCCCGGCGACATCATAGAAGGTCTCAGTCAGTACGCATTTGAGGAGGAAGTGGCGGATGAAGAAATGGTTCGGCCTTTTCGCACTACTTTTTATTTTTACGCGGCCTGCGCTTGCGCAACAAACGCCTGCATGGGACGTGGAAGGAGCTTATCTCTACCGGTCTTTCTACCCTACAAACGCTCCACGGTTTGGAACGAACGGATGGAACGCCTCGCTCGACCACAATCTGCGAAAATGGATCGGTGTTACTGGAGATTTCACCGGCACCTACCGCAACAAAGGCGTCAACGGCGATTCGCAGGTTTATACCTTCATGGTCGGTCCCCGTATATATTTCCTTGGCCATCGGCACAGGTTGATTCCCTACGGACAGGTTCTATTCGGGGGTGGATACGATCGCCTTACATTTCCTCTGAACGCGGGATTCCCCAAGACCACGTTCACGAGCGGCGCGTTTGCGTGGGCTGGAGGAGGAGGGGTGCAGTGGAGACTCAAGCCCAAGTGGGCCCTGCGTCTGTTTGAGTTCGATTACGAACAAACCCGATTTTCGAACTATCCAAATCAAATGACCGACACGCAGGGGAATTACCGCATTTCTGTCGGAATCGTCTATCACATCGGCGAAAAATAACTGAGTTTCGCAGCCTTGCGGCATGTCCCGAATTGCTGCAGTCTGCCCATATAAGTCTGTATACCCGCCGCCCTGTCGTCTCAGATAGCGCTTGCGGATGGGCCGATTTCCATAGGAGATTACGTCGTCATGACAAGTCTGCCTGAAAACTTTGGTTCGCAGCGATTTGTCCTGTTGGTGTGCTTGTTTACCGGGGCGATTCTTACATTTCAGGCGATTCGAATTTGGGTGGCTGATTATCGCGTCCATAGCAATCAAATGCACCAAAATGGTACGCGGCGCAGCGCTGGAACCTGAAAATGCCGCTGCAGCCTATCCGGTAACGTCGCCTCCTCTCCCTTCCGGTAGTGCCATGTCGCACGGGCGGATTCGCGGTCGTGAACAGATGCTGGCCGTAGATGATTAGTAGCCGACGGATTTGTGGCGATTCTTCATGCCCGCATTTCGCCCGCTAGTCCCTAAATTTCAGACTATTTTCATCTTGAAGCTCTAATATAAAAAGAGGTCAGTGTGTCGGTTTCGGTAAATAGAAATTATGGAGTAGTGAAGCCAATGTTCAGCTCGCATACAAATTTAAGACCATATGTGCTATTTGCATTGAGCTTTTTGGTTTGTGTGGAATGTATTTTCCCTAGCTCAACCGCCGCGCAGGCTTCCTCGGATAATGCGGCACCACAGTTCGATCAGCAGGTACAGCTGATGCAGCCGGCCGGTGCAGACGGAGCGAGCCCGCCTGTGATGATCACCCTCTCAGACGCAATCGCACGGGCTCGCAAGAATGACACGCAGTTTCTTGCGGCCGGAGCTGACGCGAGGGTTTCGCACGAAGACCGGGTGCAAGCTCGAAATGCGATGTTGCCTACTGTAAGCGCAACGACCCAAGCTCTCCTGACACAGGGCAACGGAAAGACAGCGAATGGGCGATTCGTCACAAACGATGGCGTTCACGTGTACCGCGCATGGGGTGTGTTGCACGAGGATCTGTCGCCACAGAACTATACGTTGACGTCTTATCACCGCGCGGGAGCCGTGGAAGCAATCAGCAGAGCGAAAGCTGAAATTGCCAGCCGAGGTCTTACGGTGACTGTTACTAAGCTTTACTACACGCTGGCGGTGTCCGAGCACCGGTATGCGACAGCCCAACAGAGCCTGGATCAGGCGAAACACTTCTTTGAAATTACGCAGCATGCGGAGCAACTCGGTGGGGCGGCTCATGCGGACGTGATCAAAGCGGAGATTCAGTATCGCCAGCAGGAGCAAAGTTTTGGGGAAAGCACGCTGGCTATGGAAAACGCACGTTTGGATCTGGCCGTTTTGCTTTTTCCAACGCTCAACGAGAATTTCACAATCGTCGACGATCTCGAGTCGAGCGCTGAACTGCCTCCGTTTACGGAGGTACAGAGCATGGCGGGGAAAGAAAATCCCACATTGCGGGTAGCGCTGGAGAGTACGCGACAAGCCGACGCTGAGGCGTTCGCTGCCAAGGTGGCATTTTTGCCGACCCTGACTCTCGACGTAGACTACGGCATTGAGGCTAATTCGTTCGCGCTGCGAAGTCCGATTGCTGCCGATCGCGCCTTGGGTCCGCTTCCTAATCTCGGATACTTTGTGACGGCTGGTTTCAACCTGCCGGTGTGGGATTGGGGTACTCTTCGCAGCAAGTTGCACCAGGCGAAGTACAAACAGGAAGTGGCGCACGCGGAGATGAGCCAGACACAACGGACGCTACTTAGTGAGCTTTACAGCGCATATAACGAAGCATCGGTGGCGCGCGCCTCTTTTGAGAATTCGCGACGTACGGCTGATCTGGCGGCGGAGAGCTTGCGTTTGATAAATCTGCGCTATCAGGCGGGAGAGTCGACTGCTCTTGAAGTGGTGGACGCGCTGAACACGCAGCTGATGGCCCGAAATGCGAATGATGACGCGGGCCTCCGCTATCGCGTGGCACTCGCGAAACTCCAAACGCTCACAGGAAGCTTCTGAACCATGGGAGCAAACGACGGCACAAAAATGCAATTCGTCGAACCGACGACACATGCCGGCCCGATGGTCGCGTATTCTGCCGTGACGTTGGCTGTAGCGTCGCTCGTGCTTTTTGGATGCTCGTCGAAACAAGAGAGCGAGCCCCAGCCCACGGTTACCGTCCAGGTGGCGGCGGTAGAAGAGAAGCCGATCCAGGATGTGGTGAATGCCGACGCCGTGCTTTACCCGCGTGAGCAGGCGGCGATCGTTCCAAAAATCAGCGCACCGGTTAAGAAGTTCTACGTGCAGCGCGGGAGCAAAGTGCGGGCCGGTCAGTTGCTTGCCGAGCTTGAAGATCAGGACTTGGCTGGAGCCGTCACCGAAAACCAAGGTGGCTATCAACAAGCAGAAGCAAACTATGCGACCGCTTCACAGAAGGCGCAGCAGGACCTAGTTCTAGCCAAACAGCAACTTGATGCTCAGCAAAAAATCTATGACAACCGGCAGTTGCTCTTCAAACAAGGAGCGGTTTCACAGAAGGATGTAACGGATGCGCAGATCGCGCTAACTCAGGCTCGCGATCAATATCAAGTCGCGCAGAAGCAATTCGATCTACAAGCCGCTGAGGGGCAGCTGAAAGCCGCGAAAGGCAAGAGCACCAGTGCTGTCGCTCAATTGAGTTACGCTCGAATCGTCAGCCCCATCAGTGGTGTGGTCACAGATAGGCCCATTTATCCCGGAGAGACGGCCCCTAACGGAGCTCCGATTCTCACGGTGATGGATTTGTCGCAAGTAATCGCCCGCGCGCACGTCGCGCTAGAGGAGGCCGCCGATTTAAAAGCGGGTAATCCCGCGAAAATATCTCTTCCCGGCCAGGGCGAGGATTTTTCCGGCAAGGTTACGCTTGTGAGCCCTGCGCTGGATCCGAACAGCACCACCGTAGAGGTGTGGATACAAGCGACGAATCCCGGCGGAAAGCTGAAACCGGGAAGCAGCGTTCGAGTTGCCATCGTGAGCGAGACTGTGCCAAAGGCGCTCGTTGTTCCCGTGGCATCAATTCTCACTGGTCCCGATGGCGCGACATCCGTCTTCACCTTAGATGCCTCGAACAAACCGATTCGTAAAACGGTGAAGGTCGGAATCCGCACAGACACTGACGCCCAGATCTCGGATGGATTATCGGAAGGCGAGCGAGTGGTAACCGTAGGGGCGTTCGAGCTCGACAAAGAAGACGAACCAGTTCTAGCAAAAACAAAAGTCCTGGTGGAGGCGCCGAAGACGTCCGAGGCTGCGGGGAGCGAAAAGGAATGAAAGCGCGGGTAACACACTCCAGGTTCCAAGGTCTACGCGGATGAGTGACATCCCGCCGAGCGACAGTTTATCCGGACTCGATCGCGAGACAGTTCTCGAACAGCGATCGCGCTACTGGTTTGCGCGGCACTCGAAATCGATTTTGTTCGTGGTCGTGGTGTTAGTGATCGTTGGAGTCTACGAAGCATTCTCAATCCCTATCTCAGTTTTCCCGTCTACCAACTTCCCACGGATCATCATTAGCATCGACAACGGTGTGATGCCAATCGAGCAGATGGAAGTGACGATCACACGGCCGATCGAAGAAGCGGTCAATAGTGTTCGCGGACTTCAGGATGTTCGTTCTATTACCAGTCGAGGTTCAGCCGAAGTAGATTTATTCTTCAACTGGAATGTGGACATGGCGCAGACGTTGCTGCTTGTCAATTCTGCAGTGGCACGCGTTCAAACGACTCTTCCCACCACCGCGCAAATCGAAACACACCGGTTGGATTTTGCGAGTTTTCCGATTCTGGGCTACAGCTTGACTTCAGACAAAATCCCCCAGACCCGGCTATGGGAGCTCGCCACCTACGAGTTGCAGCCTCGACTTAACCGTTTGAACGGTGTTGCAACTGTGTTGGTTCAAGGGGGACAGCAGCCGGAATTCCATATTGTTCCCGACACAGCGCGAATGCTGCGTTCCCGGGTCACAGTTCAGGATGTTCTAGACGCCGTGAATCACACAAACTTGATCGATTCGCCCGGTTTGCTTACGCGGAATCATGAATTGTTCCTGACACTGGTGACAGCACAAGTAAAGACGCCGGAAGAAATTGGCGACATCGTGATCAAGGACGTAAACGCACTGCCGGTGCGCGTTCGGGATATTGGGACGGTGCAAGCGTCGGCGAAGCCAGTTTTCACAGTCGTGACCGCCAATGGAAAGCCTGCGGTTCTCCTAAGCATCAACCGCCAACCGGACAGCAACACCGTCGAAGTAGCGAACGAAGTGCACCAGGAAATGGAAAAGCTGCGCTCGGTGATCCCTCCCGGCATCGAGTTGACCCTCTTTTACGACCAGTCCCATATTGTGAAAGCATCGATTGGAAGCGTGCGGGATGCCATCATCATCGGCCTATTTCTAACCGGGCTGATCATTTGGCTTTTTCTGCGCGATCTCGGGACTGCGGTGATGGCGGGCCTTGTGGTCCCGGTCACAATCTGCATCACGTTCATAGCGCTGAAGATCATGGGGCAGAGTTTCAACATGATGACCCTTGGAGGGCTTGCTGCGGCAGGAGGGCTCGTCATTGATGACGCGATCGTGGTCGTCGAAAATATCGTTCTCCATCGCGATGGTGGCGAAGGCCCACTCGAAGCAACGAACAAGGCGCTCAAAGAACTCACCGTGCCATTGATTGGTTCTACGCTGACGCCCATTGTGGTGTTTCTTCCTTTGATTTCGATTACAGGAGTGACCGGCTCATTCTTCCGCGCGCTTGCGGTAGCGATGAGCATCTCACTGCTCACCTCGCTGGTGCTTGCGCTGGGTTGGACAACAAACCTGGGCACTCTCGTAATCCGTCGCACGAAACCACCGAAAAATTCGCAGGAGATTCCGGCAACGGCCAGTGCAGGGCTCTCTCAGGTAGACGAAATGCGTCGCATGATAGCCGCCGAAGAAGAGTCACTGCGAGGCGGAATGTTCGAGCGCATCCTGATGGTTTACGAACGCTGGATGCGCCGCGCTCTAAAGCATCCGGCTTGGCTGGCCGCACTTTGCATAGTGCTGGTTGTGCTGGCATATGTCTGCTACGCCCATCTGGGATCAGGCCTCCTCCCAGCGATGGACGAAGGCGGATTTATTCTCGATTACGTGATGCCGCCTGGCAGTTCGCTCCAGGAAACGAATCGTGTAATAGATCATGTCGAGAAAATTATGCGCGCGGTGCCGGAAGTAGAGAGCACTTCTCGAAGGACGGGTTTGCAGCTTGGCCTCGCGGCGGTCACGGAGCCTAATACGGGAGACATATCTGTGAAGCTGAAGGACAAACGCGACCGCGATATCTACGAAATTATCAGCGAAATACGCACGAAGGTTAAAACACAAGAACCGGCGCTCGATGTGGACTTTATACAGCTTCTACAAGATATGATCGGTGACTTGACCGGCGCGCCGCAACCGATCGTTGTAAAGCTCTTTTCACCCGATCCCCAGTTGCTCGCAACTTGGGCACCGCGTGTGGCGGATGCTTTGGGCAACATCACCGTGAACAACAAGAAACCGATTGTGGACATCCAGAACGGAATCGACAATACAACGAGTGGCCCTGCGGTTGTTTTCGCAGTCAATCCGGCGGCCGCGTCTCAAGCGGGTTTCACGACCGATCAACTCGCGATAGCGGCGTCCGCCATTGTTGACGGCGAACCCGCCACTTCCGCTGTAGTAATTAACGACCGGCCTTACACAATGCGAGTGCGTTTTCCGGAAGCAAACCGCGCATCGCTCGAGGCTATGGGCAACACAACTCTAGTGAACTCGGCCGGAGGCACTGCAACGCTCGGGTCGCTGGCAACGGTCACCGAAGTTCCGGGGCAAACTGAAATTCGGCGCGAGAATCTTCAGCGTGACGTCGAGGTCACGGCACGCCTCGAGGGTTTAGACCTTGGCACCGGAGTCGCAGCCACGCAGAAAGCCATAAGCGGACTACACCTGCCTCGATCGATTCGAGTGGAGTACGGCGGAACTTACCAGGAACAGCAAAAATCGTTTCACGACCTGGTAGTAGTGCTGGTGCTGGCGCTTGTTTTAATTTTTCTGGTTCTGCTTTTCGAGTTTGGCACTTTCACAGCGCCCATTGCGATTCTATCGTCCGCAATGCTTTCGAGTGCAGGCGTGTTTCTCGCTCTGCTGATCACCCGGACCGACTTCAATGTCTCGTCTTTTATGGGGCTGATCATGGTGGTCGGAATCGTAGCCAAGAATGGCATCTTACTCCTGGATGCAAATCAGAAATTTCAATCTGTAGGGTTCGCGCCCGAAGAAGCTTTGATACAGGCAGGGCGACGCCGACTTCGGCCAATCGTTATGACGGCCATGGCGGCCGTCGCGGGAATGGTGCCCCTCTCACTGGCGTGGGGCGCGGGCTCGCAGATGCTGCAACCGCTTGCGATTGCCGTTATTGGCGGCATTCTCATATCGACGGTCTTGTCGTTGATTATCACGCCTGCCGTGCAATTTTACTCTAGCCTATCTGATCGAGAGCGGCCGCTGGAGGCATAGCGATGACCTTCCTTTTCGTATACATTGCAAAGAAGGGCTGCATTCGCCGCAGGACACACCATGCGAGTTCTGATTATTGAAGACGACAGAGCCATGGCCAGCTTGCTGCAACGGGGCCTCCAAGAAGAGAACCAAGTCGTGAGCCTGGCTTTCGACGGGCAGTCGGGCCTTGAAATCGCAAAGTACTACGAATTTGACGTCATCGTCCTCGACTGGATGCTTCCCCTTGTGGATGGCCCGGAAGTTGCAAGACGCCTGCGAAAAATCGGGAATGCCTCGCCGATCTTGATGCTAACGGCTCGCGATGCCGTCCCTGACATCGTTAAAGGCCTTGATGCCGGCGCCGACGACTACCTCACTAAGCCATTTTCTTTCGCTGAATTTCTAGCCCGGCTCCGAGCGCTTGCCCGCCGCCCAAAGACGGAAGCGAGTGCGAAGCCCTTAAAGATCGCAAATTTGACACTTAATCCGAATACCCGACAGGTATCCCGCGCAGGGCACGAATTGAAATTGACTCCTACCGAATACAGGCTGCTTGAATTTTTGCTCCGCCGCTGCGGAAGAGTTGCATCCCGCCAAGCGATTGTGGAAGCCGTTTGGGGACTCGATTCCGATGTGGAAGAAAATACGCTTGACGCCTTCATCCGCCTGCTGCGGGCAAAGGTGGATCAAAATCACAAGCTGAAGCTCATTCACACCGCGCGCGGTTATGGCTATTGCGTCAGGCAGGATTCAGAAGAATGAAGGTACTTCCGCTTCGGTTCCGGCTTACGATTTGGTATTCGCTGATCTTAGCCGTGTCTCTCGGCATTTTCGGCGGTGCCGCCTATTTCGCAATGAGCCACAGTATTCGCTCTGCGGTCGATGCAGGGCTCCAACGAAGACTCGCGGGCATCCTGGGAATCATCGCCCGGACCGAGCCCGAAGGCTTGGCAGCGCTGAAGGACGAGCTTAGCGAATACGACGATGGTGACGGGAACGGTGGCCGGCTGCGAGTTGCGTATTCGAGCGGTGAGCTCATCTATGCCTCACCTGGATCGGACTGGGCCGATTCGAGAAAGTCTAGAGTTCAAGGTTCCTCCCCTTTCTATTCCGAAATCCACGGAGAGCAATTCCGCGTCTTGCGCGCCCCCGTGGAGGCGAATGGAAAGGCCTACGACATCGAAGTATCCACAGATACCGAAGATTTTGATCACGCCATTGATGGGTTCAGGCGCTTTCTCTATCTCGATGTACCTCTTTTTCTCTTGTTAGCAGCCTTGGGCGGATACTGGATGAGCAGCCGAGCGCTCGACCCCGTGGACGAGATTATCCAGGCGGCTCGCGGCATCAGCGTTACGAGTTTGTCGAGTCGCCTCACTGTTCCAAGAACAGGCGACGAGCTCGAGCGGCTCGCCAGCACACTCAACGAAATGCTCGCGCGCCTCGAGAAATCGTTTCACCGGATTACTCAATTCACCGCAGATGCGTCACATGAATTGCGAACTCCAATTTCTCTGATGCGCACAAACGCCGAGATCACCCTGCGTAAGGCACGCCCTGAAAGTGAATATCGGGCAGCGTTGTCGGAGATTCTAGGAGAATCAGAGAAGGTTTCGGTGCTGATTGACCAATTGCTGGACCTCGCTCGCGCGGATTCAGGCTCCGCAGCCATTCCGATGGTCCGAATGAACTTGACCGAAGCAGTGGATAACGCTTATCGAAAAGCAAAGGTTCTCGCGGAAACCAAGCAAATCAATGCGATCAAACACCTTCCGGATGAGCCTGTTTGGATTCAGGGCGATCCTGCGGCGATCGAGAGACTCTTTCTCATTTTTCTGGACAACGCCATCAAATACACGGCGTCAGGTGGACGAATCCAAATTTGTTTGACGACGCATGATGGTGTTGCCAAAGCCGAAATTCGTGACACTGGAGTCGGAATCAACGCAGGGGACATTCCGCACATCTTCGAACGCTTCTACCAGGCCGATCATTCGCGGTCAGGTGAAAATTGCGGCAGCGGGCTGGGATTGGCAATCGGACGCTGGATCGTACAATCTCATCAAGGCGATATCGCCGTCGAAAGTGAGCCCTCCAAGGGCACGATTTTTCGAATTCAGTTTCCGCTCTCTAACTAGAGAAACGTCTTACGTAGGTATCCTTACAATTGAAAGCCCAGATTGAGCGCCGAAAAAGACCTCACGAAGAGGCCTCCCTGCATTCCGTCCCGGAGAACTTCCTTAGTGGTGATAATCATGGTCGTGGTCGTGATCGTCCCAATCGTGATCCGTACGCCACCGATGCTCGTCTTCATCCCACCATCTGTGATTCGAGGTCCAGCAGCGCTCCCGCTCTTCATGCAGGATGTGACGCCATTTCGCTGCCTCCTCGCTCTGGTAGCCGTGGTGCTCGATGGCTTCGTGCAGATTGTGGTCGGCTTTGGCGACGCGTCGCTGGCAGTCGTCGTCAGCGCGCAGAGTTGGAGCGCCTGCAAATATGAGAAGTCCGGTCAACGTCGCCCCGGCGACCACGACTCTCTTAAGGAGTGAATTCTTTGAATGTCCCATAGCGGTTAGATCTCCTTTCAATGATTTGGACGAATGGCGGTGGCTCCATGGCGAATTGCATGCCACCCGAAGCCGTACGGATGTGGAGAGCATTCATGCTGCCACGTGCGGGGGTTGTCCGGAAGTGCTTCCGCGACAGATAATTACCCACGCCTCGATTCATGGGGCTGTTGCATTGAGGTAAATGACCCTACGAAATTATTACGCTCGGTCGGACTATGGCTTGTTGAGAGTAGCTCAAGGACGGGCAACCTTGCGTCTGCGTCACGTCGCGTCAATTCCAAGGACTTGCTCGGCCTTCGCGAATGTGAGGCATGCTGTAGCAATTCCTGTCGATCGAAGAAAATCGTGCCGGTTCACTCCAGACTGCTTGAGCCAGAAATTCTGATCTCGAACTCCTATGGACGGATTGCTTCACACGACTTGCTTGGCCGTGCAAGACGCGGCCCTTGAGCTTGAGAGCGCAATGTTGGATACCGCTCGCCCCACGACGCAGCTAAATACGCGGTGAGCGACCCGAGACATAGGTAACAGATTGTACCGGACACATAGGTTACGCTTTTTCTCCTTTTGGGGAGGAAGCGATGCCTTGGAAGGAGTGTTCGTTCATGGATGAAAGGCTGCAGTTTG
>Ga0306920_100000264_pt1 | contig 60586 bp, 52 predicted proteins | sample flu12Cox44000170_FD_204666 | JGI IMG/M metagenome (GOLD analysis project Ga0306920, IMG submission 204666) | Lab enrichment of tropical soil microbial communities from Luquillo Experimental Forest, Puerto Rico - flux4day.12C.oxic.44.000.170 (v2)... | ecosystem: Environmental > Terrestrial >...
CTGACCTTCAGTCTGCTGGTGTTCGCGGCGGTCTCGCTGGCGGCGTACACGCTGTGGTCCCAGGTGGTCACGGCGCGCGACCCGGTGGCGGCCCGCATGCGCCAGGTGCGTGACACCACCGCCACGGCGAGGCGCGCCACGTACGGCGAACGTCCCCAACCGGTGTTCGAGCTGCTGGCGTGGCTGGGGGGATTCATGCCGTCGCGCGACGGCCGCGATGTGCTGCGCTCCGGCCTGGTGCGCGCCGGGTATCGCAGCCCCCAGGCGGTGGTCATCTTCCTCGGCAGCAAAGTGGCTTGCGCGATCGTCGTGCCACTGGCCTGGATCGGCATCGCGTACGCCACCGCCCGTCCGCTAGGAAGCGCGGTGATCTCGACCGCGGTGCTGGCCGCCGTGGGGTTCTACCTGCCGTCGATCTTCATCTCGCTCCGGCAACGCCAGCGCCAGGACGACATCTCGCGGTCGCTGCCCGACGCGCTCGACCTGATGGTGGTGTGTGTCGAGGCGGGGCTCGGCATCGGCGCCGCGATCCAGCGGGTCTCGGACGAGATCGCGCTCGCCAGCCCCGCGCTCTCGATTGAGCTGGCAGTGGTGAACCAGGAGATGCTGGCCGGGATCGCGCGCTTCGACGCGCTGCGAAATCTCGCCCGGCGCACCGGAGTCGAGGATCTCTATGCGCTGGTCGCGATGCTGATCCAGACCGACCGGCTCGGCACCAGCGTGGCCGACGCGCTGCGCGCCCACGCGCACTCCATGCGCACGCGCCGCCGCCAGCGCGCCGAGATGCTGGCGCGCAAGGCCGCGGTCAAGCTCGCGTTCCCGCTGGTGCTGCTGATCCTGCCGGCCCTGATGGTGGTGATCCTCGGGCCGGCCGCGATCCAGATCATGAAGGCCTTGTCGGCAGGGCAGTAGCGAAGTCGCAGCGCGCAGCCTCCCCGCCCGCTACGCGGGCGGGGAAGCGCGACAGGTGTGGATCGAGCCGGTCCCGGGAAGGGCCGCTGTCAGAAGGGTGGTGACGGACTTGGTCAAGTGGTTGATCTGGGTGCCAGCGGTCGTGCTGGGCCTGCTGTGGTGGATGCGGCGTTCCAGGAACGCTCAGAGTCGCGAGAACCGGTAGCCCCTCGCGCCCTTCGATTCACCAGATCGCAACGCGCACGCTGTCGGCACGCCACATGGCGTCCCCGGGCTTGACGCCGAACGCCCGGTAGAACTCGGGAAGATTGGCGAGCGGGGCGTTGACGCGCAGGAACTCCAGCGCGTGCACGTCGATCATACCGGACAGGATGGCGTCGTCCACCAATCTAATGCGCATGAACTCGTGACCGCGCGAGATAGTCGCGAGCGTCGAAGGCGCCTGGGCCATCGGGCCACCGGCGAACGTATGCCTCGGCGACGAGTCGCGCTGACTGGTCGTTACCGAGCGCCGACAAGGCCTGGAACTGTCCGTGAAGTGCAGCGGCTACTGTATCCGCGACGGCTCGAACACTCTGGTACGTGCTCTCGGCGCTGGCCCATTGCTGGGCTGCCATCTGAACCTCGGCCTGACGCATGAGGGCGCTCTGGCCACGCCCCCAAGGCCGAAGCCACCCGCGCTGCTCGAAGTAGAAGCACTCGGTCGATAGGGGCCACGTCGGAACCCTCGCTGAAAACCCGTGGTACTCAAGGTTGGGTAAGAACAGTCTCAACGTTTCGCCACCCCGCAGGGCAGCCTCCAGAGGATAGTAGGACGTACGGTTCACAGTGACCTGCGGTGCGGTGGGAGCGCTCCCGCCGGAGTCAAGATGTCGCCCCGGAACAGGATTCACGAAGAGAATGGCCGTACCGCGAGCAAGATGAGCACGGCGTAGCCCGGCGAGGCAATGCTCCGTCAGGGTCGCATCCCGGATTGACCGATCCACTGGTAGGGCATCACGAGTGGCGGTCTCGCGGACGAAGACATTGTGCCATTGGATCGTCGCGTATGCTGCGATGACGGTGGCATACACCGTGTGCCTCAGCCATTGCGGCCACCGTTGAGCAACTACTGAACTCGCAGCGGCGAAGAAGATAGCGCCTCCGGCCGCGGGGATGTAGAGATAGTACAGGTACGAGTGGTGAGCCAGGGGCAGCACCGGAAGCAGGAAGGCCAGCCACCATGCTAGGCCGGTGAGGGCAGCACCAAGAACCTGCTTCCACAGGAGGATGCCAAACACCAGGATCATGGGGATGGCGAAGCGCCATGCCGTTGGATCGGCAACTGCAAGCGCGTCCGGGATCGGATCCGTGACGTCTGTGGCCCAGCGAACGTACGTGAACAGGTTGCGAAGGACGAACTCGGGAGATGCAGTCCAGGCATATGCCCCTGTTTGGTCAAGCGAGTGGCGCGGCCCAGCAATCAGGAGAGCGGCAGAGAAGCATCCCGTGACGACCAGGGCGGGCACCACGCTGCGAAGGCCAGACACCCTGCGCCCAGGCTGCGCCTCCAGGATGAGCACCACGATGACCCAGGCAGCCGCGGTCTCCTTCGAGAGCATCGCCAGGAGAGCGGTCAATGCTGCCAGCCAATGGCCGGCTGCCCTGCGTCCAGCTCTCACCCACAGGAGCGTGGCGGCGAGGAGGAAGAACCCTGCAAGTATCTCAGCGATTCCAGTCGCCCAGTGAAGGGGCGTGAACGCGCTGATCGATACGCCAAACAAGATGGCAGCAGCACCGGCGACCAGGGCGGAAGAACTGAGAGTGAACCCCAGCGCATAGACCAGGGCGACATTGAACAGATGAAGGACAAGGCCGATGAGGTGGTAGGGGAAGGGATCAAGTCCGAATGCGTTGTACTCTGCGCTGAATACCAGCCCCAGGGAGAGCGGCCGAAATAGCCTGTCGGGCGGCTCCAGCCCCGCCGCCCGAGAGAGAAACGTGATGTCATCCTGCGCAAAGAACGTCCGTAGTGCTCCAAGGTGGACCACCGTGGTCGTCGCAAGCGCCAGCATCAGCAACGGAATGTGTCGTCTAAGCGCCAATGGCTTGGGTGAGTGCTCCATCAGTGATCGGATGGCACGTGGAACCTCGCGGGGGACGCGGCGCCGATTGCGGCCTGGCGAAGCCTGACGCCCCGGCGCCCTGCCCGAAGATCACCCGTGGGGCGGGGTGGTCCGAGCGAACCTGGGCCGGCCCGCCCGTCTACCTGAGCACGACGCCGAACTTCGATGAGATGCGTTGTCCAGCGCACTCAAGTCTTATCAGATACACTCCAGGCGATAGTCGTCCGCCATTTTCTACGCTCAGGGTGTGGTATCCGGGTCCCCACGAGCCAGATGAGTGGAACACGGAGCGACCCTAGACATCCACGATCTCGAGCTTCCCTTGCATCGCGGCGGGTACCGAGAAGCCCACCATGACCGCGTCTCGGGTTGGGTTGGGGAGGAAACCTACAAGTTCGATTTCAGGGGCAGGTGTCGCCTCGACGACGACCTCCCCCGAGTATCGAACTGATTGCCCGACCAATATGCGCAAACGGTAGCCGTAGGTGTGACCGGCAGAGATTGAATTGTCCTGAAAGACTCCTCGACCAGCGTTGCCCGAAGAGAGTTCCGAAAGCGCGCTCCATTGACTCGCTTGCTCTTCCCGACGGAAGACGGTACCGGTGAATGGAGTCCCGTCGATCTCGATGAAGCCCCTTAGCTGCGATACGCGGATGACGCTGACGAGATTTTTTACCCGGATGGTGAAGTAGCAAGAATCGTTGCCTGGCGCTCCGCAGCCCACAATCCACAGAACGCGATTAGGGCCGAAGGCCGCGGAATCGGGAACCGTCAACGGGTAATGCCACTCGAGCGTTGTATCCGGCGGGATATCCAGGGGCTCGATGAACGCGGAACTCGGCCATCCCCGCGAACCCAACACCGTCTCGCAATAGCGCCCGATCTTCCGTGAGTCGTTTACGACTCGATAGGGCAACTCCAGCAACTGGCCTGGTTCGGCAAACGTGTCGCGAGGGCACGGAGCGGAGATGAGCCCGACGCGGGACGCAGGGGCAAGCTCGGTGGGCAGGGCTCCGCGTCCCGACGGCCGACTGGAGCCCTGCGAGCGGATTGCAGCGTTCGCGTCTAGCCTGGCGAGGAAAAGGGCAACCCACAGAAACACCAGGCCCACACGCGAGAGTCGGCTCCACGGAGATAGCAGCCGTCCGAAGATTGCGGATACAGCCGTCCACGTCGGCTCCAAGAGCCTAGCCATCCAATTTGAGACCAACACTCCGGGCGCTCCGTCGCGAATGCCACCACGCTTCATTGGCTCGTGACGGTGTGCGGAAGCGGACTGTTATTGGTCCAAGTCACCTGGTCTCCGACGAAGACGGAATCGCTCTGGGTCGAGAGGCTCGAGCACGTGCCGTAAGCACCGCCGCTCCCACCGCTCTGGGAAATGCTCAAGACCCGGTTCTGGATCGGACTTCCTGGCGCCAGGACCACGATCGTGCCGGCAAGGCTCGCGCAGCTTGGGTGGATCGTGCACTTGTAGTTGAACGTGCCGGCTTTGGCGAAGGTGTGCATGTACTGATTGCCAGTGGACGGCATGTTTCCGTTCAGTTCGGCGGTGCCGACGGGGTTGGGTGTGACGGGGTACGTCGAGTTGCTCTTCGAACATGACGCCAGGCAAGCCAGTCCCAGGGCCAGCCAGAGGCGTGGGTGACGGAGATGACTCACATCGACCTCCTCACGCGGTCCGAAACGAGAACTCTCGTACGCATGGGCAAAGTGTACGCTCGTCCGGCCGCGGGCGACACCCTGAGATCGGGTCCATCGCCCTCCTGGCTATCCACCTCCGCGAGGGGACCCTGAGGACCGGCTGACGCGCGGGGTCGTGGTGCTCCCCATACGTGGGGCGGCCCATTCCCCGGTCTACTTTTCCTACCTCACGATGCTGACCTTGCCGCGCTGCTCGATCACCGCCCCGCCGGTTCGGCTCAGCGTCACCGGGTAAGCATAGACGCCGGCCGCTGGGACCAACGGCCAGGCGAGCACCCCGCTCTCCCCGGCCTGAACCATGCGATGCAACGTTCCGGCGCGCCGGCCGGCGGCGTCGATGACGTCGGCCGCCAGAACGCCCGCCGCGCCGCTCGAGAACCGAAGTCACAGCAATCGGCCCGGGTTGTGCTCGGGGGACACGACGAGCTGTGTCGCGACCGGGTGATTGTCGCCGACGTCGGTCGTGCCGGGATCCACTGGAACGGCCCACGGTCGGTGTGCAGCGTCGGTCCGCCGGGCCGGATGTTTCGCACCCATGTCATCGAACACGCCGGTGTCGTGCGGATCCGGGAAGCCGGCTCCCACGGTGACTCCCCAGACGCTCGGGTCGTGGAGCGGCCCCGAGCCGATCGTGCGGTAGAAGTCGGCATTGGCGGCGCCCTGCGTCGCGTCCCACGCCATGGTGACGAAGCAAGATGATTCCTCGGCCAGGGTCGGCGGCTTCGGGTAGCGCTTGTCGAGTATGTGGGCCACCGCGCGGGGCAGATCCTTGCGGGCGATCTCCTGCTCGATCAGCCGCATGTCCCCGTCGGGCGTCAGCGTCACGTCGATGTCCCTGCCGTGCTGCTTCAGGTTCACCTCGTACACCAGCTGGCCTTCCTCGGTCTGCTCCCGGGGCGCGCCGGCCACCGTGGCGTCCTTGAACCGCGCCTTCACCTTGTCGTGCACGGGCTTTGGAACCGACGCGACGGAGACCTCACCGGCCCGGGCGCCGGCCGCGACGCACAGGAACACCGCCACACCCCACCGCTCGGAATCTGGCCATGCCCCGCTCCTCGTGAATGTGAAGTGCGACTGGACCCCGGTTCACCTGTGCTTCAGCAGCGCCAGGACGATCTCGCCGATGATCAGGGCGATGATGGCGATCTCGAGTCCCTCGGCGCGCTGCGCCTGCGACTCGGCGTTGAGCATCGAGTACGCCTCGTAGAGGATGGCGACCTTGCGGTCGATGCCGACCCGCCACGTCGGTCCCCGAAACACCTCGAGCGCCGCGGCGTACACTCGTGCCAGGAATACGTCGTCCGTGACCTTGAGCGAGTTCTCCACCCGCTCGATGACCTCGGTGGTGTCGGCGACGCGGGCCTGTAGCACGCCCAGCAGCCGGCTGAAGCGCCGGCCGAACGGATTGAGCCCGCGGCGGGCGGCGGCGATCTCGCCGTAGATCCTCGGGATCTCCGCATCCAGCAGCGCGTCGTAGTAGCGCAGCTCGAGCAGCTGCGCGTTGGCGAACTCGAGCACGTACTGGACGTCCTCGTCCTCGGCCGCCGGCTCGATCACCAGCGCGGCGTTCCACGCCATCGTGGCCAGATCATCCTCATAATAGGAGAAGCCGGGCGACAGCAGATCGCGGCGCGTCGCGGCCGAGAGCACCCGCCGCTCACCCAGCAGCAGGCCCGCCACGTCCTGCTCGCCCAGCGCCCGGATCGGCACCGCCCTTCCTTCTCCATCCTCGAGCCCGCGCAAACGGAAGACCGTGTAGTCCTCGGCCACGCTCGCCACCGCCGGCCGGTTGATGGCGGGCCGCATGCGATCCACCAGCCCGACGCGCCAGTGCTCGAAGTGGCCGGCCCAGTCGGGCGAGGCATTGATCGCGGCGCACCAGTCCACGAACTCCGCCCATGGGCACGGTGACGGGGCCAGCACCCGCGCGCGCAGCGAGACGACGCCGAAATCGAACAGCCGGGCCGAGACCTCGAGCTCGAGCGGAAGCCCCGCCACCGCGAGGCTGGTCCGCCCCAGGCGCACCGTCACCGGCGGGTTCGCTATCCGGATCGCCTGCGCCTCTCCGCGCGCCGGTCGCAGGCGCTCGGGGCTGCTCGAGGCCAGCAGCTGGAAGGCCTGCTCGAGATCGATCTCGTAGCCGACGTCGAACAGGCGGTAGAGAACCATCTCGCCCCGGGCCCGCAGCTCCGGGCCCTCGGCCGGGCGGTCCGCTTCCGGGGTGCTGGAGGCGACCAGTGAGCCGGCCCCCGCGTTCGCGCTCATGGGCCTCCTCGGGAACGGGTCTGCTGCGGGATTTCGTTCCGCCTGCGAGCCATCACGCTAACAAGGCGGCTCGGGCGTGGGTAGCGAGGGCGTCCGACCTCCCTGGCGGGCCAGCACTTACCCCATGGGCGACAACGCAATGGCCCTCATCCGGGGGCGGCAGCCTGCCGATACCGAATGGCGGCCGGCAAACCGTCGTGGCGGCGGAATCGTGTCTGGCCCACGGAAGACCCGATGTTCACTCAGATCATGCGTGCCTTCATCTGGATGACCTCGGCCGCGGCCGCGATCCTATTCGCGCTCGTGGTCATCCAGCGCCTCTCTCATCCGGCAGCGGCGAGTCCGCTCGAGGGAGCGCTGCTCGACTACGCCCAGCGGCTGACCGAGCATCGCCCGCTGTACGTCGAGCCCGCGGCTCCGGCTCCGCCCCAGCCGATGCCGGGCTATCCGGTGCTGCTCTCGCTCCTCGGCCGGCTGTTCGGCCTCCGTCTCGGCGTGCTGCGGGCGGTGTCGATCGTCGCCACCGTTCTGTCCGCCCTCGGCGTGGCGGCGATCGTGCGTGCCGAGACCCAGAGCACCACCTTCGCGATCGCCGGCGCCGGCCTCCTGCTGGCCGGCTGCGCGCTGATTACCGGGGGGCCCGACATCGCCCGCCCCGAGATGCTCATGCTGGTCATGGTGCTGGCGGCCTTCGCCGCGTTGCGCTTCACGACCGGAGCGCTCGGCGCCCTGCTCGGTGCAGGGCTGCTCACCGCGGCCTGCTCGGTCCACCCGTTCGCGGTGTGGTTCGCGATCGGCGCCCTGTGCTTCATCGGGATCGACGACCGGCGACGGCTGCTGTTTACGCTCGCGGCGCTCGCGGTCCTCACCGGCGGCGGCTTCGTCGCGCTGTCGCTCGGTCTCGGGCCGTGGTTCAACTTCTTCGCCTGGGATCTGCCGCTCCACTCGCTGCACTTCGAGCCCACGATGATGCTCCGCTTCCTGGGCACGCAGATGCTGGGCCAGCTCGGCGTGCTGGCGGTCAGCGTGGTGCTCACCCTGGCGCTGCCGGCGCCGCCCTGGCGCGGGAATCGCGGGCTGTGGACGTTCATGGGCATCGCCATGCTGGCCTCCGGCCTGACCGCGACCCAGGGCGGCAGCATGGATCCCGCGCTGCTGGTGCCGGGGGTGGTGGTGCTGGCGCTGCTCGGGCCGATGTCGCTCGAGCGCCTGACCCGCTATCTCGCCGCCTGGCCGGGCTCGAACCGGGTCGAGGGACAGGGTGTGGCCATGCTGACGCTGGCGCTCCAGTTCCTGATCCTCGCCACCGCCGTGCCGGCTGTGGTCGCGACGCTCTGGTAACGGCGGCGCCCCGCCGTCGGGCGCGGGCGCACGACGCCCCGCGCCGCGCGGCTCAGATCCGCACCTGCAGCTGCGCGATCAGGGTGCGCGTGAGCTGCTGCTTCGCCCCCGCCTCGCGCTCCACCCAGTTCACCGAGAGCCGGGTGCGGTTCGCCCCCAGGTCGAGATTGGCGCCGAGCGTGATCGCGCGGTTGCGGCCCGCCAGCCCGAGATGGACGCGCTCGAGATCCTCGCCCATCCCGACCAGCTGCGCCCACGGCAGCACCCGGGCGGCCGCCAGCGCGTACCACCCGTCATCGCGCCCGTTCTGACCGCTGCGGTACTGCGCCAGCCACTCGCCTCGCAACACCACGCCGGACTGCTCGATGTTGGCCTCGAGCCCGGCGCGCGTGCTGTCGCCTTCGTAGGACGCCCCGCTCGCCCCGATCTGGAGCTGGTTCAGCGGGCGCAGCACCGCTCGCGCGACGTACAGCACCGAGGAGTCGCGATTGACCACCATGTTCTGGCCCTCGCCGTTGAAGACGCCGAGTGAGAGCGAGGCGTCGACGCCCCGGAACAGCTCGGCCATCACGCCGATGTCGCGCTTGGTGGCCAGCGTGTCCACCACCGCGGGCCGGTCCACGGTCTCCCACGCCGTGATGCTGGTGAGGTACGAGCGGCTGAACGGGGTCTTGAACTGGCCTCCCTGGAGGGCGAACCAGCTGCGGGCCCAGCGGACGTAGGCGTCCCGAAGGCTGACGGCGGCGGCGACGCGCGCGCTGCCGCCGGCCTCGTACTCGATCAGGAAGCGATAGGTGAAGCTGTTCGGCAGAGATCCGTCGGCGGACAGACGCGCGCGGTTGAGGGTGGCGGTGAGGCCGATGTGCTCCTGGTACGTCTCCCGCGCCTGGAGATAGCCGCCGAGCCGCGGCGGCGAGATCGCCGGGGCCGTCTGAGCCTGGGGCGCGGGAAGGGAGGTCTGGGCCGGGACCCGCGACGCGAACAGGGCGAGAGCGGCGGCGGCCAAGGGCAGGCTGCGGCGAAGGATGGGCATCGGCATCTCCGTCTGCGGTGACTTAGGATTCGGGCTCTGGTTGTTGAACAATGGCCACTTATGCCATATGATGCCTCTTTGAGTCCAGTCCGATATCCGTTAATGGCCTATAAGAGCCCGCCTCCCCCCAGCGCGAGACTCCGGAGGGATCATGGACACCTTGGACGCCGATCAGGCCGCCTCACTGCTCCACATGAACGCGAAGCGGGTGCGCGCGCTGGCGCGGGAAGGCAAGCTGCCGGCGATGCGAGTCGGTCGCCGCTGGCTGTTCGCGCGCGACCGGATCGAGCGGCTGATGAGCGGCAAGGAACCCGGAGCGGCCCATCCGCTCGATGGGCTGAGCGCCCGGAACCATCTGCGCGGGCGCATCACCGGGCTGCGGCTCGACGGACTGATGGCCGAGGTGACGCTCGACATCGCCGGACAGCCCCTGGTCGCGGTCATCACCCGCTCCTCGGTGGAACGGCTGGGGCTCGCGGTCGGGGACGAGGTGCGGGCGGTGATGAAGGCCACCGAGGTCATGGTGGCGAAGTCATGAGTCCGCTGGAGGCCTCCCCGCCGCGCGCCCGGCGCTCGCGTCTCGCCGTGGCCGTCGCATCGCTGGTCGTCGCCAGCCTGATCGGCTGCGCCCGACCGGCGACCGCCGCGCCCGTCCGCACCCTCACCGTGTTCGCGGCCGCTTCGCTCGCCGAACCCTTCACCGAGCTGGGCCACATGCTGGATGCTGAGCAGCCGGGCCTCAAGACGCGCTTCAGCTTCGCGGGCTCCCAGCAGCTCGCCGCGCAGATCGATCAGGGCTCAGCCGCCGACCTGTTCGCGTCCGCCGACGATCGCTGGATGAGCTACCTGGCCGGCCGCGGGCGGCTCGCGGGCGACGCGCGGACCTTCGCGCACAACCGGCTGGTGGTCATCGTCCCGCGCTCGAATCCGGCCCGCATCGGGCGGCTCGAGGATCTGTCGCGGCGCGGCGTCAAGCTGGTGCTGGGCGCGGCCTCGGTTCCGGTCGGCGCCTACAGCCGCGAAGCGCTGCGGCGCCTGTCGCGCCAGGCTGGTTTCCCGCCCGATTACGGCGCGCGGGTGCTCGCCAACCTGGTCTCCGAAGAGGAGAACGTGAAGTCGGTGCTGGCCAAGGTCGAGCTCGCCGAGGCCGACGCCGGCATGGTGTACCGCAGCGACGTGTGCGGGCAGGCGGCGCGCCACGTGCGGGTGTTCGAGCTGCCCGATTCGGCCAACGTGATCGCCCACTGTCCGATCGCGGTGGTGCGCGGCGCTCCCGACGAGCCGGATGCGCGTGCGTTCCTTGCCCTGCTCGGCTCGCCGGCCGGATACGCGATCCTCGAGCGCTGCCACCTGATCCCCGTGACCGGGGCGCCCTGAGCGTCCGGAAGGACCGCGGCAGCCGAACATGAGATCCGTGGCGCTTCGCGTCGCGGTGGCGCTGGCCACCGGGCTCATGCTGGCGCTGCTCGCGCTCCCGCTCGCGGCGCTGCTGGTGCGCGTGCCGCCGCAGCGGCTGGCGATGCGCCTCGCCGACCCGGTGGTGCTGGATGCGCTGCGCCTGAGCCTCCTCACCAGCCTTGCCGCCACCGCGGCGGTGGTGGCGCTGGGGCTGCCGCTCGCCTGGCTGCTCGCCACCCGGCGGTTCCGCGGCAAGCGGCTGCTCGAGCTGCTGGTCGATCTGCCGATGGTCCTCCCTCCCACGCTCGCCGGGCTCGCGCTGCTGCTGGCCTTCGGGCGCGCCGGGCTCGCGGGACGGGCCTTCGCGGCGCTGGGCTTCTCCCTGCCCTTCACCACCGCGGGCGTGGTGGTGGCGCAGGTGTTCATGTCGGCGCCGTTCTTCATCGTGCCGGTGCGCGCCGGCCTGGCCGCGGTCGAGCGCCGCTACGTCGACGCCGCCGCCGCGCTGCGCGCCGATCCGTTGCGCACCTTCTTCGGCGTGCTGCTGCCGCTGGCGCGACCCGCGCTCCTGGCCGGCACCGCGATGAGCTGCGCGCGGGCGCTGGGGGAGTTCGGCGCCACCATCACCTTCGCCGGCAACCTGCCGGGCGTCACCCAGACCATGCCGCTCGCGGTCTACGTCGCGATGCAGACCGACCTCGAGGCGGCGGTGACGCTGTCGGTCATGCTGCTCGTGCTGTCCTGCACGCTGCTGGTCGCGCTGCGCGTGGCGCCGCTCGGCGCGTTGTGGCGCCGCCCCGATGCTGAGCGCCCGGCTCGATAAGCGTCTCGGCGGCTTCCAGCTCGAGGCCGCGCTCGGGATCGAGGCCGGCCGCACGCTGGCGCTGGTGGGCGAGAGCGGCGCCGGCAAGACCACGCTGCTGCGGCTGCTCGCCGGGCTCTCGCGCCCCGACGCCGGCCGCGTGGCGCTCGACGGCGAGGTGTGGTTCGACCACGCCGCGGGGATCGATAGGCCGCCGTGGCGGCGCTCGGTCGGCTGGGTGCCTCAGGACTACGCGTTGTTCCCGCACCTCAGCGTGCGCGACAACGTGGCGTTCGGCCTGCGCGCCGCGGCGCGGCCGGCCGCCGAGGTGCGCGGGCGGGTCGACGCCGCGCTGGCCCGCTTCGGGATCGGAGCCCTCGCCGCGCGCCGCCCTGGTGCGCTGTCGGGCGGGCAGCAGCAGCGCGTCGCGCTGGCGCGTGCGCTCGTGCTCGAGCCCGCGCTGCTGCTGCTCGACGAGCCGCTGGCGGCGCTCGACCATCGGACCCATCGCGCCGTGCGCGGCGAGCTGGCGCAGCTGCTCTCGACGCTCAGCTGCGCCACGGTGCTCGTCACTCACAGCCCGGTCGAGGCGCTGATGCTGGGCACGCGGATCGCGGTGCTCGAGGACGGGCGCCTGACCCAGGAGGGCGCCCGCGAGGAGCTGTTGCGGCATCCGCGCTCCACCTACATCGCGGACCTGATGGGGCTCAACCTGTTTCGCGGGCGGGTGGTGGGGCGAACGCGCGGGGGTGGCGCGTGGCTCGAGACCGCCGGCGGAACCATCACGGCGCCCGATCCCGGGACCGACGACGAGGTGTTCATCACCGTGAGCCCGCGCGAGGTGACGCTCCACCTCGAGCCGCCGGGCGGCAGCGCCCAGAACCTGATCCGCGGCCCGATCGCCGAGATCGTTCCCGAGCCGCCCCACGGCGACCGGCTGCGCGTCGTGCTCGGCAGCCGCCCGCCGCTGGTCGCCGAGGTCACCGCGGACGCCGCCGCGACGCTCGGACTGCGGCCCGGCCTCGAGATCATCGCCTCGTTCAAGGCCAGCGGCGTCCGCACCTACTCGTGAGGATCGGGCCGCGGCCCGGGCTTCTGCGGGTCGGGCAGAGCTCGAGCCAGGATCCGGCGCCGGTTGCGACGGCGCTCGCGCGCACGGTCGCGGGCACGCCCGATGGCCAGCGCGTAGTTACAGCCCGCGGCGCGCACCGCCGCCTCCCACGATCCGAACTGGCGCCGCGCCCGGGCGTACAGATCGCCGTGGGTGAGATGGATGCGGAACAGCCCCTCGCGGCGGTTCGAGAGCTTGCGGATGTGCTCCAGCACGACCAGCGGTGGAACCTCGGGGGGTCGGCCGCGCCGGCGCACGGGTCGTGGGACTTCCATACCTCCATGTAAGCCCAGCCGAGGTTTCTAGGGCATTACCTGTATGTGAATGTTCGTGCCCCGCGGGCGTGCCCTGTCGAGCACAAAGCGTCAATGCGGCTGCCTCCCAAGCTGTTGTAAAATCATCTGTTACAGCTCATTAACTGGACCCGTGTTTCGGCCGCTCGCGCCCCGGTGATACGCTCTGGCGGGCACGTCGGCCCCGACGTTCTCAAACTCCCTCATTCCTTTGTCACGAGGACAGTACGGTGCGCTTGATCCTGTTTCGCCACGGACCGGCCGGGCAGCGCGATGCCTCCCGCTGGCCGGACGATTCGCAGCGCCCGCTCACGACGCGCGGCCTCGAGCGCACCCGTCGGGCGGCCGGCGGCCTGGCGCGCATCGAGCCCGGCATCCACGCCATCCTGACCAGCCCCTGTCTGCGGGCCGAGGCGACCGCGAAATTGCTCGCCGACGCCCTGGGCAGCGCCGACGTTCAGGTCCTCGAAGCGCTGCGTCCCGGGGGCTCGGTCCGCCAGGTGATCACCCAGCTCCAGGACTTCCCCACCGCCGCGGTGGTGGTGCTGGTGGGTCACGAGCCCGATCTCGGTCGGTTGGCCGGAATGCTGGTCTTCGGCGTCGCGTCGCAGCTGCCGCTCAAGAAGGCCGGCGCCTGCGAGGTGCGCTTCGAGGGCGCGGTCACGCCGGGACGCGGGCAGCTCGCCTGGCTGGTGCCGCCCCGGTTCCTGCGCCGCCGCGCCGGCCGCGACGACAAGGTGTGCCCGGCATGATCGCCACCTACGGGAGCCTGCGCGCGCCCGGAGCCGGCCGGCTGTTCGTGGTCGAGGGCATCGATGGCTCGGGCAAGAGCACGCAGCTCGCCCTGCTCGCCGAGTGGCTGCGCGCCCAGGGTTACCCGGTCGTCTACAGCGAGTGGAACTCGTCGCCGATCGTGCGCGCCACCACGTCGCGCGGCAAGCGGCGCAAGATCCTCACCCCGATGACGTTCTCGCTCATCCACGCCACCGACTTCGCCGACCGCGTCGAGCGCGAGGTGCTGCCGGCGCTCAAGGCGGGCGCGATCGTGCTGGCCGATCGTTACGTCTACACCGCCTTCGCGCGCGACGTGGTGCGTGGCGTCGATCGCGACTGGGTGCGCTCGCTCTACCGCTTTGCGGTGGTCCCGACCTGCGCGATCTACTTCCGCGTCCCGCTCGAGACCGCGCTGCGGCGCATCCTCTCCGGGCGTCCCAAGCTCAAGTACTACGAGGCCGGGCTCGATCTCGGGGTCACCGCCGACCCGGTCGAGTCCTACCGGCAGTTCCAGTCCAAGCTGCTGGCCGAGTACGAGAAGCTGGTGAACGAGTTCGGCCTCATGGTCATGGACGCCTCGCGCCCGGTCGAAGTCCAGCAGCGGCGTTTGCGCACCGCGCTACGGCCCTTCCTCGGCGCCGCGCCCGTCGAGATCCCGGTCCATGGAACGGTTTGAGTCCTACGCCGGCGGCATCCCCGGGGTCGATCCCGCCGAGCTGAGCGGCTGGCTGATCGTGGTCGAGGGCACCGACGGAGCCGGCCGCACCACCCACATCGACCGCCTGCGCCAGTCGCTGGAGCGCCGCGGCTACGCGGTGGCCGAGACCGGGCTCAACCGCTCCGATCTGGCGAGCCGCGGGCTGCGCCGCGCCAAGCAGGGCAACACGCTGGGCTCGAGCGCGTTCAATCTGTACTACGCCACCGACTTCGCCGACCGGCTCGAGCGCCAGATCATCCCCGCGCTGCGCTCCGGGTTCGTCATGCTCACCGACCGCTACGTGTACTCCCTGATCGCGCGCGCGATCGTGCGCGGCGCCGACCCCGACTGGATCAAGCGCGTCTACTCGTTCTCGCTCAAGCCCCACGCGGTGTACTACCTGCGCATCGAAGTGCCGGAGCTGGTGCCGCGGGTGCTGGCCAGCGGCGGTTTCGACTACTGGGAGTCGGGGATGGACATCCCGATGGGCGAGGATCTCTACGAATCGTTCGTCAACTACCAGCGGCGCCTGATCGGTGAGCTCGACCTGCTGGCCTCCGAGTACAACTTCGAGACCCTGAACGCCACGCTGCCGGTGGACGAGATCGCGGATGATCTCGAAACCCGCGTGTCGCGCCTGATGGCGACCCGCGAGATCGCCATGGACGGCAACCCGTCCTCGTGAGCGCTGATCTCCGCCCGGCGCTGACCGCGGACTTCAGCCGCCTGGCGCGGCGGCTCGCCGCCAGCGCCCAGCGCACCCGCACCGGCGCCGACGCCGAGGCGATCCACGACCTGCGCGTCGCCACTCGGCGCGCCACCGCCTGGCTCAGGTTGTGGGAGCCGGCGCTCCGGCCGCGCCGCGCGCGCCGCCTGCGCCGGGCGCTGCGGATGCTGCGGCGCGCGATGGCCAGCGCGCGCGAGGCCCAGGTGCACGAGCAGCTGCTGCGCCGCCGCTTCGAGGATCCGGGCGTGGCCGCGATCGAGGGCATGAACGAGCTGCTGGCGGGCTTCGCCGGTCAGGCGCGCCGGCTCGAGCGCCGCGCCGCCCGCACCATGGTGCGCCCGCGCACGCGGCGTCTGCTGCGCGCGCTCGAGGGCGAGCCGCCGCTCACCCGCCGCGTCATCGACGAGGCGGCGATGCTGGCCTGGGCGCGGGCGCGGAGCGCGGGCCTCGAGGCGGTGGTGCGCGGCGCCCTCGAGCGCGCGCACGAGCCCGATCCCGAGCTGGCGCACCGCGCACGGATCGCGGTCAAGATCTGCCGTTACACCCGCGAGCGGCTGGCGGCCGCCCTCGAGCTCGAGCCGCGCGCCCAGCTCAGCGAGCTCACCGAGACCCAGGAGCGGCTCGGGAAGCTGCACGATCTCGCCACCTTCGCCGCCGCGCTGGCGCGCGACCGCGACCGGGCGATGGCGGTCGGCGCGATGGCACGCGCGCGCGCCGCCTCCACCCTGCTGGCCGGGGTCGAGCGCGAGGCGCGCGAGGCACGCGAAGGCATGGGCACGCTCGAGATTCCGCCGCTGGCCGAGCTCGAGGGCAGCGCGTAAGCGGCCCGCGCCCGCGCCGCCTGCCGTCAGCCGGAGCGGCCGCCGCGCTCGCGCGGCTCGGCGGCGCGAGGCTCGGGCGCGCGCGCCGGCAGCTCGCGCGGCGCCGGCCGCGGGGCCCGCACGATCGCCGGGCGCCGCATTCCGACGCCGTTGCGGCCCGCGCGCGCGCCACGCGCCGCGGTCAGCGCCGGGCGCACCGTGACCGCGCAGCCCAGCATGCGCGCCAGCAGGTCGACGCGCTGGCGCGCCGCCCAGATCTCGAGCTGCGCCCCGGGCCGGGTGCGCGCCCGGATCACCACGCCGTCCCGCCGCCGGCGCACCTCGAGCTCCGCCACCCGCTGGTAGTGGCTGCGATCCAGGGCCTCGGCGATGCGCAACAGCGCCGTCAGCCAGCGCACCACGCGCCGGTCGCGACGGGTGAGTGCCTCCACGCGCGGATCGCGGCGCCGCGGCCGGCCCTTGCTGTGGTAGCGGGCCACCAGCGCGACGCGCTCCACCTCGTCGGGCGCCAGTCCGCGCAGGTTGGCGTTGTGGATCAGGTAGTACGAGTGCTCGCCATGGTTGTCGTACGCCACCGCCGCGCCCACGTCGTGGAGCAGCGCCGCCAGCTGCAGGGCGTCGCGTTCCCGCGCCCCCAGCCCGTGGCGGGTGGCCAGCCCGTCGAACATCGCCAGCGCCAGCGCGCTCACGTGCCAGGCGTGCTTCACCTGCCAGTCCTCGGGCTGGAACTTCTGCAGCACCTGGAGCGCGCTGCGCACCCGCAGGTCCTCGACCTCGCCCGACACCGAGACCTCGCGGGCGTGGCTGGCGAGGTAGTCGGTGACCAGCCCCTCGCGCAGGCCGAAGTCCGAGATCGTGATGCCGTCGAGGTTCAGCTCCTCGAGCACGTGGAGCAGCACCCGCGCTCCCGGCACGATGATCTCCGCGCGGCTGGCGTCGATGCCCTGCAATCCCTCGCGCTCCCGGAGACGCATGCGCTCGAGCCGGCCGGCGAGCCGGCGCAGCGCGTCGATCTCGAGCACGAATCCGTTCACGCGCTCCAGCACCCCCTGGCCGCGATCGAGATGGGCGAGCTGCGCCAGCGCGTGGATGGTCCCCGAGGCCCCGTAGGCCCGCACCGGATGGTGCGCGGCGATCGCGGTCAGCGCGTCGGCCGCCTGCTTGCGGATGTGGTTCTGGAGCCGCTCGAGCGTCTGGTCGGAGGGCGGATCGCCGTCGAGGTAGGTCTCGGTGAGCCGCAGCGCCCCGAGCGGAGCGCTGGCGACCGTCAGGAGCTTCTCGCGATTGCCGACCACCAGCTGGAGGCTGCCGCCGCCGATGTCGACGATCAGCGCCGGCTCCGGCTCGAGCTGGAGCGCGCGCTGGACCGCGAGGTAGATCAGGCGGCCCTCCTCCTCGGGCGGTATGACGCTGGGCGAGATCCCGGTCGCCTGGCGAGCGGCGGCGATGAAGGCGCCCGCGTTGCCGGACTCGCGCACCGCGGCGGTCGCGGCGCACAGGATGTGGTCGACCTGGCGGCGGCGCGCCAGCTCGATGAAGCGAGCCAGCGCTGAGACGGTGCGCCGCACCGCCTCGGCGCGCAGCCGGGCGCCGCGGAACGACCCGCGGCCCACCTGCACCACCTCGCGCTCGCGATCCACCACCTCGAAGTCGCCGCCACCGATCGCGCGCGCGATCACCATGTGGATCGAGTTGCTGCCGATGTCGATCGCCGCGATCTGCATGCCGGATCCCCGGGTGGCGAGATGGTGGACGTCGGGGGGAGTATCGGCCAATCGTGAGGGGAATGAAACTGCTTCTGCCCGCGCTCCCTCCGGCGATGCGGGACGGCGGTCACCGCCGGGCTTGATCCGCTCCCGCCCGGGTGCGAGGCTCGCCGGCGGCGCGGCCCGGTGTCCGGTCGGTGTCCGCGCCCTCGAGGAGCCGAGCATGCACTGTGTGGTGAGCCTGCGCCGCGAAGGCGGCGAGGTGGTCGCGCGCTGCCGCGAGTTCCCGGGCTGCGAGGGACGCGCACCCGGCCGCGCCGAGGCGCTGGCGCGGCTGCGCGCCTCGGTCATCTTCTGGCTCGAGGCCTGCCCCTGCGACCAGACCGCCGATGACGGGCTGGTGCTCGACGTCGTCGAGGAACCGGGCTAATCAGGCCTCCACCCGCCGCGTCCGCCAGCTCAGCCAGATGGTGCTCCAGCCGCCGGCGAGCAGCGACAGCCCCACCACCAGGCCCAGCACGCGCGCGCCGCTCGCGTGCCAGTGGATCGCGGCCAGCACGGCCCCGGCCAGCATGATCGCGCCCGAGACCAGCGTCCCGAGCCAGTGCGCGCGCGGCCGCCCGAACAGCGCCACCACCACCGACCAGGCGCCCTGGAGTCCGAGCGCCGCGGCGATGACCAGGCTGCCGGCCAGCGCCGCGAAGCGCCGATTGAGCAGCACCAGCACGCCTGTCGCGAGGTGCCCGGCCGCGGTGCCGAGGATGGCGAGCAGGTTGCGCCAGTCGCGGGCGTGGAGCCCGTAGGCGACGTGCGAGACCCCGGAGACCAGGAACAGCAGGCCGAGGATCACCGCGAACAGCTGCCCGGACACGATCGGGGCCGCGACCGCTCCGGCCCCGAGCAGCAGCGCCACCAGGCCCATGCCGATCGAGGCCGGCTCGACCGGCAGCACCGGCAGCTCGCGCGCCGGCGGCGCTGCCACCGGCGCCGCAGCCCCGCGCTCGCGCTCGATCCGTTCGGCCAGATGCCGCAGGCGGTCGGCCCAGTCCTGACACTGGTTGCTGAACAGGGAGAAGTAGTAGCCGTCCTGCTGTCGCCGCAGCGCCTCGCGCATCACCTCGGGGTCGTAGCTGCGGCCCACCAGCCGGTAGCCGTGGCGCGCCAGATCGGCGAGCGAGTGGATCGGGCGCCCGGCCTCGGCCTCGCGGTAGCGGCGACCCCTGACGCTATAGCCGACGTCCTCGAGCACGCGCTTGCCGCGGATGAAGAACAGCTGCTCGTGGCGCAACTCGACGTTGAGCAGGTCCCCGAGGCGGTTGTTGACCAGCGGCGCGAGCCACGAACGGTGCTCGAGGTCGCGCTTGCCGAACCGGCAATAGAGCTTCGCGTCCGAGGCCATCGCTTCGCCCCCGTCCCGGCGGCGGGACCGACGGGACCGCCGCGCCGCGCGCGCGATCCTCCCGCCGCGTTGAGGTTAGCAGAGTGCGGTGGCGCGATTGCGGAGGCCGCTCAATCGCCGAGCGTGATGACCAGCGCCACCGCGAGGACGAGCGCGAGCAGCGCGGCGTAGGCGCCCGCCATCGCGCCGACGTGGAACACGTCGCGCAGCACGACGAAGCCGCCGGCGCCGAGTCCGAGCACGATCGCCGCGCCGACCAGGCGGCCCAGCACGCGGGGCGCCAGCGGGCTCACGGGCTGGCCACCTTCACGTAGACGCGTTTGAAATCGAGCGACGGACCGTCGTCCGCCGCCACGCGGGTGCCGATCTCCAGGGTCCGTCCCCGGTCCTTGAGCTCCCAGGTGTCGGTGATCCGCACCGTGTCGTGAAGATCGCGGCGGACCTCGAGACGGCTGCCCTTCCACTCGCCCGGCAGGCGTTCGATCCGGAACGGCGACGAATCACCATCGGTGGGCGCGGCGCCGGTCGCGATGTCGGCGATCGCCATCCCGGTCGAGTCGGCGATCTCGATCAGGCTGTCGCTCTGCGCGACGTGCATCCGGTCGGGCAGGGGCATGGGGCGGCCCGCGACGTCGCGCGAGCCGTGCCCGCCCCCGCGTGCGCCGACCTCGGCGCTTACACCGCCGTCGCCGTCGGTGTCGCCGCCGCCGTATCGCGCGCCGCCGCCACCCCATCCACCGCCGTGCCCCATGCGCCCCATCCAGCCGCCGCGGTGCGGGCCCCGGGCGTCCGGGCGGGGGGGGAGCTGGCTCCGGCCCGGATCGAGCCGCCACTCGCCGGTGAGATCGGGCGGGCGCCTGGCATGCGCCGAAGCCGGCCGCCCGGCGCCCAACGCGAGGGCGACGGCGAGCAACCCGGCGGCCGCCGAAACGCGACGCGACATGCTGTGCCTCCACATCCGAGTGCGCGCGACGGTGGCGCCTGCGACTCGCGTGACGCCCGGCCGCTCACGAGGCGGTGCGTCCTCGAGATCGAGACTAGCGTCCGGATGCGGCAGAGATGTGGCGACGGTCCACTACTTTCGGGCGCGGCGAACCCCGGGCGTCGCGGGGTCGGCGCGCGCCAGGTCGGCATCAAGCTCATGGGCGCACCCTCGATGGCGATGGCGTAAGTGATGAAGCCGGCTCGAAAACCAGGCGCCGCCGCGCGCGGCGCGCGCTTGACCCCCGCGGGCCGCTCTGGAAGGATGCGCCCCCGACCATGAGCCAGCCCGCCCCGACATCGCCCGCCGGCGCCGATCCCGACGCTCCCTGCGACCTCGCCATCGTGGGCGCCGGGCCGACCGGGCTGTTCGCGGCCTTCTACGCCGGACTGCGAGGCATGAGCGTCAAGCTGATCGACAGCCTGGCCGAGCTGGGCGGCCAGCTGAGCGCCCTCTACCCCGACAAGTACATCTACGACGTCGCGGGCTTCCCGAAGGTCAAATCGCGCGACCTGGTCAACGCCTTGAGCGAGCAGGCGCTCCAGTTCAAGCCCGCGGTGTGCCTCGAGGCCAAGGTCGTGGAGCTGCGCGCCGAGCAGGGCGGCTACGCGCTGGTCGCGGAGGGCGGCGCCGCGCACCGCGCCCGGACCGTGCTCATCACCGCCGGGGTGGGCGCCTTCGCCCCACGCAAGCTCGAGAACGCCGCGCTGGCGCGCTTCGAGGGCCATGGGCTCCATTACGTGCTGCCGGGGCTCGAGCCGTTCCGCGGCCGGCGCATCCTGATGCTGGGGGGCGGTGACTCCGCGGTCGACTGGGCGCTCCACCTCGAGCCGCTCGCCCGGGAGCTGACCCTGATCCACCGCCGCGATCAGTTCCGCGCTCACGAAGACAGCGTGCGGCAGCTCCACGCCTCGCGCTGCAAGGTGATCCAGTTCCACGAGCTCAAGACCATCGAGGGCGACGGCAAGGTCGAGCGCGCGACCATCTTCGACAACCGGACCAAGCAGGAGACCACGCTCGAGGTGGACGACGTCGTGGTCAACTTCGGGTTCGTCGCCAACCTGGGGCCGATCAAGACCTGGGGACTCACGATCAAGGGCAACTCGATCGAGGTCAATCAGAAGATGGAGACCAACCTGCCCGGGGTGTTCGCCGCCGGCGACATCGTGACCTATCCCGGCAAGCTCAAGCTGATCGCCACCGGGTTCGGCGAGGGGACGATGGCCGTGTGCGCCGCCAAGATGATCGTCGATCCCAGCGCGCGCTACTTCCCCGGCCACTCCTCGGAGAGCACCGCGCCGCCCGCGGGCGCCGCGACCGGCTAGGCTCCGTTTGGAAACGCCCCGCGAGGCGGAGCCTGGCGCGCGGGCGGCACGGGTCGGGGCTTGTCGAGCAGGCGCACCTCGGGCCGGCTGAGATCGATGAAGATCACCGGCAGGGCCAGGCGGTCATTGATGTTGCGCACCATCTGGCGGATCAGGAGCTGGATCGCGTCGCGCTCGCCGGCCTGCCCGGGCGTGAGCCGCGGCAGCGTGAGGTCGGCGAGCGGATCGAGCCCGAAGCGCGCGGTGAAGCACGCCCGCGGATAATCGTCGGCCAGCAGGTCGGGATCGACCACGATGAGCGCCGGCTTCTCGTGGCGCAGCACCTGGTACTCGAGCAGCCGCGAGTGCCGGTCGTCCGCCCAGAACACCAGCGCCGGCCCGGGCGGCAGCGACGCCCAGATCGAGCGCATGGTCCGCTCGAAGGCGATGAGGTCGGCGCGCGACGACTGCGCCGCGCGCAGCCAGGGCGCCAACACCGCGCCGAGCGCCGCGATCATCGCCAGGCCGAGTGCTAAGCCGAGCGGACGCGCTGCCGCCGCCGCGGCCCCGAGCGCCGCGGCGAGCGCGGGCGCCAGCGCCAGCGCGCCGAGCGCGATCGCAGGCAGGAAATAGGGCGCGACGTCGGGCACGCCGTAGCGCAGGCCGAACAGGCCGACCGCGACCGTGGCGGCCAGGACTCCCCCCACCCCGATGCGCGCCACCGTTCCACGCGCACGTGCCGCCCCCACCGCCTGCAGGATCAGCCCGGGCAGGAGCAGCGGCAGCCCGGCGCGCATCAGCAGAGCGCGGTGCTCCTCCTCCGGCGCGAAGTAGCCCAGATAGTGGTGGTAGCGCGAGCCGCTCAGGGTGTCGAAGACGTCATGCCACGAGGGTCCGATCCCCGGCCACTGGATCAGCGCGGGGTGGAACGCGCGCCAGGCGACGTAGCCATCGGCCGCGAGCGGCACCAGCGCGGCGGGAACCGCCGCCCACGCCAGCGCGGGGCGCAGACGGCGCGTGCGCGCCAGCGCCGCGAGCAGCGCGAGCGAGAGCGGCGCCGCGACCAGGACCGAGGTGAGGTGGTGGGCGAGCCCGAGGCCGCAGACCAGGCCCCACGCCAGCGCCGCGCGACGGTCCGCGTCCGGCCCGTCGCCGCCGCGATCGAGACGCTCGATCTGGGCCACGAACAGCGTGACCGCGCCCAGCGCCCAGGCGACGTGCCAGGCATTGACCTCGGCGAGCGTGGCTTCGGCGGTCCAGATGGGATCGAGGCCGAACAGCACGACCGGCACCAGCGCCGCGAGATCGTGGCACCACTCCGGAGCCGCTGGCGCCGCGCGGCGCGCGAGCTTCAGCGCCAGCCGATGAAGGAAGAAGATCGCCAGTGCCGCCCCCACGGCGCTCCAGGCGTTCGCGGCGTACTCCCACGACACCGCGAGCCCATGGAGCGCGCGGCAGAACAGATGACCGGCCACGGTGTAGAGCGGGTACCCGGTGGGATGCGCGAGACCGCCGGTCGCGAGCGCCAGCGTGAACTCGCCGCTGTCGCCTTCTCCCGACACCGGCGGCGCGAGGACGAGGTAGAGCGCGAGCGCCGCCGTCGCCACGGCGGCCGAGGACCACGGCGGGACGTCGTGCGCCGGCGCGGGCCGCGCGGCGCGCTCAGACATCCCGGCCCCGGCCCGCCCCGGGTGCTGCGCGCGGCGCCGGCCCGGGCGCGGGCCCGGCGGCCAGCGGAAGAAAGGCGGCCGAGACCGGGTTGAGGCGGGCGAGCGTCGCGTCACGCAGCAGCCGCAGCGCGTGGTAGCGCTCGAGCGACAACTGGTGGCCTTCGCGCATCTCCAGCGCGCGCGCCGCGACCACGCGGCCCGCGCCGTCGATCACGGCCTCGATGACGCCGTCGTCGAAGCGCTCGCCGTCCGGGCCCCGCTCCAGGCGGTGGAGCACGCCGCCGACGCGCGCCACCATGCGCGCCCCCCAGGCCTCGATCAGCAAGCCGTCGGCCGGCGCGGCGGCATCGAACCCGGCGCGCGAGCCGAAGAAGCGCGGCTTGAGCCGGTACGGGCCCCCGTGCTCGGGGCAGAACGTGTCGCAGTTGCCGCACTCGTTGCAGAAGTCGGCGAACAGCGCCCACTGCTCCTCGCGCGTCACCTGGAAGCGCACGGGCCGGCGGCGGATCCCGCCGCCCTCGATCGCGAGCGCCTCGGTATCGAGCGCCACCGTGCCGCTGCGCACCGAGAAGAACGCGTCGTTGGGGCAGCACACCACGCAGGCGTTACAGGATTCGCAGTCGAACCACTGGAGCCGGCGCTCAATACGTCGCGGCCGCGCGCGGTGCCGGACCGCGTGGTAGCGGGGGTCGTCGGGCAGGCGCGCCGCGTAGGCGGCGAGGTTGCGCAGCGCGGCGGCGGCGATCGCGCCCGGCTCCGGCGCCGCGGCGTCGCGCGCGCGCGGCGGCGCCTCCGCGCACGCCAGCACGTAGTCGGCGATGGTGCGCGCGCCGTGGCGCTCCATCTCGGCCTCCAGCGCCTTGAGGTAGCGCGGCAGGCGCCGGTACCCGGTGGGGCGCAGCAGGTCGGTGCACGCGGTCACCGGGCTCATGCCGCATGACACCGCGGCGGCGAAGTTGTCGGCGTCGATCCCGGCGCTGAACGAGAGCGGCAGCCGCCCGCCGGTGGCGCGCGCCAGGCGGTCGGCGAGCGTCATCGCCAGCACGTGGAGCGGCGGCCCGGACAGGTAGACGACCTCGCCGGAGAGCGGGCCGCCCGGGTTCCTGATCACCAGCGTGTTGGTGAGCTTGGCGCCCAGCGTCACCCCGGCGCGCGCGGCGTGGGCGCTCAGGCGATCGAGCATCGTCACCGCCTCGGCCCAGCCGATGTCGGCATCGAACACGGCGCGGTCGAGGCGCAGCTCGTCATAGCCGAGCCGTCCGCGCAACAGCGCCTCGGCCGCCTCGTAGCCCAGCAGCGTGGGGTTGAGCTTGACCACGACGTGCATGCCATGGCGCCCGATCAGGTGCTCGACGATGCGCTCGATCTCATCGGCTGGACAGCCGTGGAAGGTCGAGAGCGTCACGCACCCGCTCACCCGCTGCGGGATCTCGACCTCGGCGTGTGACCGCAGCGCGGGCGGCAGGCCGGCCCGCAACGCGGCGATCGCCGCGCCGGCATCGGCGAGGCCGTCGAGGAAGCGCGCCATCCCGGCGCGCCGGATGCCGTCGAGGTCGTAGCCGACCGAGGCGTCGAAGCGCGTCGCCTGCCGGACCCCGGGCCCCTGGTTCGTCCCGCGCGCCACCAGGATGTGGATCAGGCACCAGGCGGTCACGTACTGCTCGAACGACTGCCCGAGCCTGAGCTCCTGCGACCACTCGACATTGAAGCCCAGGTCCGGGGCGTCGATGCAGGGACGCGGGAGGGTGAGCCGGTCGAGGACCTGGACCGTCTTGAGCTCGAGGTTGCGCGCTCCGGCAAGCCAGGCGAGCACCAGGTTCTGCGCCAGCTGGGTGTGGGGCCCGGCCGCCGGCCCGGCCGGGTTCGAGGCGCGCGCGCCGTGCGGCGTGACCGAGAGGTCGAGAGCCTCGCGCCCGCGCCAGAACGAGCGGCGCGGCAGGTCGAAGATGCGGCCCTCGCGCTCGAACTCGGCCAGCATGCGCGCCAGCAGCATCGCGAACGGCTGGGGGGTCAGCGCCATGCGATCGCCTCCATGCGCGGCCACAGCCGGGCCGCCTGCTCGCGGGCCTGCGCCCGGATCTCGTCGAGGTCGGCATTGACCAGCCGTCCGCCCTCGACCGCGAGCCGGCCGGCGACCGCGACGGTGCGGGCGCGGCACCCCGCTCCCGGCCCGCCCGGCTCGAGCGCGACGCGGTCGCCGGAAAGCGACTCGGGGCCAAAGCGCTCGCGCACCAGGCGGCGCCCGGTCTCCAGCCGCTGGAGCACGCCGGTCGCTCCGGCCGGCTCCTCGTGCGGATGGTAGCGCGCGAGACGCGCCAGCGCGTCGAGCTCGGCGTGGAGGTCGGACGGATAGCCGTCGGTGCCCAGCGCCACCCGGGCGCTGGCCCACAGCGCGCGCGGGTAGCCGACCCCGTTGCCCTCGTTCGAGCGCGGGTTCTGGACCAGCCACAGACCGTGCCGTTCGGCCAGCCGCACCTGGGGCTCGGCGAGGTGAACGCCGTGCGCCAGGATCGATCCGGCCGGCAGCGCGTCGAGCGACAGCAGCCGCTCGAGCGGCCCGCGCGCGCCGCGCTTCATCGCGTCGAGCACGTCGGCGGCGTCCTCGGCGACGTGGACGTGGAGCACGGTGCCGAGCTCGGCGCACAGCGCGGCGGCCTCCCGCACGGTCTCGTCCGAGACCGTGAACGAGGCGTGGAGCCCGACCACCCCCCGCACCAGCGGCCGCGCGTTGGCGCCGATGAAGCGCCTGCACTCCCGGAGGCCGCGGCGTGCCTCGTCGCGCCCGCCGTTGCGCTCGGTGGCGCCGTAGCACAGCAGCGCGCGCATGCCCAGCTCCTGGCAGACATCGGCGATCACGTCGAGCGAACCCTCGATGAAGCCGGGCGACTCGTGATGGTCGATCAGCGCGGTGGTGCCGTGGAGCAGCGCCTCGGCCACGTAGAACCGCGCCGCGGCGCGCAGGGTGTCGACGTCGAGCGCGCGGTCGAGCCGCCACCACACCCGCTCGAGGATCTCGATGAAGCTGACCGGAGTCGGGCGCGGCGCCGGCATGCCGAGCGGCACCAGGCCGGAGTAGAGGTGGGTGTGGGCGTTGACGCAGCCGGCCGACTGGACGCGCACCGGGCTCGGGCTCATCGCCACGCCTCGCGCGGGTGCGGGGAGCGGATGCGCCCTACCGACAGCGCGCGGGCGGCGGGCGAGTCCTTCATCGGCAGCGTGGTGCGCCGCACGCCGTCGAAGGCTTCGAGCGCCCCCGCCACCGCGGCGGCGGTGGGCACGAGGCCGATCTCGCCCAGACCCTTGGCGCCGAACGGGCCCTCGGGCTCGGGCTCCTCGACCAGCACCACCTCGAGCGCCGGCATGTCGCGCGCCCTGAGGATGCCGAGCTGGTAACGCGAGAAGGTGACCGGCATGCCGTCCATGCACGGCAGCTCCTCGGTGAGCGCGTAGCCCAGCCCCATGTGGAGGGCGCCCTCGATCTGGCTCACGCACAGGGCCGGGTTGATGGCGCGCCCCACGTCGTGGGCGGCGATCATCCGCGCCACCCTCCCGGCTTCATCCAGGACGCAAACCTGGGTCGCGAACCCGTAGCTGGTGTGGGTCTTGGCGTGCTCAGGAGCGGTGCCGAGCGGGGTGGTGTCGCGGATCGCCACGTCGGCGCCGTAGATCCGGCCGCAGAGCTCGGACAGGGGCAGCCCGCGGTCGAGATCGGCGCGCAGCCTGGCGGCCGCCGACTGCACCGCCCGGCCCCCGAACAGCGTGGCGCGCGAGCCGGTGGTCTGGCCGCAGTCGAGCGCGAACGTGGCGTCGACGCGCGGCCGGAAGCGCGCCGCCGGAAGCCCGCTGACCTCGCTCGCGATCTGGACCAGCACCGTCGACAGTCCCTGTCCCATCTCGGTGTAGCCGTTGTACACCGTCACCGTGCCATCGGCCTCCACCACCAGGCGCGCCTTGCCCCACTCCTCGACGCCGTTGCCGAGCCCGGTGTTCTTGAGCCCGCAGGCGATGCCCACCGCCTGCCCGGCACGCCGCGCCGCGTAATAGGGCTCGCGCACCGCCTCGAGCGTGCGGCGGATGCCGACCGAGGCCTTGAGTGCCTGCCCGGTGGTGAGCACGTCGCCGGGATCGATGGCGTTGCGCCAGCGGATCTCCCAGCCGTCGAGCCCGGCCTTGCGCGCCAGCAGGTCGAGCGCGCCCTCGATCGCGAACGCCGCCTGGGGCACGCCGAAGCCGCGCATCGCGCCGCACGGCGGATGGTTGGTGTACACCGCACGCGCGTCGATGTCGACGTGCGGCACCCGGTAGGGCCCGCAGGCATGGCCGGCGGCGCGCTCCAGTACCTTGGCGCCCACCGAGGCGTAGGCCCCGGAGTCGCCGGTGAAGCGCGCGCGCACCGCGGTGAGTCGGCCCGCGGCGTCGCAGCCGGCCTCGAGCGCGATCGTCACCGGGTGCCGCTTGGGATGCATGCGGATCGATTGCCGCCGGTCGAGCACCAGCTTGACCGGGCGCCGGGTGGTCCAGGACAGCAGCGCGGCGTGGGCCTGGATCGACAGGTCCTCCTTGCCGCCGAAGGCGCCGCCGCTCGGCACCAGCTCGACGAACACCTGGGTGTCGGGAATGCCGAGGAACGCGGCGACCTGACGGCGATCGTCGAACACTCCCTGACCCTGGGTATAGAGGTGGAGGGTTCCATCCGGTTCCGGCACCGCCAGCGCCGCCTCGGGCTCGAGGAAGTAGTGCTCGACGCGCTGGGTGCGCCACACCCCCGCCACCGTGTGCGCGCTCGCCGCCAGCGCTGCGGCCGCGTCGCCGCGGCGGATGACCGAGTGCGAGAGCTGGTTGTCGTGCGCCGGGTTGACGCGCGGCGCGCCGGGCTCGAGCGCCCGCTCGGGATCGAGCAGCGCCGGGAGCGGCTCGATCTCGATCTCGATCCGTTCGGCCGCGGCGCGCGCCTCGCCCTCGCTCTCGGCCGCCACCGCCGCCAGCACGTCGCCGACGCAGCGCGCCTCCTCGCCCACCGCGATCAGGCCGGGCCAGTCACTCTCGAGCAGGCCATAGCGCCGCTGCCCGGGCACGTCGGCGGCGGTGACCACCGTCACCACCCCCGGCATGGCGCGGGCCCGCGCGGTGTCGATGCGCCGCACCCGCCCGCGCGCCAGCGGCGAGAGCGCCACCGCGCCATGGAGCATGCCCGGGCGTCTGAGATCGTCGACGAACGGCCGCGCGCCGGTCACCAGCTCCGCGGCGCGATGGCGAGCGAGCGACACGCCCACTCCGCCCTCGGTGCGCGGCGCCGGCCCGGGCGCGCCGCGCCGCGCCGCGGCGACGCGCTCGATGGCGTCGATGATGCGCCGGTAGCCGGTGCAGCGGCACAGGTGCTCATCGAGCGAGCGTGCGATCTCGTCGCGACCGGGCGCCGGCGTGCGCTCCAGCAGATGGTGCGCCCGCAACACCACGCCGGGGATGCAGAAACCGCACTGCAGCGCGTCGGCAGCCACGAAGGCGCGCGCGAACGCCTCGCGCTCGGCGGCCGGCAGGCCCTCGAGCGTCACCACGGCACACCCGCCGGCGCTGACGGCCGGGATGGTGCAGGTCACGCGCGGCTCGCCGTCGACCAGCGCCAGGCACGAGCCGCACTGGCCGAGCGGCGCGCAGCCGCGCTTGGGCGAGATGATGCCGGGCCGCTCGCGCAAGAGATCGAGCAGGGAGTCGGCGGGCCGGGCATCGGCCTCGCAGGGGCGTCCGTTGAGCGTGAGCGCCACCCGCATCGCGCGACCTCAGCCGCCGGCGCTGGCGAACACGCTCGGGAAGCGCGCCAGGAAGGCGATCGCGTGCCCGAGCTCGCGCAGGTCGAGGCACTCGCCGATCTTGTGCGTGTTCTGCTCGATCCCGGTGCCGAAGCCGAACATCGCCGGGTGGCGGAATGCCCCCGATGTCACCCAGCGCTTGTACTCCGGCGCCGCCCAGCCGGCCTTAACCGGCACCGGGAACCCCACGCCGTCGGTCGAGAAGATCCAGCGGTCGACGCGCGGCTCGCGGCGCAGCGCGCCGCCGCGCTCGCGCGCGCCGTCCACCCGCGGCGACACCACCCCGTGATACGCGGCGACCGCGGCGCGGATCGCGGGATGGTCCTCGGGCGTCACCCAGCCCATGTAGATCTGCGGATTGCCGGGCACGAACCCGCGCCAGGTCGGACGGTCGTAGACCGGCACCGCGACCGTGACTTCGAGGCCGGCGGCGCGCGCCGCGCGCACGGTGTCGAGCTCGGCGATCGCGGCCAGCGCCCGCTCCGGGCTCTCGCCCACCGTGAGCCGGCGATCGAAGCGGAAGCGGAAGCGCTCCGGCACCGCGCAGTCGCTGGGAGTCTCGAGCACCGCGAACGAGGCGGTGCGGGTGCCGGCGCCCAGGAACGGATGGGCGCCCAGGCCCTCGCCGCGCACGGCACGTCCCGCCGCCTCGGCCAGGATCGCGCCGCCGTGCTCGAGGGGATTGAGACCCTCCCACGGCATCGAGCCGTGACACGAACGCCCGGTGACCGTGACCTCGATCTGCATGCGGCCGCGCTGGCCGCGGTAGATCCCCAGTGCCCCCTTCGCCGCGTCGCCGGTCGAATCGGTGAGGACCACGACGTCGGGCAGCTGCTCGGGCGGTGCGTCCGGGTAGACGTGACGGCTCAGGTAGAGCGGGCCCCCACCGTCGTTGTCCTCCTCGGCGACCGTGATGAGGCCGCGCACGATCACCCCGCGCAGCGCGCCCTCGCCACGCAGCTGGTTCATGATGCGCGAGGCGATGATCTGCGACACCACGCCGCCCAGCTGATCGGCGGCGCCGCGCCCGAACAGCAGCTCACCCCACTCGCCGTCGGGCGGCAGGAAGCCCAGCTCGCGGCGGAGGAACTCCCGGTCGACGCGCGCCGGATCGGTGAGGCCGAGGTAGGGATCGATGCCGCCGCCGATGCGCTCGTGCCACTGGCTGCGCAGGGCGCGCACCGTGTCGCAGTGGCCGTCGAGCAGGACCACGCGCCGGAGCGCGCGCGGCGTCGGGTCGGCCGGATCCTCGAGCGTCCAGGCCAGGTTGCCGAAGCGATCGAAGCCCACGTCGCCGGGATCGGCCACCGCGCCGTGCTCGAGGATCATGCGGCGCAGGTACTCGATGCGCGAGCCTTCGTGGTTGCTGAGCCCGCACTCCGGATCGCCGCCCTCGGCGACCGGGCGGTCGACGTGGTCGGCCGGTAGGCGCACGGCCTCGCGCAGGATGGCGGCGGCGAGCGCCCGGTCGCGCGCGGCGAGCGTGGCGATGCGCTGGTCGAGCCCGGTCATCGCGGTGGTGGTCATGGCCGGTCCGCCTCGAGGCGGCGCGCCAGATCCGGGACCTTGGCGGCGGCGAGCAGCGCCATGACCACGTAGACCTTGTGGTTCGCCTGGCGCGCCAGGTCGAGCGCGTGGTGCGCCATCACCCCGGGCGACACCTCGGCGCCGATGTCGGCCGGCAGGCAGTGGAGGTAGAGCGGAGCGCCGCCGGCGCCCAGCGCCATGCGCCGCTCGTCGCAGATCCAGTCGCGATGCGCGGCGTTGCGCTCCAGAGCGCGGCGCTCGATGTCGGCCATGCGGCGCGCATCGCGCGCCCGGTTCGCCTCGACCCGCTCCAGCATCAGGTCATGCGGTCCCCAGCTCTTGGGATAGACCGCGTCGGCGCCGCGGAACGCCTCGTCCATGTCGTCGACGATCCGGAAGCTTCCGCCCTTCGCTGCGGCGTTCCCGCGCGCGGCCGCGAGCGACGCGGCGCCGAGCGCGTACCCGGGCGGGTGAGCCAGCGTCACCTCGGCCCCGAAGCGCGTCAACAGGGTGATCAGCCCCTGCGGCACCGACAGCGGCTTGGCGTAGCTCGGCGAATAGGCCCACGACACCGCGATGCGCCGTCCGGCGAGCCCGTCCCGGAAGCGCTCGCGCAGCCACATCAGATCCGCCAGCGTCTGGGTGGGATGGTCGACGTCGCACTGCAGGTTGACGATCGGCACCGGGCGCGGGTTCGCGGTCGCGGCCAGGTAGTCGTCGATCCCGCGCTTCACCTCGCGCATGAAGGTCTGGCCCTCACCCAGGATCAGATCGTGGCGGATCCCGAGCGCGTGGGCGTTCATCCCCAGCATGGCCCCGGTCTCGGCAGCGGTCTCGCCGTGGGCCACCTGGGTGGTGGCGCCGTCGACGATCACCGGCTGCATGCCGAGCCGCGCCGCCGCCCCGGCCCACGCCGACTTGGTGCGCGTCGAGTGGTCGAAGAACAACGCGTAGGCCAGCTGGTCGCGCAGCAGCGCCAGCGAACGACCGGCGCGGTCGGCGGCCTCGAGCCGCACCGCGAGCCCGAGCAGGGTCTCGAGCTCGGCGGTGGGCCAGTCCTGGGTGAGCAGCAGGCTGCGGCCGCGCAACGCCTGGACGGCGGCGGGATCGAGCGCGGGGCCGGTGATCGTCGTCATGCGTGCACGACCTCCTTGCGGATGCGCGTGCCGGCGCGGCCCTCGAAGGCCTCGACCAGCGCGTCGCGATGGCAGATGGTGACCTCGTCGGCGCCGTGCTCGAGGGCGTAGAGCGCCGCTTCGACCTTGGGCCCCATGCTGCCGGGCGGGAACTCCCGCTCGGCCTCAAGGGCGCGCAGCTCCGCGGCGGTGACCTGCTCGAGCCGGCGCCGCGCCGGCCCCAGGTAGTCGCGGTAGACCGCGTCGACGCCGGTGGTGATGAACACGCGGCGCACGCCGAGCCGCGCCGCGAGCAGGGCGCTGGCGCGATCCTTGTCGATCACCGCTTCGAGTCCGCGCACGTGTCCGGCATGGTCGCGTACCACCGGAATGCCGCCGCCGCCGCAGGCGATGACGATCACCCCCGCCGCGACCAGGCGCCGGATGGTCTCGAGCTGGACGATCTCGACCGGCGCGGGCGACGGCACGACGCGGCGGAAGCCGCGGTGCGAATCCTCGACCATGATCCAGCCGCGCTCGCGGCGCAGGGTCTCGGCCTCGGCAGCGCCGTAGAAGCGGCCGATCGGCTTGGTGGGCTCGGCGAAGGCGCGGTCGCCGGGGTCGACCTCGACCTCGGTGACGAGCGCGGCGATCTCCACCGCGATGCCGCGCCGCCTCAGCTCCTCGCGCAGGTCGCGCTCGATCATGTAGCCCAGCGCCCCCTGCGAATCGGCCACCAGCGAGTCGAGCGGGACCTCGTGGATCGCGCCCCTGGCGAGCTCGGAGCGCAGCTGCATGAAGCCCACCTGCGGGCCGTTGCCGTGGGTGAGCAGCACGCGCTCGCCGCGCGCCACCAGCTCGGCGATCGGCACCACGGCCCGCGCCGTCACCGCGAACTGGTTGTGAACCGTGGGCGGCAGCGCCGGATCGAGCAGCGAGTTGCCCCCCATCGCGATCAGGATGGGGACCGGCCCGGGTTCGGGGGCCGGAGCGCGACCTGTCATTGCGTCAGCCCGGCTGCCCGGTTGTCAGCACCCATGAGATCATCCTCCCACCGCGCGGTGGCGAGAATGCCCCATGGGACCGGGATCGGTGGTCCGGGCGCACCGGATCGGGTGCAGGGACGCCGCCGCGCCGCGTCGCGGCATGGACCATGCAGACCCTGTGCCACCGGGCGTCGCGAGCGCCGCGACGCGCCCGGCACGGTCCACCCGGCGGAGGCCCCGCGTGGCAGGCTCGACCCTGGTCGGAGAGATCGTCGATCGCAGCACCTACGACCGCACGGTCGCGCGGCTGCGCGAGGCGCGGGTGGTGCTGCCGCGCTTCGCGGAGCTGGCCGATCCGGGCCGCATCACGCCCGCGATCCGCGCCGCGCTCCCGGCCGTCGACCCCGACGCGGCCGACCCGCTCAATCTGTTCCGGGTCCACTGGATGAACGACCGCGCCCGCCGCGACCAGGTCGGCGTGCCGGAGCACGTGGTGCTGCCGACCTCGCTCACCGGCGTCGCCGCGCCGATCGTGGTGCTGCTCGGCGATCGCTTCCCGATGATCCGCGCCCACAAAGTGCTGGCCGCCTACGCGTGCCTGGTGCCGCGTCTGGTCGCCGGAGCCTTCGATCCCACGCGCCAGCGCGCGGTGTGGCCCTCGACCGGGAATTACTGCCGCGGCGGGGTGGCGATCTCGCGCATCCTCGGCTGCCGCGGCGTCGCGGTGCTGCCGGCCGGCATGAGCGAGGAGCGCTTCCGCTGGCTCGAGCGCTGGATCCGGGAGCCGGCCGACATCGTGCGCACCCCGGGTTCGGAGAGCAACGTGCGCGAGATCTACGAGGCGTGCGCGACGCTGGCGCGCGATCCGGCCAACGTGGTGCTCAACCAGTTCCGGGAGTTCGGCAATCACCTCGTGCACGTGGCGTGCACCGGGGCCGCGCTCTCGGCGGTGTTCGAGGCGCTCCAGGACCTCGACCCCGCGCTCCAGCTCGCGGCCTTCGTCTCCGCCACCGGCTCGGCCGGCACCCTGGGCGCGGGCGATCCGCTCAAGCAGCGCTACGGGGCGCGCATCGTCGCGGTCGAGCCGCTCGAGTGCCCGACGCTGCTCGAGAACGGCTACGGAGAGCACAACATCCAGGGCATCGGCGACAAGCACGTGCCGTTCATCCACAACGTCATGAACACCGACGTCGTGACCGCGGTCTCGGATCGCGCCACCGACGAGCTCAACGTGCTGTTCAACACCGCGGCGGGGCGCGAGCATCTGGTCCGCGATCGCGGGGTGTCGCCCGAGATCGTGGCGGCGCTCGAGTCGTTCGGGCTGTCGAGCCTGTGCAACGTGGTGGCGGCGATCAAGCTGGCGAAGCGCTTTCAGCTCGGCCCCCACGAGGCCCTGCTGACCGTGGCGACCGACGGCGCGTCGATGTACGCCAGCGAGCGCGCCCGCACGGAGGTGCGCCGCTTCCCGGGCGGCTTCGACCGCCGCGCCGCCGGTGAGGTGTTCGCCCGCCACATCCTGGGCGCCAGCGACGATCACCTGCTCGAGCTCGACCGCACCGACCGCAACCGCATCTTCAATCTCGGCTACTTCACCTGGGTCGAGCAGCTGGGCGTGCCGCTCGCCGAGTTCGACGCGCGGCGCGATCCGGCCTTCTGGCTCGGACTGCGCGAGCGGATCCCGGCATGGGACGCGATGATCGAGGAGTTCAACCGGCGCGCGAACGTGGCGCCGCGGCCTTGACGCGCGATGGCGAGCCGGCCAAGAGCCGGCTCACCTGCTCGGGGTGCGGAGCGCCGCTCCCCGCCGCCGCCGCGCGGCCCTGGCGCTGCCCGGCCGAGATCCCGGGTGACGACATCGATCACCTGGTCCAGCGCACCATCGACCTCGCGTCGCTCCGCTTCCCGGCCGCCGGCTCCGACAACCCGTTCGTCCGTTACCGCGAGTTCCTGCACGCCTACCAGACCGGGCGGGCGGCCGGGCTCGGTGACGGCGCGCTGGTCGATCTGATCGAGCGCTTCGACCGCGCCGTCGCGGCGGTGGACGGGCGCGGCTTCCGGACCACCCCCTTCGTCCCCGCGCCCGAGCTGGCGCGCCGGCTCGGCTTCACGGGGCCGGGCGAGGTGTGGATCAAGGACGAGACCGGCAACGTGTCGGGCTCGCACAAGGCGCGTCACCTCGCCGGCATCGCGTTGTGGCTGGCGGTCGCCGACACCCTCGCCGGAGCGCGCGGCGAGCGCGTCGCGCCGGCGCGTCTGGCGATCGCGAGCTGCGGCAACGCCGCGCTCGCGGCGGCGGTGATCGCGCGCGCCGCCGGCCGGCCGCTCGAAGTGTTCATTCCGCCCGACGCCGAGCCGGCGGTGGTCGGGCGCCTGGCGGCGCTCGGGGCCGGGATCGCAGTGTGCCCGCGCGAGCGCGAGGAGCGCGGGGACCCGTGCCTCAGGCGCTTCCGCGCCACGGTCGCCGGCGGCGCCGTGCCGTTCACCTGCCAGGGCAGCGAGAACGGGCTCACCATCGAGGGTGGCCACACGCTGGGCTACGAGATGGCCGCCGCGCTGGCGCAGGGCGGCCAGCGCCTCGACCGGGTGCTGATCCAGGTCGGGGGCGGCGCGCTGGCGAGCGCCGTGATCCAGGGGCTGCGCGAGGCAGTGACGCTGGGGGCGATGCCGCGTCTGCCGCGCATCGACGTGGTCGAGACCCGCGCCGTGCACCCGCTGGCGCGCGCCTGGGAACGGCTCGAGCGCTGGATCGCCGACCATCCCGGTGCGCAGGCGGGGCCCGCGGCGCTGCGCCATGCGGCGCGGCACCGATCGCAGTTCATGTGGCCGTGGGAGTCGGCGCCCCCCAGCGTGGCGCGCGGCATCCTCGATGACGAGACCTACGACTGGCGCGCGGTGGCGGCGGGGATGCTCGAGACCGGCGGCGCGCCGGTGCTGGTGCCCGAGGCACGGCTGGAGGAGGCGCACGCTCTGGCCCGCGAGGCGACCGCGATCCCGGTCTCGCCCACCGGGTCGGCCGGGCTCGCCGGACTGCTCGAGCTGCGTCGCGCCGGGCGGGTCGCGCCGCACGAGCGCGTGGCGCTGCTGTTCACCGGGATCGAGCGCTGATCGGACCGCGCGCGGTCCGATCGGGTGGCCGGGATCCACCCCGTGCCCTATGCTGCCGGCCGCATTGCCCGTCCGGTCCCGGAGCACGCCGCGCCGCCATGCCGACCCCGGCCCTCGAGTGGCTTCACCTCGCCGCACGCTGGATCCACGTCATCGCCGCGATCATGTGGATCGGCGACTCGTTCCTGTTCATGTGGATGGACCGGAGCCTGGTCGCACCGTCGCGCCCGCGCGAAGGCGACGTGGTGGGTGAGCTGTGGATGGTGCACAGCGGCGGCTTCTATGAGGTGGTCAAGCGCCGCGTCCTCGCCCCGGGCGAGATGCCGCGCACCCTCCACTGGTTCATGTGGGAGGCCTACACCACGTGGATCACGGGCATGCTCCTGCTCGGCATCGTGTACTACTTCAGTGGCGGGGTGTATCTCATTGATCGGAGCGTCTCTGGGCTCGGGCTGGGGGCCGCGATCGGGATCAGCCTCGGGCTGCTCGTCGCGGCCTGGCTGGTCTACGACGCGCTGTGGCGCTCGCCGCTCGCGAGAAGTCCCGCGCTCGCCGCGGGCGTCGGCTTCGCGCTGATCGTCGCGACCTCCTACGGGCTCACCCGCATCTATCCCGGCCGCGCGGCCTTCATCCAGCTCGGGGCCATGCTCGGGACCATCATGGTGACCAACGTGGCGCACGTCATCATCCCCGCGCAGCGCGCGATGGTGGCGGCGACGCGCGCCGGCCGCGCCGCCGATGCGGCCCTGGGGGTCAAGGCCAAGCAGCGCTCGACCCACAATCACTACCTGACCCTGCCGGTGCTGTTCACGATGCTCAGCAACCACTTCCCCTCCACCTATGGCAGCCGCCACGCCTGGCTGGTGCTGGCGCTGCTCGTGATCACCGGCACGGCGCTCAAGTACGTCATGAACTATCGGGCCCGCAGCCATCCGTCGGTGGTGCTCGCCGGAGCGGCGGCCCTGGTCGCCGCGGTGGCGCTGACCGCGCGCCCCTCGCCGGGAACCCGCGCGGCCGCGAGCTATCGGGACGCCGCGCCGGTCGCGTTCGCCGAGGTGCGTGCGATCATCGAGCGGCGCTGCCTGACCTGCCATGCCACGCATCCGTCGAACCCGTCGTTTCCGCAGCCGCCGAGCGGCATCGTGCTCGAGGACCCGCGCCGCATCCAGAGCCTCGCCCCGCGCATCCTGGTGCGCGCCGTCGAGACCCGCACCATGCCGCTCGGCAACCTCACCGGCATGACCGAGGAGGAGCGGGCGACGCTCGGCGCCTGGATCGCACAGGGCGCCCGCATCGACGGCGCGCGCAAGCCCTGACGGGTCGCGAATCGGCCTTGTGCCGGGAGCGGGTTGACGCCATCATCGCGACGTGAGCTCCCTCCGCCTCACCGTGAACGGCGCCGAGCAGGCGGTCGATGTCGCTCCCGACACGCCGCTCCTGTGGGTGCTGCGCGACACGCTCGGGCTCACCGGCACCAAGTTCGGCTGCGGTCTCGGGTTGTGCGGGGCCTGCACGGTTCATCTCGACGGCCGCGCGGTGCGCTCCTGCTCGACCCCGGTCTCCGAGGCCGATGGGCACAGGGTGACCACCATCGAGGGGCTGTCGCCGGGTCATCCGCACCCGCTGCAGGCGGCGTGGATCGCCGAGGAAGTGCCGCAGTGCGGCTACTGCCAGTCCGGGCAGATCATGTCCGCCGCGGCGCTGCTGGCGACCCGGCCGCGCCCCACCGAAGCCGAGATCGACGCGGCGATGGCGGGCAATCTGTGCCGCTGCGGCACGTATCTCCGCATCCGGCGCGCCATCCTGCGCGCCGCGGGGACGGCCCGATGAGCGGCGGCGCGGCGCCGCTCAGCCGCCGCTCCTTCCTCAAGCGCGGCGCCGCCGCCTCCGCCAGCCTGGTCATCGGCTTCTACCTCCCGCCCGGCTGGGCGCGCGCCGATGAGGCGGCCAACGGCACGCCCCAGCCGTTCGCGCCCAACGCGTGGGTCTCGATCGACCGGGACAACGTGGTGACGCTCACCATCGACCGCTCGGAGATGGGCCAGGGGTCCACCACGGCGCTGGCGATGATCCTCGCCGACGAGCTCGAGGCCGACTGGACCCAGGTGCGCCTCGGCCCGGCGCCCGAGAACCCGGTGCGCTGGGAGCGCACGATGAGGACCGGCGGCAGCGGCAGCGTGCGGCGCTCGTGGGACCGCCTGCGCAAGGCGGGTGCCGCCGCACGCGAGATGCTGGTGGCCGCGGCGGCCAGGAGCTGGGGCTTCGCGCCCCACGTGTGCCGCGCCGGCGGCGGCCGGGTCACCCACCTGCCGAGCGGGCGCTCGCTGTCGTACGGCGAGCTCGCCGCGCTGGCCGCCACGCTGCCGGTGCCTCAGGATCCGCCGCTCAAGGATCCGAAGGAGTTCCGCTTCGTCGGCAAGCCGGTGCCGCGCCTCGATCTGCCGTCCAAGGTGGACGGCAGCGCCCGGTTCGGGATCGACGTCCGCGTGCCCGGCATGCTGTTCGCCTCGATCGAGCGCGCGCCGGCGATCGGCGCCCGCGTCAAGGCGGTGCGCGACGAGCGCGCGCGCACCCTGCCGGGGGTGCGCCAGACCGTCACGCTCGAGCCCTCGCTCATCCAACCCACGCGGGATTCGTGGCCCACCGCGACCCCGGCCGGCGTGGCGGTGGTGGCCGATTCCACCTGGCACGCGATGGCGGGCCGTGGCGCGCTCGAGATCGACTGGGACCCGGGCCCCAACGCGGCGCTCGACAGCGCCGCGATCCGCGCCACCCTCGAGAAGCTGGCGGCGGCGCGCGCGGCGGTGGTTGTGCGGCGCGAGGGCGAGGGCGCGGACGGCCTGATCGGCGCCCATCGCCGGGTCGAGGCGGTGTACACCGTGCCGTTCCTCCATCACGCGACGATGGAGCCGCTCAACTGCGTCGCCGACGTGCGCGCCGGCGCGTGCGAGATCTGGGCCCCGACCCAGAACCAGACCGCGGCGCAGGAGATCGCGGCCGTGATCCTCGGCCTGCCGCGCGAGGCGGTGCGGGTCCACACCACGCTGCTGGGCGGCGGCTTCGGGCGCCGGCTCGAGGTCGATTACGTGGCCGAGGCGGTGCGGGTGTCGAAGGCGGTGGGCGCGCCGGTCCAGGTGGTGTGGTCGCGCGAGGACGACGTGCGCCACGGCTTCTACCGCCCGGCGGTGCTCCACCGCATGGTGGGCTCGGTCGACGCCGAAGGCCGGCCCACGGCCTGGACCCATCGCATCGCCGGACCGGCGCTCGGCGCGCGCTTCGGCCCGCTCGAGAAGGGTGTGGACAACGCGCTCGTCGACGGCGCGGCCAACCTTCCCTACGCGATCGACAACATCCAGGTCGAGCAGGCGGTCGCCGACCTGCCGGTTCCGGTGGGCTCCTGGCGCTCGGTGGGCTATTCCCACAACAGCTTCGCGACCGAGTGCTTCGTCGACGAGGTGGCGCACGCCGCGGGGCGCGACCCGCTCGAGCTGCGCCGCGTCCTGCTCCGCCATCACCCCCGCCACCTCGCGGTGCTCGACGCGGTCGCCGACCGATCGAGCTGGGGGAAGTCGCTGCCGGGCGGGCGGGGACGGGGCCTCGCGGTGGCCGAGTCGTTCGGCTCCTTCGTGGCGGAGGTCGCCGAGGTGTCGGTGGGCGCCGACGGCACGCCACGGGTCGAGCGGGTGGTGTGTGCGGTCGATTGCGGCCAGGTGGTGAACCCTGACACCGTGACCGCCCAGATCCAGGGCGCCATCGTGTTCGGCCTCACCGCCGCGCTCAAGGGCGAGATCACGCTCGAGCGCGGCGCGGTGCGCCAGTCCAACTTCAGCGACTACCCGCTGCTGCGCATTGACGAGACGCCGGCGATCGAGGTCGAGATCCTGCCCAGCGCCGAGGCGCCGGGCGGCATCGGCGAGCCCGGCGTCCCCCCCATCGCCCCGGCGGTCGCGAACGCGCTGTTCGCCGCCACCGGGAAGCGCCGGCGCGCGCTGCCGCTCGCCGGACCGGCGCAGGGATAGGCGGCGCGTGAGCGTGACCCACCGCCGCCATGCCGGGCGCGCCGCGGCGCCGCGCCCGGGAGCCTGACCGGTGCCCTTCGCCGCGCTCGGCCTGCCGGCCCCGCTGGTGCGCGCGGTGCGCGCCGCCGGCTACCACGAGCCGACGCCGATCCAGCGGCGCGCCATCCCCATCATCCTCGGCGGCGCCGACCTGATCGGCGCGGCGCAGACCGGAACCGGCAAGACCGCCGCGTTCGTGCTGCCGATCCTCGCCCGGCTCCTCGACGGCCCGCCGCGGCTGCGCGCCCTGGTCCTCACCCCGACCCGCGAGCTCGCCGCCCAGGTCGAGGCCAACGCGCGGGCCTATGCGCGCTTCACCCGCCTGCGGGTCGCCGCGGTGTACGGCGGCGTGCCGCTGCCGCCCCAGGAGCGCGTGCTGCGCCACGACGGCGTCGACCTGCTGGTCGCCACCCCCGGCCGTCTCCTCGACCTCCAGGGCCGCCAGTCGGTGGCCTTCGAGGACATCGAGGTGCTGGTGCTGGACGAGGCCGACCGCATGGTCGACATGGGCTTCGCCCCCGACCTGCGCCGCATCCTGGCGCTGCTGCCGCGCCAGCGGCAGACGCTGATGTTCTCGGCCACCATGCCGCCCGAGCTCAACCGGGTGGCGAAGGACGCGCTCGACGAACCGGTGCGCGTCGATCTGGCGCCGCCCAGCCGCCCCGCCGCCGGCATCGCCCAGGCGGTCTACCCGGTGCCGCGCCAGCTCAAGACCGACCTGCTCGACGAGATGCTGAGCCGCATCGAGCTGCGCAGCGTGATCGTGTTCGCGCGCACCAAGCGCGGCGCCGAGCGCCTGTCGCGGCAGCTCAAGCAACGCGGCCACTCGGTGGGCGTCATCCACGGCGACCGCAGCCAGTCCCAGCGCGAGCGCGCGCTCGGTGACCTGCGGCGCGGCCGGGTCCAGATCCTGGTGGCGACCGACATCGCCTCGCGCGGCATCGACGTCGACGACATCTCGCACGTCATCAACTACGACGTGCCGCACACCCCCGAGGACTACGTCCACCGCATCGGCCGCACCGGCCGGATCGGCGCCGCCGGCGACGCCTTCACGCTGATGAGCCGCGAGGAGCAGCCCGACCTCGAGGCGATCGAGCGCTTCCTGGGCCGCGCGCTGCCGCGCGTCATGATGCCGGACTTCGACTACCACATGCGCCCGGCCGAGATCAGCCGGGCGGTGCGCGGCGGAGCCCCCGCAGGCCACCCGCACGCCGCGCACGGCGGCCACGGAGGCTCGCGCGGCAGCCACGGCGCCCATGCCCCGCGCGGCACCGGGGCGCATCGCCCGGCGCCGCCCCCCGGCGCGCCGGCCGCGCCGCTCCACGGCCGCCCGGCGCGGCGCAGCGGGCCCTCGGACCGCCGCTCCCGCCGCCGCATCTGAGCCGGGAACGGCGCGCGCCGTTTCCGGCGCCGCAAACGAACGGGGCCGGCGCGCCGCGCCGGCCCCGCCCACTTCGGTTTCGGAACGCTACTTGATGTACACGGTGCGGGCCATCGCCGTGCGCGCCCCCTGGGTCAGCTTGACCCAGTAGACGCCCGAGGTGAGGCCGTTGCCGCTCAGGCTCGCCTGCCCGCTCGCCGTCACCCGCACCGACTCGACCGTGCGGCCCGAAACGTCGAGCAGCTGGATGGTCGCCGGCTCGCTGCGCGGCAGCGTGAAGCTGACCTTGAGATCGCCGACGATCGGGTTGCTGACCCGCTGGATCGCCAGCTGGTCCGACACCGGCACGCTCACCCAGGTATCGCCGTAGAACTGCAGGCCGCCCGGGTTCTGCACGCCGATCCGATACTCGTAACGCGCACCGGCCTGCACCGCCGCATCACGGAAGCTCAGCATGCCCGTGCCATCGGCGTGGATGCTGCCGATCACCGCCCAGTCGGTGGTCTCGCCGCGGCGGAACACCGTGGCGGCGAGGCTGGCGCCACCCGCGGAGTACCAGCCGAGATCGACGTGATCGGGGGTGGCGTCCGACTGCACCAGCGAGACGATGGTCGGCGTCGCGCAGTCGTTGATGGTCGCGACCCACGAGTCCGGGGTGCCCTGCCGGCCGTCGGCGAAGTTCGCGTAGACGTTGCAGCCGTCGGCGACCAGGTTGCTGTAGTCGCCCATGTTGGGGGCGAGGTTGCTCGACACGTTGCTCCAGTTGACCGGCGGGCCGTCGTTGACCTTGATGCTGTTGACCCAGGTCAGGCCGCCATTCGAGGAGCGCGAGTAATAGATGTCGGTGTTGATGCCGAGCGGATCGCCGCGGTGATCGTACCAGTCGACGAACACCTGGCCGGCCTGGTCGACCGCGACCTCGGGGAAGGTGTCGTCGAAGCGCGCCGGGTCGTCGTTGATCACCCGGCGGGCGTCCCAGGTCACGCCGTCCGGCGAGCTCTGGAAGATCACGTCGCGCGTGTCGCGCCCCACCTCGTCGCCCGGGTCGGGCGAATCGAAGCCGGTGTACACCGTGTAGGTGCCGACCGTCGCGCTGTTCGCGAGCACCCGGAAGTAGAACGTCCCGCTGTAGGGGCACGTGTAGACGCACAATCCGGTGCCGAACCCGATGTAGGAGAGCTGGGTGCGGTTGGCCACCGCCCCCCCACCCGCGAACACGCGCAGGAAGCCGTCGCCGGTGCCGGGGGTGAGGTAGATGATGACGGTCTGGCCGGCGGTGGCGGTGAACTTGAACCAGTCCTGATCGGCGGTCGACGACATGGTGCCGTTGATCTGCTGGCCGATCACAACCGTGTTCGCCGTGGCCGGCGTGTCGTTGGACTCGATCTCGGAGATGATGCCCCCGGCGCCGAGCGGGTCGAAGTAGAAGTTGACCGTCTCCTCCCAGGTCGCGTAGACGTGGCCGTTGTTCGCACCGCCGCTGGCGTCGATGGCCAGCGAGGGGAAGCCGATTCCGCGTGCGCGATTGTAGCCCGCCGGTCCGGAGCCGTAGTTGCTGATAATGCCGCTGGGGCCGGTCGGCAGCGTGACCTCGGGGCCGAAGGTGAGGCCGAAGTTCGTGGAGCGCCGCGTGCGCATGTAGTTGTTGCCCGTGGCGTTGTCGTAGACGAAGTAGATGACCTGCACCTCGCCGCTCGGACCGACCACCACTCGCGAGCCCTGGCAGCTCTCGAGCGCGTTGCTGGTCAGCGCGACCGGGGCGCTCCACGAAGCGCCGTTGGTGGTCGAGCGGCTGAACTCGATGAAGTTGCCACCGGCGGCGAGGAAGTGGGTCCAGGTCATGTAGACATTGCCGCCCACCTTGTCGGCGCCGATCCACGGCTTATCGAGGAAGTCGGTGGTGGTCGAAGCCGGCATCACCGGCAGGTTCCACACGATGACGCCGCCGCTGAACGTGCCGTGGCACACCGCCACTGCCGAGGTCGTGCCGTTGTCCGGGGTGTAGAGGTCGGCGAAGTAGAAATTGCCGGCGTTGTCGTTGGTGAGCACCGGGTCGCCCTCGTGACGGGCGGCAGAGCCCGGAGGGATCGGCAGCACGCCGCCGTCGGTCCAGGTCAGGCCGCCGTTGTTCGACGAGGCGTAGCCGGTATTGCCCGGGGGGACGCCGAAGTTCTTGCCGTCGTTCCAGCCCGTCACCATGTTCATGCCGAGCGCCGCGATCGTGGTCTCGGAGTTGGTGATGCCGGCCGGGTCACCGCTGGTGTCGTTGGCCCGGACGTTGGCGCTGACGTTGGCGATCCGGTCCGGCAGAGCGCTGCGATCGGTCGGCAACGACGCGCGATCGCGGCCGAGGATCAGGGCCTCGTCATCGACCACGCCGCTGTCGAACTCGATGGTCGGGAAGTCCTTGAGCCCCTGCGGCACGTACACCGAACCGTCGGCCGCACGCACCGGTCCCGGAAGCACCGGGCGCGCGATGCGGTCCCAGCCCACCGGGTGTTGGTGCTTGACGACCTGGGCGCCTGCGGTCCCGACCGTTGCCAGGAGCGCCAGCGCCGACACCACAGTCAGTGCTCGCAGCGGAAAACGTGGTTGCAAGGTCATGGTGGAGATCCTCTCTCGGGTGGTGGAGGGCGACATCCGGCCAGTCGCGCGTACGACGGCCAGGACCGTGGCGTGCGAACCGGAAAGGAGGATAGGGAATCAGCCCTGAGGCGTCCAGAATTATCGGGCCGGAACCGTCTCTACGGTCTCTAAGGAACGGTTCGACGCACGCGCTCGACGCGCGAAAGGCCACGGAGCAATATCGCCGCGAGGCGGCCCTGCAAATTGTCTCGCTCGACGCGCGCCGCGCACTCGTGTTTATCTGGGCCGAACAGGCCCCGCTGTGCGACCGGGATGGAGAGCCCGAGATGCTCGAGTGGTTGAGACGCTACGCGCGCTGGCTTCACACCGGTTGGCCTTCCGGGACGGTCGAGCCCCTGCCCGAAGCCGGTCCCGGCGGCTCGACCGCAATCCCGGGTGTCACGATCGTCGGCGATCTCACCGGGATCCCACTCCTCAAGTTCGCGCTCGATTCCGGCGCCCGAGCCGTGCGGGGCATCGAGCCCGGGCCGGCGCAGGATCCCGCCGGGCCGCTCGACCTCGTCATCATCGGCGCCGGCGTGGCCGGCATGGCGGCGGCCATCGAGGCGCGCTCGCGCGGGCTGCGCTTCGCGATCCTCGAGGCCGAGGCGCCGTTCTCGACCATCGTCAACTTCCCGCGCCGCAAGCCGATCTTCACCTACCCCACGTCCATGGTGCCGCAGGGGGCGCTTCAGGTTCGCGCCGACGTCAAGGAGGACCTGCTCGCCGAGCTGCGTGTCCAGGCGGCCGCGGCCGGCATCGAGCCGCTGCGGGCGCGGGCCGAGCGGCTCGAGCGCCGAGGCGATCGGGTCGACGTCCACCTCGCCGGGGCGGCGACGCTGCTGGCCCGCCATGTGGTCGTCGCTCTGGGCCGCACCGGAGACCACCGGCGGCTCGTGGTTCCGGGCGAAGACCTGCCGCAGGTCGTGAACCGTCTGCACGATCCCGCCGATTTCGCCGCGCGCAGCGTGCTGGTGGTGGGTGGCGGGGACGCGGCCGCCGAGACCGCCGCGGCGCTCGCCGGCGCGGGCGCGGCGGTGACGCTGGCCTGCCGGAGCGCCTCGCTCTCGCGCCCCAAGCCGGAGCTGCTGGCGCAGCTCGCGGCGCGCGCGGGCGACGGGCCGGGGCGCGTGCGGGTGCGCCTCGCGAGCCTGGTGCGCGAGATCCGCGAGCGCGAGGCGGTGATCGCCGGGGCCGGGGGCAGGCTCGAGACCGTGCCGGCCGACGCGGTGTTCGTCATGGTCGGGCGCGAGGCCCCGCTCGAGTTCTTCCGCCGCTCCGGGCTCCCGATCGCCGGCGAGATGACACCGCGTCGCCGGCTGGCGCTCGCCGCCTTCATGCTGTTCTGCGCCTGGCTCTACAACTGGGAGTCGGGCGGGTGGATGTCCGCCCTGTGGTACCGGAACCACTGGTTCCCGACCAACCTCGCGAGCCTGCTCTCGGGCCTCGGCGGCGCGATCGCCGCGGCGGCGGCCGACCGGCGCACCCTGGTCGGCACGCTCGCGATCAGCGCGTCGAGCCCGTCGTTCTGGTACACGCTCGCCTTCTCGGTGATCGTGGTCGTATTCGGGGTGCGCCGCATCCGGCGCCGCCGCACGCCCTACGTCACCGCCCAGACCCTGAGCCTGATGTCGATCCAGGTGCTGCCGCTCTTCCTCCTGCCCGAGATCATCCTGCCCCTGCTCGACGCGCGCGGCCTGCTGCCGCGCGCGCTCGCCGACGCCCTGTTTCCGGTGGTTAACTACGGTCACGGGCGCGAGTTCTGGCGCGCGTACGGCCTAATCCTCGCCTGGCCGCTCGACGTCTACAACGTGTTCACCAACCGCCCGCTCGGGGCCTGGCTCGTGATCGGGATGGTGCAGACCTGCGTGCTGATCCCCGCCGCGGTGTTCGCCTTCGGAAAGGGCGCCTACTGCGGCTGGATCTGCCCGTGCGGCGCGCTGGCCGAGACCCTGGGCGACACCCAGCGCCACAAGATGCCGCATGGCCCGCGCTGGAGCCGCCTCGACCTCGCCGGCCAGGGGGTGCTGGCGGTCGCGGTGGCGCTGCTGCTGGTGCGCATCGCCGGCTGGGTGCTCCCGCCCGGCAACTGGGCCGCCTGGATCTTCGAGCCGCTCAAGACCCAGTACCAGTGGACGGTCGACGTATTCCTCGCCGGCGTGATCGGGTACGGGCTCTATTTCTGGTACTCGGGGCGGGTGTGGTGCCGCTTCCTGTGTCCGCTCGCCGCGCTGATGCACGTCTACGCGCGCTTCTCGCGCTTCCGCATCTTCGCCGACAAGCCGCGTTGCATCTCGTGCGGCCGCTGCACCGCAGTCTGCCACCAGGGGATCGACGTGATGAGCTTCGCGAACCGCGGACTGCCGATGGCCGACCCGGAGTGCGTGCGCTGCTCGGCCTGCGTCGAGACCTGCCCCACCGGGGTGCTCGCCTTCGGGCGCGTGTCGCGCGGCGGGCTGATCGCGCTCGATGCGCTGGCCGCCTCGCCGGTGCGGATGCGCGAGCGCCCTGCCACGCCCGCAAACGAGAGGGGCGATGCGCTGGCGCATCGCCCCTCGACCACCTGACCCCCGCGGGGTCGAAAGCCTACGAAGTGGCGTTCGACGTCTTGCGGACGTTTGCAGCCTGCAGGCCCTTCGGTCCCCGAGTGATGTCGAACTCGACCCGCTCGCCCTCGGCCAGGGTCTTGAATCCCTCGCCCTGGATCGCCGAGAAATGCACGAACACGTCCTCGCCGCCCTCCTGCGAGATGAAACCGAAGCCCTTCGCGTCGTTGAACCACTTCACTGTACCAATCGCCACTTCGAGACTCCTTGCTTCGGGGACCCGCGTCCCCCTTCGATGGTGCGGCGATCGTCGTGATCGCCATGGGACAAGTGCCGGGCGCGCCGACAACGAGAACAGCCGCGAGCAGACGAACCCGCGGCTGCAGGGAAGATTCCTCGTGTGCGCGGTCCCGACCGTCAAATCTTCGCGCGGTGGCGGAGCAGGGTCAAGTCAACTCCACGCGCCCGGGGCCGCGATCGAATGCAAACCGCGGGCGCGCCTCGCGCTATGGGGGCGGGATTCTTTTCCCCCCGGCACGGCGCGAGCGCTGATCGCGCGGCTTGATCGCGCATCCGGACCGGGCCGGGAAAGCGGCGGGCCCCCGCTCCCACGGGGGCCCGCGGCGCGTTGCACACCGGTGAACTCTACTTCACGTCCAGCAGCTCGACCTCGAAGACCAGGGTCGCGTTGGGCGGAATGACGCCGCCCGCGCCCTGTGCGCCATAGCCCAGATCGGGCGGGATGGTGAGCCGCCGCTTGCCGTGCACCCGCATGCCCTTGACACCCTCGTCCCAGCCGCGGATCACCTGCCCCTGCCCCAGCACGAAATCGAACGGCTTGCCGCGATCGAGGGAGCTGTCGAATTTCGTATTGTCCGTGAGCCAGCCGGTGTAGTGAACCGAGACGCGCTTGCCGGGCTCGGCCACCGCACCGTCCCCCAGCACCAGGTCGGTGTACTTGAGTCCGGAGGGGGTCGTGACCTCGGTCGCCGCGCCAGCCTGGGATCCGCTCATGCCGCCTCCCATCGTATCGGTCTTGGCGCTCGCCGCCGGGGCCGCGGGTGCGGATGTCGCAGCGGTCGTGCTGGCGGTGCCGTCGGTGGTGGTCGTCTTCTGATGGCACCCGGCCAGCGCGCCCAACGCGAGCGCCGCCAGGGTCAGCCGATCGATCCTCATGCCGTTCTCCTTTCGCGCGAAGAGCTCGAATGGCCTCGCACGCTGTCACATCGCGCAGACGGGTTCAAGTCACAGGGTGCCGGCCGCGGCGGGTCGCGCGCCGGCGGTCGTGGACGGCGCGCCCGTGGTGCCGGCGCGCTGCGCGCGCGCCGCCGCCACCTCGTCGAGGGTGGCGCGGTAGATCGAATCGCGTGCGCCCCCCGTCGCCACCGCGCACCGTGCCAGATCCTCGGCCTCGTCGAGAGCGCTCTGGCGGCGGGCGTGGAGCAGCGCCACCGCCAGGTTGTTCATGGCATCGGGCTCGCCGGGATCGAGCGACCGCGCCCGTCGGTAGCAGTCCTCGGCTTCGGCCCAGTGCCCGGCCGCGCCCGCGGCATTGCCGAGGTTGACCCAGGCGCGTGCGAGGCGCGGGTCGAGCCGCACCGCCTGGTGATACTCGTGGCGCGCCAGCGCCGGCTCCCCGTGCGTCTCGTAGGCGACGCCGAGGTCGTTGTGCTCCGCTGCCGTGAGCGGGTCGCGGAGCACCACCAGATGGGAGCAACCCGCGATCGACAGCGCCGCAGGGAGCAGCGCGATCGCCGCCGCGGCGCGCCTCATCGCGCCGGCCGGGCCGCGCCGGCCGGGTCGGCGCGGCGCACCAGCAGCGCGCGGCCGCCCGCCGCGCGCCAGCGGCGCGCCAGATCGCCGGCGTCGAGGCCGCGTGCCGCGCGGCCGCCGTCGTTCACCTCGTAGCGGCGGCGCGCCGCGTCCCAGCCGGTGACCACGATGTAGTGTCCGCGCGCGATCGGACCGATCCCGGCGCTGACCAGCAGGATGGGCGGCACACCGCGGGCCAGCAGGGCGGGCAGCGAATCCGGCCCCGGCGCCGCCACCGCGGCCGGGTAGCCGGCGCGTCGCGCCGCCGCCGCCAGATCGGTGATCAGGGCGCCGCGCAGCGCCGGCTCATAGGTGCGCTCGGCTTCGGAGAGCGCCGCCGCCGGGGCGCCGTAGTAGCGCAGCACCATCTCGAGCGCCGCCGGGCCGCAGTGCTCGGGCGCCTGGCGGATGACCGGGACCTCGAGCCGGATCGCCGGCGCCGCGACCGGCGGCGAGGCGATCAGCGCCGCCACCGCCGCCTCGAGGATCACTTGACGACGATCTGCTTGTTCAGCAGCTTGAGGATCACGATCACCAGCAGCACGATGATGAGCACCCCGATCAGGGCGTCGATCCCGTCGCCGCCGCTCGGCAGCCCGCGGGTCGCCGATGCCAGCGTATGGAGATCCTGATCGTCCATCGAGGCGAGCCGGGCGCGGACCTGATCGGGCGCCACGCCGTAGTCGCGCAGCTTCTGAGCCACGATGCGGTTCTCGAGCGCGCGCTGCACGGCGATCATGTCGGCCTCGCGGGCCGAGGCAATGGCGGTGGTTCCGGTGGGCCGGGACGGGGCGAGCCCGGCCGCGGCGGGTGCGGCATCGAGCCCGCACCAGTAGACCAGCAGGATCAGCGCGGTCCAAAAGCGAAGCGGGCGGGGAAAGGCTCGCATCGGTTCCTCCTTGAACGCGGGCGGCGGCCGTCGGGGGTGCTGCGGCAATCGCGGCGGGAGCCTAGTGCCGAGCCGCCCTCTCCCGCAAGCGACTCCGGCGCCCCCGGGCCGCGGGCTGACATGGCGCCGCGAACCCCGGCGGCGCCATGTCACCCGCGGCCCGGGGCGCCGGCAGCCAGCGGTTTTCCGCTGAAGCCGGAAGGGCTTTGCGCCGATGACAGGGACCGAGCCCGGGTCACCAGCCCGCCAGGTGGCGCTTCTCGGCCCCGGGAGTCCCTTGTTCGACGGAGATTGCCCGATGATGCCGACCAATCGGGTCGTGGCCCACTACATGGATGGCCGTGTGGTCAAGGGCACCACCCAGGACTTCTTCCCCAACCGCCCCATCTTTCGCATTCTGCCCGTGGGCACCGGCAAGGAGACCGAGGTGCAGTGCCGGCAGCTCAAGGCGGTGTTCTTCGTCAAGGATCTGACCGGAGACGAGAATCGCAAGGACATCAAGGGATTCGTCGACGGCCCGGGCGAGACCTCGAAGGGCAAGAAGCTGGCGGTGCGCTTCAAGGACGGCGAGTTCCTGTGCGGGTATTCGCTCTCCTATTCCCCCGAGCGCGTCGGCTTCTTCCTGTTCCCGTCCGATCCCGGGAGCAACAACCTGCGTATCTACGTCATGACCTACGGCGCGGTCGAGGTGCGCTCCGGCGCCGCGGCCGAGCAGATGGCGCAGAAGGCGCTCGACGGTCGGGCGGCCTGAGGCGGCGACGCGCGCTCGCGGCCCGGCCCTTCACGGCCGGGCCGCGAGCATTTCAGCCGCGGCCCAGGCCTTGCGGTTTCACAGGCCGTCGACTAGGGTGCCGGTTCCGGAATCCGCTCACCACCCGTGCCGGGGAGAACCATGACCTCGTTCAAGCATCGCCTGCATCGCAAGCGCGCCAAGCGTGCCGCGCGCAAGAAGGCCGAGAAGCGCCGCGACCTCAAGAAATCCCGGCGCCGCCGCTAGGGGTCAGGGCCTGGCCGCCGCCGCCGTGTCGGCGTGCGCCGCCGGGCTGCGCAGCCACGACACGTAGGCCCACAGGGCATCGAGATCGCCGGGCTGGAGGTGACTCTCGAAGGCCGGCATGCGGAGCGTGGCGCGGTGCAGGAACCAGCGCGCCGGCGGATTGTCATCGAAGCGCCGGGTGACCCCATGCCCCACCCACTCCTCGAACTCCGCGCGCCCGCGCACCAGGTCGGGGAAGTCGGGACCGTCCCAGGGTGGCACGAAGCCGCGCAGTGAGCCGGGGTTGGGGCGCGCCAGCCGCCCGCCCGCGCCGTGGCAGCCGGTGCAGCCCAGCTGGCCGGCGCGCGCGAGCCCGGCGCGGGCCAGCGAGTCGCTCGGCTCGCGCATCCCCGAGGCGGCGGCGACGAACGCCACCAGGTCCTCGATCTGGGCCGCGCTCAGGCGCCGGCCGAAGGCCGGCATGCGCAATGCTCCGCGCTCGCGCTCGGCCCGCCAGGTCTGGCTCGCGCGCTTGGCGGCGGTCGAGCCGTCGCGAATCCACTCGCGGATCTCACCCACCGACTTTGCGTACATCATGATCTCATCGCCGTAACCCGGCACCCGGCGCTCGGGGCGGCCGGGATTGCCGGCGCCGCGCAGGCCTTCGGGCCCGTGGCAGGCGAAGCAGCCGGTGCGCTCGGCCAGGCGCCGGCCGCGCTCCGCCGCCGGCAGCCCCGGGCCGGGCACCGCGCAGCCCGGCAGCGCCAGGGCCAGGACGAGCAGGACTCCCGCGAGGCTCCGCATCCGGACCAAAGCAAAGCGCGTGGGAGGCAATGGCCCTCCCACGCGCTGCTCGAGGCGGATTACTTCGCCGCGGCTGCGGCCGCGGGCTTGACGTCGGTGACGTCGATCGCCTTCATGCCGTTGCGCTCCGAGACCACGCCGGTGACCTCGACCATCGCCGCCGCCATGTCCTTGCACTTGTTGTAGGGATCGGCGTTGTCGTGGTTCAGGGTCAGAAGGTAGAGCGTCTTGCCGGAGAGCAGGCCCATCGGCATGCCCTTCGCGATGCAGGTCGTCGCGCACTCCTTGTGCTTCTCGCCCATGGCGCCGTGCGCGGTGTAGCAGCCCATGTCGACGATCTCGCCCTTGATCGTCTGGGGCTTCTTCTCCGACTTCGATTCGGACTTCTCCTGCGCGAGGGCGTTCATCGCGAACAGAGCCGCCGCCACGATCAGGGCAATGCTCATCACGCGCTTCATGCTGGTGACCTCCTCTGGCTGGGCACCCGGGAACCGGGCTGCTGGGGCGGTCGATTCGCGGACCGCCGCAGCGATGCGGGAATTCGGCGGAACGACGGGTTCCGGTGGCCAAGCAATACCACACTCGCGGCCGGGCATCGCCAGGCTTGACCCCCCCGTGACAGAGGGGGCCCCGGCTCAGCTCAGGTCGAGATGCTTGAGATCGATGGGGCCGAACAGGCCGCCGCCCTGGCTGCCGAACAGCTCCTGGCCGCGTCGCAGCGCCTCCGAGGGCACGTCCACGACCGGCAGCCCCAGCGCCTCGGTGGCCGCCACCTTGGGCGTGGTCGGCAGCGAATAGCGCTCGCTGGCCAGGTAGTCCTCGAACTCGTCGAGCGTCCAGGCGAACAGCGCATCGACCTCCCACACCAGGCGCACGTCCTTGCCGCGGGTGAGATCGGGCGGGTCGTCGTGACCGGCCGGCTCCAGCACGCCGACCGCGCAGCACTCGCACCCGAACCAGAACTCCGGCTCCCCCTTGAGCACCAGGTTCTCGCTCACCCGCGCCTCGGCGGGCGCGTCCTTCCACACGTTGGTGAGCAGCTCGCTGACCGCGAACAGGTAGCGCAGCAGGGCGCGCGGGTCGTCGTTGGCGGCGCCGTGGAGCCCGGTCGCCAGCACGCGCAGGTTGCGGATCGCCTCGAGGCGCACCCAGGGCGAGCGCCGGTTGCACAATGCGGTGAGATTCTTGAGCGAGCCTTCGAGGCGCTCGCGCACCAGCGCCAGCAGATCGGAGAAGCTGCCGCTGCCCTTCTCGATGAACTCGACGGTGCGGCGCATCGCCTGGTTGAGCGGCAGGTAGGCGGCCCGGAGGGTGGCCCAGTCTTCGGTCAGGCGCTGCTTGGCGATGACGTCCCAGTCCGCCATGGTGTCCCCCCTGGCGATGCGGTTCGGCCTCTCGTGACGCGCGCGGAGTCTATCGCGGCCCCGGGCGCCGGTCCAATCGGGGCGCGACGGGCCGCTACGCCCTAGCGCGGGGCGGGCGCGGGAATTTCGACCCGCACCACCGCGCCCGAATCGCTCGAGGCGCGCGCGGCATCGAGCGCGCTCTGCACCGCCACGGCGTCGTCGAAGTCGGGCTCCATCGCCTGCTGGCCGCGCAGCGCGCGGTGGACGCGCTCGACCAGCACGCCGAACGGCGCCAGCAGCGCCGGGTCGCCGTCGCGGGGCGCGAGCGCGTGCTCGGGCGGAATCGGCAGCGCCTCGGGCTCCTTGCCCGCCACGATCCGCCACAGCCGGTAACCGGTCTCGTCCCAGCGCAGCGTCGCCTCGCTGCCGTGGATCTCGAAGCGCTCCCAGCGATAGGGCGCGGTGGCGTCGAGATCGATCAGCGCGGTGGCGCCGCGTGCGAACCCGTACTGGACCGTGCAGGCGTCGTCGGCGGTGGCGATCCCGGAGTCGGTTCCGATCCCGCGCACCGGCTGCTGCACCCGCACCGTCGCCAGCGCGCTCTCGGGCTCGCCGAAGAACAGCCGCAGGCAATCGGTGTGATGCGAGCCCAGCGCCCCCAGCACGCCGCCACCGCGCTCGCGGCGCGCGAGCCAGGTCAGGCTGCGCGAGTCGGGACGGGGCCAGATCGGGTAGCGGCCCAGGATCTCGCCGCGCCGCGGCTCGCCGATCCCGCCGCGGCGCGTCACCGCCAGCGCGTGCGCCCGGGCGGGGAAGAAGCGGAACTCGTGGTTCATCGCCGCGACCCGTCTCAGCGCCGCGGCGCGGTCGCGCATCTCGGCGGCCTGCCAGCGCGTCAGCGCGGCGGGCTTCTCGCACAGCACGTGGCTGCCGTGCTCGAGCGCCGCCAGCATCATCGGATGGTGGAGGTCGGCCGGGGTGGCGATCGCGACCAGATCGGGCTTCACCTCTTCGAGCAGCCGGCGCCAGTCGTCGTAGGCTCCGGCCACCCCCAGCTCGCCGGCGATGCGCCGGGTCTTCACGGCGTCGGTGCCGGCGATCGCGACCAGCTCGAAACTCCCGTGACGCTGGAAGCCCGGCGCCTGAACCTTGCTGCCGAACGACGTTCCGATGATGGCGACCCGCGTCCGCTCCATGGAGGCTCCCGATCGTGGGCGCTCGGCTCCGCCGCGCCGGCGGTGCGAGCATTGACGTGTCCATGCCCTTCTTCGATACTGCTCGCCGCCATTGGAGCGTATCGGCGCCGTCGCCGCAAGCCCGCGGCACCGCCGTGAAGGACCCCCGTTCGTGCGCGAGATCCCGCCGCCCGCTACCGCCCGCCCCCACCCGCGCCGCCCCGCCCTCGCCGCGCTGCTGGTCACCGCCGCCGGCATCGCCTGGTGGCTGGCCTGGTGCCCGCTCGATCGCAACGACCTGCTCGGCGACGAGGCCTACTACGGCACCATGGCGCGCAACATGCTCGCACGCCCCGCCGACCTCCTGAGCCCCTCGCTCACGCCGCTCGGCGCAGCGGGCGACAAGCCGCCGCTCTACCCGGCGCTGCTCGCGGTCTCGGTCGCGGCGCTCGGGCCCACCGAGCCGGCGCTGCGCTGGCCCTCGATCCTGCTCGCCGCGCTGATCGTGCTCGCCACCGCGGCCCTGGCGGCGCGCGCCGCCCCGGCGCCGGCGCGCCTCGCCACCGCGGCGCTGCTGGTCGCCCTCCCCGCCTTCGCCGACGCCTCGCGCTTCGCCCAGGCCGAGATCCCGGTCACCGCGCTGGGCGCCGCGGCGCTGCTGATCGCGTGCCGGCCGCGCGCCGCCGCCCGGGACGGAGCGCTGGCGGGCGTGCTGCTCGGGCTCGCCTTCCTGTGCAAGCTGTGGCTGGCGGGGGTGTTCGTGCTGGCGGCGCTGCTGGCGCTGGCGCCGTGGCGGCGCGAGGGCCGCGCGCCCGCCGCCGCGCTGCTCGCCGCCGCGGCGGCGACCGGCGCGCTCCAACTGGCCGCAGTCGCGATCCTGCGGCGCTCCGAGCTCGCGCACTGGTGGGAGATCACCTGGGGCTTCTCGCTGCTCTCGCGCCTCGGCGGTGAAGGCTACGACGAGAGCTGGCGGCAGCCGGCCGGCTACTACGCGACCGTGCTGCTCCACCATTTCGCCGCGCTGGTGCCGCTGGTCGCGCTCGGTCTGCGGAGCGCGCTGCGCCGCCGCGGCGAGCCGGCGCCGCGGGCGCTGCTCGGCTGGTGTCTCGGCACCGCGCTGCTCTCGCTGTTCGCGATCAAGTCGGCGGGCTACGCCTACCTGGTGCTGCCGGCGTGGACCACGCTCGCCGCGCTCGGGCTCACCGCGCTCGCGGCCGGCGAGCGGCTGCCGTGGCCGGCGGTGGTGGTGGCCGCGGCGCTCGGCGTTCCGACCCGCGCCACGTTCCCCGCCGGTCTGCCGGCCGCCTTCGCGCTGTGGGCGGGCGGCTGGATCGCGCTGCTCGCGGTGGCCGCGATCGGCGCCCGGCGCCCGGCGCTGCGGCCCCGGCTCACGCTGGTCCTCGGGGCCGGCGTGCTGGCGATCGGCCTGTTCCGGGAAGCACAGCGCCTGCCGCAGGCCCATAACCGCGTCGGGATCCGCGAGGCGGCCGCGGTGGCGGCGGGCCCGCTCGCCGACGTCGCGCCGTCGCGTGTTGCCTACCTCACGCCCCAGGCCCCGGCCTTCGCCTACTACACGTTTCGCTCCGGCTCCTACTGGGACCAGCGCCGCGATCCCTGGTCGCCGGCGCGTCGCGCGTGGGTGATGGCCGACACCGCGCTGCGCGTGTTCGTCGTCGATCCGACCCGCTCGCTGGCGCGCGGATGGCCGGATTCCCTGACCCTGGCCTGGCTGGTGCGATCGAGCCGCGAGGTCACCGGCGAGGTCGAGCGCCGCGCCGGCCACCCGGTGCCGATCCGCGTGTTCGTGCGCGACGTCGGGCACCCGGCCGCCGCGCCCGCCTCCGCCCGGCGCCCCGAGCGGCGGGCCGCGCCGCGCCCGCGGCGGCCGGGGTGAGCGGAAGGCTGTGCTAGGCTCCTGGAAATGCGTCGTTCCGTTCCGACCCTTCCCCGAGGAGGCTTCGATGCGTGACCCGCGCAACGCGCGCCTCGCGCACGTCATCGTCCACCACTCGACCGGGCTCGAGCCCGGCGAGGCGATCATGATCGAGGCGTTCGATCTCAGCGACGGCCTGGTGCTGGACCTGATCGACGAGGTGCGGCGCGTGCAGGGCATCCCGGTGGTGGTGCTGCGCAGCAACGCGGTGAACCGCGGCCTGTACCGCGAGGCCACCACCGCCCAGCTCGAGCTCCAGGCCGCCTCCGAGCTGTTCCAGATGAAGCAGGTCCAGGCCTACGTCGGGCTGCGCGGCGCCGGGAACATCTCGGAGCTTGCCGACGTGCCGCCCGACCGCCTGGCGCTGGTGCAGAAGCTGGTCGCGCAGCCGGTCCACCTCGACTACCGGGTCAACCACACCCGCTGGGTGGTGCTGCGCTATCCCACTCCCTCGATGGCCCAGCTCGCCGGCATGAGCACCGAGCAGTTCGAGGACTTCTACTACCGGGTGTGCACGCTCGACTACGGTCGCATGGCCGAGGCGATGGTGCCGCTGGTGCGGCGCATGACCGCCACCGACCGCGTCCGGCTCAAGGGGCCGGGGACCGACCTGAGCTTCAGCATCAAGGGGATCGGCGTCGTGCCGTGCGAGGGTCGGCGCAACCTGCCCGACGGCGAGTGCTACACCGCCCCGGTGCGCGATTCGGTCAACGGCACGATCCGCTACAACACCCCGTCGCTCTACCTTGGCACCACCTACGATCAGCTGAGCTTCACGTTCGAGGGCGGGCGCATCGTCAAGGCGGCCGGCAATCCCCAGGACAAGCTCGATCACCTGCTCGGCACCGACGAGGGCGCGCGCTACATCGGGGAGTTCTCGCTCGGCTTCAATCCCTACATCCTCACGCCGATGAAGGACACCCTGTTCGACGAGAAGATCGCCGGCTCACTCCACTTCACTCCCGGGCAGGCCTACACGACCGCCGACAACGGCAACCGCTCGCAGCTCCACTGGGACCTGGTCCTGATCCAGCGCCCTGAGTACGGCGGCGGCGAGGTGTGGTTCGACGGCGAGCTGGTGCGCAAGGACGGGCGCTTCGTGTCGCGCGACCTCGAGGGCCTGAACCCCGAGGCGCTGACCGGCGAGACGGTCGCGGCGGGGCGCTAGGCGACGGGTCCGGCGACCTGGAAGCGACCGCGGGGGCTCACGGGGTGCCGGGGCGCGTGAAGGCGATCTTCACGGTGCGCACCACGCGGCCGCTCGTCATGCGCGCGAAGTAGAGTCCGCGTCCGGCGACGGCGCCGTTCGCGTCGCGGCCATCCCAGCCCAGCACGCTGGCGCCCTTCGGCAGCTCGCTGTCGACCAGACGCCGCACCCGGCGGCCCTGGAGGTCGAAGATGTCGAGCTGGACCCGGCCGGCGCGGGGCAGATCGACCAGGAACGTGGGCGCCGAGCCCAGGACGCTCCTCGGCAGGCGGCGGAAACGCGGCTGACGGAGGTCCGTACCGTCGCTGACCGGCTCCCCGCTGGAATCGGGCGGGGTGACGTAGAGCGGCGCGGTCGCCACGCTGTGGTCGGCGGTGCGCACGATCAGCACCTGAGTCACCGTGGTGTCGCCCGAGGCGCGGCGGACGCGCGCGATCCAGGTGATCAGCGTGGTGTCCGAGACGATCCCCACGCTTGCCGGCAGGCCGAGGTCCCCGATCGACAGCAGCGAGTCACCCGCCAGGTGGTCGACCGCCTCGAGTCCCACGGTCTGGCCGGACATCCGCGTCGACAGCAGGCACAGATTGACCGGGGCACCCACCGGCACGCTGGCCGAGCTGAAGCTCAGGCTGCGGACCCGCGCGGGCGGCGGCGGCGTCACCCGCAGCGGCGGCGCCTCGAGGCCGAACTGCGGCGCCTGGATCACCAGGTTGAGGGCCGAGGTCGTGTCGCCGTCGGAACGGCGGATGAGCGCGGTCCACGGGAGCGGCGTGGTGGCCCCGGTGAGCGGCAGCGTCGCCGGCAGGCCGAGGCTCTGAAGGTCGAGCGGCACGTCGGGAGCCGGCGGCTGGCGCTCGACCGCGGCGAGCGCGACCGAGTCGCCGCTCCAGTTGCTGGCCGAGACGCTGAGGGTCACCGGCAGCCCTGATTCCACGCTGTCGGCGCTCCACGTCAGGCCGCCGAGCGTGAGGGGCGGGACGATGGTCAGGGGTGGCGAGGCGGCGGTGTGGTCGAGGGTGCGGATGACGACGGTCTCGGGGGTGCTGGTGTCGCCGTTGGCGTGGTGGACGGCGGGCGACCAGCTGATCCAGGTGGTGTCCGCGGTGAGCGGAACCGAGGACGGAAGGCCGAGGTCCCCGATCGTGAGCGGCACCTCGCCGCCGCCCGGCAGCTCCTCCACCGCCTCGAGGTCGGCCTCCTGCCCCGCCCACCCGGTGGCGACCACGCCCAGCCTGCCGGGGTGGCCCACCTGCACGGTGCCAGCGCCCCATTTCAGGCTCACGATGTGGAAGTTGCCGGGCTCGTAGAGCTGGAACGCGTCGGGGGCGGTCCAGAACATGCGGTAGATCTCGACGCGGTTGTAGTTCACGAACGCGAACAGGTCGTTGGTGCCGTCGGCGAAGTGCTCGGAGGCGTACCACGACTGGGTGTCGATGCCCAGCATGGTGGCGAGCCGGCCGCGGTAGGACCAGGCGCCGGGGTCGGCGGCCTTGGGATCGTGGGTCACGAAGTAGGAGATCGGCTGGCCGGCGCCGCCAGCGGTCATGAACAGGAACCACAGGTTGCCGTGCTGGAACAGGTGCGACGACTCGACGATCGGGTTGTACGAATAGGCCCGGTTCGTCACCCACAGCGGCTCGAGATCGGTCCACTGGGTGAGATCGCCCTTCGATTGCGCGACGCCCACGATCATCCCCAGGGTGTCGGTGGCCGGGAAGGCGCTGTAGTACATGAGCCAGTGGCCGGGCTGGGCCGGATCGGGCATCACGAACGGGTCGCGGAAGCCGTCGTTGACCGCGGTCGAGTCGCACCAGCTCCAGGGCACGTTGCGGCACGAGTAGACCGGCTGGTCGAGCCGGTTCCAGTTCATGAGATCGGTCGAGGTCGCGACCCCGATCCGCTGCTCCTCGGCGGGGTCTCCGTCGCGCTTGGTGACCCCGGTGTAGAGCATGTAGTAGACGCTGTCGAGCTCGACGATCGAGGGCGCCCAGACGTGCTGGTTGTCCCATTTGTCGGCGCGAACCGTCAGCACGGTGGGGAGCTGGGTCCAGGAGTACAGGTCGTACGAGACCGCGTGGCCGAAGTCCTTTTCGGTGTCGTCGTGGCCCAGCGTCATGTCGTGGCGGATGTAGAAGATGTGGAACTGCCCGTCCTTCTTGACGATGCAGAAGTCCTTGGGACGGTTGGGCGGGGTGGCGAGCATCAACGCCCCGCGCGCCGGCGCGCCGGTGGTGAGGGCGGCCAGCGCCACGGCCGTGGCCCAGACCCGCCGCCATGTGGCTGTCGGGAAGCGCAACGCCAGAACCGTCCTCCTCGAAGCGCTGCAGCCTGGAGGAGCTGCGGGGGGGGCACGGGAAGTGCAGCCGACGTTGATTATCGGGCCGGTCTGATAGGGTGTCAACGAACCCATGATCCAGCTCCACGATCTCCGCTACGGCATCGGCGAGCGCGTGCTGTTCCAGGGCCTCGACTGGGTGTTGTCCCCCGGCGACCGCTGCGCTCTGGTGGGGCCGAACGGCGCCGGCAAGACCACGCTGCTGCGCGTGATGCTGGGCGAGCTGCGCCCCGAGTCGGGGACGCGCGTGCTGGCGCGCGGCACCCGACTCGGCTACCTGCCCCAGGAGGCGGCGGAGCGCTACGACGGCACGGTGCTGGAGCGGGCGATGGAGGCGCACCGGGCGGTGCTCGAGATGCGTGACGAGCTCGACGCGCTCCACCAGAGGCTGCACGGCATCTCCCCCGACGATCCGGCGCTCGGGCCGCTGCTCGAGCGCGCCGGCGAGATCCAGCACCACCTCGACCTCGAGGACGAGCACGCGCTCGAGCCCGAGGCGCGCCGCGTGCTCTCGGGGCTGGGGTTCGCGCGCGCCGACCAGGACCGGCCGCTGGCCGAGTTCAGCGGCGGCTGGCGGATGCGCGCCGCGCTCGCCGCCCTGCTGCTCACCGACCCGACGCTGCTGTTCCTCGACGAGCCCACCAACCACCTCGACCTGCCGGCGATGGAGTGGCTGGAGGACTACCTCGAGGACTTCCACGGCGGGCTGGTGGTCGTGTCCCACGACCGGGTGTTCCTCGACCGCGTCGCCACCGAGGTGCGCGAGCTCGATCAGGGCCGGCTGACCGACTACCCCATGACCTTCACCCGCTACCTGGAGGAGCGCGAGCGGCGCCGCGAGCAGATCGAGGCCCAGAACGTCCAGGTCGAGAAGCGGATCGCCGAGCTGTCACGCTTCGTGGAGCGCTTCGGCGCCAAGAACACCAAGGCGAGCCAGGCCCAGAGCAAACGCAAGATGATCGCGCGGCTCGAGCGCGAGCGCGTGGTGCTGCCGCGCCGGCCGCGCAGCATCCGCTTCCACTTCCCGCACCCGCCCCACGCCGGGCGCACCCTGGTGCGGCTGCGCGACACCGCCTTCGCCTACGGGGCGCGCGACGTGTTCGCGGGCGCCAGCCTCGAGATCGAGCGCGGCGACAAGGTGGCGATCGTGGGCGCGAACGGCGCCGGCAAGACCACGCTGCTGCGCCTGATCGCGGGTCAGCTCGAGCCGCGGCTCGGGGCGCGCGAGTCGATGCCCCACACCCGGCCGGCCTACTTCGCGCAGCACGCCGCCGAGAGCCTCGAGGGCTCGACCACCGTGCTGGCGGCGCTCGAGCAGATCGCGAGCGCCGAATGGCGGCCACGGCTGCGCTCGCTGCTCGGCAACTTCCTGTTCGGCGGCGACGACGTGTTCAAGCCGGTGGGCGTGCTGTCGGGCGGCGAGCGCCAGCGGGTGGCGCTGGCGCGCACGCTGCTCGAGCCCGCCAACCTGCTGCTGCTCGACGAGCCCACCCACCACCTCGACCTCGCCGGCAAGGAGGTGCTGGAGGACGCGCTCGATCAGTATCCCGGCGCGGTCGTGGTGGTGACCCACGACCGCTCGCTGATGGCGCGCCTCGCGACCCGCATCCTCGAGGTCGACGCCGGGCGCGTGCGGCTCTACCCCGGCGGCTACGACGACTACGAGGCCGCGCGCCTGGCGCGCGAGGTGGCGCGGGAGCCGGCGCCGGCGGGCGCGTCCGCGAAGCGGGCGGTACGCGATGGAGTGCCCGCCCCGCGCTCCGCGCCGCCCCCGCCGGCGCGCGCCGGTGTGGAATCGAAGCGCGAGCGCACCGAGCGGCAGAAGCGCGAGCGCGAGACCGCGCGTATCGAAAAGGACATCGAGGCGCGCGAGACGAGGATCGCGGCGCTCGGGACGCAGCTCGCGGATCCC